>Ga0182015_10003065_pt1 | contig 19165 bp, 19 predicted proteins | sample 712P3MmetaG_FD_120478 | JGI IMG/M metagenome (GOLD analysis project Ga0182015, IMG submission 120478) | Permafrost microbial communities from Stordalen Mire, Sweden - 712P3M metaG | ecosystem: Environmental > Terrestrial > Soil > Wetlands > Permafrost | place: Sweden: Stordalen | collected...
GAGATACAACGGCCCGGTGCCGTCCAATTTGGCTCCTTTCAGATGGATCACCGAGATGGGGACCTTCACGCCGTCGGCTGCGGTCGCAGAAATCCTCTCCACCTGGTAACGTGTGCGGTCATATCCGCCGGGGACTTCATGCTCCTTCAGCAGGATGGAAGAGCCTTTCTCCATGTCGTATTCAAAAATGGAGTGCGGAGTGACAAACGACTCGTACACGTAACGGAATTTGTTGGTGTCGTATTCTCGATTGTCGTAACTTCCCGCGTCGTAAGCGGGTTCCGGAAATTCGATCCGCCGGGATTGCCCGTTGCGCAGGTCCGTGACCCGAATCTGAGGCAAGCCATTCTCGCGTTCATACAGGATGTAGTAATCCTTGAAAAAGTTGGTTTCTTCCAGTTTGACATCGGGCCGCTGGGCGACGACCTCCTGCCAGTTCTGGCTGCGCGGATCGGCAGCCGGCGCTTTCACCAAACGAAAATTACGGCCGGTATCGTTGACCCGGAGGTAGAAGGAATCGCCGTTGTGGTCGGCATAATATTCCACACCCTGCTTGCGTGGTTCCATCACTTTCCATGCGCTCCCGGGTTGGTCGGCTGGAATGTAGCGCACTTCGCTGGTGGTGGCGCTGGCTACAACCAAAAAGATGTAGGCCTTGCTGCGGGTTTTCCAAGCATCTACTTCGAACCGCTCGTCCTTCTCTTCGTAAATCAGGTCGTCGGGCCGGGTGGTCCCGACGGTGTGGCGATAGAGCAGGTATTGACGCTTGGTGGTGGCATCTTCCACAGTGTAGAAAATCGTCTTGTTATCGTTCGCCCACACCACTGATCCGACTCTCTCGGCATGATCGGCAAGCTGCTTCCCAGTCCGCAGGTCCTTCACCGCCAGAGTGTATTGTCGAAAGCCGGTATTGTCGGTGGTGTAAGCCAGCAGATTTCCATCTTCACTCACCTGATAAGTTGCCAACGACATGAATGCCTGACCCTTCGCCAGCTCATTGACGTCGAGCACAACTTCCTCCGGAGCGTTGAGGCTGCCTTTCTTCCGGCAGAGAATCGGGTATTGCTTGCCGGCTTCCGTGCGCGAGTAATAGAAGTATCCGCCGTCCTGGTAAGGAACCTCCACATCGGTTTCTTTGATGCGGCCCAACATCTCATCATAAAGCTTCCGCTGCAGAGGCTCCGTCGGTCTCATCACCGCATCGGTGTAGGCGTTCTCGGCCTCCAAATATGCCTTCACTTCGGGATTCGTCTTGTCGCGCAGCCAGAAATAGTTGTCCACCAGCTTGCGGCCGTGGATCTCCGTGACCTTTGGGACTTTCTTCGCTACCGGCGGTGCGGGCAGCGTGGAGGTCTCGGCTGCCGTCAGGATGAGAATCGCAGCCAAAATTCCCAACAGAGTGACGCTGAGTTGGGCTGGTCGCTGAGAGTATCTGCTCATAAAACGCTCCTGAATTTCTAGCTCCGGGCTATTCAACACAAGTCCCTTGGAAGCTAAGCAGCGAAGATGTTCCGGTTCAGATAGTCGTTGTGAAACTTGCCTTGGGGATCGTAGCGCCTGCTCAGTTCAACGAATTCAGGCATCCTCTTGTAAATGCTCTTCAATTGCGCCGGAGAAGTTGTGAACAGCTTCCCCCAGTGTGGGCGCGCGTTGAATGGAGCGAGTTCCCTTTCGATGACCGGCAGCAGTTTGCTTACGGCAGGCCAATCTGGTTTCCAGGTGAAGTGGATGGTCACGCAGTCTTGCTCGTAGCACGGGCTCATCCATAAATGGTCGGCGGCGATGGTGCGGATTTCGGTAATGAGCAGCGACGGGCTCACTTGATCGTGCAGCTTCTCGACCGCCAAGATTGCTTCCACCGCGTGCTGCCGAGGCACGAAGTATTCCGATTGCAATTCCTTACCGGCGCTGGGCGTGAAACCCATGCGAAAGTGCGGCAGGCGCTCATACCACGGACCGGGAACGCCCATCTGCTCGGTGCAGTTTTCCGCCGACAGCGCTGCAATCGGGTGCAGGTTGCGGGTAGCTAGCTTGGCCCCGTAAAACTCGGGGATTGCATGAAATTCCTGTCCTTCTTCGATGCGGCTCTTGATCCACACCTCATTGATGCGCTGCTTTTGCCAGTCGGTGAACAGGCTCACGCTGTAGCCGCTGGATTCGATGGCATCAAAGTGTTCTTTCAACTCGCGGAGGGGAAGGTCTTCATACACATACTGACGCATCATGAATCTGGGCTGAATGTCGAGAATGACTTTTGTGATTACACCGAGAGCACCCAATCCAACGACCGCCCCATTAAAGGTTTCGCCGTCTCGTTCGCGCGACAGGTTTACGATTGTGCCGTCCGCCGTCGCCAGTTCCAGTCCAGAGGCTGCCGTAGCCAGATTACCGTTTCTCTGACCAGATCCATGGGTCGCAGTGCTGCACGCGCCCGCGACGGAGATATGAGGTAGCGAGGCGAGGTTGTGAAGGGCAAAGCCCTTGCCGTCGAGATAGGGGCACAACTGTCCATAGGTGATACCCCCGGCGACCGTCACGGTGCGCTTGGCAGGATCGAGAGAAATCACTTCGTCCATCGGCTTCAGCGACAGGAACCCATCCTTACTGTCGGCAATGTTGTTGAAGCAATGCCGCGTGCCCAGCACTTTCAGCTTGGGCTGCGTCTTGACGTAGTCCTGTACCTGCGCTAGCGAAGTGGAAGTCTGAATCCGGTCAGTGCTGTACTCGATATTGCCGGCCCAGTTTCTGAGTTTCTCCTGTCCTGCCCAGGTCAGAAGACGCATGACCGGAGCAGATGCTAGCACTGCAGCGAAGAGTTTGATAAAAGTCCTCTTGTTCATAAGTCACGCTGGCTGCGGATTCAATCTGTCAACCAAGTGTGTGCTCTGAAACATACTATCTTTGCGGCCCCGATTCACGGTCGCGGCTTTTTCTCTTGCGCCTCCGGCCGTCTATGACCCACAGTGGTCCGTGGACTCGGCGCTTCCCTTGTCAGATTCAAGATGAATTGATGCTCTCCATTAGCCCATGTGGACTTGAATGCACGCTCTCATCCCTCAATTATGCCCCAAGTAACATGAGACATCGGCGGTGTAGAGTCTACCAACTGTGCACCCTGAGGCGATTCAATTTAGCGCGCACGGGGAACCGCCACGCTCTGGGTGTATTTCCCGCTTGTCTCAACGGAAGCCTTTGCCATGAAAATTGTGTAAGCTGCCAAAAACTTCCAATTCCTTTACGGGTGCCCATTCCCATAGTTTGTCGAGAGGTAATTCCGCAAAAGTTGATCCCATTCCATCCGAGGCATTGGAAGACGCTGGGGGAGCTGGTTGGGATCAAATCGGATAATACCATCTCACCCCTTCACACGCAGTGAACTATGGAGTAGCCTTCTCCCTCACAAGGAAAACAAGAAAATGAAGAACAAGAGTGTGAGCCTTGCCCAAACCCACCGGGTCAGCTAGCTCCACCGGCAACAGCGCAGCTTGGTTCAGACCAGGTCCCTCAATCTAAGGACCACGTCTCGCACCTCAGAGCCAGACTGCACGCGCAGCCGCAATTTCCTGCCTGCTGGATCGCTTCTAAACCGTTCGCGAACTGCCGTAAGGTCCAGCGAATTAACCGGAGTGCCGTCGATGGCCAGTATTTTGTCACCACCCTTGATTCCCGCACGGTCTGCCGGACTCCCTGAGACTACGTCAATAACGCTGAAACCGGCGCTTGCGCTGGCGTCATTCTGGCCCAGCCAAACGCCGACTCGATCAAAAGTAGAGCACTTGCCGTAGGAATGGTTCTTTTGAAAGGTGATCGATTGGCGGCCATAGTCAAACGTGATACTGAACCGGCTCAAGATGTCAGGGCCAATCAGCCCCGCAGTGTCCGAGACCGTAAGCCCGCCGGTCGTCTGCAAGGGCAGGCGAACCAATGGATCGTGGACCTCTAGGTTGCCCAAAGCGACGATCTTGCCGCGAGCAATCTGAGAACGAATGGGCCCGCCGAGTCCCCAGCCCGTGATGCCGCTCACCTCCGGATGGTACTTGGCGCGCAGATTGTTTTGATCTACGAAGGGACCGTAAAGCAGAAGCGACAAGCGTGCTCCGGTGTCCACTCCAAATTTTCCACGAATGCCATCCAGAGTGGCCTCGACGAGTGGGACCCAACGCGGCCGCTCAAAATGGAGAGTGGTTCCTGAATTTCGTGGCCTATAGGCAGAGGGCAGCGTCAGCCTCAACCGGTTCGTCTCGTAGTCGACCTCGACGATCAGCTGCTCGAGAATGGGGAACCCAATGATGCCATCCAGCGGCTGGTTTCCAAAAACTGCAGGAGCATCGTCCAGGGAGATCGCGTGGAAGGCTATATTCGAGAGCCGCAGGTCTCCCATTTGCAGCTCTCGCACCGTTGTGTCGACAGCCGTTACGGGCTTCTCTCCCGTACCCGTCCCAGTTTCGGTGTTACCGGCGGATAAATGCAAGCGCTCGGCCAATTTTGTGCTGATAACGGCGTTGCCGCCGGTGTCGAAGATGAAGGCAAACGGCCCTTCTCCGTTCACGCTAACATCGACAAAAATGCGTCCATCCATCAATCTGAAGGGCACAGAGATTGAAGACCGGTGTGGGTTGAAGGCAACGGTTGTTTGATCGGTTGCGTGCCCAAAGGCAGTGGCTAAGACCGCGACAAGAAAAACTGAAATCCAAGCGTTGCTGGCCATGGTCCTCATTTAGACGCCGTCTGCGCCTTGATGATTTCCATTGCGGCATCGCGGCCAGCGGCATAGTCCACGAAGGTCACGGGAGCGGAGATCTCCGGTGCGCGCCAGACGGAGAAGTCATGGGGCCAAGTTCCCTGCCAATAACAATCCGACAGATTGATCATGATTCCGCTATACGGCAGCGTGAAAAACGTCTCGTCGCCGGGTGCATTTGGTTTGCCGCCGATGGGCTTGCCCACCAACACAGCTGCCATATATTTCCCGAAGTACGAGACCGCGTTCATAGCCGCCGAAAAAGTCCGTCGACCGATAATCACATAGAGGTGCCCTTTTCGATTCACCTTCCGGGAGCGCATGCAACGATGCGAACGGCGATATTCATTCAAGGCTTGCCCTGCACGCAATCAGGGCTTGGACGCGAAACCGCAGACGCTGGTACAGAGATCCTCCGCCCTTGTTTCACCCGCATTGAGATCGAACTCAGGTTTTCCAGGTTCGCCGCCGGGTCGCGATCGAGCACGAGAAAATTTGCTTCGTAGCCGTCTTGCAATTTCCCAATCTTGCGATCGGGAAAGATCGCCTGGGCAGTCGTCTCCGTATCCATTCGCAGTAATTCGGCATCGGAAAGCATTCCGAGAAGGCGTAAGGAATGGAGTTCTGGCACTACGTCGCGACGGGCTTTGTCGCTTCCAATCAGGATTCGCACCCCAGCCGCTCTCAGTAACTTCATGTTGGGGATTAAAATTTGATCTCTGGTGATCTCGTAGCTCGACGGATTTTTTTCCTTGTACTCGCCCAGCCAGGCCAACGTCGTGGTTACGGAAATGTGCGCCTTGGCTGCCGCCTTGGCATCTTCTGCCGTGATCTGGAATAGCTCGGGTGACTTGATCACCCCGTATCCGTTTCCGGGAAAATGTGCGACTTCGTCGACTCCCGCGGCAACCGCGTTTCTGAAGTCCGCTGCGGAATAGATGTGCACGATCACCTTGAGCCCGGCGGCGTGCGCCAGTTTGACGAGATGTGGGAGAAGCTTGGGATCCATACCTCGGGCATCGGCCTTTATGCTTGGGTCGTTCAGGTTTTCCTCATAGCGGTCCGAGAAGAGCAGAAAGGCTTTGACATACGCCGGATGCTGTTCCAGTAACAGCGGGAAGCGCTCATCAATATCTTTTTCTGTGCGGACCACGAACTCCGCTTGCTTGTCATAATCCGGCTTCCAATCCTTGGGGAGAATTCCAAAGTGCACGAACCCTTCGATGACCTCCGCGGGATGGGCGCCCGGGCCGGTGAACGGGGTCAAGGCACTCACCCAGTCAACGCTCGTCGGGAGATTGACTTTGTCGCGAAACTGATCCACCAGGAATGGTATGTTCGCCATGTCTCGAACGTAGTAAACTCCGTCCGCCAAATAGCAGGCGTTATAGTCGTCCACCTTCGAAGGCTCCATCCAGTGATTATGGCCTTCAGCCAGCGGGGGAATCACGAACCCGCCATGAAGATCAAAAGTTTGATCAATATAGGCAGGCCGCTTCCACTTAATCATGCCGTTCACCGTGTAAACGGTGCGCTGCTCATAACCGGATCCGTTCCACCACTGCCCGTTTACAAAGGCGTAGTTTGGCGTCGGCGGGCCTGTTTCGGCAACGGTTGCGCCTAATAAAACAGCGACAACAGCGGTCAGCATCAGCGGTTTCATAAAGGTCTCATTGTTCTGCGTACCGTCCAGCGCCAGGATCGCCCCGTGGAGATTGGCCAGACCTGTGAAGTAGTAGAAAACTCGCGTCTTGATGGAAACCCGACTCATCCCAGTGCTTAAGTCCGGAAAATGCGCAGCACGACGATTCCATCCGGGATCTTTTCCATGGCAGCTCGCCGCCGCGCCTGGTACTCCGCAGAATCGATGGACGACTGAGCATCTGCACACGACAACAGCAATAGCGTCATTAGAAGGCTTGACCTCGAAGCCACACTAGCCCAACTAACTATTGCGAAGAAGACTTTTCTGACCAGATGGACCTAGCGCCTGACGAACCGGAGCGCCAAGGCGGCAAGCGGGCGCCACGGAGTCGAAATGAACCCATCGCCGTCTGTTACTCGTCACCGAGAAAAAATCTGGATTTAGAATGCGATGATGATGTTGAAAGCTCTAGAGGAGTTCTTACGGCTAGTCGCAAATTTATCCTCGAAGAGATCGTTGCCGGAAGGGCCAATCCGTTGGCTGGCGTATGTAGCCGGCTGGACCCTGTTCGCGGTTTTCTTCATCAGCGAAAATGCGAGCAGTCTTCTGCTTCAACCTCGACCCGTCCAGTGGCATGGCTATCTCGTGGTCTGGCTGACGACCGCACACGCCTGGGCTTTCCTCACCCCGCTCGTCGCCGACGACTCAGCTGAATCGGGAAAATCCCTCACCAAACTGGTTGCCGGCCCTCAAGGTTTTGAGGAAAATAGCCAATTTTCCAGACGATCGGCATAGGTTCGGCTGGAGCGGTGCTCCGAGCCGTCGGACAGCTTCACCAGATACTCTCGATTGTCGATGTTTCTAAGTTCCCGGATGCACTTGACGCGCAGGATCCGGGAACGATGAATGCGAAGAAACTGCGCGGGATCGAGTTTCTCTTCCAGAGAATTCATGGTCTCACGCAACAAATGACATCGCCCACCAACGCGTAATTCCACGTAATCTCCCGCAGCCGCGATCCATTCGATGTCGTCGGTAAGCACAACCTGAATCCGCGAACCAATTCGCACCGGAAAACGGGATGGGTACCGCACGGAATCGCGCTGAAGCATCTGCAGGATTCGTTCGGCCATCTGAATCCTGGAACCGGCATCGCCCGCCTGCCTGGCTCGTTGCACAGCGGCGCTAAAACGTTCGTCGTCGACGGGCTTAAGCAGGTAGTCCAACGCATGGACCTCGAACGCGCGCAAAGCGTGCTGCTCGTAAGCGGTAAGAAAGATAACGGAGGGCAGATTCTCCCGCGGCAAAGCCCGAAGAACCTCGAACCCATCCATGCCGGGCATTTGGACATCGAGGAAGACAACATCTGGAGAGAGCTCAACAATCTTCCCGACCGCGGACGCGCCGTCTCCGCACTCGCCGACGATTTCGATATCTTTAAACTTCTGCAGCCGGAGCCTGACGCCGCGTCGCGCCAGAGGCTCATCGTCGACAATTACTGCGCGCACGTTGCTTCCTCTACGTTTTGGACAATTTTCCGGAAAGGCAATTCGATGATTACCTGACAACCCCCGGTCTCCGGCCACTGCAAAGTAAAGCGATGGTCATCGCCGTACAGCGTCTTCAATCGTTCTGCAGTATTTCTGAGGCCAATTCCGTTCCCATTTTTATTGCGTTGTTGATCTCGGCGAATGCCGGAATTCCCGATCACCATCTGCAACCGGTCAGCGCGTATGGCACTCGTGATCATAATCCTTCCGCCTTGAATCATTGGCACTACGCCATGGCGGACAGCGTTCTCCACCAACGGCTGCAGCAACATGCTGGGTACCAGTGCATCCAGAGTGTCGGAAGGAATGGCCAAATCGACCTGCAACCGCTCCCCCAGCCGGGTCTGCTCGATGGCGAGATACCGCCGCGTAAACTCCATCTCTTGAGAAAGCGTAACTTCCGCGATCACTTCGCTATCCAGGCTGGTGCGCAGAAGTTCCCCGATCTGCGCCAGCATGCGGGTGGCGGCGGGAGCATTCCCATCGAGAACCAGCGTAGAAACCGCATTCAGCGAATTAAAGAGGAAGTGCGGATTCAGCTGATAACGCAAGGCGCTGAGCCGCGCTTCGCGGGCCTCGTTTTCGGCGCGCAGCAGGCGTTCTCGCTCCTGAGTCGACTGCTGCCATTGCTTGATGCTGAAGTACAGACTGCACCAGAGAAAGAGCACAACCGAAAACTGCACGGAGTTACTCGCCAGGTCAGGCCAATCCATTTTGCGGAACGCCAGCACTGTGAATTCAGCCGCGATTGCACTCGCCGTTCCCACAACCAAGGACCATGCGGAGATCCTGAGCTCGAAAGCGAGCCATGTAGGTGAGCGGCGCAGCAGCGATCGGCAAACGGGATGGAGAATGCAACTGCCGAAGAACATGAAGACCACAGCCAAGGTGCTGTCGCGCAGCACTCCTGGTTTTTGGAAAAGATCAGGGATACATGCCACCAGCATCAGCACGTATATGCACACCCATCCCATCATCTGCAGCTGCCAGAACGATGGGAAACGCAGTGGGCGGTCGCTGGCCATGAGCAGCATTCTAGCGCAGGAACGCTACCCTCGAGACTCGTTCTGCCGCTCCAAACCCGCAGTTCGTCGCATGGCTCATGCGTTCGACGGAGAAAGCCAAACAGCCGAGCCCAATCTGCGATAGTTTGCTTCTTGCAGTTGGTGGTCTCGCCGATCTGGTTGAAGATTTTCTTGTTTGGTCCGCTGGAATGGGTGTGGCGATGCCTGACCTACCTGCGGTGGGAGCCGCTCCGCCGAAGTCTGGCGGCGGGTCGGTGAAACTTATGACGGGTTGCTATCGCAGCTTATCGCGAGCGCGGTTCGCCGCGCAGAACCGTCGGTTCACCACACTCCCCAGGCAGGCCGCGGATTTGACATAAGCAAGCGGCGGTCGATGGGTTACTCTAGGCGAAAGCGGAATCCTGCCTTTGAACCGCGGGGTTGCTTTAAATCATGGCTCCCAGGTTCCGACGCCGTACTTCCAGTCGTCAAGGAGTGATTTTATGGCAGAGAGTATACGTATACCGATGCCGGTTACTGCGGCAGCCAGGGAACTGTCTTCGCTCCGAGTGAGTGCAGTGCCCTGGTATGTGTGGTCGGCCGCTATGGCCGTGACGTCTACCACCGTGGGTCTTTACTGGGATATTTCCTGGCATGTCGGAATCGGGCGCGACACATTTTGGACGCCTGCTCACTTGGCCATTCAGTTTGGAGCGTTGCTTACCGGACTTTCCTGCGCCTGGTTGATTCTGCACACCACTTTCGCGGGTGATGGTGCAAGTCAAGAGAGATCGGTGAAGATCTGGGGGCTGCATGGCCCACTGGGCGCGTTCATTGGGGCGTGGGGCGGATTTTGCATGCTTACATCTGCCCCCTTCGACAACTGGTGGCACGACTCCTATGGCCTGGACGTAACCATTCTTAGCCCGCCCCACGTCGTGCTGCTATTGGGAATCTTCGTCATGGGCGCAGGCGGAATGATCCTAACCACCGGCCAGATGAACCTGTCATCCGGGCAAAGCCGAGACAAGTTTAACCAGATCCTTTTGTACAACGGATCGCTGCTTCTGTGTCTGCTGCTCATGCTGGGCTATGAATACATCGGCGACCAAACTCTGATGCACAGCGCGATCTACTATCGTGTACTCGGCATGATCGCACCGGTCGTGCTGGTCGGAATTGCTCGAACCTCAGGACGCCGTTGGGCCGCCACGATTGTGGCCTCGATCTACAGCGGCTTGTGGCTCGCCGGCAATTGGATTTTCCCACTGTTTCCCGCACACGCGAAGCTTGGACCCGTCTTCACCCCGATCACTCACATGGTGCCGCTCGGGTTTCCCGTGTTGCTGCTCCCCGGGGCCATCGTTCTGGATCTGGTTCTCAATCGATTTGCCGGCCACGGAGACACGTGGAAGGCGGTGGTGGGCGGCATCGGCTTCACGGCTGCGAGTCTGGCGGTGAACTGGCCATTCGCCTACTTCATGATGTCTGCTTACGCCCGCAACCGGATTTTCGCCATGAACGAATTTGGCTACAACTTTCCCCCTTCTCAATATCACCTGGCGTGGGAGTTCCAGTCTTACGAAAAGACGCGAGTTGGATTCTGGGTCGGGATACTGATCGCGCTGGTGGCAACCGCACTTTCAGCGCGCATCGGCATGTTGTGGGGGGACTGGATGCGTCGTATTCAGCGTTAGCGATTGCATTCTGAGCAGTATTGCTCCTCGTTTAGACAGGAAAGCCTAAGACGGGGAAGTTTAAGACGGGAAAGCAGGAATCTATGCGAGCCTGTGGACTAGCTGTTCTGATCTTAATGTTGAGCTCCTCGGCCTTTGCGCACGTCGGAAGCCCGAACGTGTATTTAGAGGGCGATGCCGGACCCTATCACTTATTGCTCTCGGTGAATCCGCCGGCCATGGTTCCTGGCATCGCGCAAGTGCAAGTTCGGGTTGCATCCGGCACTGTGAAGAGCATCAGAATTACACCGGTTTATATAAACGGCAAAGATCAAGGTCTGCCCCCAACCCCTGACTTGATGCAATCTGGCGGCGATCCACAATGGTTCACGGGCAAGGTTTGGCTGATGGAGTCGGGCTCGTGGGAGATCCGTGTCGAGGTCTCCGGGCCGCAAGGAATCGGCAGGCTGGCCGTTCCTGTTCCCGCGTTTGCGCGGCGAACCTTGCCCATGCAAAAGGCACTTGGCACCTTGCTCTTCGGACTCATGCTACTGCTCTCCGTGGGGATTGTCTCCATCGCGGGAGCAGCGGCACGGGAAGGTGGTCTCCGAGCCGCGGCCATTCCTTCGCCACAGAACAGACGTCTTGGACGAATCGCAATGGCGGTTGCGGGTGCGCTGGGTGTCACTGTGCTTGCGTTGGGAAACTGGTGGTGGAACGCCCAGGCCGCTGACCTGAAGCGAAACACGGTCTATAGCGCTCCCCCGCTCAAAGTTTCCTTCGACGGCTTTGATCAGCTCACGTTGCGGATGGAGGAAGACTCCTGGCACAAGATTCGCAAGGATCAATGGTCGATGACCCTGATTCCAGATCACGGGCACCTGATGCATGTATTCCTTTTACGAGTCCCCGCGATGGACCGTTTTTATCATTTACATCCGGAACAAGCCAACGATGGATCGTTCACCCTGAAGCTGCCCGCAATTCCGTCGGGAAAATACAAGATTTTCGGCGACATTGTTCGCAGCACCGGATTCCCGGAAACCATGGTCAGCGAAATCGACTTGCCCAATGTGACAGGAGAACCATTCTCGGGCGACGATTCGGGTGTGGATGCAGAGGCCCTCGATGTCCACACCACGAATGTTTCGCCGCTGGCGGATGGTGGTCGCATGGTCTGGGAGCAGGATGGAGAAAAAAATGGAGCTGTCTTGAAAGCCGGGCGGCTTTCCTGGTTACGTTTCCGCATCGAAGACTCCGAGCATAAGCCGGCTAAGGATCTGGAACCCTACATGGGGATGGCCGGTCACGCAGAATTCGTAAGATCAGATTTTTCTGTCTTTGCTCACATCCATCCAGCTGGATCGGTACCGATGGCGTCACTCACGATTGCGCAGAAGGATTTCGGAATGCCCGTGGACTGCAGCTCCATGCATGCGCTTACGGATGAAATTTCGTTTCCTTATGGCTTTCCCCAGCCGGGCGACTACCGTTTGTTTGTACAGGTGAAGCGGCATGGTCAAGTCCAGACGGGCGTATTCGACGCGCACATAGGAAGCTGATCGGACTAGTTCCAGAAACTGCTTTTTCTCTTCAGAAGACGAAAAGGAGAATACTTTGCTTCCTGGGCTTGGCTCATATCTATGCCATAATCGCTTGTATCCTACTGTCAGAGAAGCAGGCGGAAGAAGGCCACTGAGCTAACCGGAGGAAGTTTTCCATGCAGGGTTTCGAAGCACCAGCTGTTCCATCCATTCACAAGGACAAGTGCCGTATCGACGAACTAACGGCGGAATTCTTCCGGCTTTTCTCACCTACGCCTGGCGCAACCGTTAGCCTCCAGCGAATCCACGATCTGTTCATCCCGCAGGGCATCATTGTAAGGACCTGCGGACCAAACACAGAGGTGTTTTCAATCTCGGAATTCATTAAGCCGCGCGAACTGTTGCTCAACGATGGCAGCCTGGTGGATTTCTGCGAGCGTGAGGAATGGGAAACTACCGAAATCTTCGGAAATGTGGCACAGCGGTTCCTCGCGTACCGCAAGACGGGAGTGCTGCACGGGGAACGCTTCGACACGCGGGGCATGAATACGATTCAATTTGTGCGAAAGGATGGAGACTGGAAAATGTCCGCCCTCGCTTGGGACGACGAGCGTAATGGTGTGGAGATCCCTGCGCGTTGCCACACCCAACCGGAAAACAGCATCGCCGGCGTGTGATTTCGCTTGAGCTATCATGACTTGCCCAATCTCATCGTTCCTCCGAAATTAGGAGGAGTCCCTCGCTAGAAGTGACGGGATGTCTGCGACTTCGTGTTTCGCAGCCCGAAGTACAACGATCCCGACGAGAAGGAAATAATCGATCACCTGATCGTCCACATTTCGCAAAAAGGGTGGTCGGGCGCAAAAACCGGGCTGGCATGGTATCGCCTAACGGAGTCTTAGATTGGTTGTGCGACTCTGTATTGTCCCGATCTCTTTCGTTGATCCGAAGCAAAGTGGAGTCTGACGACAGCGTGCCTGAGTGAAGCCTACGCGGATCGATTCCGTTAGGAAAGAGTAGCCGACGATCGCACACCATTTGTCGCGATTTTAGCGCTGTGAATTATCGTCTCGCCGGGCATCAGTTTCTTCTAAAGAAAATTGTGATCGGGTCTAATTGGCCTATCAGAAATCGATCTTTGTGTGGAAGCCCAGGACCACGGCATCGTGAGAACTTCCTCCGCAATTAACGTAGTACTGAAGAACAGGCTGCAGCACCAAGCCGCGCGGTAGCTCCAGGAGAACGTTCGCTTCAAAGGCTTGCTCGGCGGCGTGTGTCGACGTGAGGACAGATGAAACTGGAAAAGCCTGGTTGATCCCGCTACGAACATAGGCAATCCCAAGTGTGTTGTGGAGACGGCCGGGCAGCGGCTCGTTCAAGCGCACGCCGACGGTAAGATCCTGATTGTTTCGAGTCCGGTCTGGAGGTGTCCAGTCGGCGCCGGCCCTCAGGTCGATACCACGGTCCGTGTCGGGTCTGGTGGCAAGCCATTTCGGGACGTATACGCTCGTATTCGCCGACAGCGTTGTCCTGTTGGGACTATTTTGCGCAGGACTGCGAATGGATCGAAGCGCATATCGGTTCGGAGGCATTACGCTGGCGATCGTTTTGCTCGTTCGACGAGTGGAGCCTGCGTGGCAAGTTGCCTTTCATCGATTCGCCGAAGTATCGACCGTAATTGCAGTGGCGCTGGTGATGACCGTGGTGTCGCCCGAGAGGGACGCCACAACAAGCAAGCAACCGGGCAAAAACATTCCTGACGAACCTACCGCTGCTTTTGGGGAGCGGAGCAGACCGTCCACCGAGATCCATCCTCTTAATGAGTCTGATGAATTTCCATCCGTCCTGGTCGACCAACTGATTCTGAATCAGTTCCTCGGCGAAGATTGACGACAAGTCAGTTAATCCTGGACGGCAAACGAGGAGATCACGACTATCTGTTCCCCACCCTGATGCATGCAATCTGGCGCCTGTCTTCAACCGCGACGTGTTGTCACTGCTTTGCGGCGGCAGTAGCAAGCGGTTTCCTGGGGTCCGGAGATTTCCTCATCCCCACTCCCGAGTTGCCAACGCTCGTACGATCAAGGGCGGCTGGGAGTTCAATTGCGTGCTAGGGGAAGAACAGTATGCAAGAAGGAAGTGTGATTCGAGAACAACGAAAGGGAGTCATTCCGTGGTTACCTTGCCAGCGTCAGTACATGATGGTGCGGGTCAGGTGATGTGGCCAGGGCGTGGTGTGGTAGTGCGTCCACAGGCGCGCGTCAATTTGCGGAATGATCACCTGCTGGTCCGAGGGACGCAGCTTGTTGATCTCATCCGCCAGCAGCGCGGTCGCATACAGGCAATGAGTGCGAATTTCGATCTCCTGGCGGCTGTCACGCGGAATCAGTTCGTAAGTATTAATCGCCCGCTCCAGGGCGGGCGAATAGCGGGTGATGCCCATCAACCGCAGCGCCACCGGCACAATGTAGTCGGCAAAGGCGGTCATTTTCTGCGGATCTTCCAGCCCGAAGCCTCCCGCAGCCCCAAGCCCTGAATAGATCTGCCAGAAGCCAAGTTGTGTCAGCTTGTAGAATTTCACTTCGTGCCCATCGTACAGGCTCACGTCGTTGTAGCGGGGGAACTCCACGGCCAACCGCTCCACGAGGCCCTTGCCGTTGTCATAAAGGCGCGGAGGACACGAGCGGACAAAGTTGTAAATACGCCCTCCATATTTTGCCGCCAGCACTGCGCCCGTCTCGCGGAAGAGCCCCATCTTCTCCTCCAGCATCGGGATTTCCATGTTGCCGGCAAAGATCTTCTCCATGTCGCGGCGCGTGATGCTCGCAAGAAACTTGCCATCGAGAATGGGAATACCGTTATCCATGGCGCGTTTCAGACAGGCGAACATCGCCTCGGAATCGGACAGGTGAGCGCCTGCGTAGTCGGTTTGGAATTTCACATGGGTCTTGAAGTCGGTGAACGCCGTATCAATGGTATTGGCCACCATGACGAAATCGATGGCGATATCGGGAGTCTTCTCCAGTCCATAAGGCACCGCCAGATTCGGCATGGGCAGTTCTTCGTATGCCATCCAGCCTGCGATCTCGACAATCTTTTCGTAATTGGTGCGCACATCGCGCGAGTTTGCAATGACCGGCCGTAGACTCTCAGTGACCGGACTGCCCAGCGGACGGGGCCAGTGAAGTGAAGCGGACGGGCCGGAATTCATGAATTCGGCCGCCAACGCAGAGGGTTTCCCTGCTGCAGCAATCGCGGCTAATGCAGTAATTCCCTGCAACACACGACGGCGGCTGAAATTCACTGGTATTCCTCGATGGGAGTGGTTGTTCCCGCAGAATCGAAGAAAATTCTACGCTCTGCGTGTGCATGAGTGTAGCAAATGACTGAGTAGTCGCGAAGCATTTAGCGCCAGGGCATCTGACCAAAGCGTTTCTGACCCGTTGACGGACAAGCGGGAAGTAATCCCAAGGTGAGTGAGCGTCTGAAGGAACAATCGAGTAAGCATCTTATGTCGGGCACCCGATCGAGGCTAAGCTCTCAGAACCGGGTCTGGTCATGATCCCTCCTCAGCGTTTAACAGTTGCGAGCCGCCTCTAATGTACTGGCTTCCTCTTGCTGGGCTAGACGCAAAACTCTGGACAATGCACTCGCCTCGACGGGAACGGATTTGATACCGGGGAGGTTCTCTTCGGCGAGATCGCCGAGGGTATGTCCCGGGGGCATCTCAAGAAAAAGGTTACAGCCCAATTCCTTGAGTACGGTTATCGCATCGTGCCAGCGGACGCCGTGCGCAATGTTGGTTACCAGATCGCGCGCAACCATCTCCTTGGTGCGCATGGCTCGCGCGTTCACATTTTCGATGTAAGTCATTCGCGGCGTTGTCAGATTCACGGAGGACATTCGCTTTCCCAGGAGATCCGCAACAGGCTGGAGCAAAGGGCAGTGCGACGGAACAGAAACATGTTACACCGGACCCGGCACGGAAGACACGCCGGTGAGGATGTCGAGAGCTCGGTTGTCCGTGTATTGAAGCTTCTTGATTTCTGCGAACCGGACAATCCAGGAGGAAATCGTAAGAGCCTGGTTCGGAGCCGTCTGGTCGGAACCGACTTCGAGGAGTATTCCGTCCTTGAGACCAGCAATGGAACCGAAGAGAGTTTCGTAGCTGAGTCGGAGGCCGGCATTTCTCAGGACTTCGTCGTCGAATGTCGTATCCCGATCGACAGTCATAATTGCCGGGACCTTGATCTTGTCCGGCAGCTTTTCATAAAAGACGCGCCTCAACTCGATGTGCTGGGGCTTATCGTGGTTTGGATTTGTATCAACCTTGAGTCCATCGAAGGATTCGATATGAATGTCGATGTCTTCGGAAAACCGTTGAATGATGCCAAAGTCCTTAGAAAGCGAAGTGCCGCCCTTGAGCTCAAACGTTAAGCCAAGCTGTTTAAGCCCAAAGACGGCATGCATGATCCAGTAGTCTTTTTCCACGAGAGCTGGATCATTGATTTTCTCGCTCTCGGCGACGGTCTCGACGAGCGCTTTGAAATCGCTTCGCTGGTGCAGAAAAGATTCAGGCGGCATGCTGCAATAGGTCCTGGAACTTCTTCTGCGTGGAGTATTTACCGTAGAGAGAAACCGCCCGCGAGAGCTTTTTCGGGTCCATCTCTTTGGCCTTTTCCCGAACGCGAGAAAAGACTGCGTCCCGGTCCTCTGCTAGGTCGCCTAGTTCATTCACGAAATCAACCAGCAAAAACTCGGGAGAGAGTTGCTTCGGAACATTCAGGCGGCGCTCGAAGGTGACCATTCGGTTACCGAGCTGAAATGTCCCATGCCGTTTCTGATTGTAGACAACCCGTTTGTTGTAGAGCTGCGTTGTCCCAAGTCCCAACTGGTTGTAGGCATTCGGGGAGGTCAGGACAAAACGATCCGTCTTCAAGAACGCTTTCACCAACTCGTGCTCGTCCGCGGGAGCCTCTCCAAATTCAAATTTACGAGGGCTGTAGTACAAGCCGGTACGAAGTTTCTGGAGGCTCCCGTCGGCGGTGAGTTCTTTGAGGTGTCGATCCACGCTACGGGAACGGGGCAGAAGGTCTTCCCTGCGATAGACCCGCCCAGGGCGGAGATGTCGCTTCAACTGCTCAAGTGTGCTCGTCCGCATTTTTCTTCCCTCCTCCACCATTGCTACTCTACTCTTGCGTCTTTTTATGTCAAGTATTTTAATAATGTTTCATGCATAGTTGGGTATAATGTGTGTATTTTGTTATCATTACAAACACGCCATATTACAATATAACTCTCATAGCGCGGTCCCTATTCCCTGCGCGACGCCTCGGTTTCACGTCCGAAGAAATACCTGGAGGCGACATCCAAGACGAAACGCTTGGCACAGGACAAATTGGTCGACGCGATTTTGCCCACGGGTATTTTGCCGAAGGCAAACCTAATCCGACGAGCGCTATTTGTGGGCATTCCGGTGAAGGTGAACATCGATTCCGGAGGGAAGCCGAACGGCGTTCCGGAGCGAAGGTGAACAGCAGTCGGAGCGAAGCGACGCTGGCGTGATGATTGTGCAGGAAGTGTTCGGCATCGTCAACTGAAAACGTCCGGAGCGGAGCGAAGGCTTGGGTTGAGCGGGGATTTGGGGTGCAGGGGAAAGGGGCGGCAGCCCCTTTGCCCCTGCTTCCTCGCTGTAGAAGAAGGGATTCATGGGGGCTCCCAATCATAAACGCTAACTTAAGCTGTTTGGGCTTGAAGTGGCATGCCAACTTCTGGGAACCCCGTTTCGGCCAACTTTCGGTTGGCCGACCATCCGACCAGAAATAGGAAACTTTTTGGTCGCAAAACGCGTACCGCGAGCATGCGCCAATACATCCTCCTCGCAGCTGCGTGCCTTTGCTCATATCCTGCTATCGCTCAAACCCAAAATCAGCCGTCCGACAACAAAACGGCGGCCAATCGGCCTCCGTGGCCTCTACAGGTCGAGATGCGGGTGCCGTTCGAGCCCACGGCATTCCCGAGCGGACCGCATGTCTATCTGATGTACGAGTTGCATTTGACCAACTTCATGCCCATGCCCGTTTCGCTGAGTCGGATTGACGTGATCGACGCGGAAGCGGGAACTTCTCAACCGATTGCGACCTTTGAAGCGGTGCAATTGGAAACCATGTTGCAGCCTCTAGGCGGCAGGGCGCTATCTGACCCCAAAGACAGGCTCGTTATCGCGGATGGACAGAGTGCGATCGCCTTTATGTCCGTTGCGTTCGACCGCGGCTCACATATTCCCGACAGACTACTCCATCGCGTGACCACGGCTTACGCTCCAGAAGAAGGCGCGGTCATTTCCACACATCACACTGAGTTGCGTGTGCTCGGCCCGCCGGTAGAAGGAGCCGACTGGCTCGCGGAAGACGGGCCAAGCAACGACCAGGACAATCATCACCGGCGTGGAGTCGTCATTCTCGATGGGCAACCGGTCGACTCTCGCCGATTCGCCATCGACTGGAAACAGGTCAAGGATGGTGCGGCATTTTCTGGCGACGCGCGGGACATGCACGCCTATTACTCCTACGGAAAAGAGGTGCTTGCCGTTGCGGACGGTCGCGTTGTCACCGCCAGAGACGGACTTCCCGAGAACATCCCCGGACACGGCGACGCGTTCCACCCCGCCGTGCCAATTACATTGGAAACGGTGGCGGGCAATACCATCACGCTCGACCTGGGTGGCGGCCAGTTTGCTTATTACATGCATTTGCAACCCGGGAGTTTGCGCGTGAAAGCAGGGGATCGTGTGCGGCGTGGGCAGGTGTTGGCGCGCGTCGGCGCTTCCGGAGATGCTCGAGAACCGCATCTGCATTTTGAAGTCACTACTTCGTCGAAGCTTCTGGCCGGTGAAGGCGTGCCCTATCTCATCGACCGGTACAGCAGCAAGACCACGAGTGACGGGCCTGCGGAACTCCACACACACGAGTTGCCGCTGGATAAAAGCGTCGTCATATTCGGGGA
>Ga0182015_10003067_pt1 | contig 19159 bp, 14 predicted proteins | sample 712P3MmetaG_FD_120478 | JGI IMG/M metagenome (GOLD analysis project Ga0182015, IMG submission 120478) | Permafrost microbial communities from Stordalen Mire, Sweden - 712P3M metaG | ecosystem: Environmental > Terrestrial > Soil > Wetlands > Permafrost | place: Sweden: Stordalen | collected...
GCGCGCTCGACGAGATGGCCGAGATGGGTTTGCGCCCCGAAGAAGCCACGATCGCGATCCAGGGCTTCGGCAACGTCGGGCGCTATGCGGCAAAACTCTTCGAAGAACGGGGCTGTAAAGTCGTGGGCATCTCCGACGTGACCGGTGCCTACTATAACGAACAAGGCATCAACGTCTTCGGCGCGATGGAGCATACGTCCAAGTTTGGAACGCTCGAGGGCTTTAAAGGCGGAGATAGGATCACCAACACCGAGCTGCTGACCAGCCCCTGCGACGTGCTCGTTCCCGCCGCGCTCGAAAAAGTTTTCAGCGCCGAAATTGCGTCGAAAGTTCAGGCAAAGCTCTTGGTCGAGGGTGCGAACGGACCGACGACGCCCGAAGCCGACCGAATCTTCCGCGAAAAAGGCATCGTCGTCATTCCGGACATCATGGCCAACGCCGGCGGCGTCACCGTCTCGTATTTCGAATGGGCGCAAGACCGCATGGGTTACTTTTGGAAGGAAGCGGAGGTCAACGAGAAGCTCGAGGACTTTCTCTTGACGAATCTTCGCGCGGTCCGCGCGATCGCAAACTCTCGACACGCGACGCTGCGAACGGCGGCATACACGCTGGCCATCGATCGCGTCGTCAAAGCCTCGTTGCTCCGCGGCATTTACGCGTAACGGGCGGCCTTCGGGGCCCCCACGAGGCGCGCCATCCGCGCGGCCGAGTCGCCATATGCCTGCAGCCGCTCGATGATGAATTGCGCGTTCGGGCACTGCTGCGTCGGCAGCTCCGTTTCGGCCTTGGAGAGTGCCGCGGCCAGATGAACTTCGGTCGCCGCGCGACGCGACTCGCGCAGTGCCGCCGCCAGCTCGGCCATCCGCTCGTCGAGCGCATCGGCGAAACCGACCAAGGCACCGGCGCACTCCGGCGGAAGCGGCGTCCCGAGCGCGCTTTCGAGCGCCAGATTTGCCAGCGCGAACCGCTGCGTCACCGCGAGTATCCGAAGCGCGCGTCCGACCGCGATCGTGTGGATTCGATGCGGCTCGTGACGGCTGCGATCGATCGACGACTCGACGGTCGTGCGTATCCGCCACGCTTCGGTGCGCGCCCGCTCTATTCGCTGCAGAGCTTCTTCCGAGGGCGTTACGTACGCCCGCAAAATCGCATCCGCCAAAGCGCGCTGAGCGTCTAAAAGATCTGCCAGGAGCGCGCGCGTGCGCCTGCGTTCCCACGTCGGCAACGTCAGATAGCCGATCATTGCGAGGCTGCCGCCGGCGATGGTATCGAGAACCCGCGCGGCAATCGTCGTCGTCCCCGGAAGGCCGCGCATGCTGAGCACGAGCACCACGAACGACGTGATCGCGACCGTAAAGAGCGCGTAGTTCGGGCTGAAGGTGAGGTAAGCGGCCGCGGCCGCTACTACGACCCCGGCCACTTGGGGAGCCTCGTGGCCTCGCACCAGCCTCAGCACGAACGTCGCGACGACCGCGCCGATCAAGGTTCCGGCGATTCGGCCGAAACCGCGCACGAACGTAGTTTGAAAATCCGGCCGCAGTACGATCGCCGCGGTCATCGGAATCCAATAGCCGCGATCGGCCTCGAAATGCCGTCCTAAGAGCATCGCAAGGCTCATCACCAGCGCGGAGCGCAGGGAGTCGGAGCTGCGCCATGCGATGTGATTTTCAACATAGGGTCCCGGGCGAGGCTTCGAGAGCAGATGCAGATTTGGAAGACGCCCGCTCGAGAGCATCGATGCCGCCAGCATGGCATCGCGCAAGTTAACGGCCAAGTCGCCGGAGATCTCCGGCAGCTCGACCGGTTCGGGCTTTAGCGTGCCGCGCAAGACGTCGGCGATCGCGTCGAGCAGGTCGCCGACGCCCTTAGGAATCTCGCGTGTCGTTGCGAGCGCGCCCAGACGCTTGCGAATGACCTCCGAATCTTCGAGGAGACGATCGAGGCGCGCGCGTTCCGCGGCGCGCGCAAATGGCTGTGGGTCGGCCAAAACTTGTCGCGCGGTTGCAAACGGCGTGATCGGTGGCATTGCGGGCGAACCGCCGGCGATGCCGCGCGCATACTCTGCGAGGTTTTGATAGACCGCCGCCAGTGCGCAACGTTCGGCGGTCAGCCGTTCCGTCGGCGACGCGAGCAGAACGAGAACTGCTTGAACGAGGCCGCCGCCGAGCACCAGCGCCGATTGGAGCAGCGCGGCGCCCGGCGCCAACGGTTGGCTCGAGAAGAGCACGAAGGCGACCAAAGAGTTGAGCGCGACCGTCGCCGCGGCCGGGCCGAGTTGACCGATCGTTCCGCACGCATAGCCGGCGACCGCCGTCGCCGCGATGAGTCCAATGGTGGAATGTGCCGCCAACGCACCGATGAAGCTGGTCGCTGCCATGCCGATCGCCGCGCTCAGGATCGCGAGCAGGCGCGTGCGATAGATTCCCTGCAGCGAAGTGAATCCGGTGATGAAGGCGCCGATCGCCGCGGCCACGCCGAGCGAAGGCTTCCCGAGCATCGCCGCAATTACGAGCGGAATCGCGACGCCGATCGTGCAGCGTAGCGCGTAACCCGGCTCGAGAGACGATCGATCGAATGCGCCGACCGTCGCCGCGAGCTGGCGCAGCCAGGTCAGCACCGAGTTCTAGTATTGTATGTCGTTCGGCGGCGCGTAGGGATCGGGGTAGCAGTAGTTCGAGTTGTTGCAGCGTTTGCCGCGGTATACGGCTTTGACGTCGATCTGCGGGATATGGGTTTGGTACGCCTTGTTGATCGTGTCGATGAACTCGTAGGAAATCAGCGCGTATCCGGTGTTCGACGGATGCAACCCGTCGAAGCTCAGGATTCCATATAAGTATCCCAGCGTACAGCAAAGCCCCGGGTTGATGGATGCCGCCAACTTGAAATACGGATCCGATGGATTCCCGCTCGCTAGGCCGTGGAAGATCGCCTGAACGTCGACGAGGGGAACGTGCGAGGTTGTGGCGGCATCGTCGATTCCCTGATTGATCGCATCGTTGAGCGCTTGAATCTTTCCGGCAAACTCCGGGGTGATGTAATAGTTGCCCAAACCGCTACCGGGAACGGCCTTGCAGTGCGGTTTGGGTACGGCGCAATCGAGATTGGGATAGGTAAGCGGATACGCTTGATTGTACGTAATGATTTCGATGGCTCCTTGAAGCGTTAGATAGCCGCAGGGCTTCGTCTCTGAAGCCGGCAAGCACCCATTCGGCGTCGAGAGATGGTATCGATTCGCGATCGCCGTCACGGTCTGCTTAGTTGCGCCTATCCCGAGATTTATAAGACACCAAGCATACGTCGTTAGCGGGCAATCTTTTTTAAAGCTCTTCGGGTTGGTAACGCGTTGAAAGTAACCGACCTCGAGAATGTTGGGCAGATTTGCCACGACTACGTGAGCTCCCGCGTGCTCCAGCGTGGAGATCGTCGCCCGCAGATCCTCCTCGGCTTGCGCGGCGTTGCGATCGCCGCCGACAAAGCGACCGCCGCTTCCCATGTACTTGAGCACGTCGTTTGCACCAAGCCAGACCGTCGCCAACGTCGGATGGCGCGAGGCTGCGGCATTGACGTCCGTGAGATTCGGCCCTAGTTTTGTAAAGTTTCCGAGGACGGGCCAAAACGTGCCGCTCTCATCCGAGACGACCATGCTGAGAAGCCCGGGTACGCCGGGAATGAATTTACAAGTGTCGGTCTGCGGCTCGTGGAGCACGTTGGCTTCGTGGAGCGTCAGGCCCGGGATGCCGACATTTCGAATTTCCGTCGAGTCGGGGTTCATCCGTACGCGAGAGTTGCCTTTTAAGTGGTAGCCGGCTTCATTGAAACCATTATTGTCCGTGCAGACGTTGCCTGACTTCTGTTCCTGAATTGGAAATTCCGCGGAATTCTGTATGATCTGATTGTTGAGTCCGGGTTTTGTGATCAAAGGCAATGGGCTGGTCGACGGATCGTACATTTGATCGATCGCAGCGTCGAGTGGTTTGCCCGACGCCTGCTCGTAGAGATCGGCCCACCAGCCATTCTCCTGGCCTTGGAAAACGGGGATCGGCTGGTGATTAACGTAGATACGAGCACCGGTCGCTCCGAGGAATCCGTTGGACTGATAGCCTGCCGTCAAGCTATCGCCGACGCCGACGATGTTCGAAAGAATCGTCGTCTGCGGCCGCACCTGCGATCCGCGCAGCGGGAGCACCTGACTCGAGGTGCCGCCCCCGCCCCCGCCGCCGCAGGCTGCAAGCGCCGCAATCGCAAGCAGCGTAATGAAAATGTGAGCGGATGAGTTTTTCATGGTGTAGCCTCTGGCACTCATAGTGGAAAGACGCTTGGCGAGCCGACCCCAAACTCCAGCTGCAGTTGCGTCGCTTTTAAACCGCCGATGGCCAAGCCGCATGCGTTGTTGATCGCTTGCTGGGCCGTCAAGCACTTGATTCCAACAATGCCGTCCGGCCCTAGATTCGTCACACCGCCGCTATTGATCACGGCCTGAACGAAGGAGTACTTCGTCAACCGCTGCGATACGCCAAGGAAATACGCGAAGAGGTGCTCGGGATAGGGATCGGTCGGCAGATAGTCGCGCGCGCTCTGGGGCTCGAAGAAGAGCGTCGTCGTGCGCGTCGGCGTGTACTCAAAGTAAAGTACCTGTGGGAGCTGCATCGAGTTGCCGACATTGGCTCCGGCGGTATGAACGATCCACTGCGGCGCGACGGTGAAGGTGGCGAACATTTTCGGCGTCTTCAAAAACGGCAGCGTGAGGGCGACCGCATAGTACTGCGCCGTACGCACCGGAATGTTCTCGACCGGCCCGTCCGGCAGGTTATACGTGAAGGGAACGACGTCGTTGTGCCCCGGGGCAAATGCGATGATGCCGCCGCGAGCAACGTACGTTGGCGTAATGACGATCGGCAACGGACCCGGCAGTTTGTCCGATTTGATCACGAAGAGCTTGTTGAGCATGAAGACGCCGAACGTGTCCTTGGTGGCCACGTTGATATTGCGCCCCGTTCCGGGGCCGCATGCGGTTCCGTCGCTTAAGTCGGCGCAGCCGACCGGGTTGCGAAAGCCGGCGAGATAGACCGGCGCTAAACCACTGTTAAAGCCCTCCGGCCAGTGCTGCAGTTGGAACATGCTCACGAGCAACCGCGTCGACCAGTTGAAGTGGTAGCCTACGGAGAGATCGGCGCCGCCCATCAGCCAGCCCTTACCGTACGAACCGATGTTGCCGTAGGGATTGGCCACCGAAAGCGCTGCCATATACGTGAACCTCTCGCCGGGCAGGGCCATTACGGGGCCGACCCGCCGTTGCGGAACCGGCGGCACCTGCGCAACGTTGGGGCTCGTCGGCGATGCCTGACGCCGAGCCTTCTCGCGCGCTGCCTGTTGTTGGTCGAGAAAGTTTTTGATCGCGGTATTAGCGCTGGGAAGAATTGATTGTTGATAAACGTTCTCGGTGCCGTCGGCCAGCGCCGGTAATGCCGAAGCAGTAATCGTCAATGCCGCTACTGCGGCGAGAACCGCGCCAAACGGGCGTCCGAGCATGCAAGCAACTCCCTGAAATCGCCGATGATGGCAGTTATTAAATCGATCAGGCGTTTATCCAGAGGTTGGGCTTAACGATTGCAAATCCTTTTCTCCACGTTCGCCACTCGCTTGACCATCGCGTCCGGCGGGTTTTCCACGCAGTTCGAGTGATTTAATGATGACGTAGAGCACCGGCGTGATGGCGAGATTCAAGAACGTCGAGACGAGCATGCCGCCGAAGACGACCGTGCCGAGCGAGTGACGCGCCGCGCTTCCGGCGCCGGTGGCAAAGACCAGCGGAATCACCGCGATGATAAATGCAATAGACGTCATCAAGATCGGGCGAAGACGCGTTTGGGCGGCGCGCATTGCCGCCTGGACGACGCTCGCGCCTTCGCGCAATTGCTGATTTGCGAACTCCACGATCAAAATCGCGCTCTTACTCGCGAGGCCGATCAGCATGACGTATCCGACCTGCGCGTACGCGTCCTGCGCGAGACTCGGATCGAACAATCCCGGGATCGGGATCAAATGGCGCAAGTTCATGAAACCGAGGGCGCCGAAGAGCGCCGCGGGCACGGCCAGTAAGACGATGAGCGGATCGATGAAGCTTTCGTATTGGGCCGACAACACCAGGAAGACGAAGACGAGGCCGAGTGCAAAAATGATCGTGCTCAAGCTGCCGGCAGCAATCTCGTCGAGCTGCAGACCCGACCACTCGTAGCTCATGCCCGCCGGCATGACTTTTTGCGCGATCTCATCCATCGCGGTAATCGCCTCGCCCGAACCGTGCCCCGGTGCGTTATTTCCGTTGAGCTCGATGTTGCGATAGAGGTTGTAGTGCGTGATGATCGGCGCGGTGTTTACTTGCTGCATTTGCACGAGGGCGCTGATCGGCGTCATCACGGTGTTCGTCGCGTTCGTGCCGGCGCTGGGGCTAAACGGCGCCGGGGTCGCCAAGGGATTGACCGAAGCAGCGGTATTGTTTGCCGCAGAGCCGGAGCTTACGTATAAGCCTTGCAGCGAGGAGACGCGGTTGCGAAACGGCTCGTCGGCCTGCACGTCGACCTGCCACGAGCGATTGAGAAAGGTGAAGTTGTTGACGTAGAGCGAGGCGAGATCGACCTCGAGGGTATCGAAGATGTCGTTGAGCGAAATGCCGACGGCCTTGGCTTTGCTGCGATCGATGTTGAGCTGGACCTGCGGCGAATTCAAGCGAAACTGCGTGAAAACGTTCATCAGCCGCGGATCCTGCGCGGCGGCTCCCATCATGGCGAAGGCGGTCTTTGTTAGGACGGGGAGGCCGGCATTGCCGCGATCTTCAAGCTCGAACTGAAAGCCGCCAAAGCTTCCCACGCCGTTGATGGCGGGTGGGTTGAGCGCGAAGATCTGAGCCTGCGGAATATTCTTGAAGAACCCGTAGTTCACGCGATTGATGACCGCGTCGATGCCGTCATCGGCACCCTTGCGCTGGCCCCAGGGCTTGAGCAAGCAGAACATCAGCCCGCGGTTTGGCGCCGCTCCCGTGAAACTGAATCCTCCGACGTCGAACAAGTAGCGAACCTGCGGCTGGCTTCGAATGACGGCCTCGGCCTTCTCCGCAATTGCCGTCTCGGCGGAGAGCGAGGTTCCTTCGGGTGCCTGCACCAAGACGATGAAATACCCCTGATCCTCACTCGGAATGAACGACGTCGGCGTTTTCACAAACATGAAGAGCGTCGCCAGCAGCGCGAGGCCGAAAATGCCCACCGCGATCCAACGAAACCGGAAGAGCCGCGGCAACTCCGACGCATACCAATGGCGGAAACGTGCGAGACCCGCATTGAACCACTTGAAGAAGAAGAACTGGGACTCGACGTGGCCGGTGAGCAGCCGCGCCGACATCACGGGCGCGAGCGTCAGGGCTTGGAAGAGCGAGATCGTGATGGCGGCCGCGATCGTCAGGGCAAACTGCTTGTAGAGCTGCCCGGTCGTGCCGGGGAAGAAACCGACGGGAATAAAGACGGCCAGCAACACGAGCGACGACGCCACGACCGCGCTCTGGATCTCGCGCATCGCCTCCGCTGCGCTCGCGATGCCGCTCTGGCGCCCCTTGTTCATCTCGATGTGACGGGCGATGTTTTCGATGACGACGATCGCGTCGTCGACGACGAGACCGGTGGCCAGCGTCAGGCCGAAAAGGGTGATCGTGTTGATCGTGAATCCGAAGATCTTCATGACGAAAAACGTTCCGACGAGCGAAACGGGAATCGTCACCGCCGGAATCAACGTCGAGCGAGGGTTCTGCAGGAAAACGTAGATCACGAGCACGACCAGCACGATGGACAGCAGCAGCGTGATGATGACTTCTTTAACCGATTCGGCAACGAAATCCGTCGTGTTGAAGGCGACGGTATAATGAATGCCCTTCGGGAAATTCTTGGAGAGCGTGTCCATCTCACTGAGCACGCCCTTGGAGACCTGCAGCGCGTTAGCCGTTGGATACTGCAAAATTCCCAGGCCAACGGTTTCAGGATTGCCGTTGAAACGCAGGGCCGTGCTGTAGTCTTCGGCGCCGAGTTCGATGCGCGCGACGTCGCTCAAACGCGTGAACCCTCCGTTGGGGTTGGCGCGAAGAATGATATTGCCGAACTCCTGGGGGCTCGAAAGCTGGGTCAGCGCATTGACGGTGTAGGTATACGGTTGTTTTTCTGACTCCGGAGCCGCGCCGATGCTTCCGCTGGCAATCTCGGCGTTCTGTTCTTGCAAGGCCGTGACTACGTCGCCGGCATCGAGCCCCTGTTGTGCCAGTTTGTTGGGATTGATCCAGATCCGCATCGCGTACTGGCGTTGGCCGAAGACGCGGACGAGCGAGACGCCCGGGACGCGCGAAAGATCGTTGACGATATTGAGCTGCGCGTAGTTGCTCAGAAAGAGCGTGTTATAGCTGCTCGTATCCGACGTGAGCGCGATACCCATCACGAAAGATCCCGAGTTCTTACTTACCTGTACGCCGACTTGCTGCACCGTCGCGGGCAACTGGCCAATTGCCGACTGCACGGAGTTCTGCACGTCGGCAGCGGCGATATCGAGATTCGTTTCGAGCGTAAAGGTGCAGGTGATCGTCGACGTGCCCTGCGAGCTGGTCGAACTGATGTAGCGCAGGCCCTGAACCGTGTTGACCGCCTCTTCCAGCGGCGTCGTGACCTGCGCCTCGACCGCCTGGGGAGCCGCGCCGACGTACGAAGCGCTAATGGTTACGACCGGCGGAGATATCTGGGGGTACTGGGCCAGCGGCAATGTCGGCATGACGACCAGGCCGCCGATCAAGATGATTAAGGAGCAAACCGCTGCCAGGACCGGCCTGGTGAGAAAGACCTTCGTCACGCTAGCCGCTCCAACCGAACGAGGTTAGCTGCGGTTGCGCTCCCCCTGTCATCCTGAGCGCAGCCGAAGGATTAGAAGGCTTGTTCGGCGTGGTAGGAGCTGCGGGAGAGCGGACTGGAGACGACCTGATGAAAGCCCTTGCGTTCGGCCACCTCGCCGAGTCTCTTGAAGGTTTCGGGCGTGATGAACTCGACGACCGGCAGGTGCTTCTTGGAGGGCTGCAAGTATTGGCCCATCGTGAAGATGTCGACGCCGGCGAAGCGCGCGTCCTCCATCGCCACCTCGATCTCGCCTTCGGTCTCGCCCAATCCAAGCATCAGCGACGTCTTGGTGTAGCGATCCGGAGCGCGCCTTTTGGCGTGCGCCAACACCTTGAGCGACTGGTCGTAGCCTGCCCGCTTGTCGCGCACGTGCGGCGTCAACCGCCGTACGGTCTCCAGATTGTGCGCGAAGACCTCGGGACGTGCGTCTACGACGATGTCGACTGCGGTGAGATCGCCGCGGTAATCGCCACTGAGAATCTCTACTCGAGCTCCGGGAACGCGCTCGTGAATCGCTCGCACGGTATTCGCGAAGATCAATGCGCCGCCGTCGGGGAGGTCGTCTCGGTCGACGGCCGTCACGACGAGATATTTCCAGCCCAAGTCGCGCACGGCTTCGGCAACGCGCAGCGGTTCGAGCCAGTCAACTGCTCCGCGCGGATTACCGGTCTTGACGTTACAAAAACGGCAGCCGCGCGTGCAGAGAGCGCCCAAGATCATGATCGTCGCCGTTCCAGCGCCCCAGCATTCCGCCATATTCGGACAGGCTGCCTCTTTGCATACCGTATGCAGCGAGAGCGCATTGACGCGCGCCTTAACGCGCTCGTACTCGGGCCCGCTCGGCAACGAAACCCGCAACCACGCCGGCTTTCTTGTAACTCCGGGCGACAAAAGGTCAACCTCGATCATGCGACCTGCTGCTCTGCTACAAACGTGACGTCAAACGTGCGTGACAGTTCGTCGAGAAGGATGCTTTTGGCCTCGGAAACCGCAACGCGAGGCCCGATCTCCGCCGAAAGCGACGTTATCCCGCGATCCCGCAATCCGCACGGATTGATGAGGCGATCGTAATCGAGGGTGGTCGAAACGTTGAGGGCGATGCCGTGCATCGAAACCATGCGTTGCACCGCGAGTCCGATGGCGCAGATTTGATTGCGGCCGACCCAGACCCCGGCGTGATCGCTCCAGCGCTCGCCGGCGACGCCGAAGCGCGCGCAGCAGTCGATGACCGCGCCTTCCAAAGATCTCACGAGCGGCACTACTTCTCTGAACCGCTCGAGCCTTCGAATTGGATACACCACGAGTTGCCCGGGCCCGTGATAGGTGACGTCTCCGCCCCGTTCGATCTCGACGACGTCGACGCCGCGCGCGGCGAGCTCTTCCTTCGAAAGCAACAGGTTTTCGCGCTTGGCTTGCCGGCCGAGGGTGATCACCGGTTCGTGCTCGACGACGATCCACGTATCGGGTTCGCGCCCTTCGCGCACGGCAGCATGGAGCCGCCGCTGAAGCTCCCACACTTCGCGATACGGCCTCAGGCCGAGATCTAAAATCCGCGCGGTAGCGGTCAAGCGCTCACCGGAGCCTTCGGCTTGGGATTGATTATGTGGATCGCCTTACCGTGCGAGGCTTCTGCGGCATCCATGATTCCTTCGGTCAGCGTGGGATGGGGATGGATAGAGAGGCCGATATCTTCAAGCGTTGCGCCCATCTCGAGCGCAATCACGCCTTCACCGATCATCGATTCGGCTTGGGGCGCGACGATGTGCATTCCCAGCAGTAAATCGCTCTTCGCGTCCCCGACGAGCTTGATCAAGCCTTCGGACTCGTTCATCGTTCGGGCGCGGCCGCTTGCGCCGAGCGGAAACTTCCCGATGCGAACCTCGTGACCGGCCGCTTTTGCCTCCTCTTCAGATAGGCCGACGGTCGCCACCTCGGGGTCGGTGTAGACACAGTTCGGCACGGCGACCGGATCGAAGGCTGCCGACTTGTCGCCCGAGATCACTTCCGCCGCGATGACGCCCTGCTTCATCGCGCGATGCGCGAGCAGCGGCGCGCCGGTAACGTCGCCGATCGCGAAAATGTTCGGGACCTTAGTGCGTTGCTGAAGATCGGTCGGAATAAATCCACGCTCGTCAACCTGCAACCCCGCTGCCTTCAGATTGAGAGTGTCGGTGACCGGCCGGCGACCGACGGCCACGAGCGCCATATCGAACTCGCGAACCTCGTCTTTGCCGCCCGTTCCCTCGCCGTTGAGCGTTGCCCGCACGGTATCGCCCTTCTTCTCGAGCGCGCCGACTTTCGTGTTGAGCATGAACTCGACGCGTTGCTTTTTTAGAATCCGTCCGAGCGTCTTGGCGATCTCGAGATCCGTGCCGGTGAGAATCTGCGGCATCATCTCGACGACCAAGACCTCCGCGCCCAGCCGTCCGTAGACGGTTGCGAACTCCAAGCCGATCACGCCGCCGCCGATGACCAAGAGCTTCTTGGGAATCCGTTCCAGCTTGACGGCGTCGTCGGAGTTGATAATGATCTTCCCGTCGCGCGGCCACGCCTTGACGTCCACGGGGGCCGAGCCGGTTGCAATCACGACGTTCTGCGCCTCGATCGTGCGTTCGCTGCCTTCGCCTTTCGCAACGATCTCCGTCGGCGATTTGAACGAGGCCTCCGCGCGCACGAACTCCACGCCGTTGGCTTTGAAGAGTGTCTTGACGCCGTTGACGTTGGCGCTCACGACCTCGTTCTTGAACTTCGCCACGCTCTCGCGCTGGACTTCGGCTTTGGGAACCTTCAGCCCGATCGCGTCCGCGCGCTCGATGTGACGGATGACCTCGCCGACGTGCAGCAGCGCCTTCGTCGGGATGCACCCCCAGTTCAAGCAAACGCCGCCGACCTCGTCCCGATCGATGCAGAGAACCTTCTTGCCCAACTGGCCAAGCCGAATCGCGACGTGATAGCCGCCCGGTCCCGCGCCAATAACGACGACGTCAAACTGCTGCTCATTGCTCATACCCGTGGCTTCGCCTAATCGGGAGCGTTCCCCACGAAAAGGGCGAAGCGGCTCGCCCTATGGGCAGAACGGGACGGGGCGGCTCGGCTGGTTTCGCGGGCATGCAGCGCAGCCTTCTCCGCTGGTACCGCAGTCATGGCCGCGCCGCGCTGCCGTGGCGAACGGAGCGCAGCCCCTACCGGACCGTCGTGAGCGAGTTCATGCTGGCCCAAACGCAAGTCGACCGCGTCGTGCCGAAGTTCGAAGCATTCGTCGAACGCTTTCCGAATTTCACCGCGCTCTCGCGGGCCTCGCTCGCGGGGGTGCTGCGAGAATGGAAGGGGTTAGGGTATAACTCGCGCGCCGTGCGTTTACACGGCTTGGCTCGAGCGGTCGTGGCGAGCCATCGCGGGGCGCTGCCCTCGGATCCGGGTTCCTTGCGATCCTTGCCCGGCATCGGGCCGTATACCGTTGCGGCAATTCGGGCTTTTGCATTTAATGAAGACGACGCGCCGGTGGATACCAACGTCCGTCGAATCGTGCACCGCGTGTTTTTCGGCATCGAGCACGTAAACGCGGCGAGCGCGCGCACGTTGGACGAACGCGCACGAGCGCTCGTGCCGCCGGGACGCGCGCACGACTGGAGCTCGGCAATGATGGATCTCGGGGGCGCCGTTTGTACGGCGCGCGCCCCCAAGTGCCTGCTCTGCCCGCTGCAAGCCGATTGCGCGGCCGCGCCCGTCGACGCCGCAAGCCTCGAATCCGCCCGAATCGCCCGTGCAAAACGCACTTCGCCGCAGAACGCGATACCGTTCGAGCAGAGCCGGCGCCACGCGCGCGGGCGAATCATCGACCGTCTGCGCGAGCTGCCTCCCGGCGAACGCATTTCACTGCTCGATCTGCATTCCGCCGTGCCGGCCTTCTCCACCCGGACGGTTGAGGATCTTCGAGAGCTCGTGGCGGCGCTCGAAAAAGACGGCCTGATCACGCACGACGGAGAGTGCGTCGCGCTAAGAGAATGATGCGCTGTGCCGCGCATTCCGTTTCCGGCAAAGAAGGTGTCGCGTAAGGTCGCGCTCGAGGAGCTGGCGATTCTGGAGCGGACATACCCGCATGCGATGACGGCGCTCGAATACCATAGCGAGTTCCAGTTGCTCGTCGCGGTGATACTCTCCGCGCAATGCACCGATGCGCGCGTCAACATGACCACGCCCACGCTCTTCGCGAAGTATCCGACCCCGGAGAGACTGGCACGCGCCAAGCCGGCCGACGTTGAGAAAATCATAAAGTCGTGCGGATTCTTTCGCATGAAAACCAAGAACGTCATCGCCTGCGCCCGCGATTTGGTCGAGAGGTTCGGCGGCCGCGTGCCGCACGAGCGCGAAGAGCTCGAATCGCTCGCAGGCGTTGGCCGAAAGACGGCGAGCGTCGTGATCGCCGCCGCTTTCGGTGAAGCCGCGCTGGCGGTCGACACTCACGTCTTCCGCGTCTCGCATCGCTTAGGGTTCACCGTCGGCACGACGCCGCGCAAAGTGGAAGAAGACGTGACCAAACTCGTGCCGCAAGAGAAGTGGGGCGACGCGTCGCACTGGCTGATTCTCCACGGCCGTCAAATTTGCAAAGCGCCCACGCCCCGCTGCGACCGCTGCCCCGTCAACCATCTCTGCCCTACTCCTGGGATCATCAAGCGCCTCAAAGCGTGATTCCCGGAGGCGCGAAGCGATTACCCTCTTCCCACGAGTCCACGTGCAATCACGAGCCGCTGTATCTGCTGAGTGCCTTCGTAGATCTGCGTTATTTTAGCGTCGCGCATCATGCGTTCGACCGGATAATCGGAGGAGTACCCGAAGCCGCCGAGCACCTGGACCGCATCGGTCGTGACCGACATCGCAACGTCGCCGCATTTGAGTTTCGCCATCGCCGCCCAGAGCGTGACGTCGGGGCCTCCGGCGTCGCAACGGCGCGCGGCCTCGTAGAGCATTAGGCGTGCCGACTCCACTTCGGTCTTCATATCGGCGAGCATGAAGCCAACGCCCTGATGCTGGCCGATCGGCTTTCCGAACGCGATGCGTTCCTTGGCATAGCCGGTCGCGTACTCGAGCGCGCCGGCGGCAATTCCCAGCGCTTGCGCCGCGATGCCGGGACGCGACTTGTCGAGCACTCTCATCGCGATCTTAAAGCCTTCACCCTCTTCGCCGAGACGATTCGTCGCCGGCACTTCGCAATCGGAAAAGATCAGCTCGACCGTCGGCGATCCGCGAATGCCCATCTTTTTTTCGAGCTTGCCGACGGAGAAGCCCGGCATCCCCTTCTCGACGACGAAGGCGGAGACACCGCGCGAGCCCGTCTCGGGATTGGTAACCGCGAAGACGCAGACTATGTCGGCAACGCTACCGTTGGTGATCCAAATTTTTTGACCATCGAGCACGTAGTTATCGCCCCGTCGAACGGCTCGCGTTTTCATCGAGCCCAGCGCGTCCGAGCCGCTGGAGACTTCGGTCAGCGCATACGCGACGATATGTTCGCCCGAAGCGATCTTCGGAAGAAAGCGCCGCTTCTGTTCCTCGTTGCCGCCGATCATGATCGGGAGCATGCCCAGCTCTTGCACGGCGACGATGAGCGCGCTCGACGCGCAGGCCTTTGCGATCTCTTCGACCACCTTCACGTACGTCGCAAAGGTGCCTCCGAGGCCGCCATACTCTGACGGAATGGGAATGCCAAGCAGGTCGTTCTGCGCGAAGAGTTCTTTGACGTCCCAAGGGAACTCGCCGGTAGCATCGATCTCGGCGGCGCGCGGAGCGACCTTTTCAGCGACCAGCTCGCGCACCATCTCCAGAATCATCGTCTCTTCGTCGTTGCTTGCAATTTCGGTTGGTGCCATTGTCATAGTCGTACTATCTTCCACGAAGGCAGGGCCCGTTCCGTCGGCGCATTAGGCGGCATGGAGAAGGTCTATGCGTCCTGCCCCGAGGCGGTGGCCGACATTCCCAGCGGGAGCTCCATCGCGGTGGGCGGGTTTGGGCTCAACGGGATTCCGCACAATCTCATCGAGGCATTGCTCGAACAAGGAGCATCCGGTCTTGTGACCGTCTCGAACAACTGCGGTGTCGACGGCTGGGGACTCGGGGTCCTGCTGGACAACCGGCGGATTGCGCGCACGACCGGATCGTACGTTGGTGAAAATCGCGAGTTCGAACGCCAGTACCTCAGCGGCGAACTCGAAGTCGAGCTCGTGGCCCAGGGGACCTTGGCCGAACGTCTGCGTGCGGGCGGCTGCGGCATTCCGGGCTTTTATACGCCTGCTGGGGACGGCACGCTCGTTGCCGACGGTGGCCTGCCTTGGCGCTATCGCGCCGACGGCAGCGTAGCGGTCGCTTCGCCGAAGAAAGAGACGCGCGTCTTTAACGGACGCGAGTACGTGCTGGAAACCGGAATCGTCTGCGATTACGCACTGGTTCGCGCGTCGGCGGGCGATCGTTCGGGTAATCTCGTCTTTCACAAGGCCACGCGTAACTTCAACCCGCTGTGCGCGATGGCGGGGAGGATCACGATCGCTGAAGTAGAGGAGCTCGTCGAGCCGGGAGCGATCGATCCGGAGAACGTGCATCTTCCCGGCGTGTTCGTGCAGCGCATCGTACACGTCGGGCCGCAAGGCAAGCGCATCGAGCGCGTCACCCTTCGACTGCGCTCAGGGCAGGCTCAGGATTAGGTATGGCATTAACGCGAACGCAACTCGCCGCACGCGTCGCGCAGGAGCTGCGCGACGGACAGTACGTCAATCTCGGCATCGGGTTACCGACGCTGGTGCCAAACTACGTGCCGCCGGACGTCACCGTGACGTTGCAGAGTGAGAACGGCATACTGGGAATGGGCCCATACCCGTTTGAAGGCGAAGAAGACGCCGATTTGATCAATGCCGGCAAAGAGACGGTGACGGTGCTTGCGGGCGCATCGTTCTTCGATTCGGCGCTTTCGTTCGGCATGATTCGAGGGGGACACATCGATCTGGCCGTCCTCGGTGCGATGCAAGTATCAGAGCGCGGCGATCTGGCAAACTGGATGATACCCGGCAAGATGGTCAAAGGCATGGGCGGCGCGATGGATCTCGTTCACGGTGCAAAGCGCGTCATCGTGATGATGGAACACGTTGCCAAAGGCAACGTTCACAAGATCGTACGGAGCTGCTCGCTGCCGCTCACGGGCAGACGCGTCGTCAACCGGATCATTACCGACCTCGGAATGATCGATGTCGGCGCTAACGGACTAATTCTGCGCGAACTGGCTCCCGGGGTCAGCGTCGACGAAATCCAAGCAGCGACGGAACCGCAGTTGGAAGTTCCGGTCCAGCCGATGATCATGGAGATCCCCGCCGGTTTAAGTTAAAACTAGGCCGATAATCCGGCGAACTGGGTGCGATAGAGTCGAGAATACAGGCCACCGCGCGCAAGTAATGTTGCGTGGCGGCCGGACTCTACGATTCGGCCACGGTCTACCACGAAGATGATGTCGGCAGTCAAGACCGTGGAAAGCCGGTGTGCGATGACGAGACTCGTGCGGCCTCGCATGACGACATCGAGCGCCTTTTGGATCGCTGCTTCGTTCTCGTAGTCCAGCGAGCTGGTCGCTTCGTCGAGGATCAGAATCCGTGGATCCTTGAGCAGGACGCGCGCGATCGCCAAACGCTGGCGCTCCCCGCCCGATAGCTTGTGACCGCGCTCGCCGACCACCGTCTGGTAGCCATCCGGCAATGCGGCGATGAAGTCGGCGATGTTTGCGGCGCGCACGGAAGCGTTGAGTTCGGCATCGGTCGCATCGGGCTTGCCGTAGCGAAGATTGCTTGCGATCGTGTCGTGGAAGAGATACGTCTCCTGCGTAACGATTCCGATGTCGCGCCGGAGCGAGTCGAGCGTCACGCCGCGCAGATCGTGGCCGTCGATCAGCACGCGGCCGCTCTGGGGATCGTAAAAGCGCGGCACGAGCTGGGTGATCGTCGTCTTACCGGCGCCGGACGGCCCGACGAACGCCGCGACTTCTCCCGGCCGCACGTGGAAGGAGATGTCGTCGAGCACCTCGCGCGTGCGGTCGTAGGAAAACACCACGTTCTCGAACGCGATCTCGCCGGTAACCTCGGGCAGGGCGATCGCTCCCGGCGGATCGTACTCCTCGGTCGTCATGTCCAGATACTCGAAGATGCGCTCGAAGACCGCGAGCGCGCTAACGACTTGTATTTGAATCCCCGCAAGCGCGGCGGCGGGACCATAAAGCCGGCCTTGAATAAACGAGACGAACGCCACGATAACACCGACTTGCAGCCCCGCCGCGATCGCGAGCCAGCCCCCGCCGAACCAGACCAATGCCGGCCCAACCACGATCATAGCGGTAACGGACGCTATGAACCACCGGCCGACCATTGCAAGGTCGATCTCGAGCTGCATCAGCCGCGTCCCGACGGTATAAAAGCGAGCGCGCTCGAACGCTTCGCGCGCGAACGACTTGATCAGCGTGATGCCCGAGATCGAGAGCGTCTCTTGAGTGATCGATTCGATCTCGTCGCGCTTCTCACGCGTTTTCTTGCGGATCGCATACATCCGCCGTCCAACCGGCCCCAGCGGAAGGATCATCAGCGGAACGATGATCACCGAGATGAGGGCCAGTCGCCAGTTCCAGACGAACATCGCGACGAGCGTCGTTGCGATCGTCACGATGTTCGTCACGATCGTGGTCAACGTTCCGGTCACAACGTTGTCGACGTTGTCGACGTCGTTGCTGACGCGGTTCATGATTTCGCCGGTCTTCGTGCCAGTAAAGAAGTGGAGGGGCATGCGGTGGAGATGCCCGACGAGGCTCGTGCGTATGTCGCGCATGATGCCTTCGCCGACGACCGAGTTTAGAAACCCCTGCAAGACGCCGATCCCGGCCGCGATCAGGGCGGAAGCCAGGATGATCCCGACGTCGATACCCAGCTCGGCGAGGTTGCGGTTCGGAATCGCCGCATCGATGATGTGTGCGATGATGAAGCCGGGTACGAGGCCAAGCGCCGAAACCGCGACGATGCAGGCGAGTACCATGGCTTGCTGACGCCAATAGGGAGCGAAGAGCGCGCCCATTCGCTTCCAATTGACGCGCCGCTTCACTCTTGGCGTCTCGGGTTGATAGATGTTCGACCACATCAGCCCGTGACCGGCCATCATTAGCTAATGAGGGACCGTGACTTGGTGGAGGGAGACTTTGTTGCCCTCAGGATCGTCGAACGACGCAATCCTACAGACCGGCGTCGCGTAAGGGTCGTCGATTTGCACGCCCTTGCCGCGCAGATCCGCGACCGTCTTGTCGATATCGTCCACTTCGAAGACGACGCCCGATGCGCTTCCCGGATCGCGCTCGATCCACTCGTGCGTCATTACACTGAAATAGCCGCCGCCGACGTTGGCTTCGTTATACTTTTCGACGCCCTCCTCGACGTACGGCCCGCTGAACTTTAGTCCGAGCGTATCTTCGTACCATTTGCGCAGCTTGGCGACGTCGGCCGCCGGATACGCAGTAAATGCAATTTCTTTAATCATGTGCCCCTCAATGCAGTCGGTAAGGTGATATGGTGCTCCGGTAAACCGTCCGCCGTCGCCCGGGGTTGCCGCCGTCCCAGCCTTCGTGGCCCACGTCCCCTCTCGAAATCTCCCAGCTCCGTGAGTATTTACGCGAGGTCAAGCCGTGCCGACGGGAAGGCTTGCGGTACGGTTTCCCCAACAATGGGCAGCCTGACGATCGAATGGTCGTGTTTTTTGCGGTCGTGATCGCGAGGGCCGGTGAGACCAGCGATCGGTCGGCCATCGATAGTGAGCCGTGTTTTAAATGAGGTTCGGCGATATTTGCCTTAAGAAGCGCTGTTGCCGTTCCTGAGCGCGGCGAGTTCTTTAAAGAGTTTTTTCTCTTTGTCGCTCAAATTCTGCGGAAGCTGGCCGATCAAACGCACGTATTGATCGCCGCTGCCTTTGCTTTTTACCTTTGGAATTCCACGACCGGCAAGGCGCAGAAGCCGATTGTTTTGCGTGCCGGCGGGAATCGTCATCGCGACCTGCCCGCTCAGCGTGGGAACGTTGACGTCGCCGCCGAGCAGCAGATCGTAGATGCTCACCGGAAGATCGACGTAAAGATCGTCGCCTTTGCGTTTGTACGTGGGATCGTCTTGAAGCTGCACGATGAGGTAGAGGTCACCATTTGGTCCGCCGTTGATGCCGGCGCCGCCTTGTCCGGCCAA
>Ga0182015_10003068_pt1 | contig 19159 bp, 11 predicted proteins | sample 712P3MmetaG_FD_120478 | JGI IMG/M metagenome (GOLD analysis project Ga0182015, IMG submission 120478) | Permafrost microbial communities from Stordalen Mire, Sweden - 712P3M metaG | ecosystem: Environmental > Terrestrial > Soil > Wetlands > Permafrost | place: Sweden: Stordalen | collected...
GAAGGGACTGTATTTTCAGCGAGTTTTGGCCTTGGCAGTGCCTCCGAAATTGCCTAAAACGGAATCTTCCGCTTTATCAGGCGTCTTCGGCCGCACTGCCTTACGCGGGCAGGTAGCTATTTCAGCGTTCGGCGTGACTTACAACAAATGGGCGATACAGGGCTCGAACCTGTGACCTCACGGGTGTGATCCGTGCGCTCTGGCCAACTGAGCTAATCGCCCTTCACCGCAACGATGTTATCGCTGCGCTGGCGATGCTTCAAGTCCGCGCCTCTCTTGCGAAACCGGAAATCGCCGCTGTATAAACGAAGCTTATGCTTGATCCCCGCATCGATAAGCTGGCCGAAATGCTCATCAATTATTCGTGCGCTTTGAAGAAGGGCGAGAAGATTCTCATCGAGGCGATCGATGTGCCGCATGAATTCAGCGCGGCCCTGGCTCGCCACGCGGCGAAGGCCGGAGGGCATCCGCTGGTGATGCTGAAGTGCAACCAGATCAACCGTGTTCTCATGGAAGTCGGCCAGAAGCCGCAATGGGAAACCATCGCCCGCGTGGAAAGACTGCAGATGCAAAACGTGCAGTGTTATATCGGCGCGCGTGGCAGTCCTAATGTGTCCGAGCTTTCGGATGTTGGGGCCGACAAGCAGAAGCTTTATGAATCGACGGTCTGGGAAAAGGTTCATCGCGATGTGCGCATCACGAAAACGCGGTGGTGCGTCTTGCGATGGCCCTTGCCGTCGATGGCGCAGATGGCGGAGATGAGCACAGAGGCTTTCGAGGATTTTTATTTCAAGGTCTGCACGCTTGATTACGCGAAAATGAGCCGGGCAATGCAGCCGCTGAAGAAGCTGATGGAGAGGACCGATCGAGTTCGCCTCAAGGGGCCGGGCGAGACGGATCTTTCGTTCAGCATCAAAAACATTCCCGCGATCTGCTGCGACGGCAAGGTGAATATTCCCGATGGGGAAGTTTTCACGGCGCCCGTCAAGACGAGCGTCAACGGCGTGATTCGCTTCAACTGCCCCACCATTTATCGCGGGGTCACGCATACCGATGTCCGCCTGGTTTTCCGCGATGGCAAAATAGTTGAGGCTTCCAGTTCGGCCACAGAGAAATTAAACGAGGTTTTGAACACCGACCCGGGCGCCCGCTATGTCGGTGAATTCGCCATCGGTTTCAATCCCCATGTCACCAAGCCGATGAAAGACATTCTCTTCGACGAAAAGATCGCCGGCAGCATCCATTTCACCCCCGGCGCGTGTTACGACGAAGCCAGCAATGGCAACAAAAGCAAGATTCACTGGGACCTGGTGATGCGCCAAACGCCCGAGGTCGGCGGCGGGGAAGTTTGGTTCGACAATAAGCTCATTCGCAAAGATGGGCATTTCATTGTGAAAGAATTGAAGGGATTGAATCCGCAGAATCTGAAATGATGCGCGGAATGCCGTGGACCTTACAATCTTTCGCCGATGACCCCCCTGCCAATTGACACGTATCTGCCGGAAATTGTCTGGCAGCTTGCCGAAACCAGATCGCTCGTCATTGTCGCCGAGCCGGGCGCCGGGAAAACGACGCGGGTGCCGCCGGCGATTTTGCGCAGCGGAACTCTTTCCGCCGAACATCCGAATCTCGTCATTCTTCAACCTCGCCGTGTCGCGGCGCGGGCGGCGGCGCAGCGGATCGCAGAGGAAAACGGATGGCGGATCGGGCGCGAAGTCGGCTATCACATCCGTTTTGAAAAGAAGATGGGTCCAGACACGCGCCTGCGCGTCCTCACCGAAGGCGTCCTCACCCGTCAGATGCTAAATGATCCATTCCTTGAAGGCGTCGGAGCCGTGATCCTGGATGAGTTTCACGAACGGTCGTTGAATGTCGACCTGGCAATCGCGATGCTGCGCGAAATACAGCAATCGGTGCGGAACGATCTGCAAATCGTCGTCATGTCGGCGACATTGGAAGCCGGGCCGGCCGCGAAGTTTTTGGGGAATTGTCCGATTGTGAACGTGCCGGGACGGACATTTGAAGTAGAGATTGAATATCACCCGCATGCCAGCGAACCGGTCGTGGCGCGCGTGGCATCGGCGGTTGAAGAAATCCTCGCGCGACAAGACTCCCCTGGCGACGTACTGGTATTTTTGCCGGGCGCGGAAGAAATTCGCCGGGTGAGTGGACACCTGGAGGCGCTGGCGGAGAGACTCGATCTCGCGCTGCTGCCGCTCCATGGCAGTTTGCCGCCGGAACAACAAATTCTGGCGCTGCGGCCTTCGAGTTGCCGCAAAATCATTCTTTCGACCAACATTGCCGAGACCTCGCTGACGATCGAAGGCGTCCGGTGGGTCGTCGACAGCGGTTTGGCCCGCGTCCCGGCTTTCGATTCTCGCCGTGGACTGGATCGGCTGGAACTTCAGCGGATCAGCAAGGCGTCGGCCACCCAGCGTAGCGGGCGCGCCGGCCGCACCGCATCCGGGCGATGCCTGCGGCTCTGGTCGGCAAAAGAGCAGGCGGCGCTGGATGAATTTGAGCTGCCGGAGATCAAACGCGTCGACCTTTGCAGCGCGGTGCTTAATCTTCACGCGTGGGGAAAGTTGGATGCGGCAAAATTTGGCTGGTTTGACGCTCCCGCTGCTGACGCCCTGCAATCCGCGGAGCGGTTGCTCGAATTGCTCGGCGCGCTGCAAGGGGGCGAGATCACCGCGCTGGGAAAAAAGCTCAATTCGCTTCCGCTTCATCCGAGGATCGGCCGATTGCTCTGCGCCGCGGCGGAAGCGGGATGCGCCGAGGAGGGGGCGACGCTGGCCGCCCTGCTTTCGGAAAAGGACATCCGTCGCCCCGATTACAGCCAGCCCCGGCATTTGCGCGGACCGGCGACACAAGCCGACAGCGATTTGCTTTTAAGAATGGACGATCTGGCCGACGCCGAGCGGCATCGCTTTGCTGCGCATCTGCGCGACAGCGGAATCGACACCATCGCCGCTCGTCAGGTCGTGCAAATCAGGAATGAATTGCGGCGGTTAGCGCGACAGCTTGAACCGGCCCGAGTGAATCCCCCTTCGCGCGAAACGCTGTTGAAACTGATGTTGGTGGCATATCCCGACCGCGTTTGCCGGCGACGAGGAAGCAATCGATCCGCCGGTATCATGACCGGCGGCAGCGGGGTTCGACTCGATGTGGAATCGGTCGTCCTGCAGGACGAATTCTTTCTCGCCCTCGACGCACGCGACGATCCGCGATCTCAGAATCGGGAAGCATTGGTCCGCATCGCCAGCGCCATTCGCGTCGAATGGCTGATGGAGCTTTTTCCTCAATTCATCACGCGAGAGCGAACCACGCTATTTGATGAAGAACGTCAGCGTGTCGTCGGCCGGGGAATTGTGCGTTATCGCGATCTGATTCTGTCGGAAGAAAGCGATGCCGCCGTCGATCCGCGCGACGCCGGCAAAACCCTGACCGCGGCATTGCGGCCGCGCGCCAGGGAGATATTCAGCGGAGACGAACGCGCGGTAAATATTCTCGCGCGGATCGCCCTGCTTCGGCGGTTTATGCCCGAGCATCCTTGGCCAAGTTTTGACGATGCGGAGTTGGCCGATGTTCTGGAGAATCTATGCGACGGCAAGCCCAGCGTCGCGGAAGTCACGCGAATGCCGCTGGCGGATGCGCTTGCGGCAAAGCTGCAATATCCACTGGATCAATTACTTCGCCAGCACGCGCCGGAAACCCTGGACGTCCCCAGCGGCAGCCGGATTCAACTGCAATATCGGCCCGACCAGTCGCCGATTCTCGCGGTTCGGCTTCAGGAAGTTTTTGGCTTGTGCGAAACTCCGCGGATTGCCGCGGGCCGGGTTCCGGTGCTGCTGCATCTGCTCGGGCCTAATTTTCGGCCGGTGCAGATCACCGACGACCTGCGAAGCTTCTGGGCCACGACCTATTTTCAGGTCCGCAAGGATCTGCGGGTTAGGTATCCGAAACATTCCTGGCCGGATGATCCGCTTACGGCGCAGCCGGTGGCGAAGGGAAGGGCGAGAAAATCGTGACGTTTAACGCAATCATTTCCGCAGTTTATTTTCCGGTTACTGTTGTAACCGTCACCACCCCATCCTGATTTTCCGGCGATTCGACGAATTGCGGGTTGGCTTGTGAAATGCGGCTGGGATCGAGCGCGCGGTGGCCGCTGCCGATCAGAAATTCGCGGATTGCTTCGGTTCGTGCCCGAGCGATGGCAAGCGTGGCGGCGCGGGTGCGGCGCATCGCCTGACGATCGGCCCCGGGCCGGAGAAGGTCGTAAGCGTAATCCATCGCATTTTCGGTGTAGGCAAGCTGGCGGTTAATTGTCCGAAGCCTCTCGATGGCAAGAGCGGCATCGTCGGTGTCTGTGGAGGCCAGAAGCGCACGCACCTGACTGGCGGCGTCCAGCCTTGCCGCCAGAAGCGCCTCGCGCCGGCGCGACAACGCATCGGCCAGGACTATCGCATTGCCCGTCCCGGGATTCACGCGCTGGCTCGCCAGCCAGACATCGTCGCGGCCGGCCTCGGATTTCAGGGTCACGCGCAGCGAATCATTCTTTTGCAGGCGGATTGCCAACGATTGAAGTTGCGACATCTGATCCGGCCCTAAATCCGAATATCCCGCGGGGAACGGAATTTTGATCGGCGGCTCCGCCTCATTTTGTTTCCCGGGCACAAGCAGTCCCGCGAGTTTCAGCGGCGCTGACGCCACCGCCGTGGTGATAATCTCCGCCAACGCTCCGACTCCGGCGCTGACGACCGAGGCCATGTCAAGCTGCCCCTGATGAATGGAAACATTGAGCGGAATGGTGATCGATCCATCCTGATCCTGAAGCGACGCGATGACAACATCAAGCGATGCCGGAAGCCGCAGCGAATGAGAGATGAACCCATTGGGCGGCTCGGAAAGGGAAAGATCGGTCACGATCAACCGAGTGCTGGTGTCGATCGTCCCATCGCCGGCGAATCGCAGATCCACATCTCCGTCAAATGTCCCGCCGCCGACGGTGATTCTTTCTTCATGAGCCACGCCACGAACGCCGAGCAATTCGAAACCGCTGATCGAAAGCTTGGTCCAGCCTTTGAGATTTGGATAATGCGACACGACTCCACTTCCCGCGATTTGAGAGAAGAGCTCGCGATTTGCATCCTGGCCCGGTTCGCGGCCGGGCAATGGAACCTTGTCGGCGGATGCCAGAATGTTGAATCGAACGGGTTTGTCGTCGGGCCGCGGCTGACTTGACAAGTTCTGCGCTTCAACATCAAGCCCGTTGATGGGAATGATGGCCGGTGGATCGCATGTCAGATCCTCGATGCGGCAATCGATGCCGCTGACGAGCAAGCGATCGATCTTAATCATTCCGGATGCAGGTGGATCGGCGGCAACGGCGTGCGAATTTGACACAGGCGGTGAAGGCGTCGGCGTCGCGACGGAGGACGCCACCGGCGCGGCAGCCGAAGGGCGCGTCGCCGGCAATTTCACGACCAATCCCAGAACATGCAATCCATCGGTTTGCCGCTGAGCCCGACCAATCAGATTGTCGATCTCCAGTTCCTTGAATTCCACGCTGCTCAGATTGGGGGACAGAATAATTCCATCGGAATGAATTTCGCCCACCCCCGCCAGAACCGGTCCGTCCGGGCGATCGCAAAACGCAGTTTTTGTGAGGCTGAAATCGAGCTTTCCGCCATGGGAGAAATCGAAATCGGTGGGCAAATTCGTCTGCAGTTTGAGGGTCGCCAGCAGAGAAGTCTGGAATTGTCCGTTGGCCATTGCATGACCGTCGATTTTAGAAGCGAGTTTTGGAGCGACCGCAAGAAGCCCCGCTCCGTGAATTCCAGAAACCGTCAGGTCCAACGCGATCGTCTTCTGGCGGGAAAATAGAGAGGCCTTGGCGTCGGCCGTAAACTGATCAGCTACCGGATCGAGCCTTCCCGTCACCACTATTTCAGTCGGGGGATTCGCTTCAGGATCGCGCCCCAGAAGCGCGATCGGATGGACGTTTCGAAGTTCCAGATTTGAAACGATCAGTGGCGATGCCGTCGGATTTGTCTCGTCGACGACGGTGAGTTTTCGCGTCATCATGTCCAGTTTCTGCAGCTTGATCAGCGGAAATTTACCGCGTTCGGACGCAATTTGGCGCAGGATTGCATCGTTGCTCGCCAAAGATGCAGTCGCTGGCGAAACGGAAAGCGGCGGCGCTGATTGCATCAGGGGCGTTAACGATGGTTCTGTGGTTGCTGTTTGCGCCGACGCCGAATGCGGCGCGGCGACAAGCTCCACTCCCAGCAAATTAATTCCAGTCGGGGTTTTCCGAACCCTGGTCTCCAAACCATCCAGCGTCACATCGTCGAGAGAAATAATTTTTGCTTCGGGATCGATCCGGGACGCTTTGAGATGAAACAAATCAAATTGCAACAATGGGCCTGTGCCGGCGTCGCGATAGTTAAAATCATTCACGCCGACTTCGACAGCCTGGCCGCCGAGAGAGTTGTGCGATACATCTCCATTTACAGCCAGACGGAAAGAGCCGTCTGTGAGCGTCGAACGGATGCCGGGGGGAAGATAGGCAGCCAACGAACCCGCGTGAAGTCCGTTGCCGTCGAACGTCAGCCGCGCGCTTTGTCTTGCAGACGAAATTGCCAGCGTACCGCCTACGGCGAGCGCATTCAGAGAACCGTCTACGCTTACCAGTGCGTGAAATGCCGCGGGATGCGAATGGTCGCTGAATTCAAAATCGGAAAGATCGGTTCGGGCATGTATCGTCGTTTGGACATTTGGCTGTACGGCCGAGTCGATCCAATCGATGCCGACATCCGAAATCTTCAGCGAGTTAATAACCGCCGCAAACGACGACGTCGGGGCGGAAGAAACTGGAGCTTGTGGCGGGTCGACCACCGGCGTCTTCGGCTGTGCCGGGGGCCTGGCGATAAAATGAAAACCGGCCGTTTCAATCCCGCCATCAAAGCGGCGAACCACGCGCGCGTGCGGTGAATTCACTACAATGGAATCCAGCGTGACCTTTCCGGGCCCGGCACTTGCTCCATCAATCTGAACTGCTGCGACGGAAATCAATGATTGGTCCTCATCGCTATATTTCAAATTGTCCAGCGTGAGCGAAATACGCGGGCGATCACCCGTGTGATCCAGTTTCGCGTTTCCGCGGACTTCGAGCGACCCATCCTTCAAAGTCGGCTCTATTCCCAATGGCTTCAGATAGGTTGCCACCGCGTCACCGCGCAGGCCTTGGCCGCGAACGGTGAAATCACAGTTGGCCTGATCCGCCGCCGGCGTGACGACGCCATCAAACGAAAGCTCAGACGCGAGATTGGGGGCAACCAGCCACGCATGAATCTTTCCTTTTCTGGGAGCCGTGCCAGTTGGCTTCAAATGAATCGACAAATCGTCAACGGTGATGCCCGCATCGGAGATCGATAACGCCGCGGGCGGATTTATCCCCTCGTCCGTCAGGGCGACATGAATATCTTTCCAAGCAAAATGACCGATTTCGAAATTATCAAATGGCGAAGGAATCTGTTGCGCTACGCCGTTTGTTGCGGGCTGCGCCGGTCTTGTGGGGGGCGAGGTTGTGACAGATTTTGTCGCAAACGCGAACGCGTGCAAATTGCCTTGAGCATCTCGACGCGCTGCAAGAGTCGGCCCGGAAATATCGATCGCATCGGCACGCAGCGTCCGTGAAATCGGATCAACGCCGACACCTTTGATCCGCGCCTCTTTCAACGCGAACAATTCCGCACCATCGGCTAGCCGGAGATCAGCCAAGCGGGCGCTGGCGGTAAGACCGCCGTTGTCATTAAGAGTCATCTGCCCATCGGCTGAGACCGAAAAGCTTCCTTCCTTCCATTCCGATGAAAGGCCCGCGGCATTCAGATAGGGCTCAATCGCCGACGGCGCAATTCCGCCGGCCGCGATCGTCAATTTGAACGACTTGGTCGCGGCAAAAGGAGTAGCGTGCCCCGCGATGTGGATTTCGCGGACGATTCCCGGCACTGTCAGCATCGCCGCAAAATTCGCGGGCGAATTTGGAGCGTCCGAATTCAATTTGCCCAGTTGGATGTTCGGCGAATCGAGCGATAGGGCGGCCGGAGGAGACACCGCCTGATCCACGAACGCAACGTGCAGCCCGTTAAGCGCGAATTGATCCAGACTCCAGCGAAATATCGATGTTGTAGCGGGCGGGATTGCCGCGGCGACGGATTGGGTCGATTTTTTCGAAGCCGTTGGATTTCCCGAAACCGGAACAATTTCCACCCCGGCTATCGCAAGCGAGCCATCGGCATTTCGCCCGGCGTCGCAACGGACGCCGCTTATCGTGAGTTTTCCAAGTTTCAACAGGCCCGGAAAAAGCGAATCGACGCCCAATTCCAGGTGGTCGAGCGCTGCCGCTTCTTTTCCATCGCTGGTCAACCACGCATCATTGAATATGAGATTCGCTTTTATCCCATCGGCTGGATTGGGGCTGACCGAGGCGGTCAATTGTTCGGTGGCGGTGGCGGAGATGTCGTCGGCGGTTGCCCGCAACCCGATTGCCGACAGGTATCCCTGTGCCGGTTTCAGATGCAAACCGCGCATCAGAACGTGGAGATCAGCAGTCAACTGTTTGGCATCGCCGCTCGCTCTTCCTTCAATGAGAAGGGAATCGAGCATCGGATCGGAGGAGAAATCCAACTCGAAACGCGTCGGCTCTCCCGGAGTGCCCAGATTCGACAGCCGCAAATCCAACGCCAGCCGAGCATCGATTTGCGGGCTCACGCTCAGATCACGGACCCGCGCTCGCACGTGTTCGAGCCGAAGAGCGTCGATGCGCAGCGGCGGCTGGAGATTCAGGGGCTCCGGGGCGGTTGTTGTCGACGATGTCTTCGGCCGCGGTAGTGTGGAAGAACCGCTCGACGCGAAGCGATCCAGCAGCGGAATATGCCCATCCGCTTCACGTTCGAATGTTGCATCTACCCCATCGGCGGCAGCGCGATAAACCACCAGTCGCCCCCGCAAAAGCGCCAGCACCGAAATGTCCCCCTGAAGATAATCCGCACGCAAAACAGGATCTCCCCCCTCTCGCGGAAGAAGCTGAAATCCCCACATCGCGGCGTTTCCGCCCGTGAGGCTTAGATCAAGCCGATCGTAATGGCACTGAAGTTTGAAGGTTCCCGCTACCTTGTTCATTACCGTCGGCAGAAGCAGCACGATCGTGACTCTGAGAATCACCGCGAGGCCCAGCAATACCATCAGAACAATCATGCTCTTTCGCCGCCACCACCGCGGCTTCTTCTCGATTTTTTCAGTCTCCTTTGATTTGCCGGATTCGGGCTGCGTCACTGTCCACCTCCGGGCGCGGCGGAGGTTGCCTCAGCGGCCAGGGCCTGGTCCAGCGCCTGCCGGCGCTGCTTCGGTGATCCGAGTGGATCGAAACCGGCCGGCGCCAATTTCTGCGCACCAAGCCATTCAAACGCCCGCACCCGCGCCGCCGGCGAACTGTCCTCAAGGTAGATATAATTTTCGCTGACTAATTTCTGCCGAAGCTCGTCGGCGCTGGATGTACCTCGCATGATCTCATCGACCGCTGCCGCATGTCGGCCCGGCTCGCCGAAATGCTCGGTCAGAACTGCAAACAGTTCCGGAGGCAACGCCTCCTTCGAGAGCAGCGGCTGGATCGCGGAGATTGCCGAACGATCCAGAATCCACGCATACTGCCCGAGGTTTCCTTGATTGATGGCTGCCGGGGCATCCCGCCTCACGGCTGTCGCAATCTGCCGCAAGAGCGCATCATCCGCGAGCATCGCTGTGTCTTGGCAAAACTGCGCATCTCCCTGTTCGGCCAGATATACCAGCGCCGCCCGCCGGCGATTTGAATCGTCCAGTTCATTCAGCGCCCGCAACAGTCCAAGGGTCCACAGGGGATTGACCACCGCTGATGGGCTAATTTGAAGATCCGATTTGCATCGAGCCACGGCATCCTTGAACCCTGCATCATTTCCCGCGCCCAAAATCGTCACAAACACCGCGACCGCCTGGTTCGGCGGACCCGCAAACCGGAACGGCACAATCAACAGAAGATTCTGCGGAAAACCTTTAATGGGATCATCCAGCAACGCCATCTCATATTTGTAAACCCCAGTCGGCCAACTTGAAGCATCAGATTGAGAGGTCTGGTGTGCCGCCGAATCTTCGATTCCCAGCGCAATCTGCAGACTTGCGGTCGCGCCGAGCGAATTTGATGGCAGGCGCGACAAACTCAGCTCCACAAAGCGCGGTTCGGCGCTAAGCAGCGTCTGATCACGCGCGCTTCCCATGTCGAACGCACGAAAAGATATAGTGTCGCCGTTCGGCAACGCACCCCGCGATTGTCCGATTTCAAAAAGCCGGCTGGGATTAGCGTTTAATATCGCTTGCTCGGCCGTCGTGTTCTTAAACCACCCGACGCGAGCATCGCTCGTGAGCGACGTTGAAGGTAAAACCGCCTGGTTGGACAAATTCGCCGTGACGAGGGTCGCTTTGCTCGCCAAAAGGGGCAAATTGTGGCAATCAAATCGCTCAAGCGCAAACCAGCGCACGCGAATATCCAGCGCATCGGTAAAAGAAATCGAAGATTCCTTCCCCGCCAGCGGCCCCGACAAAGGCGTGCCCAGATGGTGCGATGAAAGCGTCCCGGCAGAATGGATTTCAAATGGCGGCGGCTGACGATTCGACGAACATGCCGACGACAGGAGGCCTACCATCGATGCCCAAACCAAACATCGAAGCCTGTTCAACACCAATTGCTCCATCTTCTGAGCGGCGCCGCGACATAAATTTCGTAGCTCCGCTGGGGGTTAATTCTATTGCCCCGCGCCGGCATGGCAAATTCGCACTTTGTTCGTAGACACCCCCAAGGTAATCTGTCCCCGCAATGATTTGGTTTTCCTTATATCTCACGTATGCCCTGATTGGATGGGCCATTCGGGCAGGTATGGTGACCGTGGTTCTGCGGCGGCAATTCGCCCCCGGGGCGTCTCTGGCGTGGCTGGGGATCGTGTTCCTGCATCCATACATCGGGTTGACGCTGTATCTTCTGGTCGGTGAAAGCAGGCTGGGTCCGCGACGAACGGAGCGCCATCGGCAGATCATCTCCAAATTCCGCGATCCGTCGCGAAACGCCGGACGCGCTCCCCATCAGATAAAACCGGACTCGCCCCCGGCCTATCAGCCGATGATCGCCCAGGCGGAAAAGATCAGCGGCCTGCCGGTACTCGCGGGAAACCGGATCGATTTCCTTCCCGATGCCGTTCAATTCCGCGATAGATTGTGTGCCGAGATCGCCGCGGCGCGTCAATCCGTCCACCTTCTCTATTACATTTTTTCCAACGACCCGACCGGGCGCGTGATTGCGGATGCGGTCATTCAGGCCTCCAGGCGCGGCGTGAAATGCCGGGTGCTGGCCGATGCCATGGCCTCCCGAAAGTTTTTTCATCATACTGGGCTTTCCACCGAGCTCACTGCCGCCGGCGTCCAAGTCGCCGCCGCCCTTCCGGTTGCGCCGCTGCGCCGCCGAATGGCGCGTATGGACCTTCGCAATCACCGCAAGCTCGCGATCGTCGACGGGCATATTGCCTTTGCGGGGAGCCATAATCTGATCGACGCCGACTACGGCGGGCGCCGCGGAAACCCCTGGGTCGACATCACCGGCCGATTCACCGGACCGATCGTCGGCGAACTTGCATCCATCTTCGCGGAAGATTGGGCGTTTGAAACGGGTGAGGAAATCGATATTCCGTATCCCGATCCACGCGATGAGCCATCGGATCAGAATCCCGCCGACGTTTTTTCGGCACAGGTCGTGCCCACCGGACCCAGCGTGCCGGATGCAACATTTCGCCGCCTGCTGCTTGCCGCGATACAAACCGCGCGAAAGGAACTGATCCTCACGACGCCTTATTTTGTCCCCGATGAGACGACGCTGCTATCGCTGATGATGGCATCGGATCGCGGGGTGGACGTTAAGCTGATTCTTCCCGAAACCGCCGATCACTTCTTCGCCGCTGCCGCGGGACGATCGCACTATCATTCACTGCTTCGATCGGGCGTGGCCATCCATCTCTACCAGCCCGCGCTGCTGCACGCCAAGACGATCACGATCGACGACACCTTTGCCGTATTCGGCTCCGCCAATCTCGACGTCCGCAGCTTCAGCCTGAATTTCGAATTGAGCGTGTTGCTTTACGGCCAAGCGATCACGCACCGGTTGCGGACGATTCAAGGCGAATATCTTTCGAAATCCAAACCCGTGGTGTTGTCGCAATGGGATCGCCGCCCCGCCGCCAGCGACTATACCGATCGCGCGGTAGCGCTTCTGTCGCCGCTGCTTTGATTCTCGAAAAATCACTGATTCGGATCGGGAAGTGCGGTCGCCGTGCCGGGCAAATCCCACGGGTCCAGCAAATATTGCGCATTTTCGGCGGTGATAATCTTCGCCTCAACGTGCATGTCGAGCATGAGGTAATTGGATCCGAGTTGCGAGCCGTGCCGGAATTCATCCACCTTGCCCAGTCCGTAATCACCGGCGTTCATATAGTAATCACCCCAAATCGAAACTTTCTCCCCCATCAAGATTGCATCCGAGGGCGAAATGTCATTGGGCAGCGGAGTGCCATATTTCACATATTTCGCATCCAATTCCGCAAGGTGATCGTTCAATATGTAGGTGTGCCGGGCGTTGGGCGGTGGATCGGTGGCGTCGGTTGGACAGGTCATGATCGGCGGGTTCCAGACGCCGTTGAATACTTTGGTGGTCCAAACATTATAGGTGTACGATTGCCATTGTTCGGGCTGCGCAAGAACATAATCGACAACTGTGCCAATCATCACGGAGCTTGGCACAAGACTGTGATCATTGGGAAAATTCAGGTAAACGTCCGCATTACTCCATCCCATCGTATCCGGAAACAAATAGCCGCTGTTTTGATCAGCATACGCCAGCATCGCCAGCCCGTCCTGGCGAAGATTGCTTTCGCATTGGACCTGCATCGACTGGGCCTGGGCGCGATTCAAAGCCGGCAAAAGAATGGCGAGCAGCACCGCGATTATCCCAATCACAACCAGCAGCTCCACGAGCGTGAACGCCCCCATAACCCGGCTTTGCTTATACATATGAAATCACCCGCGCAGCACCATATCGCGCCGGCGGTGTGCTCTCAACGTGTTTTCCGAGGAAAAGACGTTTCAACAAATAGACGAATTAAATTTTCATGCTCACGATAAACTTGATCAGCACCGGGGCCGTTAACTGGTCCGCGGTGTAGTGTTGCCAAACCGGGAATTCCGCGTCGAGGTAAAACATCCAGGGATGAAGGTCGAATTCGATGCCCGGGGACAAGAGAAAACGCGTATATCCCGAGTCCACAGGATTGTCCGCCTCGTTCCCGGTATCGTGTGTGCGGAACGAACCCAGCACCTGCGCCAGTGGAGAGATTCGCACGCCGTGGATGATCAGGCCGTTGTAATAAATCCCGACCGCCGCGTCGAGTTCGGTTCCGGGAATATATTCGTCGCGGCCTGTCATCGGCAGATCCAATTGCGCCTGGGCGAATCCCACCCAGCGAAAATCGCTGGTTATTCCATGCTGGTAATATCCGCCGAGGAGCAGATCAGTGCTTCCCGTGCCGAGTTCGGAATCGCGGTCGACGTCGTCGTATGCATCGTTATGCGTATAGTCACCCGAGGGCAATTTGAATCCGAACGTGACGCCGGCCGACATGTCTGGAAAAAAGCCAGTGTAAATTCCCTCGATTCGAATATCTCCGAGGGCAGCCCAGTTATTTCCGACGATTTCGCTGCCGGTGGTGCCGCCGGTGGTTTCGAAATATCGATAGTCGAGCGGGACTTCGGCCTGAATTCCCCATTTGCGATTGAACATATACTGAATGCCCGCAGTGAAGAAACTCGTGCGAATCTCCTTGTCGTCATTGTTGGCGGCCGGGGCGCGCGAGCTTCCGCTCCAATTGATGTTCTGATCCTGATAATCGTACTCAAAATAAATCAACCCCCCTTTACCGGAGGGGAGCATGGAACTTGTGCCCACCTCGAAAATCCCGCAGCCGCAGGCGCATGCGTAAATAGGCGATTCCGGGGAATAGTCGTCATCCGTTTGTTGTTGCGCCGTGCCAGGAGATGAAATTGCGATGGAAGGCAGAGTAGTCGCGCTCCGGCATATTGGAACGCTCGATAGGCCAAATGCTACCGCGCAGAGTAAAGCCAACGTGAGATTGTTTCTGTTTTTCATCGGTCAACTCAGGTATGAGGGGGCGCGACAAAACGCGCTCATCTGGGCAAAATATGGGAGCGCAAGGATGCTTCTTAAGCGCAGATGAAGCGCGGCGGAGGGGTTGGCGGTTGATCGGTAAGGGATGAAACGATCTTGGCGGACGTAATGCGAAACGCAAGGCGATCGGAAACAACAACAGCGAATGATCGCGACATCGGCACGAATTCCTGTCGAATCACAGGCGGCGCGGGTTCAGATTTGCTTTCCGACTTCGTGCCAGCCGCGATGGCTTTGCAAAGGTTGCACGGATGCTCCCCGTCAAAAGTGCGCGTAACAGCTTGTGAAAAAGAATGTGCGCGAAGATTAGTGGCGAGCATCGTCGTCCATGCAATGATCTGCATGGCAGGCCATGGGCCGCCCATGACGCCAAGCAGCATGAAGAAAACGAGAATGCTGCGAAGAATTCGCATTCGGCTCTTGCTGTTATAACTCAATCATCGCTTTCAGCACACCTGAATTCGGCTGAAGCCATTTCGGAAACTCTTCCACCGCCCGGCCGAATGGCGCACGATGCGTGATCCAGGGTTTGGTGTCAATTTCGCCCTTTTCCACCATGCCGATGATGCGCCTAAAATCCGCAGGCCTGGAATTTCGCGATGCCAGCAATGTCAGCTCCCGGCGATGAAAATTGGGATCGTTGAATGTCAAATCACCCTGAAACAAGCCGACAAAAACGATCCGCCCGCCATGGGCCGTCATGTCGAAACATCGAGCCATCGACTCGGCATTCCCCGTTGCGTCGATCACACAGGTGGGCAAATCGTCGTTTGTGAGCTTTTTTAGATTCGCAACAGGGTCGGATTCACCCGCATCGATCGTGTTCCGCACCCCCATGCTTCTGCGGCTGAATTCCAGTCGCTCAGGGCTGATATCCATCGAAATAACCTGAGCCCCCGCTGCAATCGCGAATGGAATGACCGACAATCCGATCGGCCCGGCCCCGATCACCAGCACCCATTCTCCGGGCGCGATCTTTGCCCGATCCACCGCATGACAGCCGATCCCCAGCGGCTCCACGAGCGCCAGCTCATCCAGCGAGAGCGTTTCCGACCGGTGCAGCTTCCGGGCCGGAACAATGATCCGCTCGCGCATCCCGCCATCAATGTGCACGCCCATCACCTTCAGGTTCACGCAACAATTTGGTTTGTCCTGTCGGCAGGCCACACACTGGTTGCAGTTCAGATACGGCTCGACCGCGCAGCGATCGCCGGGCTTCAGGCTGCTTTGCGGATCGCTGACTTGCTCGACGATGACTCCCAATTCGTGCCCCAGAATGCGCGGATAAGAAAAATACGGCTGCTTGCCGCGGTACGCATGCCAATCCGTACCGCAAACCCCGACCCGACTGACGCGCACCAGCGCGCATCCCTCCGGCAAATCCGCAGGCGCTTCCGCCTGTGCGTTCCGCAGGAGGCCCGGGCTTTCCAAAACGATCGCATCCATGGCATCAGCTCAGTCCATACGCCTTGATCGCATTCAGGGCGAAAAACCGCTCGTTATGCTCTTCGGACATTTCCGCCATCCATTGACGAAGAATGGCCCACCATCTTTTGTATCCGCACGCCAGCAGACAGACCGGCCAATCCGACCCTGCCATCAACCGTTCAATTCCAAAAGCCTCCAATGCCACATCAAAATATTCGCGCAGTTGCTGCTGAGTCCAGTTTTGCCAGTCGGCGGCGGTCACCATCCCCGAAACCTTGCAGTAGACATTGGGCCGCCGGGCGATTTCCTTGATGTTTTTCGCCCACGGCTCGCGTTCGGCCGCCTTGATGTTTGGCTTGGCGAGATGATCCAGCACAAAGATCTGATCGGGATGTCGATCCACAAATCGGATTGCCGCCGGTAATTGCCGCTCGAAGATGAGGATATCAAACGCCAGTCTAAATTCCTTCAGAAGCGAAATCCCGCGATTGAAATCCTCGCGCGCGATGTATTGCTCGTCAGCTTCATCGTGGATCACATGCCGAACGCCGCGAAGTTTTGGATCGGCCGCCACGGCTTCCAAATCGATTTTCACTCGCTCGGAGATCAGCGGCACCCACCCGACGACGCCGCGAATGAACTTATTGTCGTTCGCGATGCTGAGCAACCAGTGCGTTTCCTCAAGCGTCTGGCGGGCATGCACGGAAATGACGCCATCCACGCCCGCGGCCTCGATTGATTCGCGCAAATCCTCCGCCACAAAATCCCGCTTGATCGCGGACATGGATTCATCGATCCATCCATATTCGGCTTCGGTGTATTTCCAGAAATGATGATGCGAATCGATAACCATGATTTTCACGATCAGTTATTTTCCGGCCGGCCTGATCGCCATGTCAGGTTGTGCACGGGTTTCAGGATCGCCAGCACTTCATCCAGCAGTTGCCGATCGATCGGCTCGCCCGCCCATTGAATATTATTTTCCATCTCCGCCGGATCGGCCGAGCCGACGAGCGTGGTGGCGATTTCAGGTTTGGTCAGCGCGTATTGAATCGCCAGCTTTTCGATGCTCGCCCCCCGTGCCCGGCAATGGGCGGCGGCGCGGGCGCAAATCTCTTTCAGCTCTGCCGGCGCTAGATGCCAGTTCGGCATTTCCCTCGTACTCAGCAAACCCATTCCCAGCGGCGAGGCATTAATGATCCCGACCCCACGGCTCTTGAGCATCGGCACCATTTCCAGCAGTGCCGTGTCATTCAGTCCGAAATGGCAGTAGCTTAAAACAACATCGATCGGAACCGCTTCCACGACGCGCCGGATCGCCTTCAGAGGCAAGCCCGTCACCCCCACAAACCGCGCCTTTCCCGCCTTTTGCACTTTCCTCAGGGCCGGAATTGTCTCCTGGATTACCTGGTCCAGATCGCCAAACTCGATGTCGTGCGCGTAAATCACATCCGCATAATTCACGCCGATTCGTTTCAGACTCTCGTCCACGCTCGCCGTCACGCGATTGGCCGAGAAATCAAAGTCCTTCATCTCCCAACCATATCGGCCCACTTTGGTAGCAAGGATGTACCTGTCGCGCGGCACCGATTTTAGCGCTTTTCCAAGAACCGCTTCCGATTTGGTCAGCCCGTAAAACGGCGATGTGTCGATGAAATTAATCCCCTTATCCAGCGAGACGTGAACGGTGCGAATACAATCGCCTTCATCAACTTCGCGAAATACGCCCCCCAGGGAAGAGGCTCCAAAACTCAATGCCGAAATGCTCAGCCCCGTCCGGCCAAGTTTGCGATACTCCATGCCGGAAATCATAACCGTCGCCGGCCGCTTTGGCGATTTGCCCGGGGCGGCCGTGCCTGCGACAACTTACGCGGCTTCGTTCCTCTCGTCCGGCGATTCGCTGCCCGCGTGTTCCTTGACGAAATTCGCCAGGTCGGCGATGGCGTTGTCGTCCGCCTCGCATTTGGCCCGAAGTTCCGCAAGATTGTTTTTCGTCTCTTCCAGTTCCGAACGCATTGTTGCGACTTCTTTTTTGAATTCCTCACGTCGCTTGCTCAATTCGTGCCGCTGGGCCTCGATGAGCGTTTCCTGCTTGACCAGCAATTCCTTGACGCGGGCGAGAACCTCATGGTTCTTTCCCCCGCCCGAAAAATTTTGCGGCCCCAGTGCCATGGAAATGGCAATTTCATTTTCGGGCTCAGGTTCCGATTCAGGTTCGGGCTGGGATTCCGGGGCCTGCTGGATTTCAGGATCGGGCGCCGCCTCCGGCATCGGAACGTCCCGGAACGTCGGCGCGGCCATCTCCGGCGCGGGCTTTGGCGCGGAAGGCTGCGGCGCAGTCTCCGATATTTCGCCCGTCGACCAATAGTCATCTGATTTTTCTTTAATTGCCGACGGGTCGGCCGCTTTGAACAGGGCCGAAGATTTTGAAACCACCGGCGCGGCGGAAACTGAACCGGCCGCCTGCGTTGTTTCCGACTTTTCTTCGGAAATTGTCTCCGTCGCCGTCTCATTCTGCGATGACGCGGGATTCGATTCGGCGAGCGCCGGCGCCGGGGCGTTCACTTCCGGTTTATCCAACTCATCGGATGCCAGTTCAGTCAGCGTCGGTATCTCCGCTGGCTTCACCAGCGGCAACTCTTCCGTCAGCAACGCGTCAAACGATGCCCCGATGACGAATTGAGCGCCTCCGGCGCCTCCGGCCTCGCTGCGCATGACCGCGCCGTGCAATTTCACCGGCCGGTCTCCGTGTCCCTTGAATTCGATGACGAATGGCGTGCCGGGCTTCAAAGCTTCATCGTTCAAGAAGCAGACGCCCCCCACCGAAACATCGCGCACCATCACCACGGCCGGGGTGTTGTCGACCCCCTTGCGTTCCGGCGAAATGATCGCCCGATGACCGAAGGGAACGCGCCGATGCTTCCGGCGTTCGTAATCTGCCTCATCTACCGGTGGCGGAAGCTGGGCCAGACCCGTGATCTCTTCATAAATTGCGACCGAGATTTCCACAAACAACTCCTCCCAATCACTCCTCGACTTTCACATATCCAATTCATCGCCCTAAAATCCAAACCATCTCCGCGACCCGTAAAGTTTTCCCGGACTTCCGGGCGCACGAATATTCCGTTTAATCCGATCAATGCCGTCTGCGACGGCTGTAGGAGTAAAATTGGCCGCCGACCCCGCTTTTTTGATATTATCGAGCGATGACCAAACCCATCGGTCAAAGCTCCAAATTTTCCGCATCACGGTTGGAAGAAATATTACTGGACCCCGCTGCGCAGCCCCCACCTAAAACGCGCCCTCCCCGTCCACGTCCGGCACCACAACATTTCGTCCCTCTTTATTTTCATCTCCCTGCGCCTTCCCCCAAACCCGTCTCATCCCCGCAATCACAATCACATACGTGCAAAC
>Ga0182015_10003069_pt1 | contig 19158 bp, 17 predicted proteins | sample 712P3MmetaG_FD_120478 | JGI IMG/M metagenome (GOLD analysis project Ga0182015, IMG submission 120478) | Permafrost microbial communities from Stordalen Mire, Sweden - 712P3M metaG | ecosystem: Environmental > Terrestrial > Soil > Wetlands > Permafrost | place: Sweden: Stordalen | collected...
CTGAATAATGCCGACGCGCTCACGCTCACGACGCGCAGTTCGATCGCACGCCTCTCGACGGAGTTCCTTGCGTTGGGCGCAAACATGCAGAGCAGCCTATCCCAAGCGAGCGCAAACGTGGACCAGCTCTCGGAGACGCTCAACGGCGCCGCAACGACCGATTCGCGCAAGCTCGGCACGTTGCTCGATGAGTTCAACGCCACGGCGGTATCGCTGAACCACTCGATGAGTGCGCTGCAAACGATTGCCACGGATCCTCGGCTCAAGGCTAACGTCCTCGCAACCACGCAGAGCATCGCCGATACGATGCAGACGATTTCGGCCCTCGCCAAAGACTTACGCACGGTCACGGGCGACGCGCAAACCCAAGCACGAGTGCGAGATACCGTGGCGAATCTCGACGCGGTGATGCAGAAGGCCAACTCGCTGCTCGGCCAGCTTGGGGCCACTAGCGGCGCGACCGGCGTCGATACGACGGCGACTCCGGGGCCAATGCCCAGCGGAGCGCCGGAACTGCGCGCTCGGCTGCAGGGTAAACTCTCGAACCTTGCGCACGACCTCGTCGCGATCCAAGTGCGCCTCAGCGAGCTCTCGCCTTCGCATGCAACCGGATTCAACCCCATTTTGCCGGCGAGCCAAGGCCCGATCGGCGATCTCAACGTCGTGGTATTGCCGCACGGGAGCACGAGCCTGATCGCCGGTGCCAACTCCATCGGCACCAGGCCAACCTGGAACGCGCTGCTGGTGCAGAATAGGGGCGACTTCCATATCGGCGCAGGCGTCCTGTATTCGCAGTTGGGCCTCATGGGGCAGTACACGCCCTTGCACGGCTTCGGCGTCGAAACCCGCGTCTACAACCTCACCTATCCGATGGTCGATGTGTACGGTAACCTTCAGATCGCTCCGGGAGCCGAGCTCTTCTTCGGGCAACGCGATCTGACCCACGCAGCGAGACGAAACACCATCGGCCTGCAGTATCAGTTCTAAAGCCAGGTTCCCAACGTGAAAATCGGCATCATTGGGGCGGGGGCGATGGGAACGCTGTTCGGCTATCACCTCGCCGAGCGCTGCAGCGTGACGATGCTCGACGACAATGCCGACGTCGCACGCGCGGTGGCGCGCGCCGGATTGCGAGTCAACGACGAGCCGCCGCGCGCGGTCCACATCGCGGAACGGGCGCGCGATCTGTACGACTCGCAAATGCTCTTTCTCTTCGTAAAAGCGGTAGACACGCTGCGTGCGCTACGGGTCTTTGCCGGAGAACTCGACCCCGCGGCGCCCGTGATTTCCTTGCAGAACGGCGTCGGAAACGAAGACGCCATTAAGACCGCGTTGGGCGGCGCGGTCCCCGTCATTCTCGGCATCACCACCGAGTCGTCGCACACGATCGAACCGGGTCGCGTGCGCAGCTCGCGCGGCGGCAACACCATCATCGGCTCCACCAGCGCCTCGTCGACGATCGCCCGCACCGTCACCGACCTGCTGACCAGCACCGGGTTGCGCGCCGCCGTCGTCTACGACATCCGCCCGCACCTGTGGGGCAAACTCGTCGTCAATGCCGCCATCAACGCGCTCTCGGCAATCCTCGATTGCGACGCCGGCGAAATTCCGCTCGACCCGAACGCGGCGCGGTTGGCCGAAGCCCTCGCAGAAGAGACCGCCGGCGTCGCCGCGGCGCTCAAGATTAATCTGCCGTTTGTGAATCCGTGGCGATACGTGACCGAGGTCGTCGCACTCGGAGCCGACGCGAAGAGTTCGATGGCCTACGACCTGCAATCCGGTCATCCGAGCGAGGTCGACCACATCAACGGCGCCGTCGTCGCCTTCGGGCGGCGGACCGGGACGCCAACGCCTTACAACGAAGCGATGGTGCGCCTGATCAAAGCGCGCGAAGCGTTACTGGCGCGGTCACGCCTGCGGCTGTAAGCGCAGCAGCCGAATCGAACCCGACGCCGCCTCGACGTCGATGCCCCGAGGACCGCCGCCGTCGAGTATGCCGTCGATCGTTTCCGCGTTGCCGTTCGCGGTGCCGCGCAAGCCGAAGTCACTAAAGAGCGTCCCGTCGTCCGTATGCAGATGCACCGCGCACGGCGCCTTAGGATTGATCCAGAGGGTGATGTCGCCATGCTGCGTCGAGAAACGCAGCGTTCCGGGCCAGCTGACCGCGCCCATCGTCGCGCTAATATTGCCCCGCAGTACCGAAACTTGAGCGTAGCCCGGGAGCATAACGACGACGTTGCCCGCACCGGCGACCACGTCGGCGTTGCCGGCGATGTCGGTGACGTTCACGTCGCCATGCCGGGAGATCAACGCGAGATTCGACAGGTCGGGTACGCGCACGAGCAGCGAGGCGAGACGGTTGGGAGCGACGACGACGGCACCGTCGGCGGCCGGCCGTATGCGCGGTGGCGGCGGGGGTGTCCCTTGCGGCAATGCGGTTGCCGAAATGGTAAAGAGCGTCCGCTTCTGCGACGCTTCGGGAGCGTAGACGTTCACGGTCGTGTCGCCGGCGCGCACCGTCAGGGTCGTCCCCGGCCGGAGCGCTCCCACCGTCGTCACGTACGGTGACGGGGCGGCGGTGCAGCCCGGGACCGCGAGAAGAAGTGGTATACTGGCGGCGATGAGCAGGAGGGCTTGCGCGAGCGTTCTGGCCCTGGTCTTGGCGAGCTGCGGCGGAAACACGTTAGCTCCAAGCGGCCTCGGTGCGCCGTTGGTTGCGGGCGACGCGTCGCCGCCGTGGATTCCAGCGGCCGGAGAGAGCATCCAAATCCAATACGACGGCAAACTCGACCTGAGCGCGCCGGCCCAGATCTACGATCTCGACATGTTCGACACGCGGCCGGCCGTCGTGAGCCAGCTGCACGCGATGAAACGCAAGGTGCTCTGCTATATCGACGTCGGGACGTGGGAGAACTGGCGTCCGGACGCGGGCAAGTTTCCCAAGAGCGTGCTCGGCCGCAAAGACGGTCACTGGCCCGGCGAACGCTGGCTCGACATCCGGCAGACTGCGATCCTGGAGCCGATCATGACCGCGCGTTACCAACTCTGCAAGAAGAAGGGCTTCGACGGGATCGATCCCGACAACATCGCCGCGTACCAGAGTAAGACGGGCTTTCCACTGACGGCATCGGAGCAGCTGACCTACAACAAATGGGTTGCCACCGAGGCGCACAATCTGGGTCTGACCGTCGATCAGAAGAACGACAACAACCAAATCAAGGATTTGGTCAACTACTTCGACTTCGGCGTCGACGAGCAATGCTTCGTGCAGGGCTGGTGCAAACAGCTCACCGCGTACACGAATAACAACCGTCTCGTCGTTGACATCGAGTATACGAACCAAATGACTCGCACGAGGTTCCTCGACAAAGTCTGCCCGAGCGACGCGAACTACAAGCTGACCCCGATTCTCAAAAAGCTCGAGCTAACCGCCTGGATTGTCACCTGCCCCAGCTAGGGCGGCGAAGAAGTCCTGGCATGCGCGTCTTTGTCGTGACCGTCGCTCTGATAATTACTGGAGGATGCGAGGCCCCGCGCGTACAGAATGACCCGCGCCTCGTGTCGGAGTGGTCATTCCAGGCGCCCCGCAGCTGGGCCGAAACGGGAAAACAAACTTGGCGTTCTTCAAGTCCACCACAAACGGTCTCCCTACAGGTTCTGCTGGCACGTCGTCTCAGGAACCTTCGGAGCTTACTCGACCCTTATGGCACGACGTATTCCCGCACCACATTATGTCATGGCCTCCCCGCACTTTTCGGAGCATCGCGCCCTTGGTTCGGACGGGTCATCGAGGGCGAGATCGCCACGCAGCAATCCGGGAGCATCGCGGTAGCAAGCTACTATTATCCGCGCTTCTACAGTCCTGACGCCGACGCCGAACGGGCGATACGATCGGTTTGCCCAAAAGCGCATTAAGGCCCGCACTCAATGAGAGGGATAGGGCCTCTTAGCTAGAGGCTTGACTTTCTCTCGCTCGAATGCGATAAAAGATTTATTATGTCGCATTCAGGAAGAGAAGGCTGCGTCCGGGACCTCGCTGCCTACCTGCTGACCGAGCGCAAACGCAGCCCCCTGACGGTAGCCGCGTACGAGCGCGACCTCGACGAGTTCGCCGCCTTTCTGGCGGCCGGACATGCGAAGGACGCGAGCGACCTGGCGGATCCGTCGCTCCTCGCGGTTCGCGCTACCGAGATCCGGCGCTACATCGCGTATCTCTTCGACAAGCGTAACTACGACAGCCGCACCGTCTGCCGGAAGCTCTCGTCCATTCGCGCCTTGTATCGCTTCCTCAAGATTACGGGCGTGCTGGCCGACGACCCCGCCTCGGCGATTCCCGGACCCTCGACCGCCAAACGCAAGCCGTCACCCCTCAAACCCGACGAAGTGCTGCGCTTGCTGCGGACATCGCTGGCCGGCCGCTCGGATACCGCGCGCCTGCGCGATGCGGCGATCATGGAGCTGTTCTACGCCAGCGGCATGCGGCGCGCCGAGCTGGCCGGCGTGCGCCTCGCCAACGTCGACCTCGGCGAGCGCACGATCCGGGTTACCGGCAAAGGCAACAAAGAGCGAACCGTCCTGATGAACCACACCGCGGCCGAGGCGATCGAGGCCTATCTGCGGGTTCGGCCGCGAAGCTCCGATCCAGCGCTTTTTCTCGGGCGAGGCGGCAAGGGCATGACGCCCAGCCACGTCTGGCGGATATTCAACGACATCTACCGCATGAGCGGCATCCAAAAGCACGCGAGCCCGCACACGCTGCGCCACTCGTTTGCGACGCATCTCGTCGAGAACGGCGTCGATCTCGAAACGGTGCGTGAGCTGCTCGGCCACGAAAGCCTCGCCACGACCGGCATCTATCTGCAGCTAGCGATGGGCCACAAGCGCCGCGCCTACGATGAAGCGCACCCCCGCGACCACATGCCTGACCGCTAGCTCTTCTGCAGCCGGCCCCGCGCTACAACCGTAACGTCAGCGATCCCGTAACCTGCAGCGGCTGGACGACACCTAAGAAGCCCGTGTTGTTGCCGTTGAACCAGAACGAGTACGGATATTGCAGCTGCGGCGGCGGTCGCGACGAGCTCGAGTTGGGATAGAAGTTGCCGGCCGGATAGAGGAAGTTCGTCGGCAGCGACCCGTAGGCGCAGATCCAGGATTGATCCCACGCGTAGCCGCGCTGACCGCAGACGTCGAGCAGATTCGTGAAGTTCAGTCGTGCCGTTACCTTGGGGCTCACGTCGTACGTTAGTGCTATGCCCATTTGCAGCTGCCACGGCTGCTTGAACGCACCGAGATTGTCGTAGCCGTTGGTGAACGGATCGGGGATAAAGAGCGGCAACGAGCCCGAGTCGTTGCACAGCGCCGGATCGGCCGCATTGCCGTGCGCGGCGCGCCACGCCGATTTCGGCTGTTCGCACGACGTTGGAATATAGCCCGGCCACTCCGTCGGCGCGCCGTACTCGGCACCGGACGAGAAGTTCCATGAGTTCGTGATCGCAAACCGCTGGTGCCTATAGTTGAGGATGAGCGCCACGACGTACGGCACCGCGTAGCCGTTTGCCGCCGCTGCTGGGCCCGGTATGACGTCGTACGTCGGGTACCATGCGGTATCCGGGAAAATGTTCTGATACGGCTGGTTGTAATACGGGTTCGCAACAACCTTGCCGGCGTTGCAGTTGTCGGTGCCTTTGCCGGGCGCACCGGTGTTGGGGTTTTCGTAGTGGTAACAGGGGAAGCCGCCGTGTCCCTTGAGGAACGCGTCGTACTGCAGAATGTATTCGTTGAGCTGGTCGATGACGTTTTGATTGGTGCCGCTGAAGTTTTGATACCTGATCTGACTATGCGTATAGGTAAACGCGAGCTGGCCGCTGAGGCCTTCGCGAGAGAGGTCGCCCTTCTCCAGCGCGAACTCAACGCCGCTGCTTTGCTGGCTGCCGACGTTGAGGCCCGACTCGAGACCGCCCTGCGGATCGATGTAGAAGTTCTGCAGCTGATCGCGCGTCGCCCGGAAGAACGGGCTCAGCTTGAACGCCCAATCGGTGCCGCGCAGACGATGCTCCCAGGAGAGATCGTAGTTGTACGACGTGTCCGGGCGGATATCGTGATCGGGCGTATTGAATCCGTAGCCGTAAAAGTGGTCGCCGAGAAACGCGGGCAAGTTTTGCTGCAAGGTATTGTATTGCGTCCACGACGAGTTTGGCGGACGGGCGTACACGCCGGCCGAGCCGCGCAGCACGTTGTTGGGATCCAGCGTATAGGTCAGGCCGAAGCGCGGCTGGGCGCGCGCGGTGGTATACGAACCGCCGCTGGTGTTGACCAGCGGTCCGTACGGCGACTGCGCGAGCGGCACCGTCGTTACGCCGTTGACGACCGGGCAAGGGCCGACGCCATCGTCGGTCCGGTCGATCGGCTTGTTGTTGTTGACGCCGGGTGCGAAACAGAACTCCGCGTTGTAGGCGTTGAACCAGAACTGGCGTGCCGGATCGTCGGGGCTCGTGTCGCCGAGCAAGTATTGAAACTCTTCCAATCGCAGGCCGAAGTTGAAGTTCAACCGGTCGTCGGGGCGCCACTGGTCGTTGATCGAGTAGCCGGTGAAGGCGGCGCCGACCTGATTGAGATTCCCATTGAAGGTCGAGTCGGTCACAAGCCACCGCGGGTTGACGCCGGCCGAACAGGCGGGGGGCCTCGGGCTCGAACTGCATGAGTACGTCGGCGGCGGAGAGGGATCGGTGAGCGTTCCCGAGGTCTGATCGTAGCAGCCGATTTGCAGGCCGCTGGACGGATCGTAGCATTTCCCGTTCGTACCGACGTAGTTCGTAATGTTCCAATCCGAGGGAAAGAAGGAAACGTCGTACCGCTGCAACGCGGAGCGAGTGTAATTGGCCGTGACCGTCAAGAGATGTTGGGCGCTCAGCTCGTTGTCGTAGTTCAGATCGAAACCGTAGGTGTGGTCCGGGAGAAAGTAGGGCAGCTCCCAGCCGTAATAGGGCTGGGCGTCGGAGTTGTACCCGTTGATGTCCCAGTTCGAGTACATGGCATAGGCGTAGAACCTCAGGAACGAGGCCGCATCGAACTGGTGCTGGTACTGGAACTTCTCCGCGCCAACGCCGTTGTCGTTGGGGTCGCGAATGTTGTCGGGCAGTAGACCCTGAAACGAATGCGGAGGGCTGTTCGGGTAAAAGTACTTCGTGAGCTCTTGTGGTTCGAACGGCTGCAAGCTGGGCCCGTGGTAGAGATACGAGTCGTCCCACGTGAGCGGGCCGTAAAGCGCCTGGACGATATTCGGCCCGAAATCGTTGGTCGAGCTGTAGTACTGGTTGAGGCTTTCACTCGTCATCCATAGGAGTTGGATGTCGTCGCGTAGCCCGCCGGCGGCGTGCGGCAGCCCGAAGTGAAGATCGACGATATCGTCTCTCAACGATTGGGTTGCCAGCGCAAATCCTAAACCGCTGGTGAAGAGCAGCGGTGACGGCGGCCCGGTATAGACGTAGCCGTTCGCGCCCGGAAGCGCGTTCACCGGATAGAAAAACGAGTTCGGGTAGTTCGCGCCGTTGGCGTCGTTGACGTAGCGAAAGTCTTGGTCGCTTCCGCCGATGCCGACGTAGTAGCTGAAGTTCCGATCGGGCGTCGAGCCCCCGACTTCCACGGATGCTTGATGGTAAAACGCCGGATAGCCCACGGAAAGATTGGCCTCGCCGTAGCCGGGATAGGTTCCGGTCTTGACGACCTCATTGACATAGCCGGAGATCCCTTGCGCGTCGGAGCTGGCGGGAACGCCGCCGGTGTAGACCTGTACCTCCTGGCTGCCAAGGGTCGAGAGCATCGTCTGCGGGGCATTGTCGTACGCGCGGTTCACGGGTATGCCGTCGAACTCATAGCCGACTTGATCGATGTCGCCGCCGCGCACGTGAAGGGTCTGCCACCAGCTGTTCTCGCCTTGATCGAGCGAGACTCCCGGCACGGAAGCGATCGCGCCGTAGGCATTGTTCAAGCTGCCGGGACCCGTCAGTCCTTGCGCCGCCTGCTGACCGGCCGCGTTGACCGAATAGACGTCACTCGTCGTACCGGGCTTCACCAGGCTCGCCGCGGACTGCGCGGTCACGCGCGCGATCGTGCGGAGAGTCGGCGTCATCGTTGCCGTGTACGTTTGCACCTGATCGGCAAAGACGCTTAGTCCCGGCTGCGCCAACGGATCGTAACCGTTCTTGCTGAACGAGAGCGTGTACGTGTCAGGGTTCAGTGAGAGAAAGCGGAACGCTCCGCTCGCATCGCTGATCGACGTCGCACGCTGCGTCGGCGAGTTTGCGGTCACAGTCACGCCGGCGAGCGGCGCACCGGTGTGCGCGTCGAGGACGCGTCCCGTGATCGCTCCCGTCGTGCCGGCGAGAGCCGGCACATGCAACGCCGCCGCCATGGAGAGGGCAATGAGGCATACGGTTAACCCACGCATGGTGGGGTTTATGGCGCGAGAGACCGCCTGCCCTCTTCTTCCCCCACCCAATCGTGCGTGAGGTAGAGCCAGAACGCCAGCCCCGCGTACTCACCGTAGCGCGCGAACGCACGACGGATGGTCGTATCGCTTGCGCGACGCTTGCCGCTGAGGCGTAGGAACGCGGGACGCGTCCACGAGTCGAGCACGAGCCGCCGGTGGCGCCCAAGCAGCTGCATAACGTGCGCGACGCCATAGGGCCCAACGCCGGGCAGACTCAGCAGAAGCGTTTCCGTCGCCTCATCGTCGTAACGTCCCGGCACGAGGAGCGCTTCCAGGTCTTGAGCCCCGCTGGCCACAGCGCGTGCGATGCTCGTGATATACGGGCCGCGGTAGCCCATGCGCGCGACCTCGCGAAACCAGGTATCCGGCGTCGCCGCCAGGAGCTTCGCTTCGGGAAAGGCGCCGTCGCCGAGCGCAACCAGCGCCGTCGTCATCCGTACCGTTGCCGACCAGGCGCAGTTCGTCGTGCAGATCGTCTTGACGACGTCTTCGAAGACGGTAGGGCTCGCGAGCATGCGTCCCGCGCCCGACGCGGCCCAACCCAGGAGCGGGTCGCCGGCAATGCGCGCGTAAAACGGCGACAAGTCGTCCCTCACGCGGAACATTTTCTCGATCAGTGCCTCTGCGAGTGCCGTTTCGCGGCGTCCCAACGCGATGGCGCTCCGCCCGGCGAGCCGGCCGCCTCGCTCTTCCAACACGATCTCGACGACGCGCCCGCCTATACGCAGCGCTCGCCGGTACCGCAGCGGCGTCTTCTCGATGGCCGCGGGCGGCAGACGCGCGCAGCCATGCGAGTACACCGTACGAACGAAGGAGATCGGTTCGCCGCCCGCCCCACGCAGGGGCAGTTCGAAGAGGGTACGCAGCGAAGGCCGCCTCGCGTTAGGCTACGTAGGAGACGCTGACGGCGACGCCGGCCGCGGCGGCCCGCATCAGCACGCCGTACACCGCGTCGAGTTCCTCCTCGATTGAGGTAATCTCGCCGGCGCTCACGGCAAATCGCGCCGCGTGCACCCACAGTAGGCTACGTGCGCGTTCCAGTGCGCTGTGCAACCGTTCCGGCGTCGCCTCCAATACCGGCCAATCGAGATCGCCCTGCGCCGGAATCACGCGCCAACCCCGACCGGATACAAACGAGACTTCTTCTTCCGGTCCGAGCGCGTGCGGGATTGCCGCAAGCACGTCGACGGCTTCGCGGTCCGCGAGCGTGAGCGGAATGTCGAGCTCCCCCAGCCGCACGATGTAGCGAAAGAACGAGGCACTGCCGACGGTATAGGCGCCGGCGGTCGAAGCCACGTTCACGTGAATAAGGTCAATGTCGGGCGGGTTCCCGTGCGAACCGCTCATGGCGCCTCCTTCGTGCGCCTCGGGGGTGAGTCCGTCCGGCTCAGGCGGGAATCAATCCCAGCTCCTTGACCGCGTCGCGCTCCGTGCGCAACTCGTCAAGCGTTTGCTCGAGCTTCTGCCGCCCAAAATCGTCGTGGGCGACGTTTTCCACGATCCGGGAGATGCCGCGTTCCGTACGCGAGGGGAATGAAAAGATCAAGCCGGGATCGACGCCGTACTCCCCGTGCGAACACCGGCCGACCGAATACAGCTCGTCGGGCGGGGTATCGTGGGTCAAGTTATAGACGCCGACGATCGCGGCGTTAGCCGCCGAGGCCGCCGAAGACGCGCCGCGGGCCTTGATGACCTCCGCCCCGCGGTTCTGTACCGTCGTGAGAAACTCGCCCTCGAGCCAGGTGCGATCGAGCACCTCGTGCGCGGGCCGTTCCCGGATCGCTGCATGCGCGAAGTCGGGAAACTGCGTCGTCGAGTGGTTGCCCCAGACGACCATGCGCGCGATGTCGGTCGTATCGACGCCCGCCTTTCTGGCCAGTTGCGCGCGCGCTCGCAGCTCGTCGAGCGTCGTCATCGCGAAGAAGTTCTCCTTGGAGACGCGCGGCGCGTTGTTCATCGCAATCAAGCAGTTGGTGTTCGCGGGATTACCGACGACGAAGACGTGCACGTCCTGCGCCGCGTGATCGCTGATCGCGCGACCTTGCTCGGTGAAGATCTTGCCGTTAACCCGCAGGAGATCGGAGCGTTCCATCCCGGCCTTACGCGGAACCGCGCCTACGAGCAGCGCCCAATCCACGTCGCGCATTGCCTCGTTCACATCGGACCCGTAACGGACGCTCTTGAGCAGCGGGAACGCGGAGTCTTCGAGTTCCATCACGATGCCGTGCAGCGCGCCGAGCGCGCCCTCGAGCTCCAGCAGCTTCAGTTCCAACTCCGTGTCGGGCCCGAACATCTGTCCCGACGCTACGCGAAAGAGCAGCGCGTATCCAATCTGTCCGGCTGCCCCGGTTACGGCTACCTTGATCCGCTGTTTCACCCTTCCTCCACTCTCAAACCGTCGTCGGCAGCGGGAAAGCTCGCTCGCTGCAGACGAAGGCCCCAACGATATGATCGACGCGCTCGACCCATCGATCTACAATGCCTGCATCCGCTGTGGGCTCTGTCTGCCTTCTTGCCCGACCTATTTGGAGACTATGACAGAAACCTCCGGCCCTCGCGGCCGGATTAGTCTGATCAAGGCGGTTGCGGAATCGCGCCTGGACGTTTTGAGCGACGGCTTCGTCGAGCAAATGCATCAGTGCCTCGATTGCCGCGCCTGCGAGGCGGTCTGCCCGTCGGGCGTGCGCTACGGGCGCCTGGTGGAGACGGCCCGCGCGCACATCCGCCGCGCACAAGCGCCTCACGACGCGCCCGCGCAGCGCTTTGCGCGCAGCGCGTTGCTGCGCTGGCTCTTTACCGATTCGCGTCGCATGCGTGCTGCGGCACGGTTGCTGCGGCTCGCGCAACGAACGCGCCTGCTCGCCTTCGCCAAGCTCGTGGGGCTGGAGGCGACGGCACGGCTCGCTCCCGATATCCCGGCGACGTTCTATCGCCTAGAGGATCGCCGGTACGAAACGCCCGGCGCCACAGGGCTCGCCTTCATGCATACCGGCTGCATCATGCCGATTGCCTTTCCTGAGGTGCACGAGGCCACCGTGCGGATGCTGCAGCGAGCCGGCCTTTCGGTCGACGTACCCGCGGAGCAGGGCTGCTGCGGTGCAATCGCCGTGCACGCCGGCGAGCCGGCAATCGCTGCCGCGATGGCCAAGCGGAACATCGTCGCCTTCGAACGCAGCGGCGCCGACGTTTACGTCGCCAACGCTGCGGGCTGCGGTAGCGCGCTTAAAGAGTACGGCGAGCTGCTCGGGAGCGACCCGCAGTGGGCCGAGCAGGCCCGTCAGTTTTCGGCACGGGTACGCGACGTTACCGAAGTCCTCGATGCGATGGAGCTCTCCGAAGCACGGCGTTCGATCGACGGGGTGGTCACCTACCAAGATGCATGCCATCTCGTCCATGCCCAGCGGGTCGCCGGTGCGCCGCGGCGATTGCTGGCGAAGATTCCGGCATTGCGGTACGTCGAGCTTGACGAGAGCGCGGTCTGCTGCGGAAGCGCGGGCATCTATAATCTTACCGAGCCGGAGATGGCAATGCGGCTGCGCCGACGCAAGATCGAGGCCATCGCGCGAACCGGCGCGACCGTCGTCGTCACCGCCAATCCCGGGTGCGCGATTCAAATCAAGTCGGGGCTACGCGAAGCCGGCTATACGGCCCGCGTCGTGCACATCGTCGAACTTCTCGACGAAGCGTATAAGCGCGCTTAGAGCGAAGCCTTTACGCGCGCGCGATTGCGACGCGCATCTTCTAACGAGTGGTAGACGGCGAAGACCGCGATGAGACCGGTAATATTGAGCAGCCGGGAAATCGGCCCATCATTGACGATGAGTCGGAACGAGCCGTTCTTCTCGACGGTGCGCCGATGCGCTCCGATGAGCACTCCGAGGCCCGTTGAATCGAGAAACTCGAGGCCTGTCAAGTCGACGATGAGATGATGCTTGCCTTTCTCCGTGGCGTCCGTCAGCGCCGCGCGTATCGTTGGCGCCGTTGCCAGATCAAGCGAGCCGCGTAGCTTGAAGGTCAGCGTTTCGCCGCCATCTTCTGTTTTGAGATCGATGCTCAGTTCATCGTGCGTCATGTTCTTTCTCGTCCTTCGCGCCTCCATCGTGCTTCGCCTGGCGCGCCGGTCGACGCAGTTCACACGAAGCGAGCGGCGTCCTCGTCCCAGCGCGCGACGTCGTTACCGGCAAGATGCACGCCCCCGATCCAACGGTCGATCGCATGCGCTTTGAGCCAGTCCCCGTCGCCCGCTATGATGCGCCGCCCTAGTGCGGTAAGGGTGAGCGTTTCACCGGCGCGTTCGAGAAGCGCCCCCTCGCCCGCACAGAGCTCTTCGAGAAGAATCGCAAACGCACGATTTCCCAAGAAGGATGCCTCCTCACGGGCCTGCGCGCGAGCGTAGAGCTCCTCATCGCGTGCCGATCCCTGCGCGACGGCATACAGCGCCTGACGCTGCGAACGCGAGAGGCCGTCCCGCTTCGATGGATATTCCTCGCACAGCCGCTGCAACGCGGCGCGCAGGAACGGCAGTCCGATTGCATCTTCACCCGCGGCCGCAAACAGATCGTGGGGGGACGCGGACGTGAAGCGCTCCCAGCTTCGGCGAGCCGAACGAAAGATGGCTGCCGTCGCAACGCGGCGTTTGCGCAGCAGCGGTGAGAACTCGTCGACCGTCATTTCGCCCAAGTAGTGGTCGCTCTGAATCACCGCCACGCGTCCGGGCTCCAGGTTCATCTCGTCGAGAGCGGTCAAGATCTGCAAGAGTTGAAGCTGGTCGTAAAGATCGTGTTCGAACCAGAGCACGACTTCTTCGAAACTACCAGCGCTCCGAAGCTGCGCGTCGCGCCGCCCGAAGTCGTGAATCAACTTAATCGGGCTTCCGTGGCCTTGTTCGGCGAGGTAGCGCGCCCGCAACGCACTGATCTCTTCCAACGTGAGGCCGGACGGGGCGGGACCGTCGTTGAGGCCGTCGCGCCATGCGAGATGCGTTCCGAGAATGCCGGCCTTCTTGAGGAGATAGAGTACGCCGTCACCGTTGGTAACGTGCAGCGCTGCGGCGGTCTGAACGGCCATCCGCGCCGTACTTCATCACCCGACTACGAATATCTCCGCGGACGCCAAGCTCCGCCAAGTGTGGCTGGGGTGGCTGGATTCGAACCAACGCATGGCGGAGTCAAAGTCCGCTGCCTTACCGCTTGGCTACACCCCATCATCGTCGCGCTTTAGCTTGCCAGATGGGAAGGCAAAGGGCAAGCCCGACCATCCCTTCAGGGATCATCAGGGCTACCCGGAAAGTGCGCGGCTGCGGCTGAAGTTTAGCGGCCCGAGATCAGGCGTTTGGCTCCCACGTAACGGACGGCCCAATACGAGTCGGAGAGGCGGCTGACCATGACTCCGTGACTCGAACTGGCGTGAACGAACTTACCGTGTCCAAGATAGATGCCCACGTGCGAAACGCCGCCGTAGGTATCGAAGAACACGAGATCACCCGCTCGCGGCCCGCCGAGGGCCCGGTGCCCAACATCGTATTGTACGTCGGCGGTTCGGGGCAACGCGATGCCCACCATGGCAAAGACGTGCTGCACGAAACCCGAGCAGTCAAAGCCCGACGTGCTCGTTCCCCCGAAGACGTACGGGACGCCCAGAAACCGCAGCGCACTGCTCGTCAAACGGGCCGCGATCCGAGACGTCCGCGCGAGAATGCCGCCCGCGAAGCGGTTGATGCCGCCGCGGTGTCGGACGCGCTGGTCGATGATGAGGTGGGAAGTCCATTCTTGGACGTCAGGGCTGAGCGCCTGAACGTCCGCCGTCCGCATCGAACCCGTATAGTCGATCGGGGACGTAACCGTATCGGCTGCGGCTATACCGGTGAAGCCGAAAATCCATAGGGCGAACGCCCCAATAACTAACGTGTAACGCAAGGACCGCTCCTCTTTCACGACACTTGCGGGGTTAGTTGACGGGTTCGGGCGGGAAAGATTCGCCCTAGGGCCGACCGGCCCACTCACCCCTATTCCGGGATATCCCCCGCTCGGGGCTTCCGCCCCGATTCAGTGACCTTTTATAGATTCCAGTTAGGCATGGGAGCCTTCCGACGAGCTGGGAACTCTTCGGAAAACCCTCAATGCCCGGGCGCTTCGGCATGACGCGTCGGCGCCCCCCCAGGTTTCCCCATTTCCGGATTTCCCGTTTTTACGGCGGAGATAAGCGCCTAACCGCCTGCTCGATTCGGGTGGCAACCCGAGCGGCAATTTCCTCGATGAGGCGCCGGTCTTCGCCCTCGGCCATCACGCGGATCAACGGCTCCGTCCCGGAGCGCCGGATCAACAGCCGCCCGGAGCCTTTGAGGGCCTCTTCCGCCGCGACGATCTCGGCGCGTACCAATTCCTCGGAGAGCACGTCACCGTTTCGGCTCGGAACGTTGAGCAACACTTGCGGCGCCACGCGCACGTCGCGCACCATTTCGTGCAATGGCATTCCAGCGGCGGCGCTGATTGCGAGCAGCGTGATGGCGGTGCGCGGACCGTCGCCGGTCGTGTTGTAGCGAAAGTCGATGACGTGCCCGGATTGCTCGCCGCCCAGGGTGTAGCCGTCCGCGCGCATCCGTTCGAGCACGTAGCGATCGCCGACGGCGGTGCGCAGAAGGGTGATGCCGCGCGTCTCCAACGCGCGCTCGAAGCCCATATTGCTCATCACCGTCGCGACCACGGTGTCGCGCGCGAGTTCTCCACGAGTTTGCATGTCGCCGGCGATGGCGTAGAGGACGTGATCTCCACTGAGCACCGTTCCGGTTTCGTCCACGAACAGCGCGCGATCCGCATCGCCATCGAAGGCAACGCCAATCGCAGCGTGCTTGCCCTCCCCGATTCTATCGCGTACGGCCTGCTGCAGGACTCTCAGGTCGGTGGCGCCACACTCGACATTGATCCGAGCGCCGTCGTTTTCGCAATGGAGCTCCGTCACGTTTGCGCCGAGCTTGCGCAGCGCGTACGGTGCGATCGAGTACGCGGCGCCGTATCCGGCGTCCACGATAACGTCGATTCCACGAAGGTCGGGCGCGCCTGCGTAGAGTTCACGGTAGTAATGTCGCGCGAGATTGTACGACGAGCGAATCACGCCGACCGCGATTCCCGTCGGCCGCGGAAGACTAGGATCGTCCAGTGCCGACTCGATCTCGGCTTCGCGCTCGTCCGAGAGCTTGAAACCATCGGCACCGAAAAACTTGATGCCGTTATCGGGCACCGGATTATGCGAGGCGCTTATCATGGCTCCCGGCCCACCGGTCTGACGAGCGACACAGGCCACGGCCGGCGTCGGCACGACGCCCAGCAACACGGCGTTTCGTCCCGACGACGCTATGCCTGCGACGAGGGCTGCTTCGAGCATGCTGCCCGATATCCGAGTGTCGCGTCCAACGACGATCGGCGCGTTGGTAGCGCGTTCGTCGTATAAGACGCTGGCCGCCGCGCGCCCCAGACGAAATGCCAGTTCGGGCGTGAGCTCCTGATTGGCGACGCCGCGAACGCCGTCCGTGCCGAAAAGCCGGCTCACTTCGCGGCCGGATGGATCACGCGCAGCTGCACGCGCACGAGGTCCGGCGAAACCGAAAGGCCGCCGATCTCCGAGCCGCGGGCGTCGACCGCCACCGGTCGAACCATTTCATCGACGCTCTTTGGAGCACTCGGCAAGACGATGTCGACCTGCACGCCTGCCACTTGCGCGAGCGATGAGGTAGCTCCGCTTACCGTTGCGGCGGTTGGGCGCAGCTGCGCGCCGTTGACCACGACGTCATTGGGCGGTGCGTTGACGAAGTGAACTGCGACCGGGAAAATCTGCTGCTCGACGCGCTCGATCGTAAGCGTGACCGATGCGGGGCTCAAACTCTGCACCGCAAGGTCGGGAGCGACCAGCTGCACCGGCACGTTGTAGATGCCGGCACCTTTGTTTGAGAGGTCGAGTACGGCTTTGATCTCTTCTGGTTTGATCGCCGGCTCCCCGCGTTTGGTTGAGACCGTCACCACCGCTTGCCGATCCGCATAGTGTGCGATATAGCCCAGGGGCAAGTTCGCGGCGGTGATTGGAACCGACAGTTGCTGATCGAACTGCCCGGTCGTCAATATGGGATTGGCTGCAAAACGAAAGTACGCCCACCCGACGATCGCCAGCGCCAGGGCCAAAAGCTTGAGTCCGAAGTTCTGCTGCAGTAGCCCCACTACGGCAGCGGGTCGGTCAGCGACGGGCGAGCGCGCGCGCGGGCTCGCGGCGAACGTAACCGTAGGCGCAGATGCGAGATGAGATCGTTCGGACGCAAACGCTCCTGACGCGGAGGCCGGGTCACGGCGAGCAGCATCTTCACGAGGCGAGTCTCGTCCTCGACCGGTCGCGAAAGCTTGCCGCTGCGCGCGATCCGGATGGCCCCGCTCTGCTCCGAAACGACGAGAACGACGGCGTCGGTCTGCTCGCTCAAACCGAGGGCCGCCCGATGGCGCGTCCCAATGCGCACGCCGCTCAAGGGGCGGTCCGCCAGCGGCAAGAGGCATCCTGCCGCCTCGATGCGGCCCTCTTGCACGACCACCGCGCCATCGTGCAGCGGTGAGCTGGGAGTAAAAATGGTTAACAGCAGTTCTTCGGAGAGGTCGGCGCGCAGCGGCGTACCGGTCTCGATGATTTCTTTGAGACCGCTCTGCTGTTCGATCACCATCAGCGCACCGCGATGATGTTCGCCTAAGACGAATGCCGTGCGCGCGAGTGCCGCCATCGTCCGGTCTCCGGGACGTCCCGGACCCGGCTCGCCGTCCTCGCTCTGCATGCGGAAGATTCCACCGCGACCCAGCTGCTCCAGCGCACGCCGTAACTCCGGCTGAAAGACGATGGGAATGGTCACGGCCGCTCCGACGACGATCAAGCGCAGAATCGTGCCGAGCAAGTAGAGGTGAAAGAGCGTCGCCACTCCGAGCAAGCCGAGCAACACCAAAATGCCGATTAAGATTTGGACGGCGCGCGTCCCGCGGATGAGCAGGAGCACGTAGTAGATCAAGACGCTCGTCGCGATGACGTCGATTACGTCGGAGATCCCGACGTACTGACCGAGCGTTGTCAATGCGTTCATGGAGCCACGATGAGGTCGAGAATGCGCTGCGTCGTCACTTCAGGCGCTTGCAATCCGCGGGCCGCGACGGCCGCCAGCACCGGCGGAGGCAGGGCTGAGAGCACTGCTGCGGTCCGTCCGCTCCGATACCGGCGCAGCTCCGCATCGATTAAGCCGAGAACCAGCTCGGCGCCGCAAACCTCGGGATTCCATTCGACAATAATGCCGCCGGCGATAGGCCGGCAGGCCAGGATACCCGCCGGACGCCCCTCCCCGCCGAGGGCTTCGGCGAGTTGCGGCAAGGCTTCGGCTACCTCAGGGAAAACTGCCAACGCAATGATCGCCATCTCGTACACCACGTCGCCGGGCTCCGCCGGAATCTCGAGAGCCCCGATCTCGTTCGGCGAGGCGATCGATGCGTACGAACGGTTTGCCGCCGCATTGCGGCGCCAGGTGGTTTCTCCGCCGTGGCGCGCGACCACGCCCTCGATCGCCGCGGTTCTCTGCGGATCGGGAACGCCGACACTGCTGATGGTAAGGTAGATCACTGTCACACCGAGCGTTCGTCGTCTCCACCGGAAAGAACTCCGCATGGATTTCAATCGACGGCGAATCGGTGCCGCGCATCGCGCAACTGCGTCGCATGACGGGACGTCGGTTCATGCCCGTCCCCGGAGACGTCGTACACGTCCGACTACTCGAAGACGGCCAAGCGCTGGTCGAACGGATCGAGCCGCGAGAATGCACGCTCGAACGCCGCAGTGCAACGGGACGCGCGAAGATCATGGCGGCGAACATCGACTTGCTCGTCGCGGTGACGGCATTGGCGAATCCGGCGCCGCGCCTGGTGATCCTCGACCAGCTACTCGCCTTTGCCGAGCTCGAGGAGATCGCCGCAACGGTGCTCTTCACGAAGCCCGACCTTGCCGACGTCTCCGTCGCCACAGCCTTGTGCCGTCTGTACGACCGCCTCGGCTACCCCACCATCGTTCTGAACCCGAAGACCGGAGACAACGTCGACGCGCTGCGGGCCGCCATCGCCGGGCAGCGCGCGATGCTGGCGGGAAACTCCGGGGTCGGAAAGAGTACGACCTTTCGTGCGCTCGGCGGCGACACCGTGGTCGGCGAGGTCTCGCGCTTCGGAATGGGAAGGCAAACCACGACCGCCGCTCGCCTCTACCGCACCGAGGGTGGATTCCTGATCGATAGTCCAGGCATCAACGAGTTTGGCCTCGGGGAGATCGACGCAGTGACGCTGTCGGCGGGTTTTCGAGAGATTCGGGAACATGCGCCGGGCTGCCGATTCGCCGACTGCACCCACCTCCAGGAGCCCAATTGCGCGGTCAAGGCTGCCGTCGGGGCAGGTGTGATCGCGACGAGCCGCTACGAGAGCTATCAGGGCATCCTCCTCGGCGCCCTGGACACCCGTCGCGAGACCCTGCTATGATACACGCCGTTCCGACACCATCTATAAGGAGTCTTCTTGCCGAACATCAAGGCGGCCGAAAAATGGGCCAAGCAATCCGAAAAACGCGAAGAGCGCAACAAAGGCGCGAAGAGCCGGCTCAAAACGCTCTTCAAACGAGCC
>Ga0182015_10003070_pt1 | contig 19153 bp, 20 predicted proteins | sample 712P3MmetaG_FD_120478 | JGI IMG/M metagenome (GOLD analysis project Ga0182015, IMG submission 120478) | Permafrost microbial communities from Stordalen Mire, Sweden - 712P3M metaG | ecosystem: Environmental > Terrestrial > Soil > Wetlands > Permafrost | place: Sweden: Stordalen | collected...
CGTCCGCGACCGGCCTCTCGCCGACGTGCGGAAATCTTTCCAAGACGGCACTTCTTGATTTTCTTCTCCGTTCTGCTGAACCTTTGCGGGCGGCGAGAAAGGAATACCTATGGCTGTAAAGCCTTCCCCAGACCGGTCTGATCTCGAGTCAAAAACTCGTGAAGACCTCCAAACCATTGCCAAAGTCAAAGGCGTCGACGTGAGCGCGCGTGCGAGCAAAGCCTCCCTGATTGAAGCCATTATGGGCGATGTTTCGCCCACACCAGTAACCACCGTCGCTGCGGCCGAGTCCGGTACGCGAGTTGTGCGTTCCCGGCGCACCGTGGCCATGCCCGCGGACGATTTCGATGAACTAGTCAGTGAATTCGCTGCTGAGACCAAGGTTGAATCAAATGGCGCCGACACCTCGAGCGCTGCCGTGCCGTCACCAACTGTTGAATCTTCATCGTCAAGCGATGTAGCAACGACGACGGAAGCGCCGGCCAGTGACAACGGCGCCGAGCGTCAGACTCAGCCTCGCGAACGCCAGAACAACCAGTCACGCAGTACGCAACCCCGCGAATTCGCGAACGATCAGGGCGGTCGAAACCGCCGCAATCGCCGTAATCGTAATGGCTCGACCGGAACCGGCGGTTCCAGCGGCGGCCGTGAACGTTTTGGCGGCGAGGCCCAACCCAACGCCGATCAGCCCTACAGCGGCGAGCTCATTGAAGTTGAAGGTCTGCTCGACCTTCGTGACGACGGTTACGGCTTCTTGCGCACGAAGGGTTTCCACCCGTCGCCTAACGACGTCTACGTGTCCATCAACCAAGTGCGCCGTTATCACCTGCGCAAGGGCGACATGATCGTCGGCGCGTTCCGTCCGGCTGCGTCGAACGAGAAGTACCCGGCGCTGTTGCGTGTCGACAGCGTCGCGGGCATTGACCCCGAAGTCGCGCGACTGCGTCCGCGATTTGAAGACCTCACGCCGTTGTTCCCCGACGAGAAGTTGAAGTTGGAGACCAACGAGGGCAAGCCCGATCCCACGCCGAGAATTGTCGACCTTCTGTGTCCCATTGGCAAGGGCCAGCGCGGGCTCATTGTCTCGCCGCCCAAGGCCGGTAAGACCACGGTCATGAAGCAGATTGCCCAGTCGATTGAAGCCAACAACCCCGAAGTTCACTTGATGGTGCTGCTGGTCGACGAGCGACCCGAAGAAGTGACCGACATGCGTCGCAGCGTCAAGGGTGAAGTGATTGCCTCAACGTTCGACCGACCTGCCGAAGAGCACACGCACATTGCCGAACTCTGCATTGAACGGGCCAAACGCCTCGTCGAGCAAGGTCGCGACGTGGTCATCATCCTCGACGGTATTACCCGCCTCGCTCGCGCCTACAACCTCGCGGCGCCGGCCACGGGGCGAATCATGTCCGGTGGTGTTGACTCGGGTGCCCTCTACCCACCCAAGAAGTTCTTTGGTGCCGCGCGAAACATCGAAGAGGGCGGATCGCTCACCATTCTCGCGAGCGCGCTCGTCGAAACCGGTTCAAAGATGGATGAAGTCATCTTCGAGGAGTTCAAGGGGACTGGCAACATGGAGCTCAAGCTCGACCGCCGCCTCGCGGAACGGCGCCTCTACCCGGCCATTGACGTCAACGGTTCGTCTACCCGACACGAGGAGTTGCTCTTCGACCGCGAACTGCTGCCCCAGGTGTGGAAGCTGCGCCGCGTGCTGAACGGGCTCGCCTCCGAGGGCCGCGAGGCCGCTGGATTGGAGCTGCTGATCGACAAACTCAAGTCCACCCGCAGCAATGACGAGTTCCTGGCCGAAATCGGCCGGGGCCCGGCGACAACGAGCTAACAAACCGTTAAACTGTCTATTCGCAACTAGGAGCACTCATGAAGCCTGAAATTCACCCCACCTACGGTCCCGCGACCGTTACCTGTTCGTGCGGCAACACCTTTACCACCGAGTCGACTAAGTCAGTCATGACCGTGGAGCTGTGCAACGAATGCCACCCCTTCTTCACCGGCAAGCAAAAGCTGGTTGACACCGGTGGACGCGTGGAGCGCTTCCAGCGCCGCTACGCGCAAAAGACCAACAAGGCGCGCGCTCCCAAGGCTTAGGGCCGTGAGCGCTCACCACGTTTCGTGCGCTCCGTAGACGACACCCTGAAGGCCCTGCAGGACGAACTTCGTACTGTTGAAGCGGCGCTTGCCGAGCCCGACGTCGCCAGCGACCTCAACCGACTGCGCGACCTTTCACGCCGCCACAAGGAACTGGCCGAGATCAATAACGCCTGGCAACGGCTTCAGGCCGTCCAAGAGGACTTGGAAACTGCCAAGGAGATGTTCAATGAATCGAGCGGCGATGACCGAGAACAGTGGCGCGGCATGATGAACACCGCGGAGGAGATGATTCCCGATCTCGAGATGGCGTTAGAGACGCTGTTGTTGCCTCGCGACCCCAACATCGGGCGAAACGTGATCCTGGAGATTCGCGGCGCCGAAGGTGGCGAGGAAGCCAATCTCTTTGCCAGCGACCTCGCGGCGATGTATCGCCGCTACGCCGGGCTGCGTGGCTGGAAGCTCGAAGTCGTCGAAGAGCGCGAATCAGAGCAGGGCGGTCTCGACGAGGCCATCTACCTCATCAAGGGCGAGGACGCCTGGGCCCGGCTAGAACAAGAGGCCGGGGTGCACCGCGTGCAACGCGTGCCTACGACAGAGGCCAAGGGTCGGGTGCACACGTCGTCGGCCACGGTCTCGGTACTGCCCGAAGCCGAAGAAGTGGACGTCGCCATTGACCCGAGCGACCTCAAGATCGACGTCTACCGTTCGTCGGGTCCCGGAGGTCAGAGCGTGAACACGACAGACTCGGCGGTGCGCATTACACACCTACCGACCGGCATCGTCGTCTCAATGCAGGACGAAAAGAGTCAGATACAGAACCGCGCGAAGGCACTGATTGTGTTGCGGGCGCGACTTCTCAAGGCGGCCCAGGATGCGCAGGCCAACGAACTTGGCGACATGAAGCGCTCTCAGTTGGGCGGCGGGGGAAGGAGTGAAAAAATCCGCACCTACAACTTCAAGGAGAATCGCGTCACTGATCATCGGATCAACTTGACGAACTACAGCCTTGACGCAGTCTTGGCGGGCGACCTTGACCCGTACGTCGACGCGCTGCTCGCGGACAAACGAGCTCGCCAACTGGCTGAGAGTGACGGACGTTAAACACGATCTCGTCGCTGAGCTCGTTGACAGCGGACTCGGCGCGCGCGAGGCGCGTTGGCTCGTCGACGAGTTTGTCTCTGGTGACGAATTGGACAATCTCTCGACCTTGTACGCCGCCGCCCAACGTCGCCGTGACGGCGAGCCAATCCAATACGTGATCGGGCACTGGCCGTTTCGGTCCTTGGACCTCAACGTTGATCCTCGAGTCCTCATTCCGAGGCCCGAAACCGAAGAGCTCGTCGGTATTGCCATGAGCGAGCTGGCCAAAAGCAACGTGCGGGCACCGGTGATCATGGATCTCGGGTGCGGGTCGGGAGCAATTGGACTGGCGATGATCAGCGAACTCGCGGCACGTGGCGTGGCGGCCACACTGATAGCGGTCGACGAGTCAAGCGATGCGCTAAACGTGGCGCGAGAGAACGCCATCAAACACGACCTTCACGCCGTCTCATTTGTACAATCATCGTGGTTCGAAGATCTCGACGTTTCGTTGCGAGGTCGAGTTGATCTCCTCGCGGCGAACCCACCATATGTTGGCGCAGTGGAATTCGAGGGCCTTGAAGATGTATTGCGGTACGAACCGTTGAGCGCCATCGTGGCGCCGGACGTGCAGGGCATCGTCGGTTTCGAGGATCTAGACGTAATTATTTCTGGCGCGCCCGAATGGCTGAGCTCTGGTGGCACGCTGATCTGCGAACACTCGAACGTGCATCGAGCTGCGGCGCTCGACGCCGCGAAGAAGGCCGGCTTTAACAGCGTGCACGACCTAGACGATATGGCCGGACATCCGCGCATTTTGGTGGCGCGACGAACGTGACGACCGTGCTCGACATTGAAGGCGCGCTTGACGCCCTAGGAACCGGCGGCGTTGTTGGTCTGCCGACGGACACGGTTTACGGATTGGCGGCGTCGCTCGCGCATCCGCTTGCGGTGGCCGCGCTTTTTCAGATGAAGGGTCGTCCCACGACGGTTGCGCTGCCCGTGTTGGTTAGTTCCGTCGTCCAGATCGAAGAGTTGGGCGTTACGTGGACGCGAAGGGCTCGTGCACTCAGCGATGCGTTGTGGCCGGGCGCACTGACGGTAGTCGTCGCAGCGCCTCCGTCGCTTTCGTTTTTGGTGGGTAGTTCAACTGAGACGGTGGGCTTTCGCTGCCCTCACGACGAACTGTTACTCAATTTGCTCGAGCGAAGTGGACCCTTGGCGCTCACCAGTGCAAACGCGCACGGGAAGAGTCCGTGCGAGAGTGCATCACAACTATTAAAAGCTTTCGAGGGCCGAACCGAACTGAGCGGGGTGGTTGACGACGGACTTCGCACGGGCGACGTCTCGACCGTGGTTGACATCTCGCAATCAGAGTGGCGAATAGTGCGCCAAGGCGCGACGAGTTCGGCGGCCCTCTCGGTGCTGCTCGACTAACTGCGCCACACAACGATAAGGTCAACTTCCGACGCGTTCAATCTGGAGGTTTCCCATGGCTGAAGTTGAAGTGGCTCGATCAGCAATATTCGCTTATGCCGATCAGTACGTGAATGAACGCGCCGTGCTGGACCCGATTTTTGGCACCGACATTGGCGTGCACGAGGTGGATCATCTGCTCACGGATTTTTCTTCCGGGCAGGCGCATCGGAACTTGGCTCATACGCAGGCTGCGCTCGATCACGTGACCGGGCTCGAGCCCGAAGATGATCTTGACCGCATAGCTCGAACCGTCATGGTTGAACGCCTGGAAAGTCAAGTCGAATTGGAGCGCAGCGGTGAGGACCGACGGACCTGGGGAGTCATTCATTCTCCGCTCTCGTACATCCGCCAAGCATTTGAACTCATGGATGCCACGAGCGCACAACACGCAGAAGTGATACGACTTCGATTGCTGCAGGTACGCGTTTCGCTCAAGAGTTGGCAGAGTGGTCTCTATGACGCGGTGCCCGGAGGAATGCTCCCGTCGCGCCGTCACGTTATGGGTGTCGCTCAACAGGCTCACACGTACTCAGAGGGAGCGTATTCTTCCTTTGCTCGAGGGGTAGCCCAATCGACCAGCGTCGATCTTGAGAGTTCCGGTTTGTTAGGCGCCGCGGCTGATGCCGACGCCGCGTGCGGCGAGTTTGCAGAGTGGCTAAGCACGACGCTAGCGCCCTTGACCCACGAGGATGATCGGTGTGGCCTCGAGCGATACAAGCGGTGGTATCGGAACTGGAACGGATCAGATCTTGACGTCGAGGACCTGTACGCCTGGGGATGGCAGGACCTGCAACGCATAAAAAGTCGGATGTGGGAGATTGCGGACCAACTGGCCCCCGACGCGACCACGCTGATGGGAGTGGCCGAGGTCCTAGACCATGACGAATCGCGCTCCATCAACGGCGTGGACGCGCTATTGGAGAAACTTGAGACGTTCACCAAGGCAACCGTGGATCTATTAGACGGAACGCAGTTCGACATCGATCCGCGAATCCGTCGTTGTGACGTGCGAGTGGCGCCGGAAGGTTCAGCGGCAGCGCCCTATTACATTGGTCCGAGCGAAGACCTCACCCGTCCGGGCACGACCTGGTTTCCGACGCTCGGCGCGACCCAGTTCTCGTGGTGGCGCTACCCATCGATGTGGTTTCACGAAGCAGTTCCGGGTCACCATCTTCAAGTGGCGACCGTCACCATCTTGTCTGATCGCCTGTCGCGCTTTCACCGTCTCGCCGGGTGGACGAGTGGTTACGGCGAGGGTTGGGCTCTCTACGCTGAGCGACTCATGGATGAACTCGGCGGCTACAGCGATGCGGGCGACGAGTTGGGCCACTTGTCGGCGCAGGCACTGAGAGCGGCGCGCATCGTCGTTGACCTGGGGCTGCACATGGGCCTCGCTGCACCGGACGATCTTGGAGAGTTGGGCGAACTGGGCGACTGCTCGGGACAGACGTGGACCGCGGAGATGGCAGTGGCACTTTTGGAAGAGTGGGCGCTAGAGCCGCATGATTTTGCGGTCTCTGAAGTCGATCGTTATTTGAGCATGCCGGCTCAAGCAACGTCCTACAAGGTCGGCGAGCGGGTCTGGCTCGAAGTTCGTGAATCGGCTCGCCAACGCTTTGGCGAACAGTTCGACCTAAAGAAGTTCCACGCCTATTCGCTCAAGCTTGGACCGATGGGCTTGGATCCGCTTCGTATCGAGATGTCGAACTGGGACGGCAGTTGATCCTTCGCGAGTCCCTTTCAAGTGAAATCCAAACCTCGCAGTTTCTAGTTGTCCTTGTCGGTCGTGATCTTGCGTACCCATGGGGCGGGCCGTTTTTCAAGGAAGGCGGTCATACCCTCATGCGCTGCGTCGCTCGCGAAAAGCTCGTTTGAAAGCTTTGCCATAGCGGCGAAAGTTTCGTCGTTGGAGTGCAGTAGTAAGTTCGACGCCAATCGTTTGGCGACAGCTAGTGCGTGAGGCTCGCCCGCGAGCAGGTCATTGACGATTTCGTTAACGGTGTCGTCAAGCAGGTCAGACGATACAGAACTATTGATGAGACCCATTCGTGCCGCTTCGTGTGCGGGGAAGCGATTGCCACGCAAGAACGCGGACTGCGCATTGCCCTGGTGCATTTTGGGAAGGCACACAACCGAGATGGTTGCCGGCACGATACCGACGCGAACCTCAGTGAACCCGAACATTGCGGTATCAACTGCGACCGAGATATCCATTACTGCCGCCAGTCCAACACCCCCCGCGATACAGTGCCCGGCGATGCGACCCACAAATGGCTTGGGAGAATTCTGGATTCTTTGAAAGAGTGCGGCCATGGTTATCGCGCTCGTGTCACTTGTGTCTTCGACCTTTCTTGAGCGTTCCGCGAGATCGGCGCCCGCACAAAATACGTTGCCGAGGTTGGTGAGCACAACCACTCGAATGTCAGGGTCGCGCTCAACGTTTTCAATTGCTCCGACAAGTTCGCTGAGCAACTGGCGGCTGAGGGTATTGCGACCCTCAACGTTGCTCAGCGTGATAGTCATCACTCCGTCTGATTCTGCAGTCGCGACAAACTCCATTAAGAACTCCTTGCTTGAGGGCCGTCACTCGCTGCGCCGGCGAAGGCTTGCGCCCGCAGTAACCAGTTACGGGCGAGATCACTTGTCTCTAACGACGTATCGTCGACGTGGCGGCGTTGGGTTACCACGAGGCAGAAGTCATGTGCCGAGCCGCGGACGGTGTCGATCGCACTCTCGTCTCCCCAGGTCCACGATTCGCCGGATGGACTGGTCAGAGCCACGTGAACTTCGCCGTCCGGGAGATCTTCGCCGCGTACGGTGTAGGACCACTTCCTCGTCATGAAGCCCAGGCGGGCAACGTGTCGAAGCCGGTCGGTCGAACTGTGGCTCACTCCGAGTGCGTCCGCCACGTCAATACCGTGCGCCCACGTCTCCATCAGGCGGGCCGTCAAAAACGAGACCGCCCCCATCGAGGGTCCGTACCACGCAACGCGGTCGCCTTCGTGCAGCGACCTCGACGCCTCGAGCAACTTCATTCGATTATGTCGCCACGATGCCAACTGTGCGGATGGAGAGAGTGAACGAAACGCGCCGAGCGTGTGCACGTCAATACCCGGCCCCACTGCTCCTTCGTACAGTTCGCGGGCCCGATCGGCGAAGCCCTCGGGATCCGAAATGGCGCTCGCGGCGGCTGCGTCAAAGTAGGTGAGGTGACCCATTTGATCGGCGACACTCCAGCCCGGACTGGGCGTTGGTAGCTGGAACTGCTCGTCGGTGATGTGAGCCACGATGTCGTCGAGCGCTTGCTGCTCATCGGCGAGATCGTGGCGAACACCATCGAGTCTGGTGTCGTTCGCTGGCTGTTGCACGATGTTGTTCACGACGCAGTGAGCAGGGATGTGGGAATGTCCACCACTCGGCTTCGCAGCCATTCGCCAAGCCCCTTGGCCTGCGCGTCTTGCCGCGTGGAGGCGGCCACTCCCTCTTCGAGCAGTCCGTGCAGCACAAAGTTGAGCGAGCGCAGCTTCGGTAGCCGGTAGCGGTCGATTTCGAGCGACTGGGCTTCGGGAAGCAGACGGCGGATCTCTTCGACGCTCAAGAAGTTGTCAAGCCAGACCCAGGACTCGTCGCTGCGCGCAAATATCCCAACGTTGGCGTTACCGCCTTTGTCGCCGGAGCGGGCCCCAAAAAGTGCGCCGAGCGGCACGGCCACGGTTGGACCACTTTCGACTGTCGCTGAAGGTTCGTTGTCGACTGCAATCTTCACCTCACCCTGGGGCGCGACGGAGTCGACGATGGTCTTCTCGCCGCCGAGAACAAACACGTATTGAGGGACCAATTCGGCGGGCACCAGGGCCGGTCGGTAGACGCCGTAGGGAATCGCCGCTGACGTCGTCGAGCCGACGTTGAAGAATCCCGGCGTCGACGAGAGGGCAATCTCGATGGCGGCGTTGGCCATCGCGCGACCGACCTTCGCTTCATCGTGGTCCTTCAGGGTGATGTGCCACAGCGCAACGGCCTCTTCGTTAGTCGTAGGGTCAGGTTTGTCAGAGCGCACGACCCTGGTGGTCACGCTGTCGAAGTCCTCTCGGGCGTAGGGCGAAGCGAGCCAGAACGCCTCGTCGACCAGTTTGGCCTTCGCCTCAATGTCGAGCCCGGTGAGGGCGATATTGAGATCCTTGCGGTACCCGCCGACCTCATTCATTGCGACCTTCAACGTCGGCGGCGGCGGTTCGCCCCTAACGCCGCTAATTAGTACTCGGTCGGTGGCGACCTGCTCCAAGTGAATCGTGTCGAAACGGGCCGAGACGTCCGGCCCCAAGTATGAAGGGCCCGCGATTTCGTAGAGCAACTGCGAGGTGACCGTGCCGATCGACACCTCTCCGCCGGTATCGTCGTGTTTTCCAATCACGGACGACCCGTCGTCGGCGATCTCGGCCCAAGGAAACCCGACGTTCGACATGTTGGGGATCTCCGTGAAGAACGAGTAGTTACCGCCGCTGGCCTGCGCGCCACACTCAATGACGTGACCGGCGACCACGGCACCCGCCAATGCGTCCCAGTTGTCTCGGCGCCAACCGTGATGCCACGCTGCTGGCCCACAGACAATGGCCGCGTCCGTCACTCGGCCGGTGATGACGATGTCAGCGCCTAGTGACAATGCTTCAACAATGCCGAAGCAACCCAGGTAGGCGTTGGCAGTCAGGAAGCGAGTGATGTCGCCAACCGGCTCGCCGGTGTCGAGGTGTGCGAAGTCGACGCCGAAGTCCAGCAACGCGTCGAGTCGGGGCATGAGGTTGTCACCGTTGACGTAGGCAATGGTGGGCGAGAGGCCTAGTTTCGCCGCGACTTCGCTGACGGCCTGCGCGCAGTGATCGGGGTCGAGTCCTCCCGCGTTAGACACCACCTTGATGCCTCGGTCCAAACAGGTGCCCATCACCTGTTCCATCTGCGTGACGAAACTTCTGGCGTAGCCGCTGCCCGCGTGCTTGGCCTGTGTCCTCGCCAAGATCAACATTGTCAACTCGGCCAGCCAGTCCCCAGTGAGGACGTCGATCGGTCCTCCCTCGACCATCTCTCTGGCCGCGGAAAGCCGGTCGCCGTAAAAGCCCGAACAGTTGGCAATGCGCAACGGTTGTGCCACGCTCAGCCGTCCTCTTCATCGTGCTGCTCGTCGCCCTCGAGAGTGAGCAACACCGCGCCGTTGTCGACCTGTTGGCCCGTCGTGACGAAGATGGCGGTCACTGTCCCCGTCGTAGGCGCGCTGATGACGTGCTCCATCTTCATGGCTTCCATGACCACCAGTGTTTCTCCGGCGTCAACATGTTGACCGAGCGCTACCCGCACGTCAATGATGGCGCCAGGCATCGGAGCGGTGAGTCCGCCAACCGCGACGTCGACACCAGGCACGACGAATCGGGGCACGATTGAAAACGTCGCAGTCCCTCGAAGACACTGCACGTGAAGTCGGTCCTTCGAGCGAGTCACACGCTGGCGGGCGCGTCGGCCATTGATTTCGACGTCAATGATTGACTCGCTCCACCCATGGATTCGAGCTCGACCCTCTGATCCCACGACGAACGACCCGTCGCGCGTGGCTCGGTACTCGATTGAAAGGATCCGGTCACCCCACCCGAGCGTTGTCTGCTGCGCCGGGAGCCGGGCATTGCGCCAGCCACTCGGGACGTGAGTGAGTACGGTCGCGTTGGCGCGATTCTCTCCCTGTAACCAGAGGGCGCCCGCCGTGCTGGCCCAGAAAAGCTCGTCATCGTTCAGTACCAGCTCGCGGTCGGGCTTGTATCGGTCGATGAAATCGGTGGTGGTGTCGCCGGAAAGAAATCCCGGGTGACGCAACGTCGCGACCAGAAAATCGCGATTCGTCGTGACGCCGCCAAGATGGAGCCGCTCGAGGGCCAGCGCCAGCACCGATGCTGCCTCTTCACGCGTCGACGCGTACGAAATCACCTTGGCGAGTAGGGGGTCAAACTCCGTCGTGACGGTGGATGATTCGTCTACGCCGCACTCCCAACGAACTTCTGGAGTGCCCGACGCTTCGAAGGCCACCAGCGTGCCCGTCGCGGGCAGGAACCCGGCACTCGGATCTTCGGCGCAGAGTCGCACTTCAATTGCGTGTCCGTCGAACAGCACGTCGTCTTGGTCGTAGCCCAACGGCTCGCCGTCAGCGATGCGAATTTGTTCGCGTACCAAGTCAATGCCGGTCACTTCCTCGCTGACCGGATGTTCGACCTGGAGGCGTGTGTTGACCTCGAGGAAGAAGAAGTCGCCCGTTTCGTTGTCCAGCAGGAATTCGACCGTGCCTACGGAGTGGTAACCCAGCGAGCGAGCGATGTCGAGTGCGGCCGACGTCATCGCTTCTCGTAGCGTTTCGTCAACTCGCGGTGAGGGCGATTCCTCCACCAGCTTCTGGTGGCGACGCTGAATCGAGCATTCGCGCTCGCCGAGGTGGACGAGTGCGCCGTGACGATCGCCCAATATCTGAATCTCGACGTGTCGCGCGGACGCCACGTAGCGCTCCAAGAAGATTCGATCGTCACCAAATCCACTCGAGGCTTCTCGGCGAGCTGCGCCGACCGCGTCGTCGAGTTCCGAGGCGTTGATGACGATTCTCATTCCTTTACCGCCGCCGCCGCCGACGGCTTTGACCATCAGTGGGTAGCCAATGGTGTCGACCTCACTCGGGTCGTTGCACGACGGCAGTGTCGCCACCCCAGCCGCGCGCGCGACGTCTTTGGCGGCCAGTTTGTCGCCCATGGCGGCGATGACGTCTGGCGACGGTCCAACCCAGATAAGTCCGGCCGCCTCGACGCTTTTGGCGAACTCCGCGTTTTCCGAGAGGAATCCATAACCGGGGTGGACGGCCTGCGCGCCGCTGCGCTTTGCCGCATCTAACAGCGCAGCACCGTCGAGGTAGTTCGTGTTCAGGAGAATTGATTCGTCGCATTCACTGACAAACGGAGCTGACGAGTCGGCGGACACGTAGACACCGACACAACGAATGCCCATCTCGTGGGCGCCGCGAATGATGCGCCGAGCGATCTCGCCCCGATTGGCAATCAGGAGCGTCGAAATGGTCACAGTCGAAACACCCCGTAACTCGTCGCGCCTTCAATGGCCTTACTTCGAACGACTGAGAGGCACATTCCCAAGACCGTGCGGGTGTCGCGGGGGTCGATGATGCCGTCGTCACTCATGGCGCCGGTGGCTGCGAGCGCGAGTGAACCCTTCTCCTGGCTCGCCTCGACGGCTTCGACGATTTGACGATCTTCCTCTTCGTCGAACTCGACTCCCTTGCGTTGCGCCTGACCGCGTCGAACCTGAGACATGACGCCCGCAATCTGCTTGGGTCCCATCACGGCGATCTTGGCCGTGGGCCACAGGAACGTGAACCGGTTCCCGAAGGCTCGACCCGACATGCCGTAGGTGCCGGCGCCATAGGACGATCCGACGATCACCGTGAGGTGGGGCACATTCGAATTGGCGACGGCGTTGAGCATTTGCGAGCCTTTTTTGATGATGCCGTCCGCTTCGGCCTCTTTGCCAACCATGTAACCCGTGATGTTCTGGAAAAAGATGAGCGGCACGTCAATCTGATTACACAGCTGAATGAATTGACCGGCCTTTTCGGCAGCGTTGGGATAGATCACTCCGTTGTTGCCCAGTATTCCCACGGGGTAACCGTGGATGCTGGCCCATCCGCAGACGAGCGTGCTGCCGTAACGGGCCTTGAACTCTTCGAAGCGTGAGCCGTCCACGACGCGCGCGAATATGTCGCGAACGTCGACGGGCTGGCGTAGGTCGCGGCTCACGACGCCGAGCAGTTCTTCGATGTCATAGACCGGTCCGTCGGCGCCCAGCGAGGCGTCTGGCCCCTTTTTCCTCCAGTTCAGATGCGAGACCACCTCGCGGCAAAGTCGAATGGCGTCCATCTCGTCTTCGGCGAAGTAGTCGCCGAGACCCGAAACCTCTGCGTGCAGTTGCGCGCCACCCAACGTTTCGTCATCTGACTCTTCACCGGTCGCCATCTTCACCAGTGGTGGTCCGGCGAGGAAGATCTTGGATTGATCCTTGACCACGATGTTGTAGTCCGAGAGCCCCGGCTGGTAGGCACCGCCCGCCGTTGAGGATCCAAAGACCACGCACACGGTGGGCACGCGCATCTTTGAGAGCTCGATGAGGTCGTAAAAGAAGCGTCCACTTTCGGCGAAATGGCCCGTTTGCATGCGACCGCCGCCCCCGCTGCCGACGCGCAGGTCCGCGCCGGCTGACTCGACGAAGCTGACGTAGGGGATCTGATTGTCGCGCGCGATTTCGAGCGCGCGCATCCACTTCTTGGCCGAATATGCCGTCAATGCACCGCCCAAGACCGATGGGTCGTTGGCCATGATGAGGCACTCGGTGCCGGCAATGACCCCGATGCCCACGACCATGCCGCCACCCATTGCGTACTCCGAGTCGTATCCGGCGAGCGCCGAGATTTCCAGGAAGGAACTGTCCGGGTCGAGCACGTTGGCGATGCGTTCTCGAACGGGCAATTTATTACGCGACCTCATCCGGTCCATTGCTCTTTGACCGCCGCCCGCCTCGGCTTGGTCGAGCAGGTCGTCGATTACGGCCAGCTGCTCGAGCACGTCCTCGCGGTTCTTCTGGAACTGTTCGGACGAGGTGTTCAGCGTTGAAGCGAGTGGGGGCGCCAGCAAGGTTCGCTTCATGAGCCGATACTAGTTACAGGAGTCCTCGAGCGACTCTGACGGATTCGTCAGCGCTGAGGTGATGGTTTCATCCATGTAGGCACGGTTAGGTTATTACTCATCGCAATCAATGTGGATTGGAGTCAACCGTGAGGGTTCGAATCGTCGTCGGAATCTTGTTCTGTATCGCGGGCCTCGTGTGGATTGGACAGGGCACGAACATGGTGCACGGCTCAAGTATGAGTGGCGAAGGGCAGTGGACAATAATTGGAGCAATCCTGCTCGTTCTTGGAGCGGCGCTGTTGGGATGGGCGTGGCGACTTAGTCACCATCGATCGTCCTGAGATCTCGTTTTTGTTTTACTCGTACGGCGACGTTTTCTACGCGCCCAATTTTTCGACGATTTGGTCGATGATCTCCTGTGGACTGAACGAAATGTCGACGCGTATTCCCAACTCATCGTCTTGAAGACCCTTGAGCGTGGCGAACTGCGACGTGAGCAGCGACGCCGGTACGCCTGACTTACGCGTAGCAATCCTCTCGCGTATCTGCGCCAACGATCCATCCAGGAATACGAAGAAGACGTCGGGCACGTACTCGCGCAGGATGTCGCGATAGGTGCGCTTGAGAGCGGAACACGCGACGACGGTTCGCATTTCGTCCGACTCCGCCGTTTTCATTCGTTGGCCCACCAGGTGCAACCACGGTGACCGGTCCACGTCGTCAAGCGGTTGTCCCGCCGCCATTTTCGCGATGCTCTCTGGTGAGTGCAGCCAGTCGGCGTCAATGTACTCACTGCCCAGTCGCAGCGCCAGACCCGACGCGATTGTGGTCTTGCCCGAGCCCGATACGCCCATCACCACGATTGATCGCATGAGACCAGCCTTGCGCACGTGTGGCGTCGCGCGCAAACTCTGGCCCCGCGACTTGATGCGGATTGCACCGCAGTGTGAAATGACCGTAACTAGCGGTGCTCGAGCGCCAGCCACCATGGGCTGACGATTTTTGAAAGGTAGGGTGGAGACGATGCGCGTCGCCCTTGGTTCCGATCACGCTGGCTTCCAATTGAAGGCCATACTGGCCTCGACGCTGAGCGAATGGGGCTACGACGTCGTGGACCTTGGCACAGCTGACGCATCAACGTCCGTTGACTATCCGGACTTTGGTGAGGCGGTCGGTCGACGAGTAGTCGAGGGGGACTGCGATATGGGAGTGGCGGTCTGTGGTTCGGGCATCGGCATCTCTATCGCGGCCAACAAAGTGCCGGGGGTGCGAGCGGCATTGGTGCACGACGCCACGTCGGCACGTCTGGCACGAGAGCACAATCACGCCAATGTTCTTTGTTTTGGTTCGCGCCTTATTGGCGAACTCGTAGCCATTGACGCGCTTGCGGCGTGGCTGAACGCGACGCCCCAGGATCGACATTTGGGTCGTATTGAAAAGCTGCACGCGCTCGAGGGGCGCCCTACAGAAGAAAGGCAGTTCCAGTGAGCACTTCACCATTTGACGCGTGGATTACCAATGATGACGAGGTGTCGTCGCTGTTGGGCCAAGAATGGAACCGCCAGACGTCAACGTTGCAACTCATCGCGAGTGAGAACTTTGCGTCGCCGTCGGTGTTGGCCGCCACCGGATCGGTGCTGACCAATAAGTACGCCGAAGGGTACCCCGGTCGTCGCTACTACGGGGGCAATCAGATCATCGATGAGGTGGAGGACCTGGCTCGCCGTCGCTTGACCGCGCTCTTCGGCGCCGATCACGCCAATGTCCAACCTCACTGCGGCGCCAATGCCAACGTCGCGGTTTATCAGGCGCTGCTCGACGCCGGCGACACGATCCTCGCGATGCGCCTTGATCAGGGTGGCCACCTGACGCACGGTTCACCCGTGTCGGTCACGTCGAAATACTGGAATTTTGTTTCCTATGGCGTGACGCCGCGATCGGACGATCCCGATGCGCCCGGTGAGCACATTGACTTTGACAACGTGCGTGATCTCGCGATGCAGCATCGACCCAAGCTCATTGTTGCCGGTGCCACCGCGTATGCGCGCCTCATCGACCCCGCTCCTTTTCGCGAGATTGCCGACGAAGTTGGCGCGTTGCTGATGTTCGACTCAGCGCACGTGGCCGGACTGATTGCGGGAGGCTCGCACCCGAATCCCGTGCCGTACGCCGACGTCGTGACCTTCACCACGCACAAGACACTTCGTGGGCCGCGCGGCGGTGCGATTCTCTGTCGCGAGGAGTACGCCAAGAAGGTTGACATGGCGGTGTTCCCGGGTCAGCAAGGCGGACCACTCGAGCACGCCATCGCCGCCAAGGCCGTGTCGTTTCGAGAGGCGGCACAACCGAGCTTCTCGGTCTACACCGACCAAGTAGTGAAGAACTCCAAAGCCTTCGGTGCGGCGCTGGCGGCAGAAGGGTTCCGTCTCGTGTCGGGCGGCACCGACAACCACATGGCAGTGCTCGACCTACGCGACTTCGACGCGGAACTGACGGGTAAGGAAGCCCAAGAGGTATTGGATCGCGCCGGCATCACCACGAACCGCAATCAGATACCCGACGATCCTCGTAGCCCGTTCATCACGTCCGGATTGCGTGTGGGCACCGCTGCCGAGACCACCGCGGGAATGAAGGAGGCGCAGTTCGTGAGCGTTGCCGGGCTGATGGCGCGCGCGTTGCGCAGTCGCGGCGATGACGCTGCCCTGGCGCAAGTGCGCGCCGAGGTCGCTGAGCTGTGCGGTGCGTTCAATCCCTACGCCGGATTTACGAAGTTGTAAATGGGCAACATCGGCTTCTACGTCATCGTGCTGGTGGTAGGAGCGCTCGTGACGATGGTGGCGAACGCGCCGGCGCGAATAATCTCCGAACGGGTGGGCTACTCAGCTTTACCCGACGAACGTAAGGTCCACGAGAAGCTCACGCCCTATGGTGGCGGCGCCGCGATGCTCGTCGGACTCTGTGTGGCGCTCGTGGTTGCCGTGACAATCCCGACACTCCGTGCCGTGATCACGTCCTCGCACGAGATGATTGGCGTGTTGTTGGCGGCCGGTGTGATATTTGTCGTCGGCCTGCTCGATGATTTTCGTGACATGAGCGCCCCGGCGAAGGTTGCCGGTCAGGTGCTCGCCGCGTCGATTCTCTACTTCTCGGGTTGCACCATGTACCAACTGAAGTTGCCGTTCGCTGGTTTTGTCGTGTTGGGGCCGTCGATCCTGCCGCTGATTACCGCGGCGTGGGTGATCGCCCTCACCAACGCGGTCAACTTGATTGACGGCCTTGACGGCCTGGCCGCTGGAATCGTCGCCATTGCGTCGGGCACCCTGTGTATCTACGGGCTGCGCCTGGAAGACCTGGGGCTGTTGCCGGTCACCAATGTGGGTCCGCTCATCGCGGCGATCACCTGTGGCATCTGTCTCGGTTTCCTGCGCGACAACTTTCACCCGGCCAAGCTCTTCATGGGCGACGCCGGTGCATTGATGCTGGGACTGTTGATGAGTGCCTCGACCATGGTGATCGGTGGGCGTACCCCGCCGGCGAGCGGCGTAACGTTCTTTTTCTTCGCCCCGCTGTTCATTCCGGTCTTCATACTCGGCGTGCCGCTCATCGACGCCGTGTGGGCGTTTGTACGTCGCACCGTGTCGGGACAGGGGTTTCATACCCCGGACAAGAACCATATCCATCACCGTCTGATGCGACTGGGCCACGGCCAGCGCCGGACCGTCATCATTCTGTGGATGTGGACCGCTTTGCTCTGCGGTTTCGTGCTTTTCCCGCTCTTTGAACCTCGATTTAATGTCTTTATCCCCGTCGGCGTGGCGGTGCTCGTCATTGGCCTGTTCTTCTGGTCGAGCCCCCTGTGGATACGTCGGCGCGCCCGCCAAGAAACCTCAAAAGCGTCCGCTAAGAGCTCGTCAAAATGAGTGAAGAAAAAGAGTTGGATTCTGAAGAGAATCACAGCAATGAAGTCTCGGATCTGCCGGGCGTGGCCGCGTTCGCCACGATGGGCATCACCATTGCCGTGACCGTCGGAGTCGGAGTATTGCTGGGGATTTGGGCCGACAACGCGTGGGGCAGCGCGCCGCTGTGGTTGGTAATCGGACTAGTATTGGGGACGGTCGCCGCCGTGGTGAGCGTTAAGCAGCAAATCCGGCGTTTCCTCTAGAAACCCTATTGTTCGTGCTCGAAAACCTACCTACTAACACACTGCCTCGGCTCCTGCGTCGAACCACCTTGTCGGCCATCATTGTTGGATTTGTGGGCTTCATTGTGGCCATTTTCGTGGCTCCGCCACTCGCGGCGTTGGGTCTCGTCATTGGCGTGGGACTGGCCATTGTCAACCTGCGCTTCCTCGATCGACAGGCCGCGCGCGTGGAGTTACAGGGTGAGCAGAATTCCAAGGCGATTCGGCGTCAATTGGGCGGGAAAACAGTTGGTCGTCTGGCCGTCATGACGGTGGTCATCCTGTTGTTGGTGTGGCTGGACGCCCCCCTGGGAATCGGTATTGTGGCAGGGCTTGTGCTTTATCAAATTGTCTTCGTCGCCAACGTTCTGCGCGTGGTGTCGAATCAGGGAGGAATTGAGTGAGGACGCTGTACGCGGCCAAGACCCTTTCGGTGGGCGTGCACCCGACGGTGCACGTTTTCGGTCTCGCTATTGACACGGACATCGTCACTTCGACCCTGCTCGCGATGGTGATCCTGCTCTTCCTGGGTTTTCGCATGCGCGCCAAGGTCACTGACGGCGTACCGGGAAAGTTACAAGTCATCTGGGAGTTCATCGTCGACCAGGTCAGCGACCTGGCGACGTCGGCTATGGGACCACGAGGCAAGCGTTACGTCCCCATCGGGGTGACACTCTTTCTTTTCATCTTGATCTGCAACTGGATTGGCTTCATTCCGTCGGCGCTGCATCCCGGTTCTTCGGCGGAGATCTTGCCAGCGCCCACCAGTGACGTGAACCTTCCGCTCGCCATGGCGGTCATGGTGGTGGTCTGGGTGCACATTGAGTCGTTTCGGGCGAGAGGTTTCAAAGGCTATTTCAAGCACTACACCCAGCCCTTCAAGGCGCTGCTGCCCATCAACGTCATTGAAGAGATCACCAAGCCCATCACGCTGACCTTCCGTCTTTTTGGCAACTTGTTCTCGGGCGGTCTCATGATCGCGGTAATGACCACGCTGCTGCCGATCTATGTCGTTCCGTTCGGCGAGATTATTTGGAAGCCCTTCGATCTGTTCATCGGGGCAATCCAGGCGTATATCTTCATGCTGCTCGCCATCTTGTACTTCAGTTTTGCGACTAGCCACGAAGAAGAACCCGCACCGGCTCTAGAAGTTTCCCACTAAATCCCAACCAGGAGGAATAAACAAAAATGGCAACACAAACACTTGAAGGTGCAATCAGCATCGCCGGCGCGCTCGTCGGTGGTGGCCTCGCCCTTGGCGGCGGTGCTATCGGCGCGGCGATCGGTGACGGTTTGGCCGGTAGCCAGACCATCGCGGCCATTGCTCGCCAGCCCGAGATCGAGAACAAGGCCCGTCAGTACTTCTTCTTGACGGTGGGATTGGTCGAAGCCATGTACTTCATCAACCTCTTGTTCATGGTTGTCTTCGTCTACGTCTTCTCCAAGCAGTAATCCCGCGTTACCGAGCCCTGGCTCGATAACGGAGTTCGTCCACTAGTGAAAGAAGGTCGTCGACAATGATCGCCGAGTCCATCTTCCTGCTGCCCAACGGCACGTTCATTGTTGAACTGGTCGTCGTCGCGGTCATTTTGTA
>Ga0182015_10003071_pt1 | contig 19149 bp, 13 predicted proteins | sample 712P3MmetaG_FD_120478 | JGI IMG/M metagenome (GOLD analysis project Ga0182015, IMG submission 120478) | Permafrost microbial communities from Stordalen Mire, Sweden - 712P3M metaG | ecosystem: Environmental > Terrestrial > Soil > Wetlands > Permafrost | place: Sweden: Stordalen | collected...
GCGAGGTGTATGACCGCATCGGCCCCGGCGAAGGCGCTGGGATCGGGCGCTCCGTTGGGGTCGAATCGCCGCGTTGCGACGTCCGCGGCAAACGCGTTGGTCGTGGGCGCGCGCCCCAAAGCAATAACGCGCATGCCCCGCGCTCGCAACGCGCTCACGACCTCGCGGCCGACGAACCCCGACGCGCCGGTCACTGCAACAATCCTAGTCATCGTTGCTCGCGCCTATCGAAAAAGGCGTTGCCGGCGACATCAACTGCCATCGCCGGCAAGGTCTATCGCACCGGGCCTACGACAACCGGTTTATTTGATCGTGACCGCGACCGGCTTCGAGGCAATGCCGTTGGCGACGACCACGAGCTTGCTGGGGCCCGTGTCGATCGTCGAAGGCACGTCGAAGTTGGTCGAAACGGGAAGCTTACCCGTGGCGACGCCCATCGTGCTGTGCCCGTGCGTCCGCGCGTAGAAGACGTGGTTCGTCGTGTTATTCGTGATGCGTACGAGCGGGTAGTTCGTGGCGTTCTGATATTCATCACCAACCGACATTGCCTGCCCCCACCCATTGAACTGCGTGCCGGTGATCTTGTACGTCGTGCCGTGCGTGAGCGTCTTGGCGACCGTCTTGATGGTCGGCGCCCACGAGGCCTTCGGCGAACCGGGCGGCGTGTACAGGGTGACGTTCGATCCAAACATCGCAATCTGGCCTGTCGGGAGCAGGATCGGCACCCCGCTCGAGCTACCGACCTGGGTGAAGGTGGTCCCGTTGAAATCGTACATTCCGCCGCCCACGCCGAACACGAGGACGTCGCCGTTGGGCTCGAGCATTCCCCAGGAATCGCCGGCATTGTCGTCGTTGGGGAAATTGGGACCTGCTGCCCACTTCCCGGTTTTGATGGTGTAGACCGCGGTGTTTCCGTCGCCATATCCGCTCCCTCCCTCTCCCGATCCGGTGGCAAAGACCGTGCCGTTGGGACGCAAGATCGCAGGACCGATCTCACCCGGAGGATAGTAGCAATCCTTGGGCTGGTTTGGACCGTAGGTCAAACATTGGTGGAACGGCGACTGCGAGCGCAGATTGGCGATCGTGGATCCGGCGCTCTTCCAAACGCCCGTGGAGGGGTTCCATATCTCGGAGTTCGTCGAATCTTTGACGTCCTCGGTAAGGATCGTACCGTCGGGAAGCAGCGTCCAGCCTTCCTCGGCATTGAAGTCCGCCTTACCGGTTCCCGGCGTTCCGTTCCAATGCCCGGTGGCGGGGTTCCAAGTGGCGTCCCTCTTCGTCAGCTTGTTCCCGATGGCAAATAGACCGTTGGGCAGCACCGTCGAGGGAGAGTCGCCGATGTGTCCCCACCCTCCCGGATGGTTCATCGGCGTCCACGTGTTTGCGACCGGGTCGTAAATCGCTCCGAGGTTCACGAGCTGGAGGTCGTAGTTTCCCGGACTATTGTATTCGCCGCCCATAATGAGCAGACGGCCGTCCGCCAAAACATCGGACGCAAAGGCGCTCGGCGCGTAGCCTGATTGCAGCGAGGCGACCTGCGTCCAGGTTCCGTCGGCATAGCTGCCGCTGCTGTCCGGAGTGTACTTGTACCAGGAGGCGGCGTCGCTATTCCCCTGCGTCAGAATCGTTCCGTCCGTCATCAGGAACGCCATCTGCATGTAATCTGGCGGAGACGTCCGCCCGCGTTTCGAGGCAACCGCGTGCCTGTGCCCCGCAGGGACAACGCCGCTTGTCGGCAGGACCGAGTGATTTGCCGAGCAGCCGGCGACGACGGCCGAGATCGCCGCCGTGAGCAGCAATAAAACGTAACTTTTCCGAGAACGAAGCACGGGAAAACCTCCATTGCATCGAGCAGCGCTGTGAACCGAGCCAGTTCGCAGCGTAGGCACGGTTTCCCGCCCCGACCTCAGCGCCGGCGCTTCTTGCGCGAACACGTGCCCGATAGTTCGTTGGGGTGCCCTCTTCTTCGGAATATTCCGAGGCATGGCGACCCTTAAGGATTGCTAATAGCAGCTTAAACAACGCTTGCTAGCATTCGCGCATGGACGTTGCCTTGTTCGGCGACGAGCGGAGCCTTGCGGGCGCGCTCGCGCCCGAACTCCTGGGCTGCAGAAACGCCGCCGACGTGCGGGAGTATTTCGCCTCGCGCGTCTTCGTGCCGCCCGATGAATTTCTGGCGGCGGGTGTCGTCCTTTCGTGGTCGATGGATTCACAAGGTGCCTATGCATCGTTCAGGGAGGCACACGAACGCGCGCTCTCGGAGCGACAGTTTGCGCTGGCCGCGTGCTCCTTGGAACGTCTCGCGCAGCACGCCATGCTTTTCGGCGATACGAAGATCGCGCGCGCAGCACTGGACGACGCGCTCAACCTGTCGGGCGCGCATCGTCTCTCATTGTGGCAGCTCCGATGCGCCGCTGCCGGTGCGCGGCTGGCCATCGATAGCGGCGATTTCGAACGGGCGGCCCGACTCTTGGAGCTCGCCGCGCCGCATGCGCGCGAGCGCGAAACAAAAGCACTGCTGGCGCCGATCGGCGTTGCGCTCGCGACCCAATCTGGCGATCAGGCCGTTCTGGCCGGCTGGGCATCTGCGGAGCTGCTCGAGACGGCCCTGACCGCCCGAGATCCGCGCAATGCAACCGCCGCGACGATTGCGCTCCTCGCGGCCGCGCTGACGCCGAGGGCGAGCCTCGCGACGGCGTTGCGTCGCGCGTTGCTCCAGTCCGCCGGCTCGTCGGAAGCGGTCGAACTGTTCTCACTTGCCGCACGGTACGGAGATATCGAAGAAGCGCGGCTTGCCGCCGAGGCGCCGAACGCACTGGTCGGCGCGAATCGCACCTACATCAAGGCGCACGCATTGCTCGCGCGGGCACATCTCCTCTTCCGCTGCGGCGAGCGCGCTGCCGGAATCGACCACGCCGGCGATGCGGCGCGCGCGTTCAATGCGATGGGGATGCGGCGCTGGATGAACGAGGCGATGATGCTGTTGGTACGGCAGGAGAACGACAACCTTCCGCGTCGCAGCCGCGGGCGCCCCGTCGGCTCGGCGCTTACCGGACGAGAGCAGCAAGTCGCCCACCTCATTCGGCGCGGCGCTCGCAACCGCGAAGTCGCGGCGGCGCTGCAAATCAGCGAACATACCGTCGAGCGGCACGTCAGCTCGATTCTCGGCAGACTCGGATTGCGTTCGCGCTGGCAGATCGTCGATCCAAAGAACCCGGGCGAACATTAACCTTCGCTCAAGTTTCCTTAACCGTGCCTCGGGCTTCCGGGATGCGTTCGCCAATCACTATCGCCTAGCATCGGGTTTGTAAAGAACCGGCGCATCTGCCGATTCTTTCGTTGCTGCTGGGAGATCCGTTTGCTCGAAGGCCTTCGTCGCGCCAACAAATGCGTCTTGTTCGTCGGTTTGCTCTGTTTCGTCGCGCCCGCCAGGAGTGTGTTGGCCGAAAGCGCGGGGATCGTCTCGGGAACCGTCAGCGACGACAAAACGCGCGCCGCGGTTGCCGGCGTTGCGGTCACGGCGAAATCACCGAGTGCGGCCTACCGCACGACGACCGATGCGGGAGGCCATTACCGCTTCTTGAGCGTGCTGCCCGACAACTACGCGATCTCGTTTGCAAAGAACGGGTATGCCTCGTACTCGATTGCGGTGGTCGTGCTCAACGGTTCCCAGCAGACGGTCAACGTGCCGCTATCGCGTACGCTCAAAGTCATTGCCTCAACCCGCTCCCATTCGGCCGGCAGCGCGTTCCAACACGGCATGACGATCGATACCTACACGGTCACGGGGTCGCAAATCGACACCGTGCAAGGCAAGAGTTTCAATACCAATGAGAACCAGCTGCTGCGCAGCATTCCCAGCGTGACCATCGACAAATCCGGCACGGTCTCGATTCGCGGCGGCTTCGCCTTCGAGGCGGCGTACGAGTTCGAGGGGATCGACTACACGGCTCCGTCGGCCAACTTGCAGAACACCCTGCAGAACATCTCGAACTTCGGGCTGCTCAACGGCGTTGGCAGCGTGCAGCTCATTCCAGGCGGCGGCGACGCGACCCACGGCGACACTGGGACCGGCCTCGTGCTGTTCACCGCTAAGCACGGAACCTATCCTTCATACTTCCACGTCGACACGGAGTCGCAGGTCTTTCCATACCTCCATCAGCTGGGGCTGGAGTGGGGATGGGCCGACCCGTCGCAGCGATTCTCCAACTACGCGGGGTTCATCGGACTTCGCCGCGCCTACCAGTACGGGATCCCCGGCACCGCCGCCAACACCCTCGGGACTCTCGGAACCAACGCCGCGACGCTGGGCAGCAGCATCGATCCCAACCTCGTGTACTACGCGCCATCGTTTCTCTCGTCGAACGATTTCGTCGACAACGCAATCTACAGATTCGGCAACAACAACAGCCAACGGCTGCAGTTTTTCATACAGGACCAGGCGATCACGCAGACGCTCGATTACGGCGGCTTTCAATATTTGCCGTACATCTCGGACGGAACGACGGCGGCCAAATGCGCGCCCTATCCGGTCAACGGGCCTGGCGGCCCCATCAATAGCCTGCAGCAGAACTACGCATGCGATTCGCTCATCCCGCTCTTCCCCGGTCAGCCGAACACCTACGCATTCGTATCGCAGCCCGATACGCTCAAGAACCCGTTCCTCGCCTACAAGATCGAGTACGGTACGGCTTTGGGGATGACCTCGCAGCTGACGGTGCGCTATTTCCGCACCTTCATGGAGCAATCCGAAGACTTACCGGCTCAGGGCATCTTCGCCGATCCGTACGGCGGCACGCGCCGGGGCGGCCAGATCGACGTTGCCACCCAGATCGGCCAGAAGAATCTGCTCAAGTACGGTACGATCTACCAGTTCGTCGTACCCTACGGCAACCGCTACGACTTCACGTCGTACTCGGCGTTTACAACGCCGGCGTACATCATTGCGTACCCCATCACGCATCCCAACCAGCCGTTGCCGCAGCCCTATACCTATTCCGGACTGCTGTCCAACAACAACCCTCCCGACCAGCAAGGGCTCGAGGAAGATTTCTTCTCTCCGTCGTTTTGCGCGCAGGCGCGCATCGTCTCAAACTGCGGATATTTGAGCTCGTGGTTTCCCGGCGGCGTGCGCTTTCCGTTCGAGGAAGACATCGCGACGGTCGGCCAGCAGCAGTACGGCGCCTATCTCCAAGACAGCCTCGAGATGTCCGAACGTTGGAAGAGCGAGCTTGGGATTCGCCTAGACGGCTACAACTTTCAGATTCCGACGCAAGCTGGGGCGCCGGCGTCGATTCCGGCGGCCGAACATCAGCGTCTCTACGAACCGCATATCGATCAATCGTATGCCCCTGATCCCCGCGATACGATACGTTTGGGCTTCGGGCACACGCTCTCGATGCCGATCCCCAGCCTTCTGGGATCGGACGTCAGCATGGCGCCCTACGCGCCCTTCGAGCAGATTCCGTCCTATGATAACTCGACGGGTAAGGCCGCGCAGTACTGCGGGCCGCTGGCCAACCAACTCTGCGGCAACTACGCCGATCAGCTTTACTGGCTCACGCGCGATTACCGGTACGGAAGCTCGACGCTCGAGGCGCCGTTAGTCGGGGCGACCTTTACGAACTACGACCTCTCCTGGGCGCACGAGTTTCGCGACGGGTCGGCGATGAAGATCACGCCGTTCTATCGCCGCGGCTACAACGTCATCGAACAGACGGCGCAAATTCTCGGCTATAACTTTGAGACCGGTTCGCCGATCTTCGGCGACGTTCAATACTCGAATCTCGGGATTCAGAAAGCCACCGGCATCGAGGCGCTGTACAACCGCGAGATCCCGTTGGGAATTTCGATGCAGCTCGGCGCGACGTATATCAGCCAGTTCGGCAACGAGCCTCCGGGAACGTTCTTGCAGCCGGCGGCACTCGCGCTGGGTCTGATCTATCGCTCGCCCGATCTCTCGCCGTTCCAGGCGAACGCGGCATTCAATTATAAGGACAAGAACGGCTGGCGCTTCGATCCGGTGATCGGCTTTAACGTCGGCTATCCATACGGCCAAGGCTACTATACAGCCGTCTACTGCGACGGCATTCCGGTGGTCGTGCCGGCGACGTCGCTCTCGGTGATCTACTCGCAGACTCCCGGCTACATCGATCCGCTCGACCCGGGATCGTGCACCAAGCCGAACATTGCGGCGACGCGCGGCATTCACGAGCCCGGTCTTGCCGGCGGATTGCTCACGACGCCGCGCGTGGACGTCGACTTAACGGTCGAGTACCGTCCGCCGCTTGAAAAGGGCGTGCTCTCACAATCGGTCTTCGGTCTGCAAGTCGTGAACTTGTTCAATCAGCTCTACAACGTGCCCGTCTATAACGGCTGCTACGGCTCGCCCGTCGCGACGGGACTGCAGAGCGGCAACGCTCCGTGCACCTATTCGAGCGCGCCCTATGCGCCGCCGGACGTGGCCGCGCATTCGTCATCGCCCTACTTGACGTATCCGAACATGCCGCCTCTATCGTTTCGTCTCTACTACCAGGTGACCATATGATTCTTCGCTCGCGCTTCACACTGCCCGGCGCGGCCCTTGCTGCTGCAGCGCTCGTCGTTGCGGCGACGAGCGGCTGCGGCAACGGCGGCGCGTCCGAGCCACCGCAAACGTCGTACGACCCGGCTGCTACCTCGAAGCTGCAGTTTGTCGTCGGCGTCGCGACGCTTTCTTCCGATAACGGACAGAAAGTGGCGTACGGACTCAACGAGGTCGAAACACTACGGCAGGGCAACGGCCTATCCGGCACGCTCTACAACGTCCCGATGATCATCGGTCCCACCAGCTTCGACGTGCTCATGTCGACGCAGACCGGACAAGAAGTCCAGGGTGCCGGCAGCGATTTCGGCACCAATCACATTACGGGTGGTACGCTCAATCAATCGGTCTGGCTCGGACCGCAGCGCGGCCAAAAGGAACCGACGAGCGGAGCCTTTGGCTACGGTTTGTGCGCGTGCAACTCCGATGCCGGGCCGATCAACGGCACGAGCCCCCTCTATCAAGCGTACCTGCTGCCGATCTACGGCGACGATCTCGAACAGTGGTACGGAGGCCCGCCGGCTTTCCCGCAAGCCGGTCCGCAGCTGGTGGCGCTCGGATGGGAAGGCTACTCGCTAGGCTTCACGGACTTCGCAGTTCAGCCCGTAATCGGCACCTACAATCTGTACGCCGCGGTTCCGCCGGCATACGATACGCCGCAGAATCCAACCCCGAGCCCCAATCCCAACGGATCGCCGACGCCGCCGCCCGGCATTTTGGCAGCTGCCGCAGAGCTGACCTCGCTCAAAGCGCTGCCGGTTTTCGACACGCCGAGTTTTGTGCCCGATCGCAAGGGAGGCGGAGCGATCTCGGTGCGCGTCCCCGTCGGCGCGCGGGAAGCGATGGTCGTCGTGCAAGCGGTGGCCGGCGGCAGCGGCGACTGCTCGTTTTCACACATCTACGACTCTTTCTATACGCTCGTTACACACCGTCCGAGTGCCAAGAGGCTCGTACTCGCGGACGATCTCGGACCGCTGACCCAATCCGGTAAGAAGACGTCAACGATCTGTCCCGGCGAAAGCTACGATATCTACGCCGCCGCCGCCGATTACCCAGCGTACGAGGCATCGTATCCCCAGAATCTTTCACAACTGCCGCTGATCGAAGGGCCCAACGGGCAAGCCAACGTCAGCACGTCCGACAAACTCTCCGGCCTCTATCCATGATCGCCGCGTTGCGCCGCAAGCCCTTCGTAAGCTCGCTCGCGGTGCTGCTCGCGCTTACGATAACGTCAGGCTGCGGCGGAAACTTCAACACGCCTGATGGGCCGGTCGTCGGCTCTCCCGGCGGTGGCGGACCGCCGCCCACGCGCTTGGTCGACGTGAAGGTTACCGTAACGCTGCCGGTTGCGAGAGGCGGTTTGCGTCCGGACTATTTGTCGAAGAACACGGAGTCGCTCGCCATCGCGCTCGAAACCGTAAACGGCAAAGGCGTTACCGGCGTCAATCCCACGATCGTGAACACGCTCCCGAAATCGCGCGATTGTAAATCCCAATCGCAAAGCATCGTCTGCAGCGCGACGGCCAAAGGCTCACCCGGAAACGACGTCTTTGGGGTGACGGCCTACGACGGCCCGGGCTCAACGGGCGCGGTCCTTTCGGTCGGCACGGCCGAGGCGAAAATCTCCGGCAACGGCGGCAACGTCGGAATCTACGACCGCCTGCCGCTGACCCTCGATGGCATCATCGCATCGATGAAGCTTGCCGTCGACCCCCATGAAGCCAAGCGCGGCGAGAAAACGACGGCGAACGTTTCGTTGAACGCGTACGATGCCAGCGGAGCCGAAATCGTCGGCCCCAGCGACTACGCGCTGCCGGTCGAGCTCGCGATCGAAGGCGATGCGAATAAATCCTTTCGGCTCCAGCTGGGCGTTCGCTCCGGTGAGTCGCTCTCGATACCAAAACCGACGTCGGCAATTACGCTCTCGTACGATGGCAACAAACAAGCCTCGGCGGTAACGATTCAGGCGTCCGTGTCCGGACCGAGCGGAATCAGCGCCGGCGCGGGATTCAATCTGAGTGGCAGGCAGCCGCCGCCCCCGATCGGCACCATCTACGTGCTCAACCTCGGGACGGGCAGCGGACAAGGTGCGTTCATCACCGAGTACGGCGGAAAGGCGAAGGGCAACGCCGCGCCCGAGCGCACGCTATCGCTGGACAAGGCGCTCTACGCAGTAAGCATCGCCGTCGATTCGAGCGGCAATCTCTACGTCGGTTATTTCGATAGCACGCTCGGCGAAAGCGGCGGTAAACCCGACGCGGGCAACGAGATCGCGATGTACGCCCCTGGCGCCAGCGGAAACGACGAGCCGACGTCAGTGCTGCAAGCAGATCCAAGTACGAGCACCGCGATCTATCCGATCTTCATCACCTTCGATCCGTCCGGACGTCTCGTAACCTACGGTGCGAGCAGCGTCGACAAGAACGCCGGTGATGCCGTACTCACTTACGCGACGGGAAGCTCCGGCCCGGCGGCGCCCGCGTATGCTTTCGACTTTCAGTCGCCGACCCTGTACTATCCGGGACCGTCGGGAATCGCGATCGATTCGACCAACAACGTCTATCTCAACGGCACGTTCAAACTGGGTTTTGGAAGTCAGTCCGGCCTGTACGTCGCCGAAGCCGCCGACATTGGCAACCCCTACGCCCAGCCGAGCCGTACGATTCCGTGGGACTCCTATACGAAACTTACGGCGGGCTTGACGACCGACGTCGCATTGAACACGAGCGGCGAAATCTTCATCGGCAACGTCGTCAAGAGCGGCAGCGGCAGCGGCACGACATGCCAGGCGGCGGCGAACGTCTACGCAGCGGGCGCGGGCAGCGGCTACACGGACAACCCGCCGTTGCGGACCCTCGTCCTCTCCGGCATCCGGACGCAGGGCTCGGATTGCACCAACATCTCGAATCCGCTGGACTTCTACTTTCCGGAGATCCAAATGTACGGCGGGTCGGCGCTCTTCGCGGTCGACGCATTCAACGACGCCGTCGCCGAGTATCCATCCGGCGGCCACGGCACCGTCAAACCCGTGCGGCGAATCGCCGGCGCTGCAACTCAGCTCGCGTCGCCGATCGGTCTCTTCGTCACATCAATTTCCGGGCCGGCCAAGGCCGGTCCGGTTACCGGCGATCGCGCCGGACTCAACTCCTTTACCGCACCCGACGCTCAATGAAGGATGTCCACATGAGAAAGACCCTCGCTACGTTGGCGTGGGCGGCGATTCCGGCGCTTCTCTTAAGCGCGTGTAACGGAACTGCCACCGGAGGAAGCTCCGGAATCACGCCAACGTCGAACACGCCGATCGTGTCCCAACGCAGCCGCGTTCACCATAACGACGTCAGCGCAAACGACCTCCACGGCGGTGGCGCCACGTTTCCGGCCTACGGTTACAACTTGGGAGACCAGCCGACGGGGCTTTATACCTCCGCGCAGCCCACGGCCGGCCCCGGCTCGCTGCTCTACAACGTGGCGCAGAAGAATAACGACGGCAACAACTACTACTACTGCCTGACCGGTAGCGGTTACGGCAAAAACGAGTTCGACGACAACTCCGAGCAGACCGGTGCCGACGCCTGCGCTGCGCTCGGCCAAACGCATACTGGATTCGGCGGACGAACGGATCCTGTCGACTGGATCGGCAGCGACATCGGACTGGCTTCGAACGAGTGCTGCGCGAGCGGATCCTATTACTACTCGTCACCCTACTATGGAAACGGCAGCGGCCAGTACGGCACCGCGCCGCTCGAAATCCCTACCTACGGCGGCCCGCTCGTTTTCCCGTACATCAACTGCAGCTCGTGCGGGCCGAGCGGAAACCCAGCGGGACTCCTGGGTCTCGGCAACAACCAGCTCAAGCTGTCAACCTGGAGCTATTGCGCCATCGCCAACGGCACCATCGGCTACTGGGATGACGCGGCAATCACGGCCGACAACGGCGGAACCGCGGTTTCCTCCCACCAACCGATCACCTTCGTGTATCGCTCGGATGCGAGCGGAACGACCTACCTCTTCGAGAGCAAGCTCAACGACAGCAAAGAGGGCTGCAATCAGACGTGGAAGGGTAAGTACGCTAAGCGTCCCTACGAGCGCGTTGACCGGGTGGCCAACTGGTCGTACGGCGTACCCTCACCGTCAAACGCTCTCTGGAACGGACCCAACGGGGCGCAGCCCTCAGGCTCGAATTTCGAGGGTGAGAGCGGCAACCCAGGCGTCATCGAAGCGATCCAAGGCCTTCTCGGCACCGGCTTTCCATACGCGACCGGTTATGCAGAAGGCGCGTGGGCGAACGCCGCCAGCAGTCCATCCATCCAACAGGCGGCCGTGTTGAGCGGAGTCACGTTCGTCAGCCCGACCAATCCGAACGCCGTGGCCGAAGCACTCGCCAAAGCCACCGCAAGCAAGATCAACTACGGCATGGGTTCGGACGGCAATCCGCTGGGTTCCAGCAACGCAAAGTGTCAGCTGTTCATCCCGCCGACGGCATTCTTAGACCCGCCGGCCGGCGCGTATCCAATCGTCGGTTTGAGTTACTTCCTGTTCTACGGTCAAAATCAAACGCGTCTCGGTTCTAACCACTACACCGACCTCGCGGCACTGATTCAGTATATCGACTCGAAGGCGTGGAACAACGCGCTTCCGAGCCTGGAATACACCCCGCTCCCTGCGTCGACTCAGAAGAAGGTCCAACAGGCAGCCTTTGGCAAGGGCGCACACCACAAAGGCGCTTGCTTCAACGCCTAATCCTCACCTAACGACGTGCGCGCCGCCTCCGGGCGGCGCGCGTAAACCATTCCGTCTTTGGAGTTTCTAGGATGACGTTTCGCTTCGCCGCCGCCGTCTGCTTCGCCGCCGCCGTCTGCGGCATGCTCGCAACGACTGCCTGCGGATCGAGTTCGAGTTCGAGCACGATGCCGCCGGCCTCCGCCGGTATCGTGCGAGTGCGCTTCGCCGAGGGGGCGCCGGAGCTGGAAGCGCTGATCAACGGCGCGCCGCAAAATATCGGCGCGGCGTATCTGCAAGTCGACGGGCAGACCATCAGCTCGCGGTTCACTTATGGCTCGATGACGCAGTTTCTCCCGATGCAGCCCGGACCGGAAAAGCTCGAAGCGCTCGACGTGCTCGGATACCGCGTCGGTCCCGTCACCTCGACGTCGCTGTCGCCCGGAAAGCGCTACACGCTCGTCTTGGTAGGATCCTACCCGAAGTACTTCGTGCTGACCTTCGAGGAGCCGGCGAACTCAAGCAGCGCGCAGCTCTCCCTGTACGAAGCCTCACCCACAGTTCCGAAAGCGGACTTCGGTTCGTTCGTTGCCTCGAGCCATAACGGATTCAAGCAGCTCGGCAGCGCGGCGCTCGGCGCCGTCGCCACCGTGAACCTGGGCAAGGCGGTGTCGAATTTCGGCGGTTACGCGGGTCAGGGGACGAAGGCGTTTCCGGGCGGTACCGTCAAGCCCGTACAAGCGAATACGTTCGACAAAAAGAACGTGCTGCCGTTTCACACGGCCTCGCGGCTATCGCTGTTCCTCTTCGATCCAAGCAGTTCGCTCGGCCCAGTCGTTGGGAGCCTCGACCGATGAAAGCATCGTCATGCTTTGCGCTCCTCCTTGCTGTGGGCGTGGCGATAATCGCCGCCTCCGGCTGCGGAGCCACGGGATCAGGTCCGATCTCCTCCTCAATTCCCGAGCCGCCCAACCCGACGCCGCCAGCGAAGTGGCTCTACGCCGACCATTACGGCACGTTCTATAACTACCGGCTTCCGCTCACGAGCGAATCCAAGCCGATCCTGACGCTCCCCGAGTGGCCGGGATTGGGCTTCACTCCCCAAATCGCCGTAGATCCCAGCGGAAAGGTTGCGATCGCAAGCAATGCGGCAATCCGTATCTTCGATCCACCGATCGTTTCGTTCGATGCCTCACACGTCGGCCTCGCGATCAAGCTGACGCCGGCGATCACCGAAATCGGCCCGTCCGGCGCCGATTTGATCGACATCGAGTACGATCCCAACGGCAATCTCTGGCTGTTCAACAATCTAGGCGAGGAGATTTCTGAGTTGCGCGTACCGCTCTCGAAGAAGAGCACTGCCGCGCTGACGCTCGCGTTCGGACAGCCTGGTACGAAGACGGCAGGATTTTCGACCTTGGTTCAGGGGCGTTTCGACGTCAACGCGGCGCTGTACGTGTACGCTCGTGCAACGCTGCGCTCGCGGCTGTTCAAGATATCGTTTCCGTATGCGAAGCCGCCGTCGACCTTAGGGGTCGACGTAGCTCAATCCGACTTCGTCGACTCGAGCCAATACCTGCCGACGAGCCTAAATCCGGCCAGCGTCTTGTTAGGTCAGTACACCGGCCACCTCCACTCGCCGAACCCCACGTCGCCGCCATCGCCGCCGGTGAGCGTGCTTGGGCAGTTCGACGAGCCGCTCCAGCCGGTAAAGGGACTCTTCCCGAACAACATCGTCAAGACGGTCGTCGGCGCACTAACGGCCGACGCGCCGCGCCAACTCTTCTATACGCTCGATGCGGCCGACGGAACTCTCGAGGCCTATCCCTTGCCGCTGCAACCTCACTCAAAGTCAACGCTTTCACTGCCGTGCCTCGCCGGCTCGGGCAGTTGCAACGGGAGGTCGGAGCATCTCTTCTTAGCTCCATGATGCGCATCGCCTCAGCGGAAGAGCGCAAAGGACGACGCGGCGCCTAAGACGGCGAGTGCGACGAGCATCGCCGCCGGCATGGCGCTCTCGCGTCGTCGCGAGAAGAGCACCGTGTAGCTCGCCTTGACGACGTTGTTCGACGAGCTTGCGATAAGAATCGCCATTGCGGCCGTGGTCAGGCCCACACCCGCGGCGCCGCCCTGCGCGAGGCTCAGCACGAACGGGTCGATATCCGTGATCCCGACGATTCCCGCCAGCACCAAGACACCGGTGTGCCCGAGGGTGTGTTGCGCGAAGTTCGCGATCATTGAAACCGCGACGAAGAGCAGCGCAAACACGAACGCGGTCGAGAGCTGCAACGGATTGGTGAGGTCGGCGTGCTCCGCCGCATGCGCGCTCAGGCGCGCGCGCTCCGCCGCCATGAGCGCGGCGATCGCCGCGAGCGCCACCAGCGGCAGCGCCAGCATCCGCGCGAGTGTGAGGTTGAAGAGCGCCGTGACCACCAGAATTCGAAGGTACATCATTGCCGTCGCAGCAACGATGCCGGCCTGACTATCCGGGAGCATGCCACCCTCGCGGGAACGCCGCGCGAGAACGACGGTCGTCGCCGTCGACGAATAGAGACCACCGACGATCGAGCTCAAGAGCGTTCCGGCCTGCGGAAAAACGTACCTCTCCAGGAGATAGCTGGCATACGAGATGGACGAGACGGCGACGACGGCTAGCCAAATCCCGAACGGCGTGATGCTCGTGTACGGAAGCGCCGGACGGCCGGAAAGCAGCGGAAGAATGACGCCGACGAGGAGCAAGAACTGCCCAGCCGTTACGACCTCGGGCGCCGGCACGAATTGCACCCACTCGTGCAGTTTGCGCCGACTACCGAGCAGGAGGACTGCGAGGACGGCCACGGCGACGCAGAGCCACAACGGCTGCGTTAAGGCCAGCGCGCCCAGCACGTAGGCGAGCACGTTGCAGGCGGGTACGATAAACGCGCCGTCGGCGACATTGAGATCGCCGGAGAGTTCCGCACGAAGGTACGCGTACGTCCACGAGCCGACCACGAACAGTCCGGCGATAAACGCCGCGGCGTAGCGCTCGTCGACGAGGTAGAGTCCTCCGCCCGCCAGAGCGAGCATCGGAAAGGTGCGGACGCCCCCCGGCCGGCGCGGCGTTGCACCGGCGTAGAACCCCTCGAAAGCAAAGCCGAAAAAGAGGGAGAGTCCTAGGAGCAGGAGCAGCCGCTCGGCGCCGGTCGTCAAGACAAGATTCTAACATACGGGGGCGCAAAGGTACGGCCATGATCGCGATGGCCTTGGATACGCCCGCTCCGATCGAGACCAGTCCCTTGCGCCGCATCGAGAAACCGCGTCCGCAGCCGGCCGCGCAAGAGATCCTCGTGCGGGTCCGAGCGTGCGGGGTTTGCCGAACGGACTTGCACGTCGCCGAGGGGGATCTGCCGCCGAAGCATCCGCAGATCGTGCCGGGTCACGAGATCGTCGGCGTCGTCGAAGCGGTCGGCGAGCTCGCCACACGCTTTCGCGTGGGCGATCGCGTTGGCGTAGCCTGGCTGCGTGAAACCTGCGGACGGTGCGCGTACTGCCGAAAAGGCCGCGAGAATCTTTGCCCCAATGCCCGCTTTACCGGCTGGGACAGCGACGGCGGGTACGCGGAGTTTGCGGTGGTGCGTGAGGATTTCGCATACAGGTTGCCCGGTTCGGTCGACGACGAGCACGCCGCCCCATTGCTCTGTGCCGGAATCATCGGATTTCGCGCGATAAAACGAGCCGAGATCGTGCCCGGCTCGACGGTTGGGCTCTACGGGTTCGGCGGCTCGGCGCATCTGGCGATCCAAGTGCTCAAGCATTGGAAGTGCCGCGTCTTCGTCATGAGCCGGGGCGGGCTACATCGCGATTTGGCCGCAGAGCTGGGTGCCGATTGGATCGGCGACGCCGCCGAGCGTGCGCCGGCGCCGCTCGACGCCGCAATCCTCTTTGCGCCTGCCGGAGACCTGATCCCCGCCGGCATGGCGGCGCTCGATCGCGGCGGCATTCTGGCCGTAGCGGGAATCTACCTCACGCCGATTCCGACGCTACAGTACGATCGCGACCTCTTCTACGAAAAAGAGCTGCGCAGCGTTACGGCCAACACGCGCGCCGACGGCGAAGAGTTTCTGAAGATCGCCGGCGAAATACCGATCCGAACCTGGACGGTACCGATGGAACTCGGCGAGGCCAATGAGGCGTTGCGTATGCTCAAGCACGACGAGCTTCGCGGGGCCGGCGTTTTACGTCCCGGGTGACTTCGCTCGGGGCGGCGAAGGCTCTGGCGCGCACGATGTTCAACGCCACCCTGTCCACGGCCGATCTGCCGCGCGCAGTCGCGTCCGCGATTCGCAGCCGCGACGCCGTCATCCGCACGTTCTTTGCCAACTGCGCTCGCGAGTTAGGCGACGCTGCGCGCGCGATCGAAGAACGCTTGAGCCGCAACGGTCGCATCTACTGTTTCGGGCGCGGCGTCTATTCGCTCGATGCGGCCGAATTCGCCGCCGGGTTGCCCGCCTCGGATGTGAGCCTGTTCCGCGATGCCTTCATGCCGCTAGTGCGCGCCGAAGACGTCGTCGTCGCCTTCGGTCCGCCCCGCGGCGACGCGGCCATCGAACGCGCGACGTTCCGCGCGAAGACGCTGGGAGTCTACACGCTCGCCTTTTCCGGAAAGCATGCGGACCTGAACATCCCTCCGATAGCGGAGGACGAGCACTTGCATGAGGAGAGCATCGCCATCGCCGCGCACCTTGTCGCGGAGACCGTCGGCGTGTTTCGCAAACGGCGGGCCGAGAAAGAGCGCGCCTCCGGCGTTACCGTTAGCATTCTGCAACGAGCGGCCGACGCGGAGGCGTTGCGCGATATCGTCGCCGCGCGCGAGGCCGAAAGTATCGCCGGCGCGATCGAACTCATCGTTCGGTCCATTGCCGCCGGCGGACGGCTTCTGCTCGTTGCCCGCGAAGAGTCGGCGACCGGAGCGGCTCGTTGGGCGTGGGACAGCGTAGCGCCGCCCGATGGCTTGAGGGCCTTTCCTGCCCTCACCGTTCCTGCCAAACCGGACGCGCTCGCCGCCCAGATCCGTCCGCACGACGTGGCGATCGGCATTTCGACCCGGGCCGCATCGCGCGAGCTTATCGGGCTGCTCGACGCCGCACGGCGCGGCGGCAACCAAACCATCGCGCTGCTCGGGGGCGACGGCGGCGACGTGCGCCAGCGTGACGTCGCGCAGCGGACGATCGTGGTGCCTTCGAGCTCCCTCCATCGCGTCGCCGAAGTGCAAACGACGGTCTACCACACGATTCGCCACGCGGTGCGGTGGCTGCAAAATGAGTAACCCGCGCAGCCCTTGCCGGCTGCCGGCGGCGATGTTTCTGTTATTGCTATGCGCGTGCGCCGGATCTCTTGGCCAGAGCGTGCACGCATCGTTCCACGAGGCCGTTTCCAGTGGCGCAGCGCCGGTGGTCCACGTCGACAACGTTGCTGGTGAGGTGCGGATCGCACCTTGGTCCCGCGCCGTCGTGGATATCGACGCGACGAAGTACGGCGCCGACGAGGCGGAGCTGAACAAGGTGAGGATCGACGTGCATCGCCAGGGCAATGCGATTTTCATCGCCACGAGCTACGCGGCTATGGTTCGCAACGGCGGCGTGCGCTACCGAATATCGGTGCCGCTCGGCGCTTCGGTGCAGATCGCCAATACGGCGGGCTCGGTGACGATCGGAGCCATTGGCGGGGACGTCGGTACGGACACGCAGGCTGGGAGCGTCGATGCTCGTCTCGGGCGCGTCGATGGGCATCGCTCGATCGACCTCTACGCGACGACGGGCACGATTACGCTGAGAATCGCTCGCGACAGCAGCGCGACGGTGCATGCTCAGAGCAATATCGGAAGCTTTGTCACCGATTTTTCTACCGTAACGCAGACGCGCCGTAACTTCGTCGGCGTCACCGCGGACCGACGGATCGGCGCCGGCGCCGCCGCGATTCGGCTTTCGACGACCACCGGTTCCCTTTCCCTCGAAGCCCAGTAGCTTCGGCGATGGGAACGCCGCAAGCCTGACGAATCCCGCGCCGTATGGAGTTCACGATCGTTAGCCATGCCTGCCTCGAAGTCAAGGCGCGAGGAAAGCGCCTCGTCATCGATCCCTGGTTGAACGAGCCGACCTATTGGTCGTCTTGGTGGCACGCACCGCCGCCGGTCTTCGACGACGAGATATTCGATGCGGACTACGTCTATATCACGCATTGGCACTTCGATCACTTCGATCCCAAGACGCTCAAGAAGTTCTCGAAACGCACCACGGTGATGGTGCCGCATTTCCCGATCTCTGGGCTGCCCGAACAACTCCGCGGCATCGGCTTCGAGAGAATCCTCGAGCTTCCGCACGGTAAGACGATTGCGCTGACCGACGGTTTGCGCTTCACGAGCTACCAGATCAGCTTCCAAGATGATAGCGCGGCCGTCATCGAGGCAGACGGAACCGTGCTCATCGATCTCAACGACGCCAAGCCGCTGCCTTCGACCTGGAGAACGCTGCGCGCGAAATATCCGAAGATCGATTTCATGCTTCGCAGCCACTCGCCGGCCTGGTCGTATCCGACTCGCTATACGTTCGAAGACCCGACGGATCGCCTCCCGGTCGATGCGCGTACGTACATGGACGCCTTCGTCGCCGCCGCGCAGCAGATCCACCCGCGCTACGCCGTTCCGTTTGCCAGCGGGGTTTGCCATCTGCATCGCGAGGTCCGCGACGAGAACCGCTATCTCGTTTCGGCGCCCCAGATGAAAGCCTATTTCGAGGCAAATGCGGCGCGCGTTCCCACGACCGCGCTCGCGATCATGCCGGTCGGAAGCAGCTGGTCGTCCGAATCGGGTTTCTCCTTGAACGATCACATCGTCACCGACCTCGTCGGTTATGCCGAGCGCCGCGCCGCCGAAGAGAACGAACGTCTCGAAAAAACGTATCGCTCCGAAGAGCAAAAGCACGTTTCGTTCGACGATTTCTCCGCATACTTCACGAACTTTTTCAAGGCGATGCGCCTGCTGCGGCCCTTCGTACGCCGCGCGCGCTGGGTGTTTCCGGTGCAGGCAGCGCAACAGGAGTACTGGTGCGTGGACTTCGCCAACGCGCGCATCGAACGTTCGCAGCAGATGCCGGCCGAGTACGATAGCCTCGTAACGGTCACGCCGGCGGTACTCTCAGCATCGCTGCGTAACAACGTCTTCACCAACGTCGACATCTCCAAGCGCTGGCGAGTTTACGTTCGTCGCGGCAGCGCCATGCGCCACTTCGTCGTGACCAATTTGCTGCTGCTTTTCGAAGCCGAGTACCTATCGGCCAAGCACCTCCTGTCATGGCGATTCGTCACGGGTTACCTGCGGCGATTGCCCGAGGTGCTCGACTACGTCGGTATGGCGTTTCGCACGGCCACGAAAGGGAAAGATTCGCTGGTGAAGGCCGTTACCAGCATCGCCGAGGGCTAAGAAAGCGAGCGCTTCTCGAGGCCTCGAAAAAGTGAATTCGGCGCGAGGGCGCTGCAGGGGACGGCTTCAGGGAAGGCCAAAGGTTTCCAACGGGAGCCCCCAGTAACAACATCGTCGGTTCTGGCTCGAAGTGAAGCCTGTGTTCCGTACGCCCTTCCAGAGCCAACCGCACTGTACACCACGGAGTCCCCGATCATGCTTACCGAGAGAGCTTGGTCGACCCCCGGATCCAACAACACTTTCATGAAAGAAAAAAAGGAGCAACTCTTAACAGGTTGCGGAAATAGATGGGAAAACGGCACAAATCGCTTGCTGGATAGGCATTTTCGAGTAGGGAGCCGCCCGGGATTCGGTGCTTTCGCACCGTTTTCGAGGTTTTTTGCCCATTTCA
>Ga0182015_10003072_pt1 | contig 19142 bp, 20 predicted proteins | sample 712P3MmetaG_FD_120478 | JGI IMG/M metagenome (GOLD analysis project Ga0182015, IMG submission 120478) | Permafrost microbial communities from Stordalen Mire, Sweden - 712P3M metaG | ecosystem: Environmental > Terrestrial > Soil > Wetlands > Permafrost | place: Sweden: Stordalen | collected...
CGAGCGAAAGCTCGACCGCAGGTCGGCTCAGAATCGATCAGCGGAGTCACTCTCCAGCTCGAACAGCACCAACCGCTAGAATTCTCATGCTATAATTCTTTATTCTCAATCGCTTAGAGCACGGAGGATTGTATCGATAAACGTTTTATCCGCACCAATGATCGCATCCGGGCGCGCGAAATCCGCGTGATTGATGACGAAGGGCAGCAGCTTGGCATCATGCCACCGTACGAAGCCATCAAGAAAGCCCGCGAAAAGAATCTGGATCTGGTTGAGATTTCGCCCACCGCGCAGCCTCCCGTGTGCCGCATCATGGACTACGGGAAGTATCTCTACCAGCAGGAAAAGAAAGAGCGCGAAGCCAAGAAGCACCAGAAAACCATTACCGTGAAAGAGGTCAAGTTCCGCATCAATGTGGACGACCACGATTACGAGACCAAAAAGAATCATGTGCTGCGGTTTTTGGAGGAGGGCGACAAGGTGAAGGCGACCATTTTCTTTCGCGGACGCGAGATGACTCGCACCGGCCTAGGCCGACAGATCCTCGAGCGCTTGATCAAAGACGTGGAGCCGCACAGCATCGTAGAGTTTCGTCCCCGGCAAGAGGGGAACACACTGCACGCGATTCTGGCGCCGAAGAAGACGGAGAAGGAACGGGAGAAAGAGAAACACAAGGCTGCGGCGCAGAGTGCGCCGAGTGTGCCTGCGGCGCAAGTCGCCAAGCCCGCTTCGTAGGGAAAAAAAAGGCAAATTCCTCGCTGGGCTCGGAATGATAAGCCTTATCTGAACGACAAGACTCGCTTGAGCCGTCAAATGAATCCTGCGAGAACAAATTTAAACTGAGAGCCGCTGGCGGAATGCTGACGGCTGTTTCTGAGGACTTAATGCCGAAATTGAAAACGCACAAGGGCGCTGCCAAGCGCTTCAAGTTAACCGGGACGGGGAAGGTGAAGCGGGGGCGGTCGCATCTGCGGCACATTCTGACGTCGAAGAGCAAGAAACGCAAACGGAATCTGGGATCTCCGGCGCTGGTGAGCGACGGCGATAAGCGCAAAGTGAAGCGCATGATTCCGTACCAGTAGGAGCGATTGCTGATTGCTGATTGAAGGCAATCAAAGATCAACAATTGCTTCGGGTGTGTGAAGAGGCCAGAGATTGCCGCCACGGCGAATCATCCTTACCTCCAGCCGCCAGTAGGTTGAAATAAAAAAGGAGAACACCAATGCCTCGTGTAAAACGCGGGACCAAACGCCGCGCCAAACGCAAAAAGATACTCGACCGCGCAAGCGGGTACTTCCTCACTAAATCAAAGCTTTACCGTTCGGCAAAAGAAGCTGTAGAACGCGGGCTGAAGTTCGCCTACTCGGGACGCAAGCAGCGCAAGCGGCAGTACCGCTCGCTGTGGATCGTGCGCATCGGCGCGGCCGCCAAGCTGAACGGGATGAGCTACAACCAGTTCGTTCATGGGCTGAAGGTTGCGGGGATTGAACTGGACCGCAAGATTTTGGCGGACCTGGCGGTAAAGGATCCGGCGGGATTTTCGAATCTGGCCACACAGGCTAAGGGCGCGATTGGCAGGGCGGCGTAGGAGCGGCTTCGGGCTTCCGGCTGCACACTTTTCTGATTCGTTTACGTGAGAGTCAAAATCCCCGTTCTAGCCTCTCGAGAGAACGGAGAGACTAGAACCGGGCACCCGGTTTTTCTAATTCGTCATCGTTCGATTGTCATTCTGAGCGGAGCCGGTTCAATTCCGCCGGAGAGTTGCATAGGTCCTTCGCGCAAAATCTGCGTTCAGGAGGACAACGAGTATTGCCAGTCATCGTGGCCTATACCGCTCCCAAACTCACGGACTATTCTGCGACAGCGCTTGAAGCAGCTGCAGCTGAATGCGTTGCTGCGTGTAGGTCGGAAGCAGCCAATGTTCGGACTGATACCGAGTTGAAAGCATTCCGCGACCGCTGGATGGCGCGGAAGAGTGGGATCCTGACACAGATCAACGATTTGTGGCTGAAGGGTGCACCGAAGGAGGCGAAGCGCGAGGCAGGCATTCGCGTCAATGAATTGAAGGGGCGGATTCAGGAACTGGTGGAGAGTCCGAACGTTGCAGCTGCTGGCGCGGCCTCACTTGCGTCGGAACAGGTGGACATTAGTCTCCCTGGGATGCGTCGGCCGATTGGGGCGGAGCATCCGGTGATGCGGACCTGGCGGGAGATTGTTTCGGTGTTTCAGAAGCTGGGATACTCCGTGGCCGAGGGGCCGGTGGTGGAGACGGATTATTACAACTTTGAGGCGCTGAATTTTCCGCCGAATCATCCGGCGCGGGACACGCAGGATACTTTGTTTATCGCGGGACAGCAGGCGAAGCCGCAGCGGGAGCGGTTGTTGCTGCGCACGCATACTTCTCCGGTGCAGATTCGGACGATGGAGACGATGCGGCCGCCGCTCCGCATTGTGATTCCGGGGGCGGTGCATCGTAACGATCCTCCGGATGCGAGCCATTCCCCGATGTTTCATCAGATCGAAGGGCTCGCGGTCGATACCAACATTACCTTTGGAGATTTGAAGGGGACGCTCGATCACGCCATGAAGGCGCTGTTTGGGTCCTCGGTGAAGACGCATTTTCGGCCGTCGTTTTTTCCGTTTACCGAGCCCAGCGCGGAACTTTACGTCACTTGCTTTATTTGCGGTGGAAGCGGGAAGCGAGGGGCGGAGCCTTGCCGTCCTTGCAAGCAGACGGGGTGGATCGAAGTGCTGGGGTGCGGCATGGTGGATCCAAATGTGTTCGAGTTTGTGAAGGACAAGGGTTATGACCCGCGGAAGGTATCTGGGTTTGCGTTTGGGATGGGGGTGGACCGCCTGGCGCTGCTGAAGTATGGGGTGGATGATATTCAGTTATTTTTTCAGGGGGATGTACGGTTCTTGCGGCAGTTTGGATAAAGAAGCCCTTAAGCTCTTGGCGCTTAGCTCGAGCCCCAAGGGCGGAATGACTTTAGAAGAATTGGAAAACACGCTGCCGAACGGACTGCACGATGCCGAAGTGCAGGTCATAACAATCGATTATAAACAGCGGAAGGTGACGTTCGACCTTGCGATTTGGGGCGGCAACATAGAAGGCGCTGATTTCATGAAACTTTCTACACACTGGATTCGTGATTTTGTTGATCTCAGCGTCGACGACCGGCGGCTGGCTGAGGATCTGACGAATGTGGGGATTTCGGTCGAGGGGATCAGCGGAAACGGGGCCGATACGGTGTTTGAGATGGAGATTGGGACGAATCGGCCGGATGCGATGAACCATTACGGGGTGGCGCGGGAGGCGGCGGCGATTTATGGGGTGCCGCTGAAGGCGCTGTCCGCTTCCGGCGATAAAGCCTCACATCTCGCAAAGGACGCGCAAACTGGGGCACCCGGCATTGCGACTGAAGTCGTGCCCTTCCAGGTCGCGTCGTTTCCCGTCATGGTCGAGGAGCCTGATCTTTGTCCTCGCTTCAGCGCGCGGGTGATTCACGGGACGCGCATTCACGCGTCTCCTCAGAAAATTGCGCATCGGCTGCAATTGCTCGGTCAGCGGCCGATTTCGAATGCCGTGGACGCTACCAATTATGTTCTGTGGGGGATGGGGAAGCCGACCCATGTGTTCGATATGGACCTGCTAGATGGCGGGGAGATTGTTGTACGGAAGGCGAGGGTGGGCGAAACGCTTCGGACTCTGGATGGCATCGAGCGCAAGTTGACTTCTGAAGATCTTGTCGTCTGCGACGCTCGAAAACCTGTCGGGCTCTCCGGGGTGATGGGCGGGTTTGACACGATGATTACCGCCAAGACGCGGAACATCGTGATCGAGTCGGCGTGGTGGGATCCGGGGATTGTGCGGAAGATGGCGCGGCGGCATGGCGTGCATACGGATGCTTCGCACCGGTTCGAGCGCGGAGCGGATTTTGAATCGACGGTGCTGTCGTGCAATCTGGTGGCGCAGATGATTCTGGAGTCGGGCGGCGGCGAGTTGGCGGGCGACGTGGTGGATGTGGTGTCGCGGCCAATGGATCAGGCGCCGGTGGTGCTGCGGGTGAGCGAGGTGCGGCGGATTCTGGGCGAGGGGCTCGACTCGGGGGAAATTTTTCGGCTGCTGAAGCGTTTGGGCTTCACGTTGATTCCCGAGGGGCAGGATGAGGCGCAGTTTCGTGTGCATATTCCGAGCTGGCGACTGGACGTGGAGCGCGAGATCGATGTGATCGAGGAAATCGCGCGGCTGCACGGGTATGACAAGTTTGAGAACACGCTTCCGGCCTACAGCGGCGCGGTGGTGGAGTTGCCGCGCGCGGCTGCGGATGCGGCCTTTCGCGAGCGGGCGCGGGCGTTGGGCTATAACGAGGCGGTGTCGTTGACATTTATTTCGCATGCGGATGCGGAAAGGTTTTCATCTTCTTCAGCGAGGGCGAAGGTGCTGGAGTTGGAGAATCCGCTGAGCGAGGAAGCATCGGTGATGCGAACTTCGCTGGCGCCCGGGATGCTGGACATGCTGGGCTGGAATTTGAATCGGGATGTCGTGGAGGCGCGGCTTTTTGAAGTGGGCAGCGTGTATGAATTAACGGGCGGCTCGTCAGCGGAAGCGCTTGTGGAACCGCGGCGGGCGTGTTTAGGCGCGACAGTTGCGGCGGTGCGCGCGTCGCTGCCTGCGGGTGGTGCTCTGGATGTCAGCAAGGGCGAGCATGCGGCGGCGGGGGAAAGCTTTCGAGGTCTAAAGGGGGATGTGGAGAATCTGCTGGTGGCGTTTGCGGGAGAGGTGAGTTACGACCGGGAGACGGCTGAGTATTTTCATCCCGGACGCTCGGCGCGGGCGCGGGTGAATGGCGCGGTCGTGGCCCAGTTTGGGCAGGTTCACCCAGAAGTCGTGGCGGAGCGCAAGTTGCGGCAGGATGTTTTTCTGGCGGAGTTTGATCTAGAGCAGTTGTACAGGAATGGGCTGCGGCCGGTGCGGTTTGCTCCTCTCGGCAAATATCCGGCGGTGGAAAGGGATTTTTCGTTTATTTTTGCCGATGGGATTTCGTTTGAGCAGATGCGCAAGGTGATCGCGGGCTTGGGCCTAGCGGAGTTAGAAGAGTTTCGTCCGGTAGAAATATTCCGCGCCGGGGGAAATGCGGAGGGCAAATATTCTGTATTGTTGCGGGTTCGGTTTCAGTCCGCGGATCGGACGCTGCGCGAGGATGAGGTGGCCCAGTGGTCGGGGAAGATCGTGGCGGCGCTGGCTGAATTAGGCGGGGTGCAGAGGGTTGGAGAAAATCCCCCACCCTAAATAGTGGGCGGATCAAACCTTCTCGGTCTCGCCAGGTTTCGGGCGGGAGAGTGAAGAGGGCGGCTCCCTGCTTTCGGGTTCCGGCGCGAACAGAATCCGGCTAGTCATGTCCTCCTGTGCAAAAGACGGTTGGGATGGGCCTTGCGCGCTTTCGCAAGGACGAGTACGATAAGGATGTTGTCATTTAGGCCTCGTTCCCGCGCAGGCCTTCCGCGCCAGCCGATTCGAGGCGGCGCCTTAACGGATCCGATAAACGAAATCGATAGAAATAAGTAAGGTTTTCATTCACGAAAGTAGTTCGTTTCAGGAGTTGGGGTTCGTTCCAAAGTGTGTCGAGTCGCCACCCGCAACTGCGAAGGTCCGATTGTATGTGTTCAGCGGAGCCTCGTCTGGCGCTGCGGGAGTCGCGTGACTGGCGTAGTCTGAGAATTCTGTAAAATTCTGCAACCAATGCGCAACAGCTTGAGAGGACTATGAACGCAGGACCAGGAAGACCCTCCGGTGGTAGTGGAGGAGGCAGAAGAAGGCGGCGCGGTCGCCGTCCCCACAATCAGCGTGGACAAAAGCCCGGGCCCGGGTTGAGCCGCGAAAACAAAGACGGCATCTACACGGCGCCGATGGACCACAGCTATCGGGCGGCCCTGGCTGGGGGCAACAACAACAACGGACACAAGGGCGGGCGACAGAGGCCGGGATTTGCCGCGCAATATGCGCAACCCGAGCCGGAGCCGTTGCCGGCCAATGAAGATGCGAACTCGCGCATCTTTGCCTTTATTGAAGATCTCTTCTTCATGGCGAAGATTCAGGAAACGGCGCGCAAGCTCAACGTGAAAGTTGAGTTCGTGAAGACGGACAAGGATCTGATGGAGCGAATGCAGCAGAACGGCGAAGAGAAACCGTCGTTGATTATTTTCGACCTGAACCTTGCCAGCGTGAAACCGCTCACTCTGATTCCGAAATTGAAGAGCAAGCTGAAGAAGGGGACGTCGATCATCGGATTTTTGTCGCACGTGCAGGGAGATCTGAAGCAGAAGGCGCACGAAGTGGGCTGCGACATGGTGCTGCCGCGGTCGGCATTTTCGCAGAATCTGCCACAGTTGTTACGCCGGCATGGAGCGCCGGAGGATCTGGAACCCACCGTGCAGTAGGAGCTTCCGGCTGTCGCCTTCGGAAAATCCGCACCCTGCGACTTCACCCAGGGCAGGCTCTAGCCGCAACGAACGCGGCCAGGATGGGCCCTTTCACCGACCTTCCTTTTTCTCCTTGACAGCTTAGGAGAGTCGCCAGTCTCCTAATCAACTTAGGAGGGCTGGTGACCGACCAAGCTCAACTTCTTCCTGGCACGCTCGATCTCCTCATTTTACGGGCAGTTTCATTGGGCCCACTCCATGGATACGGCATTCTTCTACGCATCGGACAGATCTCAGACAATGCCCTGCTGATCGAACAGGGCGCGCTGTATCCCGGTCTGTTTCGCCTGGTCCGTCAGGGACTGCTCAAAGCCAACTGGGGCACGTCGGACAACAATCGCCGCGCCAAGTTTTACGAACTTACCGCCACCGGCCGCAAACGTCTGCGGGAAGAGACCGACAACTGGAACCGGCTCGCGACCGCCATCGCTTCCGCACTCTCTCAGCAACCGGAGGAAGTATGAAACTTCTGGATTGGCTTCGCTTCCGCATCGCCACTCTCTTTCAGGGTTCGCAGGTAAACGCCGAGATCGAGGAGGAGCTTCGCTCCCACATCCAGCATTGCGCCGATGATCTTGAACGTTCCGGGCTCGGCCGCGCCGAGGCAGAACGCCGCGCGCGCATCGAGTTCGGGGGCCCGGAGAAGTACAAAGAGGAATGCCACGAAGCATTGGGCGGCAATTTAGTCGAGACTGCTATACAGGATGTGCGCTTCAGCTCGCGCGGGTTGCGCAAGTCTCCCGGCTTCACCATGGCCGCGGTTTTGACGCTGGCGTTGGCGATAGGAGCGAACGCCGTGGTGTTTAGCATTATGAATGTGTTCCTGTTGCGGCCGCTGAATGTGCCCCGCGCGCAGAGCCTCTACGGACTCTGGCGTTCGAACGAGGGTATGTCGGAGTCGTATCCCGACTATCTCGATCTGCGGGACCGCAACCGCAGCTTTGAAAGTCTGGTGGCTTATAACATCACTCTGGCCGGGCTGGATACGGGCGAAAATACATCCCGCGACTGGGTCGAGGAAACGAGCGGGAACTACTTCGACGCATTGGGCCTGCAGCCGTAGCTTGGCCAGTTCTTTCACACCTCCGATGAGCATGGCCCGAACAGCGCTCCTTATATTGTGCTCACGTACACGTTTTGGCACACCCATTTCCAGGATGATCGTGGCGTAGTGGGCCGTGTGGTTCAGGTGAACAAGCATCCTTTTACGATCGTCGGTGTAGCGCCGCCGGAGTTCCACGGGACCCTCTTATTTTTCAATCCTGATTTCTTCTCGCCCATCGTGAACCACGAACAGTTGGGGGCGAACGACCTGAACGCGCGCGGGGACCGTTGGGTTTTTATGGTAATGGGACATCTGAAGGCGGGTGTGACTCCGGCGCAGGCAAGTGCCGATCTCGACTCGATTGGCGCGGATCTGGAAAGGAACTATCCCAAAGACGATGGCAAAATGACCTTCACTTTGGCTCGTCCCAGCCTTTATGGCGATTATCTTGGCCGTCCGGTACGGGAATTCCTGACCGCATTGACGGTGCTCGCGGGGTTAATTCTGCTGGCCGCATGCGCCAACCTGGGCAGTCTGTTTGCGGCGCGCGCAGCGGACCGCTCCCGAGAAGTTGCTTTGCGGCTCGCACTCGGATCGAGCCGCCAACGTATTCTGCGCGGGCTGTTTACCGAAGCCGTGCTGATTTCGCTGGTCGGGGGCGCAGTCGGACTATTGGGCAGCGTCGTGCTGTTGCAAGGGCTGAGCTCGTGGAATCCATTCCCCAGATGGCCAATCCATTTGTCGGTGACCCCGGATGCGAATGTTTATGGAGTCGCTCTGCTGCTGGCTCTAGCGAGTGGGTTTCTATTTGGCGCGGTGCCCGTGAGGCAAGTACTCTTGACGAATCCGTATCAGATCGTCAAGGCGGGATCAAACGGCAGAGTTGGGCGGCGCATTACTGCCCGAGACGTGTTGCTGGTTGTGCAAATTGCCATCTGCGCAGTGCTGGTCACTTCTTCAATGGTTGCGGTGCGTGGGCTGGCGCGCTCGCTGCACGATGATTTCGGTTTCGACGTGCAGAACACAATGCTGGCGGAGACAGACCTGAGCATGGGCGGTTACAGCGGCGATCGAGCACCAGCGATGCAAAAACGCATGGTCGACGCAGTGGAGACGATTCCTGGCGTAGAGTCTGTGGGATTGGCCGATACCATACCATTGGTGATTCCGCACCCGACTCGCTTGTGTTCGCCGACGGCACGTCCGATCTGAGGCCATCGAACTCCGCCGCCGATGCCCTCATCTTCACCATATCTCCCGAATATTTTCACACGCGCCGCGCGCTGTCGGTGGATCCTATGATATTGCTGCGCGAGGAGTGAACTGCCGCAGTAAGTTCAGTCGTGTGAGTAGTGTACGCAACCGGGGATCACTTATCCCGGAGGCCAGGCGAGCGGGCGGCCGCCGATTAGGTGGACGTGGAGGTGGAAGACGGATTGTCCGGCGCCGGGGCCCACGTTGAGGACGGTGCGGTATCCCTGCTCGATATTGCGTTGGCGGCCGATGAGGGCAGCGGCAAGGTGACAGCGGCCAATGATTTCGGCGTCGGCAGCCTGGGCCTCTTTTAGTCCGGCAAAATGCTTTTTGGGAATGATGAGGACGTGGGTGGGAGCTTGTGGGTTGATATCTTCAAAGGCGAAGACGTGCTCGTCTTCGTGGATTTTCTTGGCGGGAATTTCGCCGGCGACGATGCGGCAGAAGAGACAATTGGGATCGTTCATTTTCCGTTCACCTGCTGGCTCGCTCGGAGAAACAATAGCATTGCGGCGGCGGGATTGTCAGCTGGCAGAGGAAAGCCAAGCGGCTGAAGCCGCGAATTATTTGGGATCCCTTATGGCGCCATTGAAGTCGTGCCCTTCCCGGTTCGTGATGGTCTGACCGAAGTCGGAGGGACGGACAGGAGTGTCCATCCCCGCATTATTTAGTCCAGGCGGACCAGGAACACTGCGCCTTCGGGGGTTTGGGTTTCGGCGGCTAGTATTTTGGCGCGCTCGTGGTCGTCGCCGAGGACGCGGATGCGGATCCACCAGTCGCCGGCGGGGCTGGGGAAACACTGGACTTTCGCCGTGTGATAGCGGCGCTTGAGATGGTCGGCCAGTTTGGTGGCGGCGGGTTCGTGGGGGAATCCGCCGATTTGCACAGCCCATTTTCCGGGCGAACCTGAGGATGCGCCGGACTGCATCAACTCTACTTTCACTTCGGCGATGCCGGACCGATAGACATCGAGTTTGCGGGCGGCGGCAAGGGAGAGATCGAGAATGCGGCCGGGAATGAAGGGCCCACGGTCGGTGATGCGGACGAGGGCGGTGTGTCCGGTCTTTACGTTGGTGACGCGCACGATGGACCCCATGGGATACGTACGATGAGCGGCAGTCATGGCGTGCATGTTGTAGATTTCGCCGTTTGATCCGCGCCGGTTGTGGTAGGGAGGACCGTACCAGCTGGCGAGTCCGGTTTCGGTGGCCAGGGAACGGGCGTTGGCGGGCAGAGTGGGCTCGGCCAGATCGGATTCCTCCACAGTTTTAGGACTGGCGTTGGCCTTGGAGCTCGGGACGGTTGCGGGCGGTTGAGATTCAGCTTCAGGGGTTGGGGGAGGCGGTGGTGGGACGTTCACGTGCGCGGTTTTGGGTTGACCGCAAGCGCTCAGGAAAAGGATTGCCATGAGGACGAATAGAAGCATAATGATGCTGAAAAAGCGAACGCGACCGCGCAACGTGGGAGTGCTTGACGGCATCACTTGGGCGGGTGCTGGTGCTGCTCCATGTAGTCGGCGAACTCCGTAAGTTTCTTTGAGGCCACGCGCAGGGCCTTGGTGGAGTGGGTGCGGACCGCGGGGACAACCTCGTCGTTGAGATACTTGATGAATTCCGGAATCTCTTTTTCCAGACGTTCGGCGGCATTGCCGATGGTTTGGCTCACGCGTGCCGACGCGTCTTCCACCTTGCGGTTGAAGTCGGTCATGGTGCTCCTCGGAATGATTCGGCGTGAATGGGTCCACGCTGGTTTGCGGATGCCAAGCTCGACCATTATTTCGTGAGTTGAGGGCGGGGTCAATGGAGGAGGATGACAGATTGAAGACAGATGAACGTTAAAATCGTCGAGCCGCGCTCGACAGACAGCCGGGGACGACCGTCTCCACATTGGCCTTTGCAGCAAGGATTTGATCCTTGCTACAGTAAGGATGTGGCGAAGGTTACCTCCAAACTTCAGTTGACCGTGCCGAAGGCAATCGCCGACCAATACGGCATTCGGCCTGGGGACGAATTGGACTGGATTCCTGCGGGCGAGAGCATTCGAGTCCAGTTGAGGCGCCGCAAAGCGAAATCTGGACACTCCTTAACAGTCGAGGAACGGCTAGCTTTATTCGATGCTAACACGAAATGGCTGGACGAACTGCAGGCGGAGCGACTGAAAGAAGCGAAAGCGAAAGCTGCGCGTATTACCCGCGAGAATCGTGGCTGGACGCGCGAGGAGCTTTACGAAGATCGTGGTTTCCCTGGTCGACACTAACATTCTGGTTTACCGCTGCGACCCGCGAGATCCAGCCAAGCGCGAGGGCGCTCGCACAGTACTGCGTCGGGGGGAAGCCGCCGGGGACCTGCGCATCGCCCACCAATCACTGGTAGAGTTTGTGAACTCCGTGATCCGATCGCGTGGAGCGGAATCGCCGTTGATGACGCGCGAAGATGCCACGCGCCAGGCTGAACTGTTTATGGCGGAGTTCCCGGTGCTCTATCCGAACCAGCACGTTTTTCGCACTGCGTTACGAGGCATGGCGGCGTATCGGCTTTCATGGTGCGAGGCGCATCTCTGGGCTTACGCGGAGCATTATGCGATACCTGAGATTGTCTCCGAGGACTTTGAGCATGAACGCATGTATGGCACAGTGAGGATACGAAATCCGTTTGTGAAACTGGGTTTGGCATAGCTAAGCAGCGGTCACGAGAATTCATTTTGCAGTCATCGCAGGGAAACTTTCACGAACTCCTTCTGCAATGGTATGACCGGCATGCGCGCAATTTGCCGTGGCGGGAGAGCTGCGATCCATATCGAGTGTGGGTGTCGGAGATCATGCTGCAGCAGACGCGGGTGGCGGCGGTGATTGCGCATTATCACGAATTTCTGCGGCGGTTTCCGACGGTGGAGAAATTGGCCCGGTCACGGGAGGCTTCGGTGCTGGCGGCGTGGAGCGGGCTCGGATATTACCGGCGGGCGCGCATGATGCATGCGACGGCCAAAGCGGTGGTGCGGGAACGGGGCGGAAAATTTCCGGAGACGGCAGAGGGGTTGCGTGATCTGGCGGGTGTAGGACGGTATACGGCGGCGGCGATCGCCAGCATTGCATTCGGTGATCCCGTGGCCGTAGTGGACGGGAATGTGGAGCGGGTGCTGCAACGGTTCTCGGGGCGGCAACTGGCCGGGGAAGACTTTTGGCAAGCGGCTCAGGGGAAGCTGGATCGCGAGCGGCCGGGTGATTTTAATCAGGCGATGATGGAATTGGGAGCGACGGTGTGTACGCCGCGGGCGCCGGCGTGTTTGACCTGTCCGCTGGTCGAGTTGTGCGCGACGCGGGGGGAGCTAGCGGGCGCGGCGAAGGCGGCGCGGCAGAAGAAGCGGGAAATTCATTATGCGTTGGATTATTGCGAGGATGCTGTGTTTCTGGTGCGGCGTGGTCCGGACACGCGGTTGATGGCCGGGATGTGGGAGTTGCCTGAGGTGGCGGGATCCGTCAACGTTGCAGGTACAACCCAGGTTGCTCACTTCGTAAGGAATAACAAAAACAGTGGCAGGTCTCGGGACAAGGCGGAGCAGTTTTTATTCAAGCTGCGGCATTCGATCACGGTGACGGATTACACGGTGGGGGTGTGGCGGATGACGGTACCTTCGGGAGTTTGCGGGGAGTGGGTGGGCGTGGAGCGGTTGCCGCGGATTGCGCTCACGGGGCTGGCGCGGAAGATTCTGCGGAAGGCGGAGATTCTTACCGACAGGCAGGTCTAAACTCTTGCGTGTTTCCCCATCCGGCAAGCGCGCTGCGTCATCTAAGGTATGAGCGGTTCCAGTTGCGAGGGTTTATGGGCTGGCTGCGAAACTTCTTGGCGGGGCGAAGCGGGGAACATTCCATGGCGGCATTGACGAGCGGGACGAAAGCACCGGAATTCGAATTGAAGAGTTTGGATGGGAAGCGGTTTTCGCTGGGCGACGAACTGGTGCGTGGGCCAGTCGTGTTGGCGTTCTTCAAAGTGTCGTGTCCAACTTGCCAGTATGCGCTTCCGTTTTTCGAGCGACTGCATAAGGCCTACGGTTCTAAGGGGATCCGGCTGGCAGGAGTTTCGCAGAACGATGCCAGGGAGGCGGGCGCGTTCATCAAGGAGTTTGGGCTCACGTTCCCGGTACTGCTGGATGATACCCGGTCGTACCCGGTCTCGAATGCTTACGGGTTAACCAATGTTCCTACAATCTTCTGGATCGCCCAGGATGGGGAGATTGAGGTTTCCAGCGTGGGGTGGGTGAAGGCCGATTTTGAAGAGATTAATCGGCGGCTGGCGGAATCGGGGCAGATGGCGCCGCAGACGATGTTCAAGCCGGGCGAAGATGTGCGGGATTTCCGGGCTGGTTGAGGGTCGAAGAATTAGCCGCCGGTCGGCGGGATCAAAAGCGCCGGGCTTATTCTCGGCGACCAGACCCATCCCCACAACCCCTTTTTCACTGGAAATTCCTTTCCCGGCGAACCCCTGTCCCCACAATCAAGGGGGAACGACGGTGGACCCAGAGGTCACTGGGTCAAGCCGGCATTGGGACAGGTCCGGCTGGTGGGTGAATCTGTTGGTGGTGGACTCTCGTGCCACGGATTCAGCCACTTCTGTAACGGCCGCGGCAGCGCCGTCCTTTACAATTCTTTTAGACCTATAAATTTAGAGTTACACAGAAAAGGCTTCCCTGCGGGCGCGCCGCTTTGTTGGGGGAGAGACCTGTTTATGCGAGGAATGCTGAGCATTGCTGCGGCTTGTCTGGTAGTGTGCGCGAGCCTGCCGGGGTGGGCGGAGGGCGCAGCCGTCGGTTCGAAGGGGGCAAAGACTGTGCCTTCGGTGAAGCTACCGGGGGCGGCGTTTGTGGCGTTAGAGACGATCACACCGGAGCACATTCGCTGGCACGTGCGCTATTTATCGCACGATCTGCTGGAGGGGCGCGGGACGGGGCAGCGCGGCGGCGACATCGCAGCGGAATATATTGCGACACAGTTTGCCGAATACGGGCTGAAGCCTGCGGGCGAACACGGTACGTATATGCAGAAGGTGCCCCTGGTGGGGATCGCGACACTGGCGGAGACTCAGTTTTCTCTCGTTCCCCAGCAAGGGGAAGCGATGAATTTGAAGCCTCTCGACGAATACGTCGCTTACGACCATACCCAGCAGGCGCAGTCGGACGTGGATGCCGACATCGTTTTTGTGGGATATGGCATTGAAGCACCGGAGTACAACTGGGACGACTACAAAGGGCTCGACGTTCACGGGAAAGTTCTGCTGATGCTGGTGAACGAGCCGCCGTCGGATGATTCCAAATTCTTCAAGGGCAAGGCGCTCACCTACTACGGGCGCTGGACTTACAAGTACGAAGAGGCGGCGCGCAAGGGCGCGGTGGGAGTAATTCTGGTTCACCAGACACAAATGGCGAGCTATCCGTGGGAAGTGGTGAGAAATTCCAATTCTGGAGAGAAGTCATTTCTGAAACGGGAAGGACCGGCGTTGAAGGTGGCGTCTTGGGTGCAGTTGGATGTAGCCAAGCGGCTGGCGTTGGCCTCGGGGATGGATCTCGACAAGATGATGCAGGATGCGCAGTCGCGGAACTTTCATCCAGTGAATCTGCGGGCGCGGCTGCGGGCGCATATGGTGAGCAAGGTTCGGAGTTTCGAGTCGAATAATGTGGTCGCGATGCTGCCAGGGGCGGATCGCAAGCTGGCCGAGGAAGCGGTGATGTATACGGCGCACTACGATCATTTCGGCATTCGTCCGGATATGTCCGGGGACAACATATTCAATGGCGCGAACGACAACGCCACCGGATGCGGGATTCTACTGGAGTTGGCTCGGGCTTACGGCGCGGCTGCGCAGAGACCTCGGCGGTCGATTCTGTTTGCAGCGGTCACGGCAGAGGAGCAGGGGCTGCTGGGATCGGAGTATTTGGGGAAGCATCCGCCAATCGCGGCGGGAAAAATTAGCTTGGACTTGAATTATGACGCCGTAAAGCCGCTGGGAGCGCCGGAGGAAGTGGAAGTCTCCGGAGCGGAGCGGACGACATTTTATCCGGCGGTCGAGACGACCGCCAAGGAATTCCGCCTGGCGATTCGTCCGGATGCGCTGCCGGAGGCGGGACATTATTATCGCTCCGATCATTTCAGCCTGGCACGGGCGGGCATCCCCGCCTTCTCGATTAACGAGGGGATGAAGTACAAGGGACACGCCGAGGCTTGGGGACTGGAGCAGGAGCGCGATTACGTGGAAAAGCACTATCACCAGCCCAGTGATGAATACCATCCTGAGATGGACTTTGTGGGGGATTCCGCGATGGCCCGATTCGGATTTGCGTTGGGCTGGCAAGCTGCGAGTTTGCCCAATCTGATTGGATGGCAAAAAGGGGATGAGTTTGAGGCGGCGCGTGCGAAAAGTCAGTAAGCAAAATTGCTCAAACCACACCGGGCCTTGGCCGGCTTGACCGCCGGGGGTGGCTGTCCCCACATCAGCCTCTAAGCGTCCCCATCAGAATTCGAGTTTGAGGGCGTAACCTAGGTAACTTTAGCTGCGCTCTTGTGCGTGCTAACCTCGACCTGTCCGTTTGAAATCAGCAACTTCCAAAAGATCCTACCCTGGAATGCCGAGAATTCCTATCTTTCGACTAGGTGGAGCGCCGGATAAACCGGCTCTGCCGAAATTGGCCGCGTCGACTCCGTCGGTTTCGCTGGAGGGACTCAGCGTGGGGGTTGATAATCTCCGCCACGATGTGGTGCTGAGTCCCAAGTTTTCGGAGTTGGGGAGGGCCCAGATTGCCCGGTCGATCGCACGGCACGGCGAACTGGAAGGATTGCTCTCGGCAGAGGCTCCGCGGTCGACGCAGGGACCGGCGTGGATGAGGAGCCAAGTGAGCACCCCGCCTCGTCCGAAGCACGATCCGGGAGTCTGGAAGTCGACCCTGACCGAACTGCTGGTCGGCTCGCTCAACCGGGCCAAGAAAGAATCGCGTCTATCGGTCGACCTGCTGGCACGGCTGGCGGTGACGAAATTTGTGCGCACCGAAATGCACCAGCAGTTTCTGCTGGTGCTGGAGCGCTGCAAAGTACTGCTGAAGAGCTATGACAACATGCGGCAGCAAAAGGCGCATGAGTATCGCGAGCGGCTGGCGGCATTCCAGGTGAGGAAGAAAATCATCTTGCGCAAGACCGGCCAGGAAATTTTTGAGACTTTGCGCGAGGTCGAGAAAGGCACTCTGGCGCGCACGCGGCGTTCGCTGTTTGGCGAAGACACGCTGCGTGGAGCGTATTTTACTTATCCGCTGTTTTTGAACCGCCTGCTGTTCTCCGAAGACGGGCGGGATGACTACTTGTGCGCCGAGCACTACGTGATGCTGGGAAATTGGGACCGCGACCCGGACCGCTATGGCCGGATGCGCGAAATCGCCTCGAGTTTTCTGCGTTCCTTATATGGCGAGGAGGTCAATGCAGAGACGATCGATGGGTGGATGAATGTGCCGGAGAACGCACGGGAGTTGGTGGGGACGGGAACTCCGGAAGATTCCGACGAAGGGCTGGCGCAACAGGAGCGGCTGGCGGCGTGGGCGCGGCTGCTGGAAGACGAGGGGGTGATGGAAAATGTGATTGCCTCCTATTACGTGGTGCCGCTGCTGAGCGAATATGCGCCGCGGATCAATGCCCAGCAGCTGAAAAATGCGCTCATCGACCGGACCGAATGCGACCGGGTGGAGCGCATGATTCAAGAGCACGGCAAACTTTCGCCCAACAGCTTATATGCCGCCGTGGCGAAGGTTGCAAGTTGCCGCGGAGCGGAGCGGGCGAAGGTGGCAGCGCGGTTTCTGGGAGATTTACTTCAGTACCATCGCGATTTGCGGCGGCTGGAGGTTTTGACTGCAGCTTTGGACTCCGTGAACTTGGCGGGAAACGAACGGTTGCAGGAACTGTCGCGGGTCAACGGGACACTTTATGAATTTCTGCTTCCCGAAGAACAGGTCGAGACGAACTCGGAACGAGTGCTGCGCCATGTCGTGCTCAAGGCCGATGTGCGCGACTCGACAAAGCTCACCCGAACGATGATGGAGAAAGGGCTGAATCCGGCGTCGTACTTCAGTTTGAATTTTTACGATCCGGTGAACAAGTTGCTGGAGAAGTATGGTGCGCAGAAAGTATTTCTGGAAGGCGACGCCATCATTCTGGCGATTCTGGAGCGCGAAGGGGAGCCTGGGCTGGCGGTAAGCCGCATGTGCGTGCTGGCGAGGGAGATCATTGAAATCGTGCGCGGGTATAACGAACTGATGCAGCGCTCGGGTATGCCGCAGCTGGAGTTGGGCGTGGGCATCACTCTGCAGGAGTCGGCGCCGTTGTACCTGATGGATGGCGAACATCAGATCATGATTTCGGAGGCGCTAAACGAAAGCGATCGGCTGTCTTCGTGCAACAAGAAGGCGCGCAAGGTAATGGAGCCGCAGGCGGGCCCGTTCCATGTTTACGCGTTCCAGGCGGCGGAACTGGACGAGAACGGCAATCCGGAAGATGTGATTCTCAGCTTTAACCTGGGCGGGATTCGGATGAATGAAACGGCTTTCCGCAAGTTGCAGCAGGAGATTACGCTGGAGCCGCTGAAAGTGCGGCTGCCGCCGGCTTTGGTTTCGTCGGATAAAGCGGATTACAAGCTGTTCAGCGCCACCGTACCGGTAGATCGCGATATTTTCCGAAAAATCGTGGTGCGGGAGAGCCGGATTCCGCGGATTGATCCTGCGGATTTTTCAGTAACGGGATGGACGGAACGGTCCTATTACGAGCTCTGCACGGATCGGGCCATATATGCAGCGCTGGAAAAGAAGAAGGGCGCGGGGAAGAGCTAGTGGCCGGCGGTTCGTGGTTCGAAGAGATTCCGTAAATATTTTTGGGAAGGGCACGGGCTTCGGAGGTTGCGGAAAAAGTCCGGCTTTGCGTTGCTTTTGAAAGGGCGCGGCTTCTAGCCCCGCCATAAGTCGTGCCCAATGAATGACCGCTTTAGCCGTTAAGAGTCGTATCAACCTCGCAGAAAATTTTTCCGCAACCTCTTCAACCGTGCCGCTGGCAGTCGAGATCTTACTTCCCCGCTTTCAATAAGGCGCGCATTCTCAAATCCTTTCGTCGAGACGTCGCTTGCAACGTCTCTTCCCACTCCCACTCGTTCTTGCAAGATTTGGTTTCTCGGTTGCGTCGACAAAGACGTAACCAGCTCAGGCTCTACCACTAAAAGTTCGTACGCGCTGGACGGAAGGGTATTTGGAATGTCGCCTCGACGTCGACTGGAGAGCCGTTTTTCATGGCCGGCTGGAATTTCCACTGCGCTATCGCCTGGCTGGCGAATCGGTCGAGGCGTTCGTCGACGCTGCGCAGAACGCGCACGTTGCCGACGGTACCATCGACGTGGATGATGGCGTACAGAATTACCGTGCCACCAACGTTTTCGCGCATGAGTTGCAGAGGGTAAGCTGGATCGACTTTTCGCGTGGCGGCGGGCTGAGAGAGTTCTCCGGAAGGGGCGCGCGCGTCGTGATTGTTTGAGTTGGGATTATTTGAGTCGTTATTTGGGTCATGATCGAATTCGGCGAAACGGACGAACCAACTGCCTCCGGCGGAATTCAGATTCGGCATGCTGAGTGTAAGCGAATAGAATTTCCGATTGCCGAAGACGGCGCGTTCGACTTCGGAAAGTTTGGCAGCGCTTTCCGGCCGAGACGGCGCGCTGGTCACCCGCGGCGGCCGCACGCTGGCCATCCGGTTGGGGTTGACGGACTTGGTCGAGACGGAGTTGGTTGCGGGCTCCTCCCCCGCCGCGGGCGAGGATTTCGCCACTGGGCTTCCCACATAAAGACCTGCGGGAACATCATTGCTTCCCTTCCGATCGGAGCCACTTCCAGTTTCTCTGCCGCCGTTGCCACTTGCTCCGGAAGTGCTATTTCCGGAGTTAACACCCGGCAAGCCCGTAGCTCCGGAGTGTCCTTCGGGCGTAGCCGAGAAGGCGCCGCGGCGGTTTCCCGCTGGCGGGTCGGGTGGCGCGCCCACGGTGGGATGCAGGCTCAGCGCCAGGAGGTGGCCGCGCCTTCCAACGTCAGTGGCAGCTGCTGAAGCAGAAACCGACGGGGGCGGAGGAACAAGTTGTGGAGCGCCGATACCGGCGGATCGAGGTCCGGGGAGGGCGCGTTGTTCAGCGAGCGGAAGTTGAGGCGCAGGGGCAATGATGGAACTCTGACTGATATTCAGATCACCGATTGGCCGAACGGACGCGACCTCGACACTCGATGGAGGCGCGATGACGGAGGTGTGCACGACGGGCGTGCTCCGGCGATTCATGAGATGCGCGGCGTCGGGGGGTGGGGC
>Ga0182015_10003074_pt1 | contig 19137 bp, 18 predicted proteins | sample 712P3MmetaG_FD_120478 | JGI IMG/M metagenome (GOLD analysis project Ga0182015, IMG submission 120478) | Permafrost microbial communities from Stordalen Mire, Sweden - 712P3M metaG | ecosystem: Environmental > Terrestrial > Soil > Wetlands > Permafrost | place: Sweden: Stordalen | collected...
CGCCTCGCCGGATGCGTCGTCGCCGCAGGGCGCGAACGTCACGGGGTCGACGACCTCGGCGTACACGACGTCGACGTCCGCGCCTTCGAGAGTCTCGCGCAGCCGAAGTCGAATCTCGCTCGCGCGCGCCGGTACCAACGACGCGTCGTCGATCGCCCGCGAGAGCGCGAGGGCGCGAGCGCGCGCGTCGTCACTCAAGAGGACGTTGCGGCTCGAAAGGGCGAGACCGTCATCGTCGCGCACGATCGCGCACCCGACGACCTCGACGGCGAAGGAGAGGTCCCGCACCATTTGACGGATCACCGCCAACTGTTGGAAGTCCTTCTCGCCGAAGTAGACCCGACAGGGGCCGCTCACGACCAACAGTTTCGCCACCACGCTCGCGACCCCGTCGAAATGGCCCGGTCGCGCGGCGCCTTCGAGGACGTCACCCAGTCCGTGCACGCTGACTGTCGTGGGTGTGGGCTCGGGGTAGTCGGGCCACATGTCATCGAGCGTCGGTTCGACGAGGTAGTCGACACCGTGGGCTGCACAGAGCGCGCGGTCGACCTCGGGCGTGTTGGGATAGCGCGCGAGGTCACGGGGATCGTCGAACTGGCGCGGGTTGACGAACCTCGTGGCGACCACGACGTCGCCGTCGGCACTGGCCGCGTCGAAGAGCGACGTGTGTCCGGCGTGCAACGCGCCCATCGTCGGCACGAGGCCGACGCGACGACCGGCGGCGCGCTGCGCGGCGGCGAAGCTCCGCCACTCCTCCACGTCTTGAATGAGGCGCATCAGGCCGGAGTTTGTGAGCGACGCAGTTCAGCGAGTTCGAAGGCCGCGTTGGCGAGCGCCACGTAGGTCGAGCGCTCCGACTCCGGAATCGCCGCCAGGTGCGCGTCGATCGTCGCCATGTCGCCCCTCGACGCCGGTCCCGTCAGGGCGTCGTCCGGACCGAAACGCGCGACGTCCACGAGTGACTGCTCGGCTAGCGGCAAGAAATCCTCCAGCGTGAGTCCGATCGACTCGGCGAGGGTTCGGACCTGACCCATCAACGCGACGAGGTGGTTCGACGCGACGACGGCCGCGGCGTGATAGATCGTTCGCTGTTCGTCGCCCAACGTGATGACGCGCCCCGCGAACGACAGGGCCACCTCGCGCACCAGGTCATCGCCGGCCACGCAGTACGTGGCGCCGATCAGGCGCTGGGCCTCACTCCCGGTCGGGAGCGCCATCAGGGGGTGCAGTGACCCGACTCGGCGATGGGGCGCGAGGACGTCGAGGTTGCGCGAGCCCGCGACGTGGGCGACCACGCGGTCGTCGCGCGGCGGGATCGACGCCGCGACCGAGGCGATGGCGTCGTCCGGGACGCAGAGGATGATCAGGTCCGGGTCCTTGAGAGAGGCCACCTCGTCGTGGTGTCGAACGTCGACGTCGTGACCGACCCGTCGAAGTGCAACCGCGAAGGACGAGCCCGCTCGACCGGTTCCGACAATAGAGATATTCATCACTGCTCCTGTCCGTTCCAGCCCCTCGCGGGTGCCGTTCGGTGTTAAGGCAACGACTCGAGTGTACCGAGTCGCGAGACGGCGCCGACGCCGGCGTCCAATTGGGCTTGACTCACCAGTTCCGGCGCCAACTCGTGGAGTGGCACCAGCACGAAGGACCTCTCGTACATGCGCGGATGGGGCACCAGGATCTCGGGGTCGTCGCTGCGTTCATCGCCGACGAGCAGCACGTCGACGTCCAGCGTGCGTGGGCCCCAGCGCACGTCACGCACTCGATCACGCGCTCGTTCGGCCGACCGCGCGCGCTCGAGTAGTTCGCGCGCTGTCGCGTCGGTCACGACTTCGACGACCAAGTTCCAGTACGGGTCCTGGGGAACGCCGCCTTGGGGTTCGGTCTCGTAGACCGACGAGGTCCGAGAGGCGTCACCCTGGACCACGAGGTCGAGGCCCGCTCTCAAGTGGGCACCGCGATTCCCGATGTTCGAACCCAACGAGAGATAGGCCCGGCGCACTAGGGGCGATGAACGGTGCAGCGCACGCCGACCGAGGCGACGTCCTCCACCACCGGCGGGCGGACCTTGCGCACCGACACCGTGACCGAGACGATCTCTTCGTCGAGGGCCAGGACCTCGTAGGCGACGCGGTAGGCCAGCGTTTCGAGCAAGAGGTAGCGACCTTCGGTCGCGGTGCGACCGGTGAGCGAGAGCACGTCGGCGTAGTTGGTGGTCTCGGCGATGTCGTCGTTGATGGCCGCCTCCTCGAAGGGGCGAACGAGCTCGAGGTCGAAGACGAGCGGTTGGGCCCGCTCGCGTTCTTCGGCCAGTACTCCGACGACCGCGCTCACCCGCAGTTCGCGCAGCTCGATGACGTCGTTCACGCACTCACCTCGGGTAGGTCGAAGAGGACCGTGCGCCCGTCGGGGCCGACGGAACGTTTGAAGAGACGCTCGACGTAGGCGATCGCGAGCGGCACGGTCGGCACGCGCTGACTCCACACCAGATAGCCCGCGATCACCCCGAGCAGACGATCGGAGACCTCGTCGCTGTGCAGCAGGACCATCGTCTTGTTCGACATCGAATTCGCGAGGTCCAGGTAGCACGCTTCGAGGACCTCACGCTGTTGCGGTCCACCGCGCAGGGCGTAGTGACTCGCCGTGAGGCCGTGCTCAAAGTAGGCGCTGAGGTTCTGCATCACCGGCAGGATCGAGATCACGCGGCCGAACCCCTGGTGCTTCAACCAGAGCAATTCCTCGTCGCGACGCACCCGCCGGTGGACCGTGGTCGATCCTCCCGGACGTTCCGAGACCGCCAGAATCCCCTTGTACACCCAGGTGAAACTTCGCGGCTCGATACCGGCGGCCCACTTGCCCCTCACGCGACTACCTCCTCGACGGGACGGACGAGCAGCTCACGGAGCTGAACGGCGGCCGCGGCGTCGTGCACTCGTACCATACTGACACCTTGCAGAAGGGCCCACGCCTCGGTGGCAATCGAGCCCTCCAATCGCTGGTCCACGTCAAGCAGTTCTCTCCCGAAGTCACCCAGGAAGCGCTTGCGACTGGTGCCGATCATGACGCCGGCGTCGTAGCGACGCGCGATCTCGACAAAATCCGACACGTGGGCCAAGAGGTCGACGTTGTGCCCGGTGGTCTTGCCGAACCCGATGCCCGGATCGAGCCAGAGCTGGGTGACGCCGGCGTCGCGCGCGCGCTCGGCCATCCGCGTGAGGAACTGCCCGATCTCGCCCACGACGTCGTCGTAGGTCGGATTCACCTGCATCACCGTCGAATCGCCCTGGCGGTGCATGGCGACGTAGCCGACGCCGAGCTCTCCGGCGACGTCGACCAACGTGCTCGACACGTCGTTGAGCACACTCGCGCCCGCCGCGACGGCCGCGCGCGCCACCGACTCCTTTTGGGTGTCCACCGACACCGGTCCGTGGGCGCGCAGCGCGTCGATGACCAGGACAACGCGCGCGATCTCTTCGTCGTCGGCGACCGGTGTCGCGCCCGGGCGCGTCGACTCACCGCCGACGTCGACGATGTCACAGCCGGCGTCGAAGTGCGCTCGACCCCGCGCGACGGCGTCGGCCGCGGCGATCGTGCGAGAAGCCGGGAAGAACGAGTCGGGCGTGACGTTCACGATGCCCATGACGGCGGGGCTCAACGCCATGCGGAGCGGCGCTGGTGGATGAACTCCAACGCCTCGGCGCGGCTCGCCGCGTCGGTGCGGAACGATCCGCGAACGGCCGAGGTGACGGTCGTCGCCCCGGCCTTCTTCACGCCACGCATGGACATGCAGAAGTGCTCGGCCTCGATGACGACGATGGAACCCCGGGGACGCAACTCTCGCTCCACCGCTTCGACGATCTCGGTGGTCATGCGCTCTTGGACCTGCAGGCGACGTGCGTAACCCTCGACCAGTCGCGCCAGTTTGGAAAGCCCCGCGATGTTGCCGTCGGGACCGGGCAGGTAGGCCACGTGGGCGAAACCGACGAACGGCACGAGGTGGTGCTCGCACAGCGACGTGAAGGGGATGTCACGCAGCATCACCATCTCGTCGTGACCGGCGTCGAAGGTGACCCGCAGGTGCTCGCCCGGATCGACTTCGTTGCCCGCGAACAACTCGACGTACATGTCGGCGACCCGTCGCGGCGTCTCCACGAGTCCGGCCCGGTCGGGGTCCTCGCCGAGGGCCGCGAGGAGCTCGCGCACGAGGCTCTGCACCCGATCGTGGTCGACCATCCCTAGGCCTCGCCGGTGAAAGTGTAAATCGCGTCGAGGTTGCGGTAGCGCTCGTTGACGTCGAGGCCGTAGCCCACGACGAAGTCCGAGGGGATCGTGAAGCCGACGTACTTCAACGACTGCTCGACGCGCTGCTCGCCCTCCTTGAGTAACAGGGCGCAGACCTCCAGGCTCCGGGGACTGCGCGCGCCGAGGTACTGGCGCAGATAGTTGAGCGTCAGACCGGAGTCGACGACGTCTTCGACGATCAGGACATCGCGGCCGAGCAGGTCGACGTCGAGGTCCTTCACGATGCGCACGACGCCACTGGTCTTGGTCGCCGCGCCGTAGGACGAGACCGCCATGAAGTCGACCTCGACCGGGAGCTCGATGGCGCGCATGAGATCGGACATGAAGTTGATGGCACCCTTCAAGACACAGACGAGCAGCGGCGGGCTCTCGGCGTAGTCATCGGTGATCTGGCGGCCCAGTTCGAGCACGCGGTCGTGGACCTCTTTGGCCGAGACGACGACCTCGCCGAGGTCGTGTTGGGCCCACACGGCGGTGAAGTCGTTCGAAGAGTGGCTACCCATGCCAGCCAATCGTACCTGTTGGCGCTACTCCATCATCAGGTGCTGGTCTCGTCGTGCGAGTCGTCGACCCCCGCTCAATTCCATCGCGACGACGTCGCCGTCGACGACGGCGAGCGCACGCTCGACTTCGTCCGCGCTCGGCGGATGACTCCCGTCGCCTGAATCTGGCGCGCGCAGTTGGGCGCGCAACCAACGCCGTAGCCGCGCTCGCGGCCACGTGCGCAGCACGCGACAGTCCGCGTCCTCGAGCGTCACGGCACGATCGTCCCGGGCGAGTTCGTCGAGCCAGGTGCGCTCGTCATACAGCAGCGCCGCCTGGCGAGCCAGTATCGGCACGACGTCGCGACCGGCGACGTCGTTGAGCACGTCCATCAACTCGTGGCGGACGCGATTGCGTCGAAAGGCGGGGTCGTCGTTGGTCTCGTCGTGCACGGCGACGAACGACGTCTCGTTGACGAAGGCGTGCAGGGCCGATCGGCGCAGATCACGCAGCGGTTTGGTCGGGTCGTTCACCATGGGTGAGAGGCCGTCGAGACCAGCTCCGCGCAGCATATTGAGCAGGACCGTCTCGGCGAGGTCGTCCGTCGTATGACCGGTGAGGACGCCGGAGGGCATGGCGGCGCGCCGGACGGCGCGCGCGCGCGACTCAAAGTTCGTCCCCACCTCGATGGCGACGTCGTGACGGACGAACGCCACGTCGAGCTCCTGGCAGATCCCCTCCAGGTGATCGGCGTCACGGGTACTCGTCGGACGGGCGTGGTGGTCGACGTGGTGCACCGTCACCACCAGCCCGGCTTCGAGTGCGAGGAGGAGCAGTCCCAGCGAGTCGGGTCCACCCGAGACCGCCAGGTCGGCGTCGGTCCCCGCGTCGCTGAAGTGACACTTCGCCAGGAGTCCGGAGGTCATTTTCAAGAGGTTAGGCACCGCCGCGACACGGACGACTGACCGCTACTTCGGCCGTAGGCTTTCGGTCGTGAGTACGTCGCGAAGGACCCGTCTCGCGGGGAGCATTGGGCACCTTGGTCAGACGCGTTTTGGCGTCATCGATTGCGACGGAGAGCTCCGGTCGTGACCGTCGAACTCACGCTCACCACGACGTCGCGCGGCGCGCTCAACGTCTACCCGATCGAATTCGCCCGACACTTCGGCGTCCAGGCGTTTGTCACCGACCGCCGCGGTGGCGTGAGCCCCGCGCCGTACGACTCGTTGAACCTGGGCGAGCACGTCGGCGATGTCTCCGCGAACGTGCAGGAGAACCGTCGACTCGTCGCCGAGGCGATCGGCGTCGACGCCGGACGCCTCGTCATCATCAACCAAGTCCACGGTCGTGACGTCGTGGCGGCGAATGACGCGACGACCGAGAGTTCCGGTGACGTCATCGTCGACTTCGGTGATGAGTTCGCAGTCTGCGTATTGGTCGCGGACTGCGTACCGATTCTCTTGGTCGACGAGGACTCACCGACCCTCGCGGTGGTCCACGCCGGCTGGCGGGGGCTCCAGAGCAACGTGCTCGAAAGCGCCCTGGAGAACTTTGAACATCACGACGCCGTGCACGCGTTCCTCGGCCCGTGCATCTCGGCCGCGGCCTACCAGGTCGGCCCGGACGTGGCCGAACACTTCGCCAACGTCCCCGGCGCGGTGACGCCGGACGCCGCCGATCGCTCCCGACTCGACCTGCGCGCCGTGGCCGTCGCCCAGCTCCTGACGCTCGACGTCGTCGACAGCCACGTCACCATCGCGAGTCAGTCGACCGACGGCGGCGCGACCTTCTTCAGTGACCGCGCGCAGCGACCCTGCGGCCGCTTCGCGTTGGTCGCGCGACGAGTCATCGCGTGAAACGGCGCGCGGAACTGTTTCGTTACGTCGGTCTCGACGTCACGTCGGACACGCTGACGGGGACCTACGAGCTCGATGAGTGGACCTTCTGCGAGACCGTCACCTTTGAGGGCGTGAAGTCCCTCGAAGCGCCAGCCGTGGTCGCGCTCGCTCAACTCTGGTACCTCGTCGCGGGGCTCTCGTACTACAAGGCCGGGGCGGCCCGGCGCATCGACGTCGGCACGACCCCCCTGGGGACCAACGGGCGCCGACTCTTCAAGGCCGCGCTCTCGGACGGACTGGGCGAGTTCGCCTACCGCAATCAGATTCAACTCAGTGACGTGACGATCGAGGGGCGTGAGGGCGTCGAATCGTTCGAACCGTTCGTCGATACCGACCGCGTCCTCACGCCCTTCGGCGGCGGCACCGACTCGGTCGTGACGGTCGAGAAGTTGCGCGGACTGGTCGATCAGACGCTCTTCGTGGTCAGTCCCTCGTCGGGGCGCTTCGGGCCGCTCGAGGCGACCGCCGCGGTCACGGGCCTCGACGTCGTGCGCGCGTCGCGCACCCTCGACCCGCAGATCGTGCGCGGCGACGACTCCTTCTTCAACGGTCACGTCCCGGTCACGGCGATGGTGACCCTGTTGGCCGCGGTCGCGGCGGTCGCCTCGGGCCGCGGCGGCGTCGCGTTGAGCAACGAACACTCGTCGTCGATCGCGAATCTTCGTTGGTACAACTCGGACATCAACCACCAGTGGAGCAAGTCCTGGAACGCCGAGAACCTCATCGCGACCGCCATCGCCGAACGCGTGGGGAACGAACTCGCGGTGGCGAGCTACTTGCGCGACCGCAGCGAACTGTGGGTCGCCCAGGCGTTCGCGGAACTCGAGCAGTACCACCACGTCTTTCGAAGCTGCAATCGGGCCTTCACGCAGTCGCCCGGCGAACGCGCGCAAAAGTGGTGCGGCGAATGCGACAAGTGCCTCTTCGTCAACCTGGTGCTCGCACCGTTCTTGTCGCGCTCGGCCCTGCGCGCCATCTTCGACGGCGAGCCGATCAGCGATCCGGCGCGCGCGGATCAACTGCGCACGCTCGTCGGACTGGGCGCCGAGCACAAACCCTTCGAGTGCGTGGGCGACCCCGATGAGAGTGCCGTCGCGCTGACCGAAGTCAGTCACCACGAGGAGTGGCGCGACGTCGTCGCCCTAGTCGAACTGGCGCACGAACTGCGTACCGAGCGAGAGGTCGCTGACCTGCTCGAACCGCAAGGACCTAGCCGTGTCCCGGCCCACTGGCTTCGCTGACCTCGCCGGCAAGCGCGTCGGGATCTTCGGCTACGGCGTGGAGGGTCGCGCGACTCGGCGACGTCTGGCCGGCGTGGCCGACACCATCGTGGTGGTCGACGACGCGTCGGACGTCGACCCCGACGTGATCGTCACGAGCCGCGGCGGACGCGAGGCGCTCCTCGGTTGCGACGTCGTACTGAAGAGCCCCGGCGTTCCGCGACGACGCGCCGACGTCCTGGAGCTCGAAGCGCACGGCGTCGTGGTCACCTCGTCGCTCAATCTCTGGCTCCACGACATCGATCGATCGCGGGTCGTCGCGATCACCGGCACCAAGGGCAAGTCGACCACGACGGCCCTGATGACCTTCTTCTTCCAGTGCCTCGGTGAAGAGGCGCAGCGACTCGGCAACTTCGGACAGCCGCCGTACGATCCCGACCTCGACGTATCGGAGGGATGGCTCATCCTCGAGGTCTCGAGTTTCCAGTGCGTCGACATCGACGTGGCGCCCCGAGTCGTGGTGGTGACCTCACTCGGCGAGGACCACCTTGACTGGCACGTGACGCTCGAGGACTATCGGCGCGACAAACTCTCGCTCACGCGAGCGACCGGCGAGCATCGCACCCTCGTCGCGGACAACGAGACGATGCGTGACGTGGCCGACCAGATCGGCGGCGACGTCACCTTCGTCGCGGCCGACGACACGAATCTCGCCGCCTCGCTGGGACTCCTCGGGGGCCACAGCAACAGCAACGTCGCCCTCGCCCTCGCGTGCGTCGCTCAGCTGACGAATCGGAGCGCGGAAGAAGTGCGATCGCGCGTGATGGACGCGACCTCCGCCTTCGAGCCCCTACGCGGCCGACTCACGTTGGTCGCGAGCGAGGACGTCAACGGGGTCGCGCGGCGTTACGTCGACGACGGCCTCGCCACGTCGGCACTGCCGGTCGTGGCCGCACTCGACGTCTTCGCCGACGAGCCCGTAGCGCTGATCGCCGGAGGCTTCGACCGCGGCGTCGACTACGCGTCATTGGCCGAGGTCATCGTGTCGCGTCGAAGCACGACGGTTCTGATCACCATGGGAAACGCCGGCCAACGAATTGGCGACGAAGTTCGTCGACGTTCGAAAGGTGTGCACCAGCTTGCGGTGTCAACCATGCGCGAAGCGGTTGACAGCGCTCGCCGGGCGCTGGATGACGGTGGTGTCATCTTGCTCTCGCCGGGCGCGCCGAGCTTCGACCAGTACAAGAACTGGGAAGAGCGCTCCGAAGACTTCACCGCCATCGTCCGAGAGTTCGTGCGCGCGTAGCGACGTGACGACGCCGGCTGCTTCGGGGTCGACGTCCGAAGGACGCCACGGTACAGACGTGTTCGCTCGGTACCTCGTCGCTATGAAGGAGGATGGAGAGGACACCCGAGGAGACCACGAAGATGAAACTGCTACGACGCGACACCTGGCCGCAACGAGTCATGATCTACGTTCCCGCGCTCGCCGTCGTCGTACTCCTCGGCGTCGCCAGCGCGGTGGGTGCCGCCACTTCTTCGTCGGTGGCCCTGCGGATCGCGGAGTACGCCGTGGCCACCGCCAGCCACGACAATCCTGCGCACGTGGTCACGGCCGTCGACGTCAGCAATGCGGTCGGCATCAGCACGGTGAACACAGCCGATCTGGAGCCACTCATCAACCTGGGCGACGTGTATCAGTACCCGCGGCTCGTCCTCTTCTTCGAGCAGAAGACCTTCGCGGACATCTGTCTCAACCTCCCCGGCACCGTAGGCGGGACGCCGAAGATCATTCGCTGTCCCCACGAAGCGCAGGGACTTTGGAGCGGTCGCGCCGGCGCGCTGGGGGTCAGCAACCGCGCCATCGCTGACGCCGCGGCGAGCGGCCACGCCGTGTCGGGTGCCGACGTGGTGACAGCCGCGAAGATCTACGGCGTGACGCTGCGCCACAAGCCGACCTTCCTCGCGGGACAGGGCGGAAAGGTCGAGTTCTCGACGTTGGTAGAGATGGGTCTCAACACAAGGTTCACGGTGCACAACTGCGTGCAATTTCCAAAGACGGCCTACGGCATACCCGTCGCGGTGGCGTGCTGAACGAGGCAGTACGGAATTTTGGCGGAGTTTGGAGCCTGGGGTGGGAATCGAACCCACGACCTACGCATTACGAATGCGTTGCTCTACCGACTGAGCTACCCAGGCGCAGGTAGCCACACTAGTTGATGGGTCCCGGCGAGCGAGTTCGAGGTTCTTCAGAACTCCATCAAGGAGAGCATGAGGTCGTTCAGTAACAGCGTCTCGTCGATGTTCGATGAGAGGCGCCGCGACGCCTCACTCAAGACACCGATCGCCCGGATCGACGCGCCGACGCGGTACTCGTCGCGCGCGTCACCCAACTCACTGCCCTCCAGGCTCTCGACCATGCGGTCGCGGTACACGTTCGTCAGCGCGGTCAGACCGAAGCGAAGTTCATCGATGCGAAAGCGTCGTTGCTCACGCTTGTACTGCGCTTCGGTGTCGCGACGGTTCGCGACCGAACGCTGCCCCATCTGGCGCGACTCGTGCGCGCGCAGCGCCATCTCCTCCTCCTGCATCTGTTGCAGCGGGGCGATGGCGTCGTCGAGGGCTCGGGCGATCTCCGTGGCGAGTGCCGCCGACGTCGCGGGCGTGCCATTGAGTCGGTCCGGGACGGATCGCCACTGCGCGATCCGTTGCGCGAGTTCATCGTCGCGTCCGAGGATCCGCGCGCGCCGCAGGTTGCCGTTGGCGGCGCTCGCCGCCGCGCGCGCCGCGAGCGCCGTGGCGCCCTCTCGAATCAGCACCTCGGCGATCCCTTCCTCACTGAGTCCCTTGAGTTTCAGTTCCACGCAACGAGAGGCGATCGTGTCGAGGGCCGGGGGCACGTCTTCGGCGGTCAAGAGGAAGACCGTTCGCGTCGGCGTCTCCTCCAGTGACTTCAACAGAGCCGGCGCACTGGGCGAGGCACCGGTGGTCGTCAACTCCACGTCCTCGATGACGACGATCTGGTAGCCGGCACCGAGGGGCCGTCGGCGACTGACGCGATCGGCCTCACGCAACTCGTCAATCCGCCACGACAGACCGGCGCGCTCGGCGAAGTAGACGTCGGCGTCGGCGTCGCTCAAGACCAGTCGACATATCTCGCAGTGACCACACCCGTTCTCGGGACACTGCAACGCCGCCGCGAACGTCAACACGGTGTCGTGCAAACTCGATCCGACCGGTCCGCTGAAGAGATAGGCGTGCACCGGCGCCTTGACGTACTGGCGCATCGCGGCGACGGCCGACTCTTGTCCTACGAGCGCATCGAAGACGTCGGTCATCTCACCATCGTAAAGAGGTGAGTCGTTCGTCGACCTGCGCGGCGACGTCGGTCTCGTCGCGCGAGCCGTCGATGACGCACCAACGATCCCCCCACTGGGCGGCGATCGCGAGGTAGCCGTCGCGCACCCGCTGGTGGAACTCCAGGTCGGCCGATTCGAATCGGTCGCGAACGTCCGGCGTTCGCCGCTCGTTGGCGACCTCGAGCGGCGTGTCAATCAGCACCGTCATGTCCGGCAGGCACCCGCCGATGGCGAGTTCCGTCGCCGCCTCGAGTCTCGCCAGGTCGACGCCGCGGCCGTAGCCCTGGTAGGCCAACGTCGAGGCGAAGTAGCGGTCACTGACGACCGATCGGCCCTCGGCGAGCGTCGGCTCGAGGACCGTGCGCACGTGATGCGAGCGGTCCGACAGCATCAGCAGGGCCTCGGTGATCGGCGTCATCGGCGTGGCGGCGTCGAGCGCCCAGCGGCGTAGGTCGACGCCGAGGGGCGTGTCGCCCGGTTCGAACGTGAAGTGCGCGTCGTGCAGTTCGGCGACGCGCCGGGCCTGGGTGCTCTTGCCGCTCGCGTCGATCCCTTCGAAGACGACGAAGAGGCCGCGGCGCATCACTCCTCCGTGGTGGTCGCCGCGATCAAAGCGGCGTTGGTCTTCGCGCCTTGAGCGACCGCGGCGCGCTTGGCCGATCCGGTCGCCTTCTTCGCCGGCGACTTCTTGGTCGCCTTCTTCGCGGGCTTCTTCGACGCCTTCTTGGCGGCCTTGGTCGCTTTTCGTGGTCGGCTCGACGGTTCGGCGTTGCGCCGTTCGGCGAGCAACTCACAGGCGCGGTCGAGCGAAATGGTCTCGGGCGTGTCGCCCAGTCGAAGGGTGGCGTTGGTCTCGCCGTCGGTGACGTAGAGACCGAAGCGGCCGGTGCGCACGACCACGTTTCGTTTGGTGACCGGGTCCTCGCCGAGCTCCTTCAGCGGACCGGCCGCCGCGCGTCGTCCGCGCTGCTTGGGCTGGGCGAGCAGCGCCAGCGCGCCGGCCAGGTCGATCGAGAAGATCTGCTCCTCGTCCTCGAGCGAACGGGTCTCCTTCCCCCACGTGATGTACGGTCCGTAACGGCCGTTCTGGGCGATGATCGCCTCACCCTCGGGGTGTTGGCCGACCTCGCGCGGCAGCGACAGCAGTTTCTTGGCGTCGGCCAGCGTGAGCGTCTCGGGCGACATCGTCGTGAGCAGCGAGGCGGTCTTGGGCTTCTCCTTCGGGTCGGTCATCTCGCCGACCTGGACGTAGGGGCCGTAGCGCCCGGCCTTCAAGAAGATCGTCTGGCCCGTCGCCTCGTCGAGCCCGAGTTCGCGGTCGTTGCTCGGCGCCGAGAGCAGTTCGAGCGCCGTGGCGACGCTGAGCGAGTCGGGCTCGGTCGCCTCGGGGATCGACACGCGGTCCTCGCCGTGCACGAGATACGGTCCGTAGCGACCGGAGCGCACCGAGACCGCGACGCCGTCGTCGGCGACGCCGAGGGGAATCGAGTTAATCGCGGCGAAGTCGAACTCGTGGGGCTCGTGCGTCATGTGTTCGAGGCCGAGCTTGGCCAACTCGGTCGTCGCCGAGGGATCGCCGAAGTAGAACTTGCGCAGCCACGGCTCCAGGTCCTGATTGCCCTGGGCGATCTCGTCGAGCTCGTCCTCCATCGCGGCCGTGAACTGGTAGTCGACGAGGTCGGCGAAGTAGAGCTGCAGGAGGTTCACGACGGCGAACGCGCGAAAGGCCGGCACCAACGACTTGCCCTTCTTCCACACGTACCCGCGCCGATCGATCGTCTTCATCACCGACGCGTACGTCGAGGGCCGGCCGATGCCGAGGTCCTCGAGCTTCTTGATCAACGTCGCCTCGGAGTAGCGATCCGGCGGCTGCGTGTCGTGTCCTTTGGCCTCGGCGCTCGTGACGGGCACGACCTCGCCCTCGGCGAGCGGCGGCAAGATGCGCTCCTGGTCGGCCAGTTCGGCCTCGGGGTCGTCGGTCCCCTCGACGTAGGCCCGTCGAAAGCCCGGGAACTCGATGCGCAGGCCGGTGGCGCTGAGTCCGGCGAGCACGTCGCCATCGATTCCGGCGACGCCACGCAGCGTCGTCTCCAGGCGGACTTTGTCCTGGGTCAAACGGGCGTCGACCATCTGGGAGGCGAGAGTGCGCTTCCACACGAGGTCATAGACCGCGAGTTCGTCCCCGCCGAGCTGGGACTGGGCCTCGTCGAGCGAACGGAACGACTCGCCGGCCGGGCGGATCGCTTCGTGGGCCTCCTGGGCGTTCTTGACCTTGCGGTCGTAGCGCCGCGGGGCGTCGGCGACGTAGTCGTCTCCGAACATCGACGCGGCCGTCATTCGCGCGGCGCGGATCGCCTCGTCCGACAGCGTCGTCGAGTCGGTGCGCATGTAGGTGATCCAACCCTGTTCGTATAGGCGCTGGGCCGCTCGCATCGTGCGTTCCGGGTCGAAGCGCAGCTTGCGACTCGCCTCGATCTGCAGCGACGACGTCATGAACGGCGGCTGGGGGCGCTGGGTCCGAGGGGTCGACGCGACCGACGTCACGGCGAGCGTGGCGCCGGTCAACTCCGCCGCGATCGACGTCGCCGAGGACTCGCTCAGGACCTGGACGTTCGCCTTCGGGTCGAGAACACCGCCGGCGTCGAAGTTCTTGCCGGTCGCCAGTGACGAGCCGTTCACCGACTCGAGCGTGGCATCAAAGGCGGTCCCCTTGGCGTCCAAGGTCGCCGTCACGTCGAACCAGGTCGCCGACGTGAAGTCCATGCGCTCTCGTTCGCGCTCACACACCAGTCGAATGGCGACCGACTGGACGCGACCGGCCGAACGGGCCTTGTCGACCGCGCGCCAGAGGACCGGCGACACCTCGTAGCCCACGAGACGGTCGAGGAACCGTCGACCCTCCTGGGCGTCGACGAGACGCAGGTCCAGGTCGCGGGTTTCACTAACCGCCTTGGCGATCGCCGCGGGCGTGATCTCGTGGAAGACCATGCGCTTCACGGGCACCTTGGGACTGAGGACCTCCTGAAGGTGCCACGCGATGGCCTCACCCTCGCGGTCCTCGTCCGTCGCGAGGTAGAGCTCGTCGACCTGTTTCAGGGCGGCCTTCAGTTCGGCGACGATCTTCTTGCGGTCGCTCGAGACGACGTAGACCGGCTTGAAGTGGTCGTGGACGTTGATGCCGAGACGCGCCCACTTCTCGCCCTTCACGGAGGCCGGGATGTCCGCGGCGCTCTGCGGGAGGTCGCGAATGTGCCCGATCGAGGGCTTCACGATGTAGTCGGGACCGAGCATGTCCTGGATACGCGTCGCTTTCGCGATCGATTCGACGATGACGAGGGCCCGGGCCATGCTCCTCCTTTCTCAGATTGTCGCGGTGCCATTCGACGCCACCGCACCTTGCGCTCTACAAGATAGACAGGTCTTCGACCCTACCGGCGTCATGCTCGACGTCCGCGACCCATCGGTCGCGTCAATTACGGGTCGGGGACTGGCGATTCGTTCTCTGACGATGTTTAGGCGTCGCCGGCCGGCGCGGCCACGATCTCGTACTGCGGATTGAGGATCACGGCCTCTCGACGCAGCGAGGTGACCGTGCCTCGAACCAGCAGTCGCGTGCCGCGTTCGATGCCCGGGATGTTGGAGCGACCCTGGAACACGAGGGTGACCGAGCCGGAGTTGTCGGCGATCACGCAGCGCAGTTCGTGACCACCGTTCTCGTGGTTGATCGCCATCGAACGCACGCGCCCGGCGATCTCGGCGAACTGGCGCTCGACGAGATCGCCGATCGGCTCGGAGTCGGTGGAGCGCTGCGCCAACTTCACGTCGGCGACCAAGTGTGCGCTGTCGCGGATGCCGCCGCGCACGACCTCGTCGCTGCGCGGCGCCTCCTGCATGGCGCCCTCGGAGATCTTGCGCACCGCGCGGTACGGCACGATCGTCGCCGCGGTGCGCGGCACGTGCATGATGGCCCCGGCGATGGCGTCGGCGCTGCGGTCGTGCAAGAACCGTTGCAGTCGAGAGACGTAGCCGCGCCGCGGCAGGATCACCATGCAGAAGACCTCAGGGTCGCGCACGATATCCGCGACCAGTTCCAGCGCGGCGCGGTCGACGCGTCGGTCGTCGCACTCGACGATCTCGAGCGTGATGCCGGCCGACGCCGTACCCGGGGATCCCCACTTCTCTTCCAGGTGCGCGGTGACGATCGGGTCGATGTCGAAGTGGACCGCACGGATGGAGTACGCGTTGAGCGACAGGCAGTAGAGCAGGGAGCGCTCGGTGACGAGGTCGTAGGTGTCGACGAAGACGACGACGCGGTTCATGCGGATGTTCATCGTCGCGACCCGCCCGCTCACGGCTTCGAAGGCGCGCTCCTCGCGCACGTACTGTTTGTTGAGTCGCAGCAACGCGACGTACATGAACGGTCCGACCACGGCGATGATCCACGCGCCCTCGGTGAACTTGGCGATCAAGAAGATCAGGACGACGATCGAGGTAACCGTGGCCGAGAGCGCGTTCACGAAGACCCCGAAGCGCCACTTGCCGGATCTCTCGCGCAGGTGGCGCGCCACCATTCCCGCCCCGGCCAGGGTGAAACCCGTGAAGACGCCGATGGCGTACAGCGCGACGAGCGCGTTCACGCTGGCGTCGAAGACGATGATGAGCGTCAAGGCCACGACGCCCAACACGATGATGCCGTTGGAGAAGGCGAGTCGATGCCCTCGTTTGGTGAGTTGGCGCGGAAGGTACTTGTCGGTCGCGACGTAGTTGGCGAGGAACGGGAAACCGTTGAATGACGTGTTGCCGCCGGTGTAGAGGATCAGAATCGTCGCCACCAGCGCGGTGTAGTAGATGATGTGACCGATGCCGTGACTGCCGAAGACGTCGAGCACCTCTTGGCTGACGACGGTGGGATAGCCGGCGTCATAGGGAATGGCGTGCGTCCACTGCGCGAGGAACGTGATGCCGAGGAGCAGGAACGCCAAGATGCACGACATGGTGACGAGCGTCTTTCGCGCGTTCGGCGACTCGGGGCGGCGGAAACTCGCGACGCCGTTGGAGATGGCTTCGAGTCCGGTGAGCGAAGAGCCACCGTTGGCGTAGGCGCGGAGCAGCGAGATGAAGGCGAGACCCATCAAGATGCCGGTGCCCTTGGAACCGAGATGATGATCGATGAGGTCACGCTGCATCGGCAACGGGATGTGATTCAGCGTTCCGGCGATCTTCTTGTAGAAGCCGAAGACGATCATCGACGTCATCATCAAGATGTAGAAGTACGTCGGGAAGGCGAAGTAACTACCGGCTTCCTTCAACCCGCGCAGGTTCCCGTAGATGAGGATCAGCACCACACCAATGGTGATGAGCAACGGATAGGGATGCGAGCGAATGGACGGCAGCATGCTCGCGAGAACCGCCGTGCCGGCCGAACACTGCACGGCCACCGTCACCGTGTAGTCGATGAGCAGCGCGACGGCAGCGATCTGGGCGACCTTGGGACCGAAGTTGTCGCGCGCCACGACGTACGATCCGCCGGCGGTCGTGTAGTACTTGATGACGTCCATGTAGCTGGTCGTGACGAAGAAGAGGACGCCGAGAATGACGAACATGATCGGCACGACGAGGGCGAACGCGGCGATCCCGATGAAGGGCGTCATCTGGGTGAGGATCTCCTCGGTGCCGTACGCCGACGAGGAGATGCAGTCCGGGGCCAAGACACCGAGGGCGATCGCGCGATTGAGTCGTTCGCCGCTCAACTGCTCGGTCACGAACGGCTTGCCCAGGAAGAGCCGTTTGACCCGGTACCCCAGCGACTCGGGGTAGACATCGGCCAAGTTGGCGTGGGACGTCAGAAGCGGTGATCTATCGGAAATCGGCTTGTCGGCTTCTGACACTCATTCGATACTAAACGAGGCCTTTCAACGTCTTTGGTGACGCAATTGAAGGCGCGTGGTTACTTGCACCTTCGTCGCGAAGTGTGTTCTGATGACGAGGTGCATATCGTTGTCGTCGGCTGTGGTCGAGTGGGATCAGAGCTCGCGATGCAGCTCTCCGAAGAGGGCCACTCCGTGGTCGTCGTCGACAAAAGCCGAGACTCCTTCCGGCGATTGCACCACTTTCACGGCAAGACGATCGTCGGATCGGGCTTCGACCGCGACGTGCTCTTCCAGGCCGACGCCCGTCGCGCCAACGCCCTGGCGGCGGTGACCAGCGGCGACAACACGAACATCCTCTGTGCGCGCATCGCGCGCGACAACTACGAGATCAAGAACGTCGTGGCCCGTATCTACGACCCCGCTCGCGCCGATATCTACATGAAGCTCGGCATCCCCACGGTCGCGACGTCGCTCTGGACGACCCAGCAGGTGAAGCGGTGGCTGCTCCCCGCTGACGACTCGGTCGAGTGGACCGCCAGTTCGGGCACGCTGCACCTGGTGGAACGAATAGTGCCCGACGTGCTCGCGGGCAAGGCCATCAGTTTTTACGATCACGGCGACAGCATCCGTGTCATCGGTCTGGTCCGCGGCGGTCAGGGCCGTGTCAACATCGAGGGCCTCTTCGCCCAGGAAGACGACGTGCTCGAGTTCCTCGTCACCACCGAAGGCCTCGAGGAGTTGAAGGCACTCATCGAGAGCGGTCAGCGATGAAGGTCATGATCGCCGGCGGCGGTTCGGTGGGCGTCTCCATCGCCTTGGACATGGTCGACCGTCATCACGACGTCACGCTGCTCGAGCAGGTCTCGACGACGGCCGAACGACTCAAGGCCATGCTGCCGGGCGTCAACGTCATGGCGGCCGACGCGTGCGAGTACGCGAACCTCGCGGCGGCCGACCTACGCAGCGTCGACGTCGTGATCGCCGCGACCGGCGACGACGAGGACAACCTCGTCATCAGCTGGCTCTCCAAGCAGGAGTTCGGCGTACCACGCGTCATCAGTCGCATCAACAACTCGCGCAACGAGTGGCTCTTCAACGAGAGCTGGGGCGTCGACATCTCGGTGTCGACCCCCGCGCTCATCACCTCACTGGTCGACGAGGCCGTCGAAGTCGGGGCGATCATCAACCTGATGGACCTCGCGCAGGGACGGATGCGGCTGATCGAGGTGACACTCGCACAGAACTCGCCCGCGGTCGCCAATCATCTCACGCTCGATGAACTGCACCTGCCCGACTCGGTGCGCGTCGTCGCCGTCGTTCGCAGCTCTCAGCCGTTGGTGCCGTCGCCGTCGATGCACTTCCTCGAACACGATCACGTGATTCTCGTCACGCGGGCCGACGCCGCCCAGGAGTGCGCGTCGGCCTTCGTCGCGTGATGCGAGGACCACGCGAAACCGAGCGCACCTAGCATGGATTGGTGCGAGCGGCCTTCTTTGACTTAGACAAGACGGTGATTGCCAAGTCGTCGCTGGTGGCCTTCGGCCCGGAGTTCCACGCCCGTGGACTGTTGCACCGTCGCACCCTCGTCTGGGGCGTGCTGAGCCAGATGATGTTCAACCGGTTCGGCGCCGACGAGGAGAAACTCGAGAAGATCCGGGAGTCGGTCCTGCAGATCACCCAGGGCTGGGACCACCTCGAGGTGAAAAAACTCGTCGCCGAGACGATCAACGAGGTCATCGAACCCTTGATCTACGAAGAGGCGCTCGAGCTGATCGACCACCACCTCGCCCAGGGCGACGAGGTCTGGCTGGTCAGCATGTCGCCCGCCGAGATCGTCGAACCGTTCGCCGACCTGCTCGGCATCACGGGCTCGATTTCGTCGCGCGCGAAGATTAACGAGCACGGCAAGTTCACCGGCGAGATGGAGTTCTTCGCCCAGGGCGAGAACAAGGCGATCGCGATTCGCGAACTGGCCAAGAAGCGCGACATCGATCTCAACGAGTCC
>Ga0182015_10003075_pt1 | contig 19133 bp, 18 predicted proteins | sample 712P3MmetaG_FD_120478 | JGI IMG/M metagenome (GOLD analysis project Ga0182015, IMG submission 120478) | Permafrost microbial communities from Stordalen Mire, Sweden - 712P3M metaG | ecosystem: Environmental > Terrestrial > Soil > Wetlands > Permafrost | place: Sweden: Stordalen | collected...
CTGATTTCCTTGCAGTTCTAGGCACGTTGTTGTTCGTGCTCGCGAGCTTCGGTTTGATCTGGGCCCTGGACAGAGTATGAACGCCGTCCAGATCATCCTTCTCATCGTCTCGGTGCTGATGTTCATCTACCTCGGCGTCGCCATGTTCAAGCCGGAGTGGTTCTGATGCAGTTCTTCTGGACAATCGTCGCTCTCGTAGTCCTCATGGCAATTGCCTGGCGTTTCCTCGGCCCCTACATGGCCGCCGTCTTCGAGGGCCGGGTGCACTTTTTCGTGTGGCTGGAACGACCCCTCTACAGAGCGCTCGGCACGAGTCCCGACCAGGAGCAGAGCTGGAAGCGATACGCAGGGTCACTCGTCGTCTTCTCGGGCGTGTCGATCCTGCTCACCTACCTGATCCTGCGCATCCAGGGCTCGCTCCCCCTCAACCCCCAGCATCTCGGCGCCGTCGCACCGGCGCTCTCGTGGAACACGGGGATCTCCTTCGCCACGAACACGAACTGGCAGAACTACGCCGGCGAGACGACGATGTCGTACTTCTCCCAGATGGCGGCCCTCACCGTGCAGCAGTTCGTGAGCGCAGCCGTGGGCATCGCCGTGGCGATCGCCCTCGTGCGCGGCTTTGTGCGCCGCAACTCGCCGACCATCGGCAACTTCTGGGTCGACATCACGCGCTGCATGCTCTACGTCCTCCTGCCGATCGCCTTTGTCGGTGGGATCATCTTCGTCGGTCAAGGCGCCGTGCAGACCTTGAGTGGGCCAATCCACATCCACGACGCCTTAAACGGCGTCACCCAGACGATCGCCGTCGGCCCGGTCGGCTTCATGGAGGCGATAAAGGAGCTCGGCACGAACGGGGGCGGATTTTTCAACGTGAACGGTGCGCATCCGTTCGAGAACCCGACCGGTCTCACGAACCTGTTGTCGTTCGTCCTGCTCTTGTGCATCCCCTTCGCCCTCACGAACACGTTTGGGAAGATGGTCAAGAACACTCGCCAAGGTGTTGCCCTTCTCGCCGCCATGGTGATCATCTTCGGCGCCTGGGTCGGGTTCTCCTCCTACGCCGAGCACCAGGGCAACCCCGCGGTCGCGGCGGCCGGCATCAAGAGCCAGCCCACCGGCAACATGGAGGGCAAAGAGGTCCGCTTCGGCGACACCCAGTCGACCCTTTACGACATCGCTTCGACAATGACCTCTACCGGCAGCATCGACGGCGCCAACGACTCCTACACCGCCATGGGCGGCTTTGGCCTGCTGACGGGCATGATGCTCGGCGAGGTAACCCCGGGAGGCACAGGAAGCGGCCTTTACACGATCTTGATCTATGCCGTCATCGCCGTGTTCATCGGCGGGTTGATGATCGGGCGAACACCGGAGTACTTAGGCAAAAAGATCCAGGCCAAAGAGGTCAAGCTCGCCGGGCTCGGATCACTTGTCATGCCGATGATCGTCCTCATCCTGACCGGCATCGCCGTCTCGGTCGCCGAGGGCCGTGCGGGCCCGCTCAATCACGGCCCGCACGGTTTCACCGAGATCCTCTATGCGCTGGTCTCTCAGGCCAACAACAACGGCTCCGCCTTTGCCGGCCTTTCGGGCAACACACAGTTCTACAACGTCATCGGCGGGATCGACATGCTCGTCGGCCGGTTCTTCATAATGATCCCCGCCCTTGCCCTCGCCGGCTCGCTTGCCGCAAAAGGCGTCGTCGCCGAGTCGCTCGGGACCTTCCGTACCGACAACGGCATGTTCGTCGGGCTGGTGATCGGCGTCATCGTCATCATCGGCGGCCTCACCTTCTTCCCGGCTGTCTCGCTCGGCCCGATCGTCGAGCAGCTAATCCACACGAAGTTCTTCTGATGGAGACCTCCAACATGAACGACTCATCTGAACCCGTCGGCGGCGGCACAACCCTCGACACGCGGCCCGCCCCCGCCGTCCCGCACGGCGTCGCCCAGGCCCGCAGCCTGTTCGACCGCGAGATCCTCGCCCAGGCGGTCGTCGACTCGTTCAAAAAGCTCGACCCCCGCGTGCAGGTACGCAACCCCGTCATGTTCGTGGTCCTGATCGGCACGGTCGTCACCTTCGCCGAGTCGATCGCGTACCCGGGGTTGTTCGACTGGTCCATCACCGTCTGGCTGTTCTTGACCCTGATCTTCGCCAATTTCGCCGAGGCCATGGCAGAAGGCAGGGGCAAGGCCCAAGCCGACACGCTGCGCAAGATGCGCTCGGACACAGAGGCACGCCGGCTCCTGCCCGACGGCAGCGAACAGCTTGTCGCGGCGGCGGCGCTGCGTAAGGGTGACCGCGTCGTCTGCGAGGCGGGCGACCTGATCCCCTCCGACGGCGAGATCACCGAGGGCATCGCCTCGGTCGACGAATCGGCGATCACCGGCGAGTCGGCCCCGGTCATAAGGGAGTCCGGCGGTGACCGCTCCGCAGTCACGGGAGGGACCAAGGTGCTCTCCGACCGGATCGTCGTCATGGTGACCGCCGAGCCCGGCCAGACGTTCCTCGACCGGATGATCACCCTCGTCGAGGGTGCGAATCGCCAGAAGACGCCCAACGAGCTCGCTCTCACCATCCTTTTGGCCGTCCTCACGATCATCTTCTTGCCGGTCGTGGTCGTGCTCCAGCCCTTCGGCAACTACTCCGGGGCGACGGTGAGCGTCGTCGTCCTCGTCGCCTTGCTCGTCTGCCTCATCCCGACGACGATCGGCGCCCTTTTGTCGGCGATCGGCATCGCCGGCATGGACCGGCTCGTGCAGCGCAACGTCTTGGCCATGAGCGGCCGGGCCGTCGAGGCGGCCGGTGACACCCAGACCTTGCTCTTGGACAAGACGGGCACCATCACCCTCGGCAACCGTATGGCGTCGCAGTTCTACCCTGTCGGGGGCCACAGCGAGCAGGAGGTGGCCGACGCCGCCCAACTGGCGTCGCTCGCGGACGAGACCCCGGAGGGGCGCTCGATAGTCGTGCTAGCCAAGGAGCGTTTCGACATCCGCGCGAGGGAGCTCGGCGGGGACCACGTCTTCGTCCCCTTTACTGCCACGACCCGGATGTCCGGCCTCGACCTCGGCGACCGTCAGATCCGAAAGGGTGCCGCGGACTCGGTAAAGCGCTGGGTCACCGAGCTCGGCGGGACGATCCCCGACGATCTCGACCCCGTCGTCGAGCGCATCTCCCGGGCCGGTTCGACCCCGCTCGCAGTCGCCGACGGGCGCCAGATCATCGGCGTCATCGAGCTCAAGGACGTCGTGAAACAAGGCATCCGGGAGCGTTTCGACGAGATGCGGGCCATGGGCATCCGCACGGTCATGGTGACCGGTGACAACCCGCTCACCGCTGCCGCGATTGCCCAGGAGGCCGGCGTCGACGACTACCTCGCCGAGGCGACGCCGGAGACCAAGCTCGCCCTCATCAAGTCCGAACAGGAGGGCGGAAAACTCATCGCCATGACGGGCGACGGGACCAACGACGCCCCGGCGCTTGCCCAAGCAGACGTAGGCGTCGCCATGAACTCCGGCACGACGGCGGCCAAAGAAGCCGGGAACATGGTCGACCTCGACTCCAATCCGACCAAGCTCCTCGAGATCGTCGAGATCGGAAAGCAGCTCTTGATCACGAGAGGGGCGCTGACGACCTTTTCGATCGCGAACGACGTGGCGAAGTACTTCGCCATCATCCCGGCCCTGTTCGTCGCTACCTACCCCCAGCTCAAGGCGCTCAACGTCATGAGGCTGCACAGCGCCCAGAGCGCGGTCTTGTCGGCTGTCATCTTCAATGCCCTCGTCATCATCGCCCTCATCCCGCTCGCTCTTCGTGGGGTGAAGTTCCGGGCTGCGAGCGCGGCCTCGATTCTCCGGCGAAACGTCTATATCTACGCCGTGGGCGGCATCATCTGCCCGTTCATCTTCATCAAACTGATCGACCTGATCCTGACCGCACTGAAGGCTTACTGATGATCACCTACATAAGACGCTCTGTCGTCCTCGCCCTTTTCTGCCTCGTGTTCTTCGGCCTGCTCTACGGGCTCGCCGGCACCGGTGTCGCCCAGCTCGCCTTCAAGCACCAGGCGGACGGGTCCATAACCGCCAACGGCTCGACGCTCATCGGCCAGAACTGGACGAGCCCGAAGTTCTTCCACGGCCGTCCCGACGACGCCGGGCCGTACGCCGGCACCGGGGACAACCCCCTTGTCGCGAACGGCAAGGCCGGCGAGTCGAGCGCCACCAACCTCGGCCCGCGGTCCGCGGTCTTAAAGGCGGACACCGAGGCGCTCATCGCCTACTGGCACAAGATGGGCGTGAACCCCACCGAGGACCTCGTCACCACCTCCGGCAGCGGGCTCGACCCGGACATCACCCCGGCCGACGCGTATGCCGAACTGCCGATGGTGTCCAAGGCAACGGGCCTTTCCGCAAAGGTCCTCGACGCCCTCATCGCCCGCGAGACGAACACGGCCGAGCTCGGCTTCCTCGGCTCGGACTACATCGACGTCCTCCAGCTGAACACCGCCCTCGCCAAGCTGGAGTGACCGGCCGGAAACCGACCGGGTCGTCGGGCTGGCCAGCTAGCGTGCGGCCGGCCGCGGCCGGGCCCTTCCCGCCTGGGCGACGCAGTCCCGCTTGAGCGACGCGGGGCTCGGCTAGCTTGCTCAAAGAGCTGGGCACATCGAGACAAGGGTCGCGCGTTGGTGATCAGGCAATGAGCAAGGACTCCGAGTACGGCGACAGCAGCGACGGCTCCGGCGACTCCGTCGAGCCCGCGGGCAGGTTCCGCGTCTATCTCGGGGCTGTCGCCGGTGTGGGCAAGACCTGGGCGATGCTGGACGAGGGCTGGCGCCGCTACAAGCGCGGCGCGGACGTGGTGATCGGTTTCGTGGAGACGCACGGACGCGCCCATACCGCGCAGCAGATAAGGGACCTGCCCGTCGTCGCCCGCAAGATCTGCGAGTACCGGGGCACCACCTTTGAGGAGATGGACCTGGCGGCCGTGCTCGCCCGCAAGCCCGAGGTCGCCCTCATCGACGAGCTCGCCCACACGAACGTGCCGGGCTCGGGCCCGCATGCGAAACGCTGGGAGGACGTCTTAGAGATCCTCGAGGCGGGCATCGGCGTCGTGAGCACGGTCAACATCCAGCACCTGGAAAGCGTCGCGGACGCCGTGCAGCAGATCACCGGCGTGACCGTTCGCGAGCGCGTCCCGGACTGGGTCGTGCGCAGGGCCGACCAGCTCGAGCTGATCGACTCGTCGCCCGAGCAGCTCCGCAGGCGAATGCTGCACGGCAACGTCTACCCGCCCGAGAAGATCCCCGATGCCCTCAACAGCTTCTTCCGCTTCCAGAACCTGGTGGCGCTTCGGGAGCTGGCGCTCCGCTTTGTCGCCGACGAGACCGAAGAAGAACTCTTGGAGTACCTCGTCGCCCGCCATCCCGACATCGTCTGGGACACAGCCGAGCGCATCATGGTGGCGGTCTCGGCGGCGCCGGGCACCGACGCCGTGCTGCGCCGTGCGGCCCGCATCGCCCTCAGGGCGCACGCAAGCTTGCACGTCGTCTACGTAGTGGGCGACAACAGCTCCCGCCTGGCCCCCAAAGAGGCGCTGGCAGCGATCAAGCACCTGACCGAGGACCTCGGAGGGAGCTGGCACGAGATAACCGCCGACGACCCCGCCCCGGCGCTCGTGCAGTTCGCCAAGGACAACCAGATCACCCAGATCGTGCTCGGGGCGTCGCGCCGATCGAGGTGGGAACAGGTCACGAGCCGGGCCTCGGTCGTGCAGCGGGTGCTGCGCTTTGCTCGCCAAGCCGGCGTCGACGTGCATGTGATAGCCCGCTGGGGACAAAGCACACCGCTCAGCACGGCCGCGGCGCCGGAAGATCCCGAAGAAAGACTCAGGCCGCCCGCCTTGGGGACCCGAGGAGGACGGCCTGAGGAATTGAGTTCATCCTAGTCAGCGCGTTGCGGGCTCAGCGAGCCAAATCTCAGCGCTCCCGGGAGCCGCGCTCGAGGCGCCAGCGGCGCAACGAAGCCGACGCCTGTCGGCGGGCCATCTGCCATCCGCGCGGCGCGACAAGCCGCTCCAGGTCCTGGTTGTGGAGATCCACGATCTCTCTTGTGTTCTTCGGGCTCATCATGAGGTGCCCCTCCTTTCGGCGATCTCTCCGGCGGGGATCGTCCCTGCCTGTGCCAACCGAGATTAGCAGAGAAAGTATTGCCTTTTCAACTATCTTGTAATATAGTCATCTAACTATGCAGCTCGTAGAGGCCCCCACCCGGGCGACCGAGGCGACGATCGCCATCGGGCCCTCGCTCGCGGTCGAGCTCTCCTGGGTCCTTCTCGCCGCGCACCGCGACCAGCTCCGCGACCGCCATCGCTGTCTGCAGGCCCTCTACGGCGGCCCGGGCGCCATGGAAGGGCGCGTGCTCTCCTTTTGGCGAGACGGTGTCGCCGACTTCGGCGAGGAGCTCGTGCTGGCGGACCGGGCCGGGCTCATCGCCACGACAGGCATCGACGAGCTCCTCGCGGGGATAGCCTCGGCGGCCGCGCACGGACCGAGGGAGCTGAGACTCGCCTCTGAGGACAGCTCCGACCGGGCGGTGTTCCTCAACCGCCTCGAGCGCCTCGCCCGCTCGGCGCGCCTACGCCGGGACTACGTGGCCTTGCTTCGAGAGCTGTGGGCCGGGCTCGAGGAGACCTGGCGCAAAGACGGGCGACCGCTCGTCGAAGCCGCCACCGAGCGCCTGCGGCGCCGGCTCGAGCGCGGCGCTTCGTGGCTCGAGATCGTCACGGCCGACTCCGAGCACCTCTCCTCGCACCTGCCGGGCCTGATCGCCAAGGTGGCACCGGTGGCCTCGGTGACGATCGTCCCGAGCCTGTTCTCCGGCCAGGGCCTCCTGCTCGATCTGCCGGGCGGGGTCCTCATCGGCTTGGCCGCCACGACCTCGGACCCGGGCACCCGGGCGCGTACGGACCTCGTCGCGAGACGCCTGAAGGCGCTCTCGGACCCGACCCGGCTCGCCATCGCCTACAGCCTCGGCGACGGGCCCATGACCGTGGGGGAGATCGCGAGGTCGTTCGAGCTCGCCCAGCCGACAGTGAGCAACCACCTGAAACTGCTCCGAGAAGCCGGCATCGTAAAGGGCACCCGTCACGGCAACCGCCTCGAGCTCGAGGTCCGCACCGACGCCACCAACGAGCTGCTCGATGACCTGAGGGCAATGTTGAACCGTGAGGCCGCTCCCGGACAAAGCGCCCCCAAGATCGGCCCGCGGCAAGGCTCTTGAGGGTCTCAGGGCTTCTGTGACTGCCGGGCGAGCTTGCCGAGGGCCTTGTAGCGCTTGCGCGCCTCGGCCCGCTCGCGCGGATCGACTCGCGCCGCGAGGTGACGCTGCTCGCGGCGTAGCTTGTCGAAGCTCGCGAAGCGCTGCCGGTCGAGGGTCCCTTCTGCGATGGCCTGTTTGATGGCACATCCCGGCTCGCTCTCGTGGGCGCAGTCGGCAAAACGGCACCCAGCTGCCAATTCCTCCACCTCACTGAAGGCGATCGAGATGGCGTCTTCGGCCTCGAAGAGCGCGAGTGCACGCAGTCCCGGCGTGTCGATGAGCATCGCCCCGCCCGGGAGACAGACGAGCTCGCGGGCCGTGGTGGTATGGCGCCCCTTCCCGTCCCCGCGTACCTCGCCGGTGGCGAGCTGCAGGGTCCCGAGCCCGAGGCGGTTGGCAAGGGTCGACTTGCCGGCACCGGATGGCCCGAGGAGAGCGACGGTGACTCCGGGTTCCAAGAACCCGCACACCTCGTCCATGCCAGCACCGGTGAGCGAGCTGACAGCCACGACCTCGCCGGTGCCGATAAGGCGCGAGGCGGCCTCGAGTGCGCTCGCTAAGTCCTCGGCTATGTCGGCCTTGGTCAAAACGACCACGGGCGCGGCCCCGCTCTGCCAGGCGAGGACGAGGAGGCGCTCGAGCCGCCGCGGACGGAAGCGGCCCTCGAGCGAGCACACGACGAACACCTTGTCGACGTTGGCCGCGAGCACCTGGGCCTTGTCGCCTGTTCCGGCGCTGCCACGCACGATGGCGCTTCGGCGCGCCAGTACGCCTACGACCGACCCCAACTTGACGACTACCCAGTCGCCTACCGTCGGCGCCAGCACGGGGTCGCGCCCGTGGGCGATCTCCGGTGCCACTGTCACGCGCAGCTCACCTGAGCCGGAAAGGACGGTGAGCGCCTGGCGGTCGACGCGGGCGACTCGAGCGGGAAAGGCGCCCTCGACATCTTGGGCGTCGAAGGCGGCGGCAAAGTCCGGGCCCCATCCGAGTGCGGAAAGTGCCGTCGGCTCGGTGTCACGATGCGGCCAGGCGAGATCGGAGGCCCCCCCGCGGCCAGTCGGCTGCAGAGGACCTGCCGGTGACGGTCCGGGAGGGACCGGGGAAGAGTTGGACAACAAAAGCTCCTTCGATGGAGCGCTCGGCCGGAACCGGCCGGAACCTACCGCCAGGCGGTCAGGCGGCCCTGGGCTCGAGCGCGCGGTCAGTGCGGGTGAGAAGGTGGTGCTCGAGTTTCATCACGGCTGACCTCCTTTTGCTCGATAGGCCCAACAAGGAATTGTTACCAGGTCCTTGCCCCAGGCGCGCCGCCAGGGCGCAAGATTCGGCGGAATTGGCCCGTGCGCTGGGCGACGAGACCAGCTCAAAGACCCTTGCCCTTCCCGGGGGACCCGCTGGGACCTACAATCGCGCAACGCCCGCGCTCGGGGCGACCATAAAAGCGCGGTTGAGGAGCCTTCGCTCAATTGCCGATCAGGTCTCCTTCGATCCCTGCGGGATACCCGTGCATCACAGCAAAGGACAGGACATGGGAAGTCTCGTAGTCGACCCCGCCAAGGACCTCGTTCTTGTCGAGGAGCTCGCCGGCCCGGCCGCCAGCTTGTTCAACCGCCACCTCGCCGCTTCCAAGCAGTGGTACCCGTTCGAAGACGTCCCCTGGGACTCCGCCGCCGACTTCGCCGAGGAGGCCTGGAACGCCCAGCAATACCCGCTCTCTACCGGTGTGCAGAGCGCGATCATCGTCAACGTCCTCACCGAGGACAACCTTCCTTACTACACCCACACGCTCATGTCGCCCATCGCCCCGGAACACCCGCTTCGCGAGTGGAGCCGGCGCTGGACCGCAGAGGAGTGGCGCCATTCGGCCGCCATCCGGGACTGGATCCTCGCCACCCGGGCGATAGACCCCTACCGCCTCGAGGACGACCGCATGGTGCAGATGTCCAAAGGCGAGGTGCCGCAGAGCCAGAGCGTCGCCGAGATGATCTCCTATGTGAGCTTTCAGGAGCTCGCCACCCAGGTCGCCCACCGCAACACGGGCATGGCCCTCGACAAGCAAAAGCGCGGCAAGAAGATCATGTCCAAGGTCGCCGGCGACGAGGGCCTGCACCATGCCTTTTACCGCGACCTCGTCCTCGCGGGCCTCGAGATCGACCCCTCGACGATGGTGATGGCGATCCAGAGCGAGCTGAGGACCTTCAAGATGCCCGGCACCGGCATCCCTGGCTTCGACCAGCACGAGGTGGCCATCGCCCTGGCGGGGATATTCGGCGCCCAGCAGTTCGTCGACGCGGTCGTAAAGCCCACGCTCGGCCACTGGCGGATAGACGAGCTCGAGGGCTTGAGCGCCGAAGCCGAAAAGGCGCGGGAGAAGATCTTCAAGAACGTCGCCGGCCTCACTCGTCTCGCCGCGGCCCAAAAGGCGCGCATCGAGGCCCTTACGGCCGAGGGCGGGGAGCCCGCCGGCACCTCGCCTGGCGAGACCGGCGCTCAGGCGAAGTAGCCCGCGAAGACCTCGAGGGCCTCGTCTACGAGCTCGGGGCCGAGCACCTCGATCCTTCGCTGGCCACTCGACAGCACCGCCCGGCAGGGCAGGTCCATCGTCGGGTTGTCGAGATGGTCGCCCGTGATCCCGAGAAGGTCGCGCTCAGTAAGCCCATAGACGACGCGGCCTATCCCGGCCCAGTAGATGGCCCCGGCGCACATGGCGCAGGGCTCCGCGCTCGAGTAGAGGGAAAAGCGCGCCAGCTGCGCGGGCTCATAGCAGCGGGCGGCGAGCCCCGCCGCGAGCGTCTCGGCGTGCGCGGTCGGGTCCCGGCGCGGCACGAGGGCCATGTTCGCCTGCTCGATCAACACGTTCCCGTCCTCGTCGGCGATTACGCACCCGAAGGGCAAGTTGCCCTCGGCGCGCGCCCGGGCGGCAACCTGAAAACAAAGGCGGAGCAGGCGGGCGTCTGAGTCGAAGAGCCCTGTCACCGGCTGGCCTTCTGTCTCAGGCCGAGAGACCGAGCTCGGCGCGGACCTCAGCCACGAGCGAGTCTTCGGCGACGATCCGGGACTCGTCACGGTCGCGCCGCTTGAGCTCGATGCCACCGGCTGCAAGCGAGCGCTCGCTCACGGTCAGGCGGACGGGGAGCCCGATCAGATCCGCGTCGGCGAACTGGACCCCGGGGCGCTCGCCCCGGTCGTCGAACAGCACACCGATGCCGGCTGTGTCGAGCGTGGCGTAGACGCGCTCGGCCGCCTTCTGGGCGGGCGAGTCCCCGCCCCGGAGCACCGTCAGGTGAACGGGGTACGGAGCGATGCTCTCCGGCAGGCACAGGCCGCGCTCGTCATGGTGCTCCTCGGCGATGCAGGCGAGCAGGCGGCCGACGCCGATGCCGTAAGAGCCCATCACGATCGGCTTCGAGTTCCCGTCCGGGTCGAGGTAGCTCGCCCCGAAGGCCTCCGCGTACTTCGTGCCGAGCTTGAAGATGTTGCCGACCTCGACCCCGCGCTCGGTGCGCAAGGCAGCGCCGCACACCGGGCACCCGTCACCGTCGTCGGCCGAGACGATGTCGGCCACCAGGCCCGGCTGCCAGTCGCGCCCGGCGTTGGTGTCCAAAAGGTGCCAGCCCTCCTCGTTCGCACCAGCGACAAGGTTCGGCGAGGACATGACGAGCTCGTCGGCGACGACCACGGCCCCGCTAAGGCCGATCGGCGAGGCGAAGCCGGCCACGGCGCCGATGGCGGCGATCTCCTCGAGGGTCATCGGGCGCAGCTCGTCGCCGCCGAGCAAGTTGGAGAGCTTGGCCTCGTTGAGGTCGGTGTCGCCGCGGACAACGCCTACGACCGGGCGTGCCACGGCCTCGCCGGCCCCGCCCCGGTGTTCGGCGGCGAGGAAGACCATCTTCGCCGTCTTCGCCTTCGGCACCGCCAACAGGGCGGCGAGCTCCTCGATCGTGGTCGCGTGCGGAGTCTCGACGCGGCTGGCCTCGCGGGGCTCCTCAGGCGCCGCGGCCGCCTTTATCGAAGTCGCCACCTGGCGGTTCTGGGCGTACCCGCAGGCGTCGCAGAACACAAGGGTGTCCTCGCCGAGCGGGGAGAGGTACATGAACTCGTGAGCCCCACTTCCCCCCATCACCCCGACGTCGCCGCCGACGGCGATCACGGGCAAGCCGCAGCGGGCAAAGATCCTGAAATAGGCCTCGTAGTGCGCCCGGTACTGCTCGTCGAGGCCGGCCTCGTCGAGGTCGAGGCTGTAGGCGTCCTTCATCGTGAACTCGCGGGCGCGGATCATGCCGGCCCGGGGGCGGGGATCGTCGCGCCATTTGATCTGGATCTGGAACACGAGCTTGGGCAGTTGGCGGTACGAGCTGATCTCGCCGGCGGCGAGGCTGGCCACGACCTCCTCGTGGGTCATGGCCAGCACCATGTCCCGGTTGCGGCGGTCCTTGAAGCGGGTCAGCTCGGCACCGATCTGCTGGTAGCGGCCGCTTTGCTGCCAGATCTCGGCCGGGTGCACGACCGGGAGCGACAGCTCGACGCCGCCGATGGCCGTCAGCTCCTCGCGCAGCACCTGCTCGATGTGCATCATGGCCTGCCAGCCGAGGGGGAGGTAAGAGAAGATGCCCTGGCCGAGCTGGCGGACGTACCCGGCTCGCAACAGGAACTGGTGGCCGGCCGACTCGATCCCGGCGGGCGCCTCTCGCAACGTCTCACCGAACAACCTCGACATCCGCACCGCGACAGCCTCCTTCGAGCAGCTTGTTCGCCAGAACCTACTCGGAGGAGGTGCTCGGCCGCCCAGATCGCGCAAACTGCCTCTTGCGCCAGCGCCGCCCCCACGTGTTAGTGTCCGCTAACGTAACGTCGTGCCCGATCTCGTGGCAGTCCTTTCCGAACCCAACCGGCGGCGGCTCTTGGAGCTGTTGTCGGCAGGCGAGCAGACCGTCAGCCAGCTCGCTTCCCAGTTCGGGGTCACGCGATCGGCCATCTCGCAGCACTTGGGGGTTTTGTCAAATGCAGGCCTCGTCCGGTCTCGCCAACAAGGCCGGTTCCGCTACTACCGGCTCGACCCGGCGGGGATGTCCGCGTTACGCCATGCCCTCGAGGCCTTTTGGACCAACGAGCTCGAACAGCTCGCAACTGCCAGCCCCGAAAACCGAGGAGATCGCGTCATGAAAGCAGAGACGTCGGTGGTGGTGCCGCTCGACGCCGAGGCCACCTTTGCCCTTTTGACCGAGCCAGAACGCCTCCGGCGCTGGCAGGCCGTCACCGCTCGTATCGAGCTTCGCGCCGGCGGGGAGTACCGCTGGACGATCGTCCCGGGACACACGGCATCGGGGACGATCGCAGAGCTCGAGCCCGGCAAGCGGCTCGTTTTGACTTTCGGCTGGGAAGGCACCGAGGATCTCCCGCCGGGGGCCTCGACGGTGACGATCACGCTCGAGCCGACCGAGGGAGGCACGAGCGTGCATCTCGTCCACAGCGGCCTCACGCCCGAGCAGGCGGCCGGGCACCTCGAAGGCTGGAACCACTACACCGAGCGGCTCGTCGCCGCCGCCAGCCACAGCGACGCGGGTGCCGACGAGTGGGCGAGCGCCCCGGTGACTGACCCGGTCACCGCGGCTGAGGCTTGTCTCGCGATATGCCAGCTCGTGCTCAGAAAGCTGGGCCCGAGCGACGCCGGGACGCAGACGCCATGTGCGAAGTTCAATGTCGACGACCTCGTCGAGCACCTGCTCGGCTCGCTCCGCTCCGTGGGCGGGGCCGCCACCGGCTCAGGCTTGACCCCTTTCGCGACCGCGGCCATGGCAAAAGAGAGCGGCTCGTTCGAGGTCCGGGTGGCCGATGCCGCACAAGTGGCTCTCGAAGCCTGGCGAAAGCGCGGCCTCGAGGGAACGGTCCGCCTCGGCTCCTCGGAGCTGCCCGCGACGCGGGCGGCCAACATCTTGGCGGTCGAGCTGCTCGTGCACGCCTGGGACTTCGCCCGCGCCGGCGGCGAGAGCATCGTCGTTGACGAGGCTTTGAGCGCCTATGTCTTAGAGTGCGCCCGCTCGCTCATCGCCCCGCAGATGCGCGACGGCGACAACTTCGCCGCCGAGCTGCCGGCGGCCCCCGACGCCGACAACCTCACCCGGTTGGTGGTCTTCACCGGCCGCGAGGCCTGAACCGGCGACAACCGGCCCGGGACTCGACACCACCAGCCAAGCCCCAAGGCGACCAAGCCCCAAGGCGAAAACACCCGACGAGACAGGAAAGGGATACCGATGCCGAAGCGGACCAGCTATGCCCAGGGCACCCCGAGCTGGGTCGACCTGCAGACCACTGACCCGGAGGCCGCCAAGGCCTTCTACGGCGGCCTTTTCGGCTGGCAGTACGACGACCAGCCCATGCCTGAGGGCCAGTCGTACTCGATGGCGCTCAAAGACGGGGAGCTCGTAGCAGCGATCTCCCCGATGCCGGCCCCGCTGGCCGCCCAGGGCATCGCGCCGTTCTGGAACACTTACATCACCGTCGACGACGTCGACGCCTCCACCGCCGCGGCCGATCAGGCAGGCGGCCAGGTCCTCACGCAGCCCTTCGACGTCATGGACGCCGGCCGCATGTCGACTGTCACCGACCCATCCGGCGCCACAGTCAACTTCTGGCAGCCCAAGGCACACATCGGCGCCACGCTCGTCAACGAGCCGGGCGCGTTGATCTGGAACGAGCTCGTGACCGACAAGCCCGAGGCCGCCTACGCCTTTTACACCGAGGTCCTCGGGCTTACAGCCGAGAGGAGCGATCTCGGCTCGATGCCGTACACCGTGCTGAACGTGGGCGATGCCATGGTCGCGGGCTCGATGGCGCCTCCGATGGAGGGAATCCCGAACCACTGGCATGTCTACTTCGCCGTCGAGTCCCTGGACCCGGCGCTCGAAAAGGCGCGCCATCTCGGCGCATCGGTGATGAACGGCCCGATCCCCACCCCGATCGGCCCGATGGCGACCCTGCGCGACCCTGAGGGCGCCATGGTCAGCCTCTTCGAGCCGACCGGCCCGACCAGCTAGGCCGCCTCGCTTTAGGCGAGGCGGCGCGCGAGCCCAACAAAGACACGACGACTGGAGAGACGATGGCCGATGACTGGAAGATGATCCAGGCCGAACGGGAGGCATGCGCAGACCTGCTCGACTCGCTCACGCCCGGGCAGTGGGAAGCCGCCACCTGGTGCAAGGGCTGGAACGTGCGCGACGTCGCCGCGCACCTCGTCGCCTCGACCCGACAATCGCCCGCGGTGTTTTTCAGCGGGCTCGCCAAAGCCGGCTTCAGCTTCAACAAGATGGTCGACACCGCTGCCAAGCGCATCGGCGCGGCCGATACCGCCAGACTTGGCGCCGAGATGCGCTCGGCAGCGCTGCGGCGCAACCACCCGCCAGGGCCGGTGACGGCGATGCTCGGCGAGATGGTGGTGCACGGCGAGGACATACGCCGGCCGCTCGGGCTTCACCGGGAGTACCCCGAGGAGACTCTCGTCACTCTCGTCGAGTTCTACAAGGGCTCCAATCTCCTCATCGGCGCCAAGCGACGCATCGCCGGGCTCGGGCTGAAGGCGATCGACGCCTCCTGGGCGACGGGCGACGGGCCAGAGGTGAGCGGGCCGATGGCCTCGCTCCTTATCGCCATGACAGGCCGCCGCCAGGCCTACACCGACCTTTCTGGCGAGGGAGTGGCGACGCTTGCCTCGAGGCCCTAGCCCGGCCTAGGGAGAAAGCGCCACCACCCAGTCAGCGACGATGGCCGCCACCTCGTCGTCTCGCCGGCCAAGCGAGTGGTCGCCCTCGACATAGACGTGGGTCACCGGGCCCGCGATGGCCCGGGTCGCCCTCTCGAGCTCCTCGGGCGTGGCGAAGGCGTCCCGGGTCCCGGACACGAAAAGGCAGGGCACCTTGATCGCCCCGAGGTGGTCGATCCGGAGCTTGTCGGGCTTGCCGGGCGGATGTAGCGGGTAGCTGACGAGCACGAGCGCCGCCGCGCCGAGCCCCTCGGCCACGGCGATCGAGCACATGCGCCCGCCCATGGAGCGGCCGCCGAGGGCGATCTTCTCGGGCGCGAGGGCCATCTCGGCTGCCAGCTTGCGGGCGGCGCCGGCCACGGTCGCGACCAGCACCGGCTGGCGGTCAGGTACCCGGCGGCCGGCAAGACGATAAGGGAAGTCAATGCGCTCGACCCGCAGGCCCTTTGCCGCCAAGCACTCGTCTATGGCGACAAGGGCGCTCTGGTCCCGCCCGGCGCTCGCCCCCGGGGCGAGGATCAGGGCCGACACAACCTTTGCGCGCCTCGTCATGGCTTCGCCTTGGCCTTCGAGCCGGGCGCCCGCGTCCGACCAGTTCGGCTGGGTCCACCTGGGGTGTCGCCGGGCCCGTCGAGCGGGGCGAGGAGGTCGCCCAGCGACTCGATACGCTCCAGCACCTCCGGCGCCAAGAATCGAAGCGCCTCTCCCCCGCCGTCGGCGCCGGCTTGCACCTCTTGCCAGGTGATCGGGGTCGACACGCTCGGCAGCGGCAGGGCCCGCAGTGAGTAGGGGGCGATCGTCGTCTTGGCGGCGTGGTTCTGGCTCCAGTCGATGAGGACCTTCCCCGCCCGGAGGTCCCGGCGCATGTTCGAGATCACCTCGCCGGGGTGCTGGCGCTCGATGATCTGGGCCATCTCGCGGGCCAGCCCATGGGTCTGCTCCCAGCGCCACGGCGGATCGAGACGGGCGTAGAGCTGCAGGCCCTTGGAGCCGCTGGTCTTCGGAAAGGCGACCAGGCCCCTCGCCTCGAGCTCGGTGCGAAGCCACAAGGCGACCGCGCAGCACTCCACGACCGTGGTGGGAGCGCCCGGGTCCAGGTCGAACACGATCAGGTCGACCGGGCCGTAGGCCCCGTCTTCGACCGAGCGCCACTGGGGCACGTGCAGCTCCAGCGCGGCGAGGTTCGCCACGAAGACCAGCGTGGCCAGGTCGTCGACGACGAGCTGGTCGATGAACTCGGCACCATTGGCCCGGTCGGTCTTGGGGACCCGTGCCCGGTGCGCCCACTCGGGGGCCTTGCGGGCGCTGTGCTTCTCGAAAAACGACTTGTTGGCGACCCCGTCGGGGTAGCGGGTCATGGTGAGGGGGCGACCCTTGAGGTGCGGCAGCATGACGGGGGCGACATGGACGTAGTACCAGATGACGTCCGCTTTGGTGAACCCGGCCTCGGGGTAAAGGACCTTGTCGAGGTTCGACAAGCTGAGGTGCCTGCCCTCGATCTCGATGACGGTGCGCTGCTCAGGGCTCAACGACGACCTCCTCGGGGCGCTGGTCGGCTCTAAGCCCGCGCCACGACGGCTGGCGCAGCCGGCCCGCGCGGGTCCACTCGCTAAAGCGCACCTCGCCGACGAGCACGGGCTCGGCCCAGCGCACCCCTGCCGCCTCGGCGCGGGGCACCCCCAAAAATGGCGAGGTCGCCCGCTCGAGAGCGCCGAGCCGCCTCGAAAGCTCGGACCGCTCCCAGTCGTCAAAGCCCGTGCCGACACGGCCCACGTAGTCGAGCCCGGCGGGGGAAAAGACCCCGAGCAGGAGGGCGCCGAGATCGCCTTCGAGACGACCCCGGCCTGTCGCCCATCCCCCGATCACGACCGACTGGGTGCGGAAGTTCTTCACCTTTTTCCAGCTCGGGTCCCGAGCCCCGGGGCGGTAGGGACTGTCGAGCCGCTTTGCCACGACCCCTTCCAAGCCGGCATCGCGAGCTGCTTGCAGCACGGCCGCGCCCCCGCCGGAGTGAGAGGCCGGAGTCGCCCAGTGCGGCCCGGCCAGCTCGAGGGCCTCCAAGAGCCGGCGCCGCTCACGGTAGGGGACCTGCAGGGCCGAGTGCCCGTCGAGGTGCACCAGGTCGAAGATCATGTAGGTGACCGGGACGCTCTCGGCCAAGCGGCGCACGCGGGCCGGCCCGGAGGTGTTCATGCGCGGCTGCAGGGCCTCGAAGCTGGGCCGGCCGTCGCCGTCGAGAGCCACGATCTCGCCGTCGAGGACGGCCTGCAGCGATCCGAGCGACTCGCCGAGGGCCCTCAGCTCCGGGTAGGAAGCCGTCACGTCCCTGTCGGTGCGCGAGAGGGCGCGGACGCGGCCCCCCTCGACGTAGACGACGGCTCGCACCCCGTCCCACTTGAACTCATAGGCCCATTCGTCGTCGGCCGCGGGCAGCTCGGCCGAGGCCGTGGCAAGCATCGGGCGGACGAGGCCCGGCAAGGGCTCGAAGCCGGCAGGGCCAGGGTCGACTCGGTGGACCATCCAGTTGTCGCCGTCGGTGTGGAACAGCCCGTAGCGGCCCTCGACGCGCGAGCCGTGCAAGGCGACCTTGACGGACTTGTCGGTCCACTCGGTGCACTCGTAGGTGCCGTGGTCCCAGATCGTGACCGTGCCCGCCCCGTACTCGTGACCCGGGATCGTGCCCGCGAAGCTGCCGTACTCGATGGGGTGGTCCTCCACGTGCACGGCCAGGTGGTTCACGCCCCGGTCCATGGGCAGGCCTTTCGGCACCGCCCAGGACACGAGCACGTCGTCGCGCTCGAGGCGAAAGTCCCAGTGCAAAGAGCGGGCGTGGTGCTCTTGGATCACGAACGACGGGGCGTGGCCCTTCTCCGCCCCCGGGCCGGTGGCGCGCCGGCGGCGGCCGGCCGGTGGGTCCTTGGCGGGGACAGGCTCGGGGGTCCGGCCCGGGTCACGCTTGGCGCGGTAGCGATCGAGGGGGCTCACGGCGAGTCGGCCCAGCCAAGCCCGCTGCGGCGATCAGTTCGGGCGCAACATCCCAACAGCGGCATCGGCGGCTTCCCCCCGCGAGACTCCGAGCAGCCTCGCCACGCGGCCGAGGAGCCCGTCCAGGTAGACCGCCAAGTTGAGCACAAACATCACCTGGTCCGGTAGGCGAAGCGGCACCGGCTCGCTGGCCGCGTCGAGGCCCGGGACTCTGAGCAGCGCCTCGCGGATGGCGAGCACGGCGCCGATGGTGTCGTCGAGGCCCATGCCGTAATGCTTCATCGAGGCGCTCAGCCCGAACGGGAGGCTGAGCGAGACGCCGACGGGACCGTCGTCGGCCAGACGCGCGAGGAAGCACACGACTTCGCCTGCGAAGTCGGCCCACAACGCCTCTGTTTCGACTACCGGTCGTGCCTCTGGCACCGCTGGCTCCAATTCTCGGGGGCCGTGTCTTGGTGCCAGTGTCGCAAGGGGCTGTATCACTCCGGTGGATCCCCGCCGCGAACAGGGCCGATGAGCGCGGTAGCCGGCGCGACGGCAGGAGAGGGGCTGCCCGGCGTGCGCCGCTCAGCTCCGCGGTGGCGCGCCGGGGTCCTCAGCTCTGGGGAAGGGCCGAGACCGCGGGCAGCTGGCTTCTAAAGGCGAGCTCGGCCGCCGGCATCGGCCTGCTGATGCAGTACCCCTGGGCGACGTCGCAGCCGAGCTGGGCCAAAAGCGTCAAGGTGACGTCGTCCTCGATTCCCTCCGCCACAATGCGAAGTCCCATGGCGTGGCCGAGATCGATCGTCGAGCGGACAAGCTCGGTGTCGCGCTCGGCGGCGCCGGTGGACAGCCCCATGATGAACGACCGGTCGAGCTTCAGCTCTCCCACCGCCAGGCTGCTCAGGTAGGCCAAGGAGGTGACGCCGGCTCCGAAGTCGTCGATCGAGACGACTACGCCGAGGTCGCGCAGGTCCTCGATCACCCGCTGCGACCTCACGAACTGCGAGATGAGGCAGGTCTCGGTTATCTCGAGCACCAAGCCGTCCGGGGCAAGGCCGTACTGGTCGAGCTGCTGGCGGACGACC
>Ga0182015_10003076_pt1 | contig 19126 bp, 18 predicted proteins | sample 712P3MmetaG_FD_120478 | JGI IMG/M metagenome (GOLD analysis project Ga0182015, IMG submission 120478) | Permafrost microbial communities from Stordalen Mire, Sweden - 712P3M metaG | ecosystem: Environmental > Terrestrial > Soil > Wetlands > Permafrost | place: Sweden: Stordalen | collected...
CAAAAACAATAATGACGCCGGATATTTACTCGTGTTTAGAAAGGAGAAAAATCCTGGCATCGGGGGCCGGCCGTTCCAGCCTTGCGTCGCCGCATGCCACGCCCGCGGGTCGCCGTACAGATTAAATCCCCGTAGCACCATAAAAAGTGCAATTGCAGCAATTCCGATGATGAAACAGAGTCGATCTCTCCGTCGCCTTTCGAACCGCAGAACGTCGCCGAAGGCGTAACCTGCCGCCATTACTCCAATCCACGGAATGATCGAATACAGCACAATCAGATTCGGCCCGTTTGGTGCAAACTGAACCGGCCCGGCAAAGAATCCCACGTAGAATATTTTCCAAAGGCCGGAAAACTTGTTGGCATCCATTCCCTCCAGCAACTTACCCATTCGCGAATCCATCAGATTATGCGCCGCCATAATCGTCACGCCAATCGCTCCCACTACTCGCAACGGCAGCTTTATGAGTCCCGCCAGCAGGATCATGCAGCATCCGATGACCCAGATCACGCCCGCCATTTCATAGTGACGAAAATCAAAATTGAAGGTCCACGCAATTCGCAGAAAAGTCAGCTCGAGAAAAATGAGCCAGAGCCCCCGAGTGACCAAAAACTTCGAGACATCGGAATGCTTTCGCCCATAGAAAAAGACGCTGGTTCCCGCCAGGAAGACAAATCCTGGCGCACAGAAATTGGTGACCCAGCGGGTAAAGAAAACCCCCGCCGTCGGCCCACCTGCCGGCACGCCGGAGAAAACCCGCACATGATCGATCGCCATCAGAATCATTAGCGCCCCGCGAATCAGATCGATGGATCCGATGCGAGACTTCGATTGAACCGGCGCAGGAGCCTGCGCAGCGGCGAGAGTAGCGCTCATAAATTCGCCCTCTTTCGCGCGGAAGCAATTCGACCACGCTCCCGCCTAGGAGTGACACATTACCACGCTCCGGCTGGCCGTGCCAGCCAACTTTGCTTCGCGCGAATACGGGGAGGCCGGGTTAGGGCAGCCGCTACCGGCTGCGCGGCGGACCGGGTTTATCGGGCAGATTGTCGGGCTGCCGGAATGCAGGAGTATAGAAGGAGTATAGAAGGAACTACTTGCCCGCGCTTATATCGACTTCGAACCCATAGCTTTTTAGCACATCGCCGATCGCCGGGGTTTTGACGAACTCAACAAACTGTTGCGCCGCTTCCTGATTCTTCGATGATTTAAGAATGACGCAGGCCTGCGCAATCGGGGGATAGTCACCCGAAGGGGTTTCAAAGTAGCGCCCTTTGTCCTCCATGTTCGGCGACAATGCCAGAGACAAAGCGACAATTCCCACATCGGCCGCGCCCGAAACTACGAATGACGCGGTTTCGGCAATATTTTCTCCCAGCACGAGCTTATCTTTCACCTTGTCATAGAGATTTTCTTTTTGCAGCGCGGCGACGGCCGCCTTCCCGTAGGGAGCATGTTGCGGATTGGCAACCGCAATCTTCTTTACGGAAGGATCGAGCAAAGCCTTCATTCCGGAACTCAGATCTAGCTTCGATCCGTTCGGAACCCAGATTACGATCTTGCCCCGAGCGTACTGAAAGTAGCTGCCCGGTACGGTCAATCCCGCCGCCTCAAGCTTTTGCGCGTAATCCAGATTCGCGGAAAAGAAAGCGTCAAATGGTGCTCCATTCTGAATCTGCTGAAAAAAATTCCCCGAAGATCCATAAGTCGGCTTGACCATCTTGCCCGTCTGCTTCTGATATCGGCCGGCAATATCCTGCATGGCAAATTGCAAATCGGCAGCGGCCGCGACGCTCAAGTCTTGCGCCGCGCAGAACTGCGACACAAGTGCGCTTACCACGACTGCGATCAGGCCTATTTGTCGAACGTCCATCGACTTTCTCCTAACGTCTATAATCGTCATATGCCAATCTCAGCACGAAACAAGTTGCGTGGAACCATCGAGGAACTTCAGCTTGGGGATATCATGGCCCACGTGGTGGTCCGCGTCGGCGACAACCTTATCGAAAGCGCCATCACCCGCCGCAGCGCCGACGAACTGAAACTCAAGAAGGGCGATACCGTGACTGCCGTGGTAAAAGCCACCGAGGTAATGATTCAGAAAGACTGAAGCGGGAGCTTGCTGAATTCTCCTACTGTACTTCCACAATCTTCAATCCGGTCACTTGCCTCACCCAGCGCGCCATTCGCTTCTCATTCGGAATCACAATGCGGTAGGGTCCCTCTTTAGAATCCATCGGCTTGCCATCTTTCAGGAAGGCCAAAACGAATTTCTTATCGCTGAATGCCGGATCGATTTCCGGGAGCGCAATCACAACCCGATAGCCGTCGGCGGCTTCCACCAGCAGGCAAGACGCCATTCGTTTTCCTCTCAGCGTGTCGCCCAGTGGAACTCCGCCTTTCTCCACGACGGCCCTGAGTTCGACCCCCTCGAAAGAAGTGCCTTCAACGGTAACTTTGATACGCGGCAAGTTTTCAATTTCCGCGCGAGTTAAGACGGCCTGCTTTCCGTTCTCGGTTTGAACGGTCAGTTGCTGTGAATGCAGCAATCCAGTGTGAAGAACTAGGGCCAGAAGCAGCGCGGGAAACGCACGAGCTTTTCTCATATTCAAACCCGCAGAATCATCACTTCGGTGGCTTTGATCAGAGCGGCGGCCGTCTGCCCTGCCTTCAACTGCATTTCTCTCGCGGAACGCGCGGTAATGATCGACGTGATTTGCTGACCGCCAATCGAAATCCTTACTTCCGCCATCAGGCCGCTGATGCGGACCGAATCGATTCTTCCCACCAACTGATTGCGCCCGCTTACTTTGCGAATCACTCCTGCGCGTTCCTGTTCCGTTTTCCCGCGCGTTCTGTAAAGCAGGCGGTCGAGTTCGCTCAGCGGAATGCGGTGATGGCCTCCGGCGGTTTTGATGCTGCGAATCTTCTTCTTGTAGATCCACTGCTTGATCGTGGGGAAACTGATTCCAAGTTGCAAGGCGGCGTCACGTAATTGCAGCAAGTCTTCACTCCCGCTTTTTTGCCGCTCCTCACGCCCAGACTGTCCGTTCCTTCGCATTGGAACGAAATCCTAATCGCCAGATCGGTTGCCGGTCAACAAGACCGCAACTTTACACATAGTAAAACACCTGTAATCAAAACGTATAGATATGCATTAGAATCGACTACCGATCTGTATCGAATGTACACTCACAAGTTAATTTGACTGTCTTAAGTCGGCTATCGTCTGCAAGGAGGCTTATGCGTAAGGCTGCTCTCTTCCTGGTTGCGGTTGCGATGTGTCTCACAACAAAGATTACTCTCGCGCAGGGGAGCGTGAGCTTGTCCGGCGTGGTGACGGACCAAACCGGCGCGGCCCTTCGCGATGTTGTGGTGACAATCAAGAACGTCGACACAGGTGCAACGCGAAAGAGCGCAACCGACGGTGGAGGGCACTATCGGGAGTCCGGCCTGCCTCCGGGGCGTTTCGAGATTCGAGCGGCAAAACCAGGGTTTGCGGATGAAACGCGCATGGGAATCAGTTTGGCGGTTGGCCAGGACGCCGCGGTGGACATTAGGATGCAGCTGAGGACCCCCGACGCCTGCGCGAGCGGCCACGAGTTCGCCACTACGGATTGCGCGCTGAGCTGGCACGGCATCACGCTGTATGGTGCGTATGACGTTGGCGTCGGCTGGGTCAGCCACGGTTTACCGGAAAACGGCTACAACTATGAAGGCGAATCTCTGGTGAACCGAAATGGCTACCAACATCGATTCCTCGTCGCGCCGAACAACCTGTCACAAACGGGATTTGGCATCAGGGGCAAGGAGGAGTTCGCGCCCGGCTGGTCGGTTGTTTTCAACGCTTCCACTGGCATCAACCCGCAGTCTGGCCTTCTGGCGAATGCGTCAAAAACCGACATCATCAACAACGGCCTTCCCAGGAGCAGCTATTCGATCGCCATCGACGGCGCGCGTGCGGGCCAACCATTCAATGACCAATACTATGGCGGTATATCGTCCACGCACTTCGGCGAGCTGACCTTCGGTCGTCAGCGCTCTCTCGGCACCGATGCGATGCTGCTTTACGATCCGGCCAACGGCAGCTATGCCTTTTCGTACATCGGATATAACGGCACCATGGCCGGCGGCGGCGACACAGAGGACTCCCGTTGGGATGACGCCGTGAAGTATCGCCTCGCCTATGGCCCGGTTCATTTCGGCGCGATGTATAAATTCGCCGATGGTTCTGCCGGCTGCTACTCGGCCTCAGCAACCTGGACCGCCACCACCTGTACGCCGGAACAGGCGCATAACAACGCCTACGGATTTGACCTCGGCGGAAGCATCGGCCAAGATCAGGGCAAGTTCTCCGCTGATCTCGTCTTCCAACAGTACAACCAGGCGATCAGCGTATTGAACCCCTTGCTAGGCCCTCAGAGTCCGACGGCGTCGTATCAATCGACCACCGACAGCATCAATACCAATCCCATCACCGGTGGGGTCAATCTGATCGATCCGAACGACACCGTATATGGCATTGTGACTGACAACCGCGCAATTATGTTCGCTGCGAAATACACCTGGGACCCGGTCAAGTTTTTTGCCGGCTACGAATACATCTGGCAGAATAATCCGTCGAACCCGTTGGGCGTTGGCGCCTCGGACCAGGGCGGTTATTTCATGAGCGGGGTCGAAGACAACAATCTTGACTCTGAGAAGCTGGTGAACATCTGGTGGACGGGCGCGAAGTACACGTACCGCAGCAAGACCGACTTCACTCTCTCCTGGTATCAACAGCGGCAGAACGACTTCCGTATTCCGGCGACCTGCTCGCCCACAGCCGGTTTCCGCAGTTCCTGCGCGGGCACCCTCAACGAGGGGTCACTCTATGCGAATCATCACTTCACCAAGCGTTTCGACGGTTTTGCCGGAATTACGTATTCCTACGTCAGCGGCGGTCTGGCCATCGCCATTCCTCATAAGCCCGGCGTCCCCTATAACTACAATAACAACTGTGCTCCGACAGTGGGAGGCCGCTTCAGCTTTTGATCGTTTCCGCGGCGGGCCGAATCGAGAGAGTCCAACGTGGGTTGCGCCTAAAGGAGGTGCCTTAAGAGCTTCCGATCAGCACTCCGGTGATGAATACTAAGACGCCGCCCAGCCCAACCTGCAATGCGGCGGAAATCCAGGGAGTATCCATGTAGCGGCGCCGAATCCATGTGATCACTCCTAACTCCGCAAATACCACCGCCCCCGCAGCCCATAGGGCAACACGAAAATCCTTGAGTAGGAACGGCAGCGTATGTCCGATTCCGCCAAGCGCCGTCATTGCTCCGCAGATCACACCGCGCACCCACGGATGTCCGCGTCCGGTAAGGCTTCCATCGTCGGAAAGTGCTTCGGCGAAACCCATGCTGATGCCGGCGCCCGCCGAAGCCGCTAAACCCACGCGAAAAGCGTCCCAGCTGTTTGTGGTTGCGAAAGCCGCGGCGAACACTGGGGCAAGCGTCGAGACCGAACCGTCCATGAGCCCCGTCAGCCCTGGTTGAACGATTTGTAAAACGAACAGCCGGCGTTGTGCCCGCTCTTCATCCGCCTTTACGTTTGCGGGAAGTTTTTCTTTGTCCAGTTCCTGGGCGCGCTCTTCATGTTCGCGCTCTTCATTGATCAGATCGTCGAGCAATTGGCGGATGCTGGCGTCCTGGGTGCGTGCCGCGGCTTTTTCGTAAAAGCGCCGGGTCTCCACTTCCATAGTGCTGGCTTCCTTGCGGACGGCTTCGATGCGCAACGGCCGAATCAACCACAGGGCGGGGCGTTCCACGAAGCCGCGCACATCCTGCCGTCGAATCAGGGGAATGTGCTCGCCAAATTTTTGCCGGAAGAGTTCGATCAGTCGTCGTCGGTGGCCCGATTCTTCCTCCCGCATGCCTTCGAACATTGCCGCCGAAGCTGGATAATCCTGCCGCAAGCCTTCGGCGAAGTCGGCATAGACGCGCTCATCTTCCTCTTCCAAAGCAATCGCGAGCGCCAGCACTTCGCGCTCGCTGAGTTCGTGAAACTTCTTCATGGCGATTTAGCTTACCTTTCCCAGCAAGGTTACACAAATCGAGAAACCACAACCCTTTCCACGAACACGGTATGCAGTGCTACTATCCATTGCATGCCGCCCCCGGAATCCTCCACAAAAGGCAAAAGCTTCTTGCGCAAAGCGAAAAAAGCACCACGGACCATGGCGCATGATGCACCGGATGCTCCGGAACTGGTCATTATCACCGGGATGAGTGGTTCCGGAAAAGCCTCCGTACTGAAGGCCTTTGAGGACTTGGGATATTACTGCGTCGATAATTTGCCGGTGGAATTAATTCTGCGCTTTGCCGAGATGGCGCTGCAGTCAACCGACATACGCCGCACCGCGTTGGTCGTGGACGTCCGCGAGGGCTCAAAGCTCGATAAGCTGCCGGGGATTGTGAAGGCCGTGCGGCGCATGCTGCCGACAAAGGTGGCATTTCTGGAAGCTTCAGATGCGGTGCTGCTGCGCCGCTTCAGTGAGACGCGCCGTCCTCACCCCCTGGGGACCGATGCCCCGGTTAATGCTTCGATCAAAACCGAGCGAAAGCATCTGGCAGCCATCCGCGCCCTGGCGGACATTGTCATCGACACCTCGAAATTCAATGTGCATGAACTGCGTGCCCATATTACGGAGCGATTTCGCGAACAGGCTAGCGAAAAAAGCATTCTGGTTTCTTGCGTAAGTTTTGGATTTCGCCACGGGGTACCGGAGGAAGCGGACTTGGTGTTCGACGTACGTTTTTTGCCCAATCCGCATTTCGTGCCGGAATTCCGTCCGCTGACGGGACGTCATAAACGCGTAGCCGCTTACATCCGGTCCTTCCCGCAGACCGAGGAATTTATCGTGCGCATTTCGGATCTGCTCATTTACCTGCTCCCACATTACATCAATGAAGGTAAAAGTTATTTGACGATTGGATTTGGCTGTACCGGCGGCCAGCACCGGTCCGTGATGATTGCCGAGGAAGTCAGCAAGCGTCTGCATAAGGCGGGTTACCGCGTGAAAGTCGTGCATCGGGACATGCCACGGTGAGAGGAGCGTCCTTGGTCGTTAGCGTCCAGCCGTTCGCCGCGACTAGGTCGTTGGAGTGAGCACACGCACGGCCAACGACAAGAAACCAAGGACCGCAGTAAAATAGGCCCTTGGATCGACCCACCATTCTCGTGCTACTAGCACGCTTCGCTCTCGCCGGAGCCGTATGCGCCAACTGACGCGTCTGATTCGCTACGCTCTCCCGTATTGGTGGCAGATCTTATCGTCTGTCGTGCTCATGGCGTTGGTAGGAGGGTTGGATGCGTTCAAGTATTTGCTGATCCGGCCTGTCTTCGATCGTGTGTTGAATCCCTCCACCGGATCGAAAGAAATCCAGCTTTTTGTCATCCCTGGCACCCATCACGCAGTGTCGCTGCAACAGTTCGTTCCTGCCCGTTTTACCAATGCCTGGACGATTGTCGCCTTTGCGCTGGTTGCCTCGACTGTGCTGAAAGGGATCTGCGATTACACGGGAACGTACCTGGTAAACCACGCCGGGTTCGGCATGATCACGGACCTGCGGGACGATTTGTACAACGCGATCATGCGCCGTTCCGCGGCGTTTTTCTCCAAGCATGCGACCGGAACCTTGCTCTCCGCGATTGTGAACGATATCGAGCGAGTGCAGTACGCGCTGTCGACCGTGCTGGCGGAATTCCTGCAGCAGTTTTTTACGTTTGTGGCTGTCGCCGCGGTCGTGGTGGTTCTGGGAGGAAAGCTTGCGTGGGTGCTGTTACTCTTCGTGCCGGTAATTGTTTATTCTTCCCGCAAGATCGGCTCGCGCGTTCGCAGCACCACGCGCCACGGGCAGGACAAGCTGGCCGAGATTCAAAATATCCTGCATGAAACCATCACGGGAAATCGCATTGTGAAAGCCTTCAATAGCGAACGGTGGGAGATTTCGCGCTTTCGAGGGGCGGCGCGCCGGCTGTTCCGCGCGAATCTCCGCTCGGTGGCGGCTACCGCGATCAGTTCGCCGTTGATGGATATTTTCGGCGTAATCGGAATTGCGCTCTTGCTCAACCTGGGGCGAGAGCAGGTGAAACACGGGCAGATGACTCCGGGAGTATTCGTGGCGTTTATTACCGCGGTATTCAGCCTTTACAATCCGGTACGAAAATTCGCGCAGTTCAACAATAATTTTCAGCAGGCGGTGGGCGCATCCAGCGAGATCTTCAGATTCATGGACATTGAAGACGAAGTTCGCGAAAAGCCGCATGCTACAAGCTTGCCCGCGTTCTCGCAGATCGTCCGATTCGAGCACGTCGGCTTCACCTATAGCGGTGACTGCGAAGAAACTCGCGGGGTGCTACACGATATCAATCTCGAAGTTCGTCGCGGAGAAGTGGTTGCGATCGTTGGTTCCAGTGGCTCGGGGAAAAGCACGCTTGTTCACCTGATTCCTCGATTCTTCGATGTGACGCAAGGGCGGCTTACCATTGATGGCTTCGACGTTCGAGACGTGACACTTCTATCGCTGCGCGAACAGGTGGGAATCGTCACCCAGGAAACGGTTCTATTCAATGACACGGTCCGCAACAACATTGCCTACGGTCAGCCACACGTCGCGCTGAAAGACGTGGAAGCCGCGGCTCGGGCGGCGTTGGCGCACGATTTTATCAAGGCGCTTCCGGCGGGATACGATGAAGTGATCGGCGAGCGCGGCGTCCGCCTGTCGGGCGGGGAACGCCAGCGCATCGCGATTGCACGAGCAATTTTGAAGAATGCCCCCATTCTGATTTTGGATGAAGCCACTTCGGCTTTGGACAGCGAGTCGGAAGCACTGGTGCAATCCGCGTTGCATAATCTGATGAGTGGGCGAACGGTGTTCGTGATCGCTCACCGGCTTTCGACCGTGCGACGGGCCGACCGCATCGTGGTGATCGAGAATGGCGTGATCGCCAATATCGGCACGCATGAGGAGCTGATGGCCAAACTTGGCACGTATCGCAGGCTGTATGATTTGCAGTTCGCCGACTTCGAGCCGAAAATGGAGCCTGCGCAACCCAGCTAAAGAAATCCAGTTAAGATTTTGCTCGCTGAATTGACCGAACTATGCCGCTACGCTCGATGACAGGCTTTTCTCAGATCAAAGGCGAACTGAAGCATCACACTGATGAGGGCGCGGAGATGCACCTTGCGGCATCTTCGCCGGCAAATGGCAACGGACGCACAGCCTTCGCACTGTCGCTGAAGTCGGTGAACCATCGTTTTCTGGATCTTCATTTTCGATTGCCGTCCGGCTCCGATGCGATTGAAATGCAACTTCGGCGATTGCTGAAGGAAAAAATCGGCCGTGGACATGTAGAAGTCACGCTCAGCCTGGAACGGTCAGGTGGCGAAAGCTTCGCGCTGAACCGCCCGCTGGTAAGCGCCTATATCGCGGCATTTCGCAATGCTGCAAGCGAGTTTGGGGTTGCTTCGGAGCCGGACCTGAACTCGATTCTTCGCATTCCCGGCGCGCTGGACTCATCGGGAGGCGGAGTCGACGGCGCGTTGGAAGCCGCCGTGATGGCGAATGTGGAGGAAGCTCTCGACCGGCTGAACAAGATGCGAGAGCAGGAAGGCCGCAGCATTGAGCGTGAACTTCGTGAGCGCATGGCGCACCTGCTGCAGGCGGTCAACCTGGTGCAGCAACACCGGAGCGCGATGTTACAAGGTTATCTGGAGAGGCTGCAGACCCGGTTGCAGGAATTGCTGGGTTCCAGCCCCGACCGGGAGCGGGTGCTGCAGGAAGCAGCGCTGCTCGTGGATCGCAGTGACATTCAGGAAGAAATTGTTCGCTTGGAAAATCATGTGCAGCATTTTCTTGGCTTGCTTGATGAGAACGGAGAGGTCGGGAAAAAACTGGACTTCCTGCTGCAAGAGATGAATCGTGAGGCCAATACCTTGCTTTCGAAAACATCCGGACTGGCTGGCGAGGCTTTGAAGGTGACCGAGGCCGGGCTCAGCATGAAGGCGGAAATCGAAAAATCGCGCGAGCAGGTACAGAACCTGGAATGAACGTTCCAGCGCACAAGCCACTGGTTTATATCATCTCGGCTCCTTCGGGCTCGGGAAAGTCCACCCTGGTCAACGAGCTGCTGAAAAAGGTAAAAGACCTGGAGTTTTCCATCTCCTACACCACGCGGGGGCCGCGCGGCAGCGAAATCAATGGGCGGCAATATTTCTTTATTTCGCGCGAAGAGTTCGAAAAGATGATCCGGGAAGATGCGTTCCTGGAGCATGCCGAGGTATTTGGAAATTACTACGGAACCGCCCGCCGCTTTTTGCAGGAGGCCGAAGAGCATGGCCGCGACCTTCTGCTCGATATCGACGTACAGGGCGCAAAGCAAATTCAGGATAAGCTCCCGGACGCCACCAGCATTTTCATTTTGCCGCCCGACCGCAAGATTCTGGAAGAACGCCTTCGCAAGCGCAGCGAGGATCGCGAAGAGGTAATCCAGCGGCGGCTGGATGCGGCGACTCGTGAAATTGAGAACTACCAGCGATATAACTACATTCTGATTAACGACCAACTCGAGGATTCCATCCGGTTATTGCGGGCTCTGGTGCGCGGAGAACGCCTGCTCCGCGCCGGGCAACCACTCTCGAAGGAGGAAGCCGAGATTGTTGCGTTGGGAGATTGTTGCCGTCTGGCCAAGATGCGGGATCGTTTGCAGGCGATCTTGGAGTCATTTCGCTCGGCAGGCAATTCCGCGGGCGCGGTTAATCTTCGGTAATCGAATCGTCGTCGCGGATGCAACGTAAAATTGGATTTCGTGGGAAAATAGGAACGGAGTTCTTGCTTGCTGGCGAGAACGCAGCGCACTATTGCGGAAGAGCATTTTTTGTAACTCACTTTCGGCAATCCAAACCTTGCATTCCTAGTCGGGGGAGAGAGTCCATGAAATTGATCGAAGGCTTCGATAGCAACTATCGGTACATTCTGGTCGCCGCACGGAGAGCCCGGCAACTGCAATCCGGAGCGCCGCCCGTTGTCCAAACTAACTCGCGCAAGCCCTGCCGTATTGCGCAGGATGAAATTCGCGCGGGCAAGGTGAAGTGGGAGATTCCTGAAACTCGCAGCGCCGCGGAGCAGGCGGCCGAGGTGCTGAATCAAGCCTTCGGACACGACGCTTAGACCTTCGTTGCAGGGCCATTTCCTGCAAGAGCCATGTTTGCAGGAACATGTTTGCAGAGCCGTGCTTCGACTAACTTTGTCGACAGTCATCGGGCGGCGATTATGAAGATAGCTCTCGGAGTGACCGGCGGGATCGCGGCCTATAAAGCGGCTGAGATCGTTCGTCTGCTCCAGGAGCGTGGCATCCGAGTGCAAGTGGTGATGACCCGTTCCGCTCAGGAGTTTGTTCGTCCTCTCACGTTCGCGGCGCTTTCCGGTGAGAAAGTTATTACCGGCATGTTCGCTAGCGGGGAAGAGCAAACCCCGAATATCGATTCCGCCGTTGAACACATCGCGGTTGCGCAATCGATTGATGCGTTGCTGGTGGCGCCAGCCACGGCCGACGTGTTAGCGCAGTTTGCGCAAGGCATCGCCAGCGATTTTCTTACGACGCTGTATCTCGCTACCACCGCGCCGGTCGTGGTGGCCCCGGCGATGAACGTAAATATGTGGAATCATCCGGCGACCCAGGCGAATCTGGAAATCCTCCGGCAGCGTGGAGTGAAGATCGTGGAGCCTGGCTCCGGCTATCTGGCTTGCGGCATGACGGGCGCGGGACGGCTCGCCGAGAACGGAGCCATTGTGAATGCTGTGCTCGAATCCCTGGGCTCGTCGCAGGACTTAGCGGGCGAAACCATTTTGATCACCGCTGGACCAACCCGCGAGAAGATCGACCCCACGCGCTATCTCACGAACCGCTCTAGTGGACGGATGGGCTACGCAATGGCCGAAGTTGCTCTGCGTCGCGGTGCGCGCGTGATCCTGGTCAGCGGACCGACAGCGTTGACTCCGCCAGCGGCCGCCGAGATTACGAGAGTGGAATCGGCCGAGCAGATGCTCGATGCCACAATGTCTTTACTGTCGCAGGCGACGATCGTCATCAAGGCTGCCGCAGTTTCCGATTACCAGGCGAAATCGATTGCTCCGCAGAAGATCAAGCGGAAAGGATCGATCACGCTTGACTTGCAACCTACCGTCGATATCTTGAAGGAAATTTCTTCGCACAAACAATCTCAGATAGTCATCGGCTTTGCCGCGGAAACCGAGAACGTGCTCGAAAACGCCCGTCAGAAGCTGGCTTCCAAGAATCTCGACGCAATCGTGGTCAATGACGTTTCGCGGGAAGGCATAGGCTTCGATTCCGATCGCAATGAAGTGACCATCATTACTCACGAGGAAGTCGTGGAAGTTCCGGAGACCACCAAGTGGGAGGTGGCTCAGCGCGTGCTCGATCAGGCCGCGCGCCTGCGCCAACGGCGGAAGGCGACTGTCAAGGCCTGATCCACATTTCTACTCGCATCTCTGCATTACAATCAGGACATCGAACTCAAGAATTCTGAATATCCGAAATCTGATATCCATGGCCATCGCTAACGATCCTGACTTGCGTCGTGCGCTCTCCGAGCGAATTCGGTATTGCCACGAGATGGGCATCTACGATTTTTACCGGCGAGCTCCTGAGTATCCGCAATCGATAGAAGGCGAAGTTGATGAAATCGGTGCCGGATCGTTATCGGCCGGCACTGAATTGGCGACTCAGCCAGAATTGAAAGGGGAAATGGCAAGAAAATCCGCTGCCGCACCAGCTATCGTAGAGGACGCATTCCATGTCCTATCGCCGCGACCGGAGGCGGGTGTTACCGATCCTGTTGCCGCCCTCAAGCTGATCCGCGAAGATTTGGGCGAGTGCACTCGCTGTAAACTCCACGCATCTCGCCAGCGAATAGTTTTCGGAGTGGGCGATCCTCACGCTGAATTGATGTTTATTGGCGAAGGCCCGGGAGCCGATGAAGACGCGCAAGGGGAGCCTTTCGTTGGCCGCGCCGGCCAACTGCTGAATAACATGATTAAGGCGATGGGCCTGCGCCGGGAAGACGTTTACATTGCAAATATCGTAAAATGCCGTCCTCCGGCCAACCGCCAGCCAGAGCGGGACGAGACGGAAACCTGTTCTCCATTTCTGATGCGGCAGATTTCGGCAATCAAGCCCAAGGTGCTGGTTGCGTTAGGCGCGACAGCCGCGAAGAATTTGCTCGCCATGAGCGCTCCCATGACGGAACTGCGCGGACGGTGGTATGACTTTAAGCCGGCTGGAAGCGATCCATCATGGCCCGGCGCGCGCCTTGCGATAACCTACCATCCAGCCTTTCTTTTGCGCGATCCGCGGCAAAAGGGCGAGGCCTGGAAGGATCTTCAGATGGTAATGAAATACCTCGGAATCGAGCCGCTCAAGAAAGCGTCCGACTAATCTCATCTGCCGTTTCAATCGCGGGGCTCAATGGTGAGCCCGCGCTGGTTTATTCTTCCAACCAATGCCCCAGTATTGTGACGTTGCTCTGCCTGTACCGCTCGATATGGTCTTCACGTATCGTGTGAGCGTGGACGCGACTCCCGTGGTCGGCGGCCGCGTGCTGGTCCCTTTTCGGCAGCAGCGTCTCACTGGCATTGTGGTTGAGCTGCACGACCGCGCTCCTTCGGTCACAATTAAACCTATTCTTCGCGTGCTCGATGCCGCGCCCGTTCTAGACGAGCAATTACTGAACCTTGGCCGCTGGATCGCAAATTACTATCTGGCACCGCTCGGCGAAGTCTTCCGCAGCATGTTGCCGCTGAATGCGGAATTCAAGCGTGCCATCGCGTACGGCATCACTTCCCTGGGCCAAAAAGCGCTGCATTTGGCAGGTGCGTCGGGTTCGTCTGCCCGCGCCCGGCGAACGCCGGAAGAGCAAGCGGCTGAATTTCGGGTGCTCGATTATCTCGCCTCGCAGGAGTCCGCGCCCGGAGTGGCAATTCAAGTTCGCGAAGAGAGTTTGCGCTCCGCGACACGCACTTCGTTATCCGTTCTGGGCGGCATGGTTCGGAAGAAGTGGCTGGCACGCGAAGATGTTTCCGCAGTTCGCGACGCCACCCGCACCGTGAAGTTCGCCATTCTTAAATCTGCCGAGGGGAAGCTCAACGAGAATCAGCGCCGAATCGTTGATACTCTGGCATCTTTGGGAAGCCGGACTCCGGTGCACGAACTGCAATCGCTGGAAGTGCCTCGAACAACGCTCGCCACGCTCGTAAAGAAAGGTATTATTGAAATCGTCGAGGAGGCTGCGGCGCCTACCGTTTCGCGCGTCACACCGCGAGCGGCGCGATTCGAATTTGAGTTTAATTTGGCACAGCAAGCTGCTCTGGATCGCCTGCGATCAGCCGTTGAGCAGCGAACGTTTGCGGGAATGTTATTGCACGGCGTCACTGGCTCGGGCAAAACCGCGGTCTATTTGGCGGGAATGAAAGCGGTACTGCAAGCCGGGCGCTCCGCCATTCTTTTGGTTCCGGAGATTGGACTTACTCCCGCTGTGGCGGCCGATCTGCACCAAATCTTTGGAAACGAAGTGGCGATCCTTCATTCCGCTCTGTCCGATAAGGAGCGTGCGCAGCAGTGGCACCGCATCAAAAATGGAGAAGCACGCATGGTGGTCGGCACGCGCTCCGCCGTGTTTGCTCCTGTCGCGGATCTCGCCTTGATGATCGTCGATGAAGAGCATGACTCTTCTTACAAGCAGGAAGAGACCCCGCGCTATCACGCTCGCGATGTCGCCGTGATGCGAGCGAAGATGGCGAATGCCGTAGTGGTGTTGGGTTCGGCTACGCCTTCGCTGGAAAGCTATTTCAACGCCAAGAAGCATAAATATTCTCTGGTGGAATTGCCCGATCGTGTGGAAAAGCGTCCCTTGCCGGAGGTTGAGATTGTCGATATGCGCCAGGAGTTTCAGGAAACCGGCCAGGAGCAAGTGATATCGCGCAAACTGTTGGCGGAAATCAAAGACCGGTTCGAGCGCAAAGAACAGGTCATGGTGCTGTTGAACCGCCGCGGATATTCACCCGTGGCATTGTGCCGCACGTGCGGCAAAACCATGCAATGCCAGAACTGCGCCATCGCGATGACCCACCACAAACTCCAGCATAAAATGGTTTGCCATTACTGCGGCTTTATCGCCCCCGTACCCAAAGTCTGTGTTCATTGCGGCAGCGAGTATGTATATTTTCTCGGCACCGGCTCGGAGAAGCTGGAAGAATTGTTACACGGCATATTTCCGCGGGCGCGCATAGCCCGTCTGGATCGCGATACCGTCCGTGGACATGAAGATTTTGAGCGCACCCTCAACGCCCTGAATCAGGGCGACCTCGACTTGCTGGTCGGTACGCAGATGATCGCCAAAGGCCACGACATTCACGGCGTTACTCTGGTTGGCGTGGTGGGCGCCGACAGCGCTCTGGGGTTGCCCGATTTTCGCGCCGCCGAGCGTACGTTCCAATTGCTTACGCAAGTCGCGGGTCGCGCAGGCCGCGGGCAAACTCCCGGCAAAGTGATTCTTCAGACTTATTTTGAAGATCATTATGCCGTGCAATACGCGGCGCAACACGACTTCACGGGCTTCTACGAAAAAGAGCTACGCTTTCGCAGTTGGATGCATTACCCGCCATACGGCGTGATTGCCAACGTTCTCATCCGCAGCGACCAGCTTGACGATGCGCTGCAGTGGTCCGGCACGCTGGGGAAATGGTTTGAGCAGAACCGGCATGAAGGCGTGCGGGTTCTGGGTCCGGCGACGGCGCCGATCGTGCGCCTCAAGCGCGATTACCGCTACCATTTCATCCTGAAGTCCCCTAGCCGGGGAAAGTTGAATGACACGCTGCGCGCTATGCTGGCTTTTGCAGCCCAGCAAAAAATTCCGCGAACGCAGGTGATCGTAGATGTGGACGCTTTATGGCTGATGTGAGTATCCAGATGTAATCGAGGTTTCGAGCAGAAGCTACCGGATGTGACGTAATTTATTATCGTCCTCGCCAGTGGCGCACCAAACCCGCGCCGGACTGCAACACATCGCGCAGCGCCTCACCCAGTTCTTGGCCGGTCTCACGCAGAGGATGGACTCCGAGCGGAGCGTACGTCAGAGTGCAAATCAGCATGAACACGGCAAACAGAGCGAGCCAGGCCCGCGCACCTTTGATGCGCGGCAACTCGGCGACTTGAGGATGGCGCAGGCTGCTTACCTGGAGCAGGACTGCCCACAGGATCCATCCGGTCCAAAAATAATAGGCCATCGGCAGCAGCGCCAGGATTGCAAGACGCGAGATCACTCTGTGGGCGCGCGGCGAAATGGAATAAACAATGTGTCCGCCGTCGAGTTGTCCGCCGGGGAGCAAATTGAGCGCAGTCGCGAACATGCCCACCCAGGCCGCAATCGCTACCGGATGCAGGATCATGCGGCTCAACGGCAATGCGGAACCAGCACTTGCTGGACGTAACGCTGCCCTGCCCGCATGCACCCAGCGGAAGATTAGAGGATAGCCAAGCTCGATGTCGGGCACGCCAGGATGCAGCATCAACGGCATTGGCTTCGACCAGCCCATGGAAACCAGCAGCAATCCCAACGCAACGATAAATCCAGCAATCGGCCCGGCGATCCCTATATCGAATAGAGCAGTTCGCGAACGAATCGGAGACCGGATCACAATGACCGCACCCATCGTCCCGATCATGGTGGGAAATGGAATGAAAAACGGCAGAGTAGCGTGAATGCCGTAGTGCCGGCAATAGAGATAGTGTCCCATTTCATGAGCGAGGAAAAAAAACATTACGGCCGACGCAAAAGGGAGTCCGCCCAGGATGCGTTCCGGATGTGAGACGACCCAGCTCACTGGGAAAAATGGGATCGAGTCATCACTGAGTGAAAGCGCGGGCTGATTGTGGGCAAAGTTGTACTGCATCCGAGCGCCGGTAATGAGCGTGGTGAAAAGCGTTAGCAGCAATAACAGCCCATGCAACCAGTAGCGAGGCCGCGGCACGGCGGGATAAGCCGGGACGGGACGGAAATATTCAGGGGCGGGATAGGCAAGCGGAAGGCGTGGTTCCGACATACAGTTTGGCGGGCCGACGTCTGACCGCAGGCCTACTGCTCGAATGCTACTACGGGAGATGCCGCTACGTGGTATCCGCAGGCTTCTTCTACAGCCGGCAAGAATTGTACCCATGCAGCGACCGCGTTCAAACGATCCGTTATTTCAACCGATCGGTTGAATCGATCGGGTTAGTCGATCGATTGCAATTCCTTCCCTGGTTTGAATCGAACCGCTTTACCGGGTGGGATGGAAACCTCGGCGCCAGTGCGCGGATTGCGCCCGATCCCGGTCTTGCGGGGACGAACATTGAATACGCCAAAGCCACGCAGTTCGATGCGATTGCCGCGCGCCAATGTGTTCTTCATGCTCTCAAAAACGGTTTCAACCGCCAGTTCAGCTTTCGTTTTAGTAACGCCTGTTCTGGCAACGACTTCATTGATGATGTCGAGCTTAATCACAAACGGCTCCCGGATGCGGCTTAAAAGTAGGCCTCAAGTGATTGATGCTATGGAAGATAACTAAGATTGTCAACGGGAGCATCTGTACCGTAAACTGGCCGGACCCGGAATTGAGCGATTGGGAGATTTGGTGATTGCATGATTGAATATCCAGGCGTAGCAGTTCCTGTGTTTCGAATCGTCCGTTCCCACAATCCCACAATCACCAAATTCTTCCCAAGGAGCTCCATGCTGAAGAGTGACCGCTGGATTCGCAAGACCGCGCGTGAACACGATATGATCAATCCGTTTTCCGAGAAGCAGGTGCGGGAAGGCGTGATTTCTTACGGACTGTCGTCTTACGGCTATGACCTGCGCGTGGCCGATGAGTTCAAGATTTTCACCAACGTAAACAGCACCATCGTCGACCCTAAAAACTTCGATGAGAAATCCTTCGTCACCATTCGCACCGATATCTGCATCGTTCCGCCGAATTCTTTTGCGCTGGCGCGGTCGGTGGAATACTTTAAGATTCCTCGCGACATCCTGACGATCTGCGTGGGCAAGAGCACTTACGCGCGCTGCGGCATCATCGTGAACGTGACGCCGTTCGAGCCGGAGTGGGAAGGTTTCGTTACACTTGAAATTTCCAACACAACGCCGCTGCCGGCGCGCATCTATGCCAATGAAGGCCTGTGCCAGATTCTGTTCTTTCAGTCGGACGAAGTTTGCGAGACGAGTTATGCCGATCGCAAAGGAAAGTATCAGTCGCAGCAGGGGATTGTGCTGCCGAAGTTGTGACGATGAAGTTGTGAGATGAGGACGTGAGATGAGAACGACTGCAGGTTATCTCTGAGGTAGAGAGCGGCTAGCGTTCCAGTCGCCTTCTACCTCGATACTTTGTTACCGCCCGCGCTCTTCTTCCTTAAACATATATTTGATTGCGGGCTTGTAGATCATCAGATTCGGATTGCCATCTTCGCGGGTCACCTTGAGGCAGTTTTTGTCGTACCACTCGATGATGCCGTGCACTTCCTCGCCATCCTGCAGCACGATCACCATCGGCGTTCTTGACTGCATCTGCTTCTGATAATAAAAATTCTCCGCGTTGGTCTGCTCGGGCGGAGCCGTTTTTTTCCCGCCGCCAGGCCCTGTGCCACCGCGCTCAAATCCGCGATCTCCGCGTTCCGTCCGCTCGTGCCGATCTCTGTGCTCGGCCACTTGCAGATGAACGCCATTATGATTGGCGTTGTGGTTGGAATTGTGATTTCCGTTGCTATGAGCGCTGTTGTGGTCCACGCGCGGCAATGCCGGCCGGATCAATTTCCGATTGGCAAAATTGTCCATCTCTTCCGTAAGTTTGGCCGGAGTCGAATCCAATATTTCTTTCATAGAGTGGCGCTGCTCCTGCATACACATTCGCGCTGGGCACACAACCTATCCGCGAGCTTGAATTGTATTGAACGAAGGCGTGAAATTTGACCTAACGTAACATAGGAAGGTTCCAATGACAATGCCACGATTGGGCCGGTACCGGTCTATTCAATA
>Ga0182015_10003077_pt1 | contig 19125 bp, 16 predicted proteins | sample 712P3MmetaG_FD_120478 | JGI IMG/M metagenome (GOLD analysis project Ga0182015, IMG submission 120478) | Permafrost microbial communities from Stordalen Mire, Sweden - 712P3M metaG | ecosystem: Environmental > Terrestrial > Soil > Wetlands > Permafrost | place: Sweden: Stordalen | collected...
CTGCTCGCGCGGCAGATCGACCTGCGTGATGTCGCCGGTGACGACCATCTTCGAACCGAAGCCGAGGCGGGTGAGGAACATCTTCATCTGCTCGGGCGTCGTGTTCTGCGCCTCGTCGAGGATGACGAAGGAATTATTCAGGGTGCGGCCGCGCATGAAGGCCAGCGGGGCGATCTCGATCACACCCCGCTCGAGGTGCTGGGTGACCTTTTCCGGATCGATCATGTCGTGCAGCGCGTCAAACAGCGGCCGCAAGTAGGGGTCGATCTTCGCCATCAGGTCTCCCGGCAGGAAGCCGAGCCGCTCGCCGGCCTCGACGGCGGGGCGCGTGAGGATGATGCGGTCAACCTCGCGCCGCGACAGCGCGGCGGCGGCGAGCGCGACCGCCAGGAACGTCTTGCCGGTGCCGGCAGGTCCGATCCCGAAGCTGATCGTGTTCTCACGAATCGCGTCGACGTAGCGCTTCTGCCCGACGGTCTTGGGCGCCACGCGCTTCGCACGGTGGTGCCAGACGACGTCGTCGAGGACCTGGGCCGGGGAGTGCTCGGCAGCGATCACGCCGCGGATCGCTGCAATCGTGGCTTCGGACAGCGCGTGACCGGCCTCGAGCAGGTTCGCGAGCTCCTGCACGATACGCGCGGCGTCGTCGACCTGCTCGACGTCACCGTCGAGCGTGAGGCGGTTGCCGCGCAGGTAGATCGCGCAGCCCACCTGGCGCTCGAGCGCTCGCAGTAAGGCGTCTTGGCTGCCGGCCAGCGCGGCCGCGAGGTCGTTCGGCAGCTCGAGCTGGCTTCTCACGTTGCGGTTGCGCCGAGGGCCTCGCGAACCTGCTCGGAGACCCGTTTGCCGTCCGCGCGGCCGGCGACCGCGGCGATCGCGATCCCCATGACCTTGCCGAGATCGCGCGGCGAGCTGGCACCGCTCTGGCTGACGGCGTGGGCGACGATCTGCGCCAGCTGCGCATCGTCAAGCTCGGCGGGTAGGTAGGCGCTGATCAGGGTGGCCTCGCGCGCCTCGCCGGCGGCGAGATCTTCGCGCCCTGCGTCACGGTAGGCGCGCTCGGCCTCGGCGCGACGCTTGCGCTCGCGGCGCAGCACGGCAAGCTCGTCGTCAGAGCCCTCCTTCGCCGCCTTCTGGAGCTCGGAGAGGACCATCCGCAGCGTGCCGACGCGCTCCTTCTCGCCCGCTTTCATCGCGGTCGCAAGGTCGCTCTTGATGGTGTCGATGATGCTCATCGCGACCTAGAGGATACGCGTAGCTCGAGCGTCGTTTGCAATCGAGGCGTGGGCGTCATTTTGCAGGCGAACAGAGGGCGCAGAAACGACGCCTCCAGCATGTAATGTCCTCCCTCGAGCCTGATTAGGGGCCTGTGCTCGACCCGTTACCCGCGGGGGTGCCGCTGCCAGCGGCGAATCGAGAGGCGACGTGCACGGCTCAAGGTCAATTGCGCAGATTCAAGTTGGCAAGCGCTCACGCAGCGTCCGCGTCGCGTTAGCAATTGGCGCCGCCGGGCTGGCGAGCGCGCTTGGCGTCGTCTCATCATCCGCTGCGGCCGCCGATGCGAGTGTCCCGCCAAGCGGACCGGTGGTCGTGATCTCGCCGCTGCGTGGGACGCCGGACGCGAACCCAGACACCCAGATCAGCTTTCTGGGCGTGCCCGCGAGTGAGCTTGGTGCGATCGTCGTAACCGGGTCGCGCAGTGGTCGGCACAGCGGGCGCGTCGAGGCCTACTCCACAGGCACTGGCGCCAGCTTCCTGCCGCGCAGGCCGTTCCTGGCGGGCGAGCGGGTCACGGTCTCGGCCACCGTCGTCGCCGGCTCGACCACCGAGACGATCGGCACGGCCTTCAACGTCGCGGCGCCCTACCACCTGCCGCCGCCCAATCCGAACCACCGCGTCGCGGCGACGGCTAGCAACGTAATGCACTTTTATTCAGAGCCGAAGCTACACCCCAACGCGGTCGCAGTCACGACACCCGCAGCAGATCCGACGGCCGGCGATATCTTCGTCGCACCGGACTCTGGAGCCGGCCTGGACGGGCCGATGATCGTCTCGCCGACCGGCAGCCTGGTCTGGTTCGATCAGCTTCGTCGCGGGACGACCGCCTACAACTTCCAGGTTCAGCAATACGCGGGCCAGCCCGTGTTGACGTGGTGGCAGGGGTCTGTCATCGACGGCCACGGCCAGGGCGTCAACGTCGTCGAGAACGCCAACTACGCGCCGCTCGCCACTGTCCGAGCCGGCAACGGGCTCTACGCCGACCTGCACGACTTCGTGATCACCCCGCAGGACACCGCGTGGCTCACGGCCTACGCACCGATCCGCTGGAATCTCAGCTCGTTTGGCGGGCCGTCCGATGGGCTGCTCGACGACAGCACGGTGCAGGAGATCGACATCAAGACGGGTCTCGTGATGTTCCAGTGGGACGCACTCGGGCACGTCGACCTCAGTGACACATACGAGCCAATTCCGCACGTCACCCCGACTCCGTTCGACTTCTTCCACGTCAACTCGGTGGATCCCGAGGCTGACGGTGACGTGTTGATCTCCTCGCGCAACACCTCAACGGCATACCTGATCAGCGGCGCGACCGGCGCGGTGTTGTGGCGCCTCGGCGGTAAGAGGTCGACGTTTACGCTCGGGCCAGACGTCCGCTTCGCCTGGCAGCACGACGTCGAGATGCTTCCCAACGGGACCATTACGGTGTTCGACAACGAGGACGGTTCGCCGACGAGGCCGACGCCGTCACGGGCGATCGACATCGCGATCAACGCACAGGCGGGCACCGCGACGCTCGTGTACGCGCTCACCTACCCGGGTAACCGCGTCCTAGCGAGCACGCAAGGGGATGTGCAGCTGCTGGCGAACGACGACGAGTTCGTCGGCTGGGGCTCCGCCGGCGTGGTCTCCGAGTTCTCCCCGACCGGGCAGCTCACGTTCGCGATGCGTTTCTACTGGCCGACGCATACCTACCGCGCATTCCGCGCCCCATGGAGTGGCCAGCCGCTCACGCGGCCCGCGCTCGTCAATGCCGGGAAACCCACGCACGGCTCGACGAGGCTCTATGTGAGCTGGAACGGCGCGACCGACGTCGCGAGCTGGCAGGTGCTCGCCGGGGCCTCCTTGACGAGTCTCACGACGGTCGGCAGCTACCCATCGACGGGCTTCGAGACAGCGATCCTCGCGCCGACGGTGGCACCGTATTTTTGCGTCCATGCGCTCTCGGCGAGCGGCGCGGTACTGAGCACCGCGTGCCGCGTGGTCCGAGTGTAGGCGAGCACAAACGCTTCGGCGTCGGGGAGAGTGCGAGCGTCGAGAGCTTGCTCAGATCGTGACCACGGGACCAGTCGCGAGCAGCTTGCCGCTGGCGTCGGTGCCCTGGACGCGCAGGTGGGTGAACCTTCGTGGGACGCGTATGAGGGTTTCGAAGCCGGTGCGCACAACGCTGGCGAGGGGTGCGAGGTCGGCGGCGCTGGTCCCGGCGAGTGCGGTCCAGCGTGCGACTCGGGTGTCGCCGTTCCAACTGACAAATGCGTCGGTGTGTGTGGCGCTGGACCGGGTGGCGATGGCCGGCGCGCCTGACCCCTCACCGCTCCACGGCAGTTGATAGGCGCGGTATGAGATGTAGTGGGGGGCGCCAAGCCTGGCGTCGAAGACCAACTCGCCGGACGCGGTGAACTCGGAGACGTATGGCTGTGAACCCCAGCCGATGAAGATGTTGCCGTTGGGCAGCACCTGGACGCTGCCCTGGCTGATCGCATAGAGGTTCGCAGGATGCACGTAGGCGTGGCGCAAGGTCGCGCGGCGGTGACTCTCGTCGACGTTGAGCACGAGCGCGCGGGAGACCGTCTCGCCGTTGTCGAACATCGTGATCGTGCCGTCGAGCTGGCGACGTGCGTCGTGCTGCCATCCAAACGTGGCCGCGGGCTCGATCGCGAAGGTGCTGCGTTTGCCGCCCAGCCGCCAGATGATCTCGCCGCTGCTGCGGTCGAGCTTGTAGATCGCGTGGGTGTTGCGCGCGGAGACGAGCAGGTTTTGGTCGGTGTCCACCGCGATCGAGTTCAGGTGCACGTAATCCCAGTTCTTGGCATTGATCGGGATGAAGTAGGACTCGTCCAGCGCGATATGGTCGAGACTGTGCCACTCCATTAACAACTTGCCGCTGGCCAGGTCGATCTCCTGGAACATCGCATCCTGGATCGTGCCCTTCGCGGACCCGCCGACCGCACGCAGGTCGCGAGTGACGATGCGGTAGGTGGTAAGCAGCGCAGTGTCGCGGTCGGTCAGCAGAAACTCGTGCAGATCGCCGTGCTGGCCGTTTCCCGCGTTGACTCGCGCGAGCGGCGTGTAGGCGGCGTCGGCGATCACGTAGCTGCCGACGCCGTGGCCGAACTCAACCCGCCCCTCGAACCAGGTCAAGGCCGGACGTCCCATGAACGTCTGGACACGAAAATCGGTGCCGATAAGCGGCTGGGCGAGCGGCTGCTCCCAAACCAACTCGCCGCGCGGATCCACGATCACCGGCCCGGCCTGCTTGCCCGGCACGCCGTAGGGGGCGAGCAGGATCAAGCCAGAGCCGGACCCCTGACTCCCTGGCGCCACGCTCAGCGCTGGAATCTGAAGATCCGGGCGGCTGTAGAACGTCGGCACGCTCGCGGCATCGACGAACAGGGCATCGACGCCATACACCGGTGGGCGACCGGACGACCTCAGGGCGAATGCCGTCGCCGCCAGCCCGCCGGCCGCAATCAATTGCCGGCGGGTCAATCGGTGCGCCGCAGCCGACGTGTCCTGACCGCCGGCTCGCCGATCGCCGATCGCAGTGTTGCCGTCGAGCCCGTCGTCGTTGCGCCGGTTGCGACCAACACGCAGAGCGCCACCCGCACGCCAACTCATGCTCGTCCTCTTTGAGCCATCGGCCAACCAATTGAAATTGGCTCGCGTATGGCACGACGAAGAATCCACCACGCGAGCGCTTGAGCGCTCGCGTGGAGCCGCCAAAGAAAAGCGCGCTCGTGCGCCCCGGGCATGGTCGGCGATTGGTACCTCTGTCAGGCCGCGGGTTCGAACACCAGCGCGAGCCAGTCGCCGTCGCGCTCGCGCAGGCGCTCTTGCAGGCCGTGACGAGCGGCAAGCTCGGCGGCGAGCTCGTCGCCCTGGACGGCGAGCAGGCCGGAGGCGATCAGGCAACGCGGCTGATGCTCGAGGCGCTCGGACAGCACGAGCAGCAGCGGGCGCAGCAGGTTCGCGACGATCGTCTGCGCGGGGTCGAGCGCCTCGGTGTGGAGGTCCGCGCGACGCACAGCGATCGCGACGGCGTTGGCCTTGGCGTTCGCGCGCGCGGCGACGACGCTTTCCTCCTCGTGGTCGAGCGCCGCGACCGGGCTCCAGCCGAGCTTCGCGGCGGCGATCGCCAGCACGCCCGAGCCGCAGCCGATATCGAGCAGCGAACCGTGGGCGCCGCCAGCGCGCTCCCGGGCGACGAGCAGCTCGAGGCAGAGCCGCGTGGTGGCGTGCGAGCCGGTGCCAAAGGCTTGGCCGGGCTCGATCACGAGGTCGATCAACGGCTCGCCGCGGTCGCTTCGGCGCAGCGGCTGGAGCCATGGCGGGCGGACGTAGAGTCGCTCGCTGACCACGATTGGCTGATGAAACGCGCGCCAGCGCTCGGACCAGTCGTCAGCGACCTCGCTCGTGTGGACCGCGAGGAGGGCCGCGCCGATACTGGCCTTGAGCTCCGCGGCGCTCGGTAGCTCGGCGGGGGCGCCGTAAATGACGTACTCGACCGTGTGATCGTCGACGTCGACCTCTTCGAGGCCGGCGGGTGAGAAGACGAGTAGCTCGGCGAGGAGCGCCGGCGCGTCTGCGCGCGCGGCGCGAACCGCGAGGCGAATCACGCGGCGTGCGGGCGCAGCCAGCGACGCAGCTTGGTGCGCACCGAGTCGTCGCCGCGCAGGTTCTCCTCGGTGATCGTCTCCGCGAGCCGCGCGAGCAGTTCACGCTGCTCGGCGGTGAGGTGTCGTGGGATCTGCACGTTGACCAGCACCTGCAGATCACCCCGCCCGTTACGTCGTAGGCGCGGCATGCCGCGACCGCGCACGACAACGCGCTCCCCGGGCTGGGTGCCCGGCTCGAGCGTGACCTCCGTCGGGCCCTCGAGTGTCGGTACCTCGACGGCGACGCCGAGCGCGGCCAGCGGTGCCGCGACATCGACGATCGTGATCAGGTCGTCGCCGTCGCGGATGAAGCGTTCGTCCTCGGCGACGTCTACGAGCACGTAGAGGTCCCCCGCACTTGCGCCGGCCTCGCCGACGTGGCCGTGCCCGTGTACGCGCACGCGCTGGCCATCAGCGATCCCGGCCGGCACATCGACCTTGACCTTGCGCTTGGCGACCAACCGACCGCGGCCGCAACAGACGCGGCAGGGCTGCTTGGCGACGCGACCGTCGCCGCCGCAGGTGTCACACACGACGGTGCGCACCATCTGGCCAAACGGCGTGCGCGTCACCGCCTGCAGCTGGCCCGCACCCGCACAACGCGCGCAGGTCTCGATCGGCGTGCCCGGCTCGGCGCCGTTCCCCTTGCAATGCGCGCAGCGATCGACGGCGTCGTAGACGACTTCGAAGGAGCCGCCAGTCGCCGCCTGGGCGAGCTCGATGTGCAGCTCGGCGGCGACGTCGCCGCCGGTCGCCGGTCCACGCGCGCCGGAGCCGAAGATGCCACCACCGCCGCCGCCGAAGAACGCCTCAAAGAGGTCGCTGATCGAGCCGAACTGGTCGAAGTTCGGCTGGTAGCCACCGGAGCGCAGGCCCTCGTGGCCGTAGCGATCATAGGTCGCACGGCGATCGGGGTCGGAGAGGATCTCGTAGGCCTCGGCGAGCTCCTTGAACTTGGCCTCGGCGCCAGGATCGTCGCTGTTGACGTCCGGGTGCAGCTCGCGGGCAAGCCGGCGAAAGGCCTTCTTGACCTGCGTTTCGTCGGCGTCGCGCGAGACGCCGAGCACCTCGTAAGGATCGCGTGGCGTTGCTGGACGGACCACTTATTTATGCGGCGCTGTCGTAGACGTCCTCGACGAAGCGCGAGAGCTGCAGCGCGACGGCGCGGACGCTGGCGATGGCGGTCTCGTAGTTCATCCGCACCGGGCCGATCACCGAGACCGTCCCGAGCTTGCGCTGAGTGAGGCCATAGCCCGAAGCCACGACGGCAAGCGTCTGCAGGCCGGGAACATCGTTCTCCCGGCCGATGCGCACGAACACGCCGCGCTCACCGAGCGCGCGACGCAGCAGCTCGACAAGCGCGACTCGCTCCTCGATCAGGGCCATCAGCTCGTTGACCTCCGCCAGGCTGACGAAGCGGTGGGCGCCGAGCATGCGAGAGGTGCCGTCGACGTAGAGCACGTCCTCGCCACCGCCGGCAAGCTCAGCAAATGCCGGCGCGAGCTGCCCGATGAAGGCGCGCTCGCGCGGGCCGAGCTCGGGGTCGGCCAGACGCTGGTTGATCATCCGCGCGCCGACCGGTAGGCCGCCGACACGCTCGTTGAGGTACTCCCCGGCCCAGGCGATCAGCCCCGGGTCAACGGGCGACTCGAACGTGCACAGCAGCTTGGACACGCCGCCGGCTGAGGTGATCACGACGACCATCACGACCCCCGGGTGCAAGGTCAACACCTCGACGTGGTGGATCGTCGCGCGCTCGATCGCCGGCGCCGAGGCCACCGCCAAGAGGTTCGTCATCTCCGAGAGCGTCTCGGTCGTGGTCCGCAGAGCGTTATCGAGCTCGCGCCGCTCCGGACTCAGTGCCAGCGGCGCCGTCAGCGCGCGTCCCGGCGGGCGCGCGAGGAGGCGATCGACGACATAACGGTGTCCGGCGTCGGTCGGCACGCGCCCGGCTGAGGTGTGAGGGTGCGCGAGCAGTCCGTGCTCCTCGAGCAGCGCGAGCTCGTTGCGAATCGTCGATGACGCGCTCGCGAGATCCGCGTCCGCGGCCAGCGTCTTGGAGGCGACCGGCTGACCCGTCGCGGCGTAGCTCTCGACGACTTTGCGCAGAATTGCCTCTTGGCGGGGTGTCAACATGCTCAGCTGATTGTAAACGTGGGGGTCACGAGCCCCCGCTTTGCCGGGGCCCGGGCCTAGGTGGATGAGGGCTATGGCTGGTCGACCAGGCGTCCTACGGCGAGCGATGTGACACAGCCGCCTGCGGGAAGTCGAAATTCGACCGACGCGAGATAACCGTTGTAATACAGCGGGATCACCTCGCCACCCGCTTGCCCGCGAGGTATGCGCGAGACGAATCCCAAGCGATGGCCTCCGGACCCTGTGAGCTCTATGGGGAGCAAATCGCTCGCCACCGTGCGGAAGCGCACGCGCAGCATTGCCGGCCGAGCGTTCAGCGGCGCGTTGATGAACTGCGTACGCGCCAGCGGCACGCGTAGCCACTCCGTGGCCTCGCCCGCCGGCGCGCAGGCGCTCGTCCCGTTGCGCAGCGCGGGCGTCGCAGCGGCGTGAGCCGAAGCGGAAGTGCTGACGCTCGCCTGGTCGAGCAACCCACGGGTCGACGTAGTGAACTTCACACGCTGCAGCCGACCGCTCGCGCCGACCACATACAACGGGTTCGTGTTTTCACCGACAAGCAAGTGTGAGTTAAACAGCGCGAAGAATTCACCGTAAGTCGTGTATGGTCGCAATCCGGCGGGCAGAATTATAGTGGGTACTCTGAGATCTATTAGCACAGGCTCACGGCCGCGTGTGGCCTTAATGCGCTTGACGCTGGCGAGATAGTTGCTGACGTACACCCGGTCCTTGGCCGCCTGCCAAGTCACATTACGCAGCACGTGCAATGACGTGAGGTAAAGCGCCGTGTAGGCCACCACCCCGACCAACCCGCCGGCGCCGAGCAAGCGCCGCGACCCTCGCCCGGGCATAGCTCGGCGGGAGCCGCGAACCGCCGACCGTTTCCGCTGGCCGCTCCAGCGCGCGCTGATCGCGAAGGCTGCGAGGATCCAGAACATGAACTGGACCGACTGCTGGTAGTAGAGAACGTACGCGTCCTTGAGGCCGTAGTGCACGATGCGGTTGTCGGCCAGCGGCACCATGGTGACCAGGAACACGATGACGAACGCCACCAAGCAGCGCCACGCACGCGGACGCAGATACAACGTGACGGCGAGCGCCGCAAGCACGACAACGATTCCCACAAGAAGAAGTGGATGTGCACCGAGCGGCGATCGCCGGTACTGGATCCCCGTCAGCCCCGGGATAAACGTCTGGAACAGCGCAATCGCCAGAAAGTGCGCCACGACGCTCAGCGACGGGTGGACCTTCCGCGGGTAGTAATAGTAGGAGTAGTAATTGGCGAACGCCAACGCGTCCAAGATCACGTAACCCGCCCACGCCGATCGCTCACGCCACAGCGCTGCGACCCAGGCACGGGGACCAGGATGGCGCTCGAGCACGAGCAGGCTGATAACGGCGATATAGATCGGCAACAGCATCGCCGTCTCGTAGTCCAGCAGCGCCAACTCAAACGCGACGAAAGACCCCAGCAGCAGCTTACGCGAGCCGACCTCGCGCCAGCGCAGGTAGCAGCCGATCGAGATCAGCGAAAAGACCGTCGCCGGCAGGATGTTTGCCGTCGCCGTCCACCAGACCAGCAGACGAATGAGAAATACCGACTGGCCAAAGAGGAGCGTGAACCAAAACGCACGCCAGCCGTTGCCGAGAATCAAGCACATGACCCAGGCGAACGCGACCAGCGCGCCGGCGTACATCGCCAGCTCGAAGCCGTGGGTGAAGACCCAGCTCCCAGGCGCCACGGCGACGACGAACGAGTCCAGCAGGCGGCTGATCGGCGAGAAGTGCTCATAGAGCGCTTGGCGCAGATAGGCGATGCTCAGACTGTCGTTGCGCGCCTGGTTGAGGAAGACGTAGTCGTCAAGGAAGAAGAACGAGCTGCTGGTCAGTAGCGTCGCAAACACTTGCGCCGCGATCGACGCTGTCCAGAGCCAGTGCGGCGGGCGCTGCCAGCGGCGGACGTGCTCGCCCGTGGGCACCCCTGTCGCGCGCCTGTGAGGGTCAGCTGCCGTCTGGGCGGTCGCGTTCACGACGCATGCTTGGTCGCGTCGATCAGCGTCGCCTCCGGACCTGTCTCGCAGTGGTAGACGAGCTGGTAGCCGAATAGCGTGGGCCGGATAAGCACCCCCGCGCGATCCAGGAGTCCGATTGCGCTCCTGATCTTTCCGCGCTCGGGCGCGAGCACCTCGAGCGGAAGGCCGGTGACGTGGGTTCGCACGATCGTGAAGCCGGCCTTGCGCAGCTCACGCTCGATGCTGCGCCGCGTGAAGAAGCGGACGTGCGTGCGATCGAGCAGGCCACGCTGGTCATAGTCGAAGATGCCGAGCACAGTCCTGGCGCGCACGTACCAGTGGCCAAAGTTCGGCACCGACACGATCAGCGCGCCGCGTGGCAGGAGTACGTCACGAACGTGTTCGAGCAGAAGCCCAGGCTCGCGCACATGCTCGAGTACGTCGCCGGCCAGCACGACGTCAAACGGCCCCGCCGCAGCCACCTCGTCGGGCAGGCCGTGATCCAAATCCGCCTGGATGAAATAGTCGAAGCGGCCGCGCCCCTGCGGCAGCTCGAGCACGTCGACACCGACAACCCGGTGACCCAGAGAGCGCGCGCGCTCCGCCAGCAAGCCGCCGGAGCAGCCGAGGTCGAGCATCCTTCCCGGCCCCAGTCGCTCGAGCCAGCGCAAGATCACCGCGTGCGAACTGCCGGGACTCTCCTTCAATTCGTATTCGGCGCCGACTTCGGCTAGATCGTCGGAGCGGAAGCCGATCTTTGCCATGCGGTAGCGGATGACGTCCGCGCAGACATCTCGCGCGTACTTGAAGCCATCGACGTAGCAGATCTCATCGCCGTAATAAGTCGGAATCGGAACCTCCACGATGCGCTTCCCGGCCCCCGTCAGCTGGATGATGATCTGGGTGTCGAAGTTGAAGCCGTCGGAGTTGCGCTCAAAGGGGATCGACTTCAGCGCCGCGACGCTATAGGCGCGGTATCCGGAGTGAAACTCGGTCAGGCTCGTGCCCAGAACGCGGTTCTCAAAACGCGTGAGCAGCTTGTTGCCAAAGTACTTGTAAAGCGGCATCCCGCCCACCCGCGCCGCCCCCTTGACCATCATCCGCGAGCCCATCACGGCATCGCACTCGCCGCGCTCTAGCGGCGCCACGATCTCGGCAATGCACTCGGGCGCGTACTGGCCATCACCGTGCAGCAGCACCACGATGTCGAGGTCGTGTTCGATCGCGAGCCGGTAACCAGCCTTCTGGTTACCGCCGTAACCGAGATTGTCGGGGTGGCGAATAATCGTGAGCGGCAGATCGTCCGCAATCTGCTTGTAGCCGAGGCCCACCAGGTACGTCGCGTCCTGACTCGCGTCGTCGCAGACAAACACCCGTGTGATCCGCCGGCGAAAGTCCTTCGGCACACGATCCAGCACCTGCGCAAGCGTCGAAGCCGCGTTGTAGGCCACCACAACAACGCCAATCTTCGGCTCTGGCCGCACAACCGGTTCCGTTTGGTTCGCCATCACCGGCGACAAGCCCTTGCTCATTGCCGCCCAGCTGGACAAGGTCGTCGGGAGCGCTGCCGCGAGGGGCGACTGCCGCCGCGGCCGCTCGCACACGCCAGCTCGCGCTGGCGACGGCGGGCCACGCGATTGGCGCTCACGCGAAGCGAAACTTGAGCGCGGGTACGCGTTCCCGGCACTATCAGCTCGCCATATTGTTCAAAGCTCATACAAAGAAGACTATGTGACAGCTGGACCCGCGGTCACGAGAGGTCGAGCCGCTGGTCGCCTTTACGCTTGCCACGCGAGGACTCGCTATGCCCGCATCGTGCGGGCGATGAGGCCTCGCGCGCTCAGCCCGACTCGAGCTCGGCGACCGCGTTGCGGATGATCGCCTTGTCCTGCTGCTTGGCCGTGGCGGTCACGATCAGGCGCTCTCCGTGCCGCTCGGTGACGGTCGAGGTGATCGTGATCTCGTGCTCGGGGAGCCCGACGCCGCGGAACGTCACGTCCAGTCGCTTGAGCTTCTCCGGGCCACCCGCCGCATCTGTCTGTGCCCGCGCGACCAGCGCCATTGTGTAGAGGCCGTGGAGAATCCGCCCGGGCAGCCCGACCGACTTCGCGAACGCCTCGTCGAGGTGGATCGGGTTGGCATCGCCGGATGCGCTCGCGTAGCGCTCGGTGACCGCGCGGTCGGGGGTGACACGCAGCATCGCCAGCTCGCTGCCCGGCTCGAGCGGAGTCATTCGCGTGGCCGCACGATCACCGTCCAGCTGCCGCGAGAGACTTCCTCGTCGCGCTGGTTTTGCGAGCTCGAGTGCCAGACGTAAAAGCGCATCCCGAGGCGCTCGCTGACCTCGGCGAGCCGGATCGCGGTCGTGATCTGGTCGCCCGCAACCACCAGCGGGCCCCACTCGAACTCCTGTCCGCCGTGCACAAGCATCGTCAGGTCGATGTCTAGTTCCGGATCTCGCATTGCGGCGGCAAACGCCGGACCAGCGTAGACCGCAGCGAACATCGGCGGCGCGACGAGGTCCTCGTGGCCGGCGCTACGAGCCGCGTCGAGGTCCAGGTAGAGCGGATTGCTCTCGCCGACCGCGATCGCGTACTCGCGAACCGCCTCGCGGCTTACGAGATAATGCGCTGGCGGCATGGTTCGCCCGATCTGCTCGGCGCTCGAGGTCACTGTCCGAGCGGACGCTACCGCTCGACGCCGGCGCCGTTTGCGCCGACCGACCACGTGTTCGAGCCGTGCAGCAGCTTGGCGAGGTCGGCGGCCGTGAAGCTCGCCCGCGCCGCGCTCAGCTCCGCCGTGCGCGCCGCCGCGTCGGAGGCACGCGGACTTTGGCGGAAGATCCCGATCGGCGTGGCGCCGCCATCGAGGTCGCCGATCTGGCTGAGCGCGAACGCCAGGCTCGGGTCGGCACGATGGGCGTCGTGGACCAGCAGAGCGTCCTCACCGACGTCGGCGACCTCGGCTACCTCGAGGTCGCCGTCGGTGCGCCGCACGATGCCGTGCTTGCCCTCCGCGCCGAAGCGGATCGGCTGACCGTGCTCGAGCATCACGAGCGCGTCTTCGCGCGTGTCCTTCTCGGTCAGCGCATCGAAAGCCCCGTCGTTGTAAACCGGGCAGTTCTGGTAGATCTCGATCAGCGCGGCGCCGGGGTGCGCGACGGCGGCGCGCAGCATCGCCGGCAGGTGATGTTTGTCGCGGTCGATTGTCCGCGCCACGAACGTCGCGCCGGCGCCGAGTGCCAGCGCGACCGGGTTGAACGGCTCGTCGGGCGAGCCGAACGGCGTCGACTTCGTGACCTTTCCACGCTCGCTGGTTGGTGAAACCTGACCCTTGGTCAAGCCGTAGATGCGATTGTTGAAGAGCAGGATCTTCAATGGCACGTCACGCCGTAGAGCGTGGATCAGGTGGTTACCGCCGATCGATAGCGCGTCGCCGTCGCCGCTGACAACCCACACCGAGAGGTCGGGACGCGCCGCCGCCAGTCCGCTGGCGAGTGCCGGTGCGCGACCGTGGATCCCGTGCACGCCGTAGGTGTTCATGTAATAGGAGAAGCGGCCGGCGCAGCCGATGCCCGAGACGAACACGGTGCGCTCCGGCGGCACCCCGACCTCCGGCAGGAAGCCCTGGACAGCGGCAAGGACCGCGTAATCGCCGCATCCCGGACACCAACGGGTCTCAGCGTCTGACTGAAAATCAGCTTTGGTCAACACGCGCGAGCCGGGCGGCTCCGCTGTCCCATTGGTCTTCGCAGCGCCGTTGGTAGGGGCCGCGCTCATAGCCTGCTCAGCATCTCCCGTTCCATCTCGGCGGCGAGCAGCGGCCGTCCCTGCGTCACGGCGTAACTCTCGAGGTCGAGCAGGAACTCGCTCCGCAGCAGCTTCACCAGCTGGCCGTCGTTCATCTCGGCTACGAGCACGCGCGGGTAGGCGCGAAGGATCTCCTCGGTGTTCGCCGGCAGCGGGTTGAGGTTACGAAACTGGGCGTGGGCAACCGCTCCGCCGCCCTCGCGAACCCGTCGCACCGCGGTGCGTAGCGTGCCGTAACTCGAACCCCACCCAATCACCAACAGCTCGGCCTCAGGATCGGCGTCAACTTCCAGCTCGGCGACCTCGATACCGGCAACCTTGGCTTTGCGCTGGTTGGTCATCAGCTGGTGGTTCTCCGGGTCGTAGGAGATGCCGCCACTCGGCTGGGACTTCTCGATACCGCCAATCCGATGCTCGAGCCCCGGCGTACCGGGGATCGCCCACGGCCGCGCCCGGTCCGCGTTTCGTGCGTACGGTGCAAACGCCGACGATCCGTTGGCTCTAGCCAGCTGGGGATCGATCGCCGGCAGCTTCGTGACATCGGGGATCAGCCAGGGCTCGGAGGAGTTCGCGAGGAACAGGTCGGTCAGCAGGATCACCGGCGTGCGATAGCGGATAGCGATCCGCGCCGCCTCGAGCGCGGCTTCGAAGCACTGTGACGGGGTCGTCGCGCAGACGATCGGCAGCGGCGACTCCCCGTGACGCCCGTACATGGCCATCATCAGATCCGATTGTTCGGTCTTGGTCGGCATCCCGGTCGACGGGCCGGCGCGCTGGACGTCGATGACGATCATCGGCAGTTCGAGCATCAGCGCCAGACCGATCGTCTCGGCCTTGAGGTCCATACCGGGGCCGCTAGTGGCAGTCACGCCGAGCGCACCGCCGAACGCGGCACCGAGCGCCATGCCGGCGGCGGCTATCTCGTCCTCGGCCTGGATCGTCCGTACGCCCGCACTGCGATGACGCGCCAGCTCGTGCAAGAGCTCGGAGGCCGGCGTGATCGGATAGGAGGCGAGCACGAGCGGCAGGCCGCTACGCTCGCTGGCCGCGATCAGGCCAAGCGCGGTGGCGGTGGTCCCGTTGACGGTGCGGTAGATACCAGGCGCAACATCGTGCGCGGTCGCGACGGTGTAGCGGTGGTCGATCAGCTCCGTCGTCTCGCCGAACGCCCAGCCGGCCCGCAGCGCGGCGAGGTTGGCCTCGAGTGCCGGCTTGTTGGCCGCAAACTTCTTGTCCAGCCAGCTTTCAGCGACTGCGGTCGGACGATCGTAGAGCCAGCAAAGCAGGCCCAGCGCGAACATGTTCTTGGCGCGCATCCCGTCGCGCGTGGACACCTCAGCCATGCCTTCGACAGCACGCGCCGTGAGCGTCGTCATCGGGATCCGCCGCACGACGTAGGCCTCGAGCGATCCGTCCTCGAGCGGGTTGGTCTCATACCCCGCCTTCGCGAGGTTGCGTGTCGTGAACGCGTCCTCGTTGGCGATGATCGTCGCGCTGCGCTCGAGCGCGCCGACGTTGGCCTTCAGCGCCGCTGGGTTCATCGCCACGAGCACGTTCGGCGCGTCGCCCGGTGTGAGGATCTCGCGCGAGGCGAAGTGGATCTGGAAGCTCGACACGCCGGCGAGCGTGCCGGCCGGCGCGCGGATCTCCGCGGGGAAGTTCGGCAGCGTGGCGAGGTCGTTGCCGAGCACCGCCGTGACGTCGGTGAAACGACCGCCGACGAGCTGCATCCCGTCGCCGGAGTCGCCGGCAAAGCGGACGATGACCCGCTCCAGCTCCTCGATCGGCTTGGCTGCACTACTCACGTGCTTACCCCGTCCCCTACTTCTACGGGCAACCTGCCCGACGCTCCTGGATTATGAACAATAACGTTCGCCCCGGACCGTGGTTGCGGCATTTATCACGAGCGCTGCCGGCGGCCGGAACAACGCGCCCCGGCCGCCGGCGCCCAGCACGACACGGCTCAGAAGGCGATCGACTCCTCCTCTTCCAGCTCCTCGGCATCGACCCCGGCGCCCGCGCGCGAAGCGAGAAACTGAACGTTGTCCGCGACGACGCCGACGGCCTGGCGTCGTTCGCCCTCGGCGTTCTCCCACTCGTGCCAGTCGAGGCGTCCGTCGACCGCGACCGGCCGGCCCTTCTCGAGAAATCGCGAGCATGCCTCGGCGCTCGCCCCAAACACCGAAACGTCGAAGAAGTTCGGCTTCTCGTCCCACTCACCGGTGTCGCTGTTGCGCCAGCGCGAGTTGCAAGCAACGCGCAGCCGGCAGACGCTGGTCCCAGCCGCCGTCGCTCGCAGCTCGGGATCGCGCGTCAGGTTGCCGACGATCACAACCCGGTTTATCGATGACATCAAGTCGCTCCTTTGTTCGTTGTTCACCGTCGCCGCCCACGCTAGGGCGCACTTGGGATGGGACTCGTCGATCGCTCGCCCGCGCCGCGCCCGCGAGCGCTGGCCCTAGCCGCCGTCGCCCACGGCTCGGGATCGGCTGCTTGTCTACTTGATGTCGCCCGCGGTGTCGGGCACGGTGCCCGTACGCATAAGCAAGGTGACACTGCTCATTAAAACGAAGACCAGGAGGAGCACGAACCCGATGAGGTCGAGGAACAGCCCGAACGAGGCGATGACGCCGCCGAGGCCGAAGCCCTGAAGGAAGAACATGCTGCCGACGACGATCGACACCCAGCCGAGCCAGCGCGGCAGGACACCGCTCCTGAGCACGAGCGCGCCAGTTGCCAACGCGAATAGGCTGCCGAAGACATCGCCCACGCTCTCCAGCGCGAAGGTCACGAGGTACAGCGTGTAGGCCAGGCCCTGGTCGTGTTGGGCCCCGTATGAGGCGATCTTTGCTGCGACCAGTCCAGTGATACCGATGTCGCTGATGGCGTGGAGAGCAACAAAGAGCACTCCTCCAACGAGCACCAACGAACCAAGGACTCGCGCGCGATCAGTGTCACCGCGCAGCAGATTGTGCAGTCCGCTCAGGTAGATCAGGAACGCGACCGCGTAGACCATGGAAAGGCACGCGATCACTGTCAGTCGCGTCTCGTGGGCGTGAAGACCTCTCGCGATCTTCGCCGCCGAGTCGTCCTGGGACAATCCGACCCCAAGCGCGACCACGATCTCGGCGAGCAGCGCGATGACGAACAGAACCCCCGCGGCCCAGACGTAGCGCTCCCAAGCGCCAGGGCGCCCGTTGCTACGGCCATGCCGTCCTCCCGCCTGCGCGGCCTCCACGCTTGGGAAAGCTACTCGTGAAGCGCCCGTCAGGCTCTCCCGACCCCCAAACGACGGGCTCCGACTTCGGAGAGGCCCGTCAACCGCCCCGGCGCTAGCCCGCCGCGTGAACTAGGAACCGTTCGCGTCGGATTCCGACAGCTGATATGCGAGGGCTGGTACCCCGTCGCCGGGGACGGCTGCCCCCGACGCGGAAGGGAGCGCGGATAGTCCCGCGTGGATCGGACGAGGATCTCGCTGAATTCACAACCTCTGGAGCGAACGGCGGTATCGTCGGCCGCGGCTTGCCATGCGAGCCGCCATCCAATCGAGGGAGATGCCATGCGCGTGATGATGACGGTGCAGATTCCGACCGAGGCCGGGAACGCCGCGATCAAGGACGGCAGCCTGCCGCAGATCGTCGGGCGCGCGCTCGAAACGTTGAAGGCGGAGGCGGCGTACTTCACGTCGTCGGACGGAATGCGCACCGGCCTGATCTTCTTCGAGATGGAGGACTCCAGCGAAATCCCCTCGGCGGCTGAGCCGTTCTTCCTTGGACTCAACGCCAAGATCACGTTTTCGCCGGTGATGAATGCCGACGAGATGCGCGCGGGAGTCGGCAAGGCCATGCAGGCCGCGTAGTCCTAGAGGGCACTTTGGCCGGACGCGGCGGAGCGGGTCCGCGGGCGACATGCGGGGATGACCCGTGCCGGGGAGACGGCGGCAACGACCGGGCCGCTGCTTCCCCCGGCACATCGACCTGTGTCGCAATGCGAAAGGGAGAAGCGTGAGCGGGCTGACGCCGACCGTGGAGGTCTCACGTCCTAACGCGGCGGCCCCGGCTATCAAGCGCGGGGATCGTGAGCCCGATCGGCCCGAAAAGTAGCTCGAAAAACCGTTCGCGTCGGATTCCCGACGACTCGTACGCAGTTAGGGCTCCACCCCGTAGCCGGAGACGGCTACCCCCACGCGGAAGCGGCAACTGCCCTTACGCTCGCGTTTACCGTGGGCGTAGCGATTGTGTTTGTCGGGGCGTCTCGCGGAGCCTTGGCTCAGTGGCTGGTTGCAAGCAGGAGCAGATCGATGATGGACATGGCGCTGCAGGCGAGTGTCAGCGCGGTCACGATCAGGGAGCTGGTGTGGTCGGCGCGGTGCTGGGCGGCGACCGTCGCGATCGAGAACTCGGGGCGGCCTGGTGTCTCGAAGCGTACGTGTTGGCTCACTAGCGGCTCGCCTGCCTTTCGCCCGCGCCACCTAGCGCCGCCTGAGTGAATCGCTCCATCAGTCCGGCTTGGGTGTCACGGCGGTCCGCGAGCAGTTCGAGCAGGATCAGTCCTTGGCGGAGGAGTACGAGCACGACCAGCCCGAAGGCCATCACCCACGCGGCGTGGTCGAGATGGTGGCCGAGTCTTATCTCCACGGCAGCAACGGCCAGCGCGAGCAGCACCGGTACCATTGGGGCGATCAGCGACGCAAGCGATGGCCTCGTGCGCTTGGGATTCGCGACCGTTGCACTGCTTGGCTGCGAGCTGAAGGCGGCGAGGGCGATCGCGAGATATGCCACGACCCAGCCGGTGTCGATCAGGCCGGGGCTGGTGTAGCTAGATGACGCGGTGAGGTAGGCGAAGGTGCTGTCTGCTACCGCCATCGCCAATAGCCCAGCTAGCAGGCACCACAGCGACAGACGGTCGCCGCTGGTCATTCCGCGGATCGCGAGCACGATGAAGAAGACGATCACGACGTCGCCGAACGGATACGCCATCGCCACCACGCCAGACCACGTGCCGAGATTGCTGCTGTGCCACAGCGTGTCCAGGACAAGCGTCCAGCTGAGGAACAGTAGCGCGGCTGCGACGACCAAGCCATCGAACAGCGAGCGAGTCTTGCGCGCGCCGGTGCCGCCGGTCGCGGGGTGCACGATCAGCGCTGCGACGGCGAGCGGGATCGCTGAGAGGTAGCCGAGATCGGCCCAGGAGGGCACGGGCACAGCCGTGCTGCGGATCAACGCGTAGTAGCCCCAA
>Ga0182015_10003078_pt1 | contig 19124 bp, 15 predicted proteins | sample 712P3MmetaG_FD_120478 | JGI IMG/M metagenome (GOLD analysis project Ga0182015, IMG submission 120478) | Permafrost microbial communities from Stordalen Mire, Sweden - 712P3M metaG | ecosystem: Environmental > Terrestrial > Soil > Wetlands > Permafrost | place: Sweden: Stordalen | collected...
GATCGTCGTGCAGTGGCAGGTCGCGCAGCGTGCGGTCCTGAAACTCCGTGCAGACGCCGCCCACGTCCAGCAGCAGCTTGGACACCGTGTTGAACGAGCACCCCGCCATGCCGGCCGTTGCGCGCATGCTGTCCCCTCCGTGAGCATCGCGAGGATCTGCGCGCGCCGCTCGATGCTCCGATCAGTTTGGTGCGTGGCGCGCTGACTCGGGACCGACGATTGGGCCTCGCTCGTAGGGCGAATCGATCTCGTAGGTCTTGCCGTGGCCTTCGCGTCGTCGCTGCTTCACAAACTCCCGCACCTCTTGGATCTGCTCGCGATCGAGATCCGGGTTCTGCTCCAGCAGTGATGAGCCCGAGAGTTTCGAGCCGCGAGAGGCACGGGGAGGCCCACAGTAGCTCGCCGTGCCGCACGACGACACCATCAAACACACCGAGCGTCTTGACCGCCGATACAGCGACTGAGCCAAGCAGCCGAACCTTTGCAGGGATTTCTCAAACTGATGCACTACCGAGAATCTCAGGGTTCCCCTAAAGTCGGGTTACTCGGCTATCGCGCTCCCGGCCGCGACTCCCGGCCCGCGCTCCAGCTCATGGCAGTAGGCCATGCCGGCGTCGCCGCCGCGCAACTCGAAATTCCGGATCGCCCGGTCGAGCCAGCGGCGCGCCGTCGCCGGTTCGTCGTCCTCGGCGGACATCGCGGCCAGCACGGCCAATACCCACCCCTCCTGGGGGGTGGACTCGATACCCCCGAACACCGCGGCCGCGGCTTCCAGGTGCGCGCGCGCCCGCACTCGATCGCCGGCGGACAGCGCCACGTTCGCCAGGCTGAGCTCGGCGGCACTGAGGCCGATCATGTCGTCGTTCTCGGCAAACCAGCTGCGGCTCTGCTCGGCGGCGGCGCGGCCGCCTGCCGGGTCGCCCGAGCGAGCACGCAGCACCGCCAGGCACCCGCGCGCGATCCCGGTGCCGCGCCGGTCGCCGACCTCTTGGCGGAGGGCGAGGCTGCGCTCGAGCAGCTCCCGGCCGCGGTCGAAGTCGCCGCTCGAGCGGGCGAGGTTGCCGAGCGCGCCCAGCGCGAAGGCTTGCCCCTGCACGTCCGCGAGTCGCTGGAAGCGCGCGAGGCTCTCCTCGATCAGTTCGCCCGCCCGGTCGAAGTCGCCCTCGACCCGATCGACGGCGGCGAGATTGCCAAGGATGTAGGCAACCGCCGCTTCGCCACCGACGCGGCGACAGACGATCGCCGTGTCCTCCTGTAGAAGCAACGGGTAGCCGACCTCCGGTGCGACCGTGATCAGCGCGTAGCTCATCGGCCAGAGTGCCGGGCGCTCGTCGGCGACCAGCTCTCCGGCCCGCTTCAGCGCGAGCTCGAATTGTTGGCGCGCCTGCGGATATTCACGCCGGAACCAGGCCGCGATGGCGCGCGTGTGCGCCGCCCATGTCGGCGGCCGGGCCGCGGGGAGATCGTCTACGAGGAGCGTCTCGTGCTCGCCGAGCAGCGCCTCGATGTGCGCTGGGCCGCTGACGATCGCGCGATAGGCCGTCGATACCTCGACCGCGTCGAACATCCCGGCGTGGTCGCCGAGCTCGCTGAAGATCGCGACGCTTTCTGCGATGAACTCGTGCAGGCGCCCATGGACGCCGCGCCGCAGGCCCACGAGGCAGGCGGCGAGCAGCGCGCGGGCGCGATCTGCGGTGTGCTCCGGCGCCGCCGCCAGGGACGCGTCGAGCCAGCGGTAGCCCTCGGCGAGGTAGCCGCGCATGAGCCAGAAACGCCAGAGGGCGACGGTCAGGCGCAGGGCGATGAGAGGATCGTCCGCGAGGGCCGAGGCGAGAGCGGCGCGGAGATTGTCGTGCTCGAGATCGAGCCGCTGGAGCCGGTCCCTCGCCGGGAGGTCTCCGGCCGGCGTCGGATCGCTCTCGGCGAGCTCGATGTACCAATCGCGATGGCGGCGCCCGAAGGCCTCTCGCTCGCCGGCCTCCTGGAGCCGCTCCGCGGCGTACTGCCGCACGGTCTCCAGCAAGCGATAGCGGCGCTCGCCGGGGCCCTCCTCGACGTGAACGAGCGACTTGTCGATCGCGCGGCCGAGGAGCGCGACGGCCTGCTGGCGCTGCAGCGGATCCTCCGCGCAGATGTCCTCGGCCGCCTCCAGGCCGAAGCTCCCGGCGAACACCGCGAGGCGCCGCAGGAGGATCTGCTCGGCGGGCTCGAGCAGATCGAAGCTCCAGGCGAGTGTCGCTCGCAGCGTCTGCTGCCGGGTCATCGCCGTGCGGCTCCCCCCCGAGAGCAGCTCGAGGGAGTCGTCGAGACGCCCGACGATCTGTGCGGGGGTCAGGGCTCCGACCCGGGCCGCCGCGAGCTCGATTGCCAGCGGCATCCCGTCGAGCCGGTGGCAGAGCGTCGAGATCGCGACCGCGTTCTCGTCGTCCAGCTCGAAGCCGGGGGCAGCCTGGCCCGCCCGAACGGTGAACAGCCGCACCGACTCTGCCTCCAGCGCTCCTTCCGAGGGGGAGCAATCGACCAGCTGCGGGAGGGAGAGGGACGGGACTCGCCAGGTCACCTCGCCGGGAACGCGGAGCGGCTCACGGCTGGTCGCGAGCACCGTGAGGCGGGGGCAGTGGCGCAGCAGCGCCTCGACGAGATGCGCGACCGGCTCCACCAGGTGCTCGCAGTTGTCGAGCAGGAGCAGCTGCTCGCGATCGCCGATGTGCCCGGCGAGCGCGACCTCCGGGGCGCGGTCGGAGGCAAGCCGCGTATCCAGGGCCTGGGCGATCGCGGGGCCGATCAACTCGGGCTCCCCGAGCGCGGCCAGCTCCACCGGCCAGACGCCGGCGGAGAAATCGCCGAACCGCTGCGCCGCCAGCTCCAGAGCGAGCCTCGTCTTGCCGCAGCCACCCGCCCCGGTCAGCGTCAACAGCCGCGAGTTACCCAGCAGCGCGGCGGCCTCGGCGAGCTCGCGCTCGCGGCCGATGAAGCTCGTCAGCTGCCGCGGGAGGTTGTTCGGGCTCGCGGCCGGCGATCGCTCCACGGCCGCCGTGGGTGGGAGCACCGGCTCCCCCTCCCCCGCACCGCGCGTGAGTATCTCCCGGTAGAGGCGGCGGGTCTCCTCGTCGGGCTCGTCCTCGAACTCGCGCCGCAGACCGAGCTTCAGCTCCTGGAACTGGGCCAGCGCCTCCTGCCGGCGCCCGCCCCTCACGTAGAGGCGCATCAGCGCCCGATGCGCGGGCTCGTGCAGCGGCGCGTCGAGCAACACCGATCGCAGGCAGTCGATCGCCGCGGCGGGGTCATCCGGGGCCTCAAGCTCGGCCAGCTCCGTCCCCAGCACCAGGCGAAGCTCGTGGACGGCATCGCGTCGCGACGCAGTCCACTCCTCGTAGCGGTCCTCGGGCAACAGCTCGCCGCCGTAGCAATCGAGGGCGTCCCGGTAGGCAGCGGGATCGCGGCCGCCTCGCGCCATCGCCGCGGTCTCCTCGAAAGCAAGCACGTCGATCCGCACGGCATCGTCGGGGCAGAGGGCGATCACGTCCTCGTGCAACTCCAGACACGCGCGGCCCTCGAGCCCGGCCGAGTCGAGCGCACGCCGCGCCGCAAAGATCGCCTGGTGCAGATTGTTCCGGGCAGAGGCATCGTCGCGCCCCGCCCACAGCAGCTCGGTCGCCCGGTCGGCGTGCAGGCGACGTTCGGGCGCGAGCGCGAGCAGCTTGATCAGGGTCTTCGCCTTGCGCAACCGCCAAGCGTGGTCGGGGACGACGTGGCCGCCTACGGTGATCGAGAAAGCCCCGAGGAGGCTGATGCCCAACACGTCATCGCCCATTCATGCGCCTTTCCTCCCGGAGCCCCCCACACGACAAAATACTCTGCCGAGCACGAGGGCGCACATGCGCTGATCCTCGGCCTGGGTGCTCGCCCACCGCGAGGCTATAGCGGGTAGCGCCGGCGCATGAACGGGGAGAAGTGTGGGACGGTGAAATTGACCTCCCCGTGGTCGGGGCTGAAGATCAACCCCTTCTTGATGAGGCTGTCGCGGTGCACTGAAGATGAGCTGGCCCGACCGCCGAGACGTCCGGCGACATCCCCCGTTTTGTAGGCGCCGTCACCGAGGTCGGCCATTGCGGCCATGTAGCGTCGCTCGGCGGGCGTCGCCTTCTCGAAGCGGACATGGAAGAACTCCTCGTCGAGCTTGGCCTCAACGACCGGTTCGGCGGCCCGCACGTCGGCAAGGGCGATCGGCGAGCTCGGCGCCATGTTCCACGTCTCCTTGCCGTAAGCCTGGACAAACGCGGCGTAGCAGCCCGAGAGCTCAACGATCCGCTGCAGCGCGTCATCCTCGATGTCGACGCCCTCAGCTTGGGCCGGCTCCAATAGCGCCTGTCGCGCGGCGTCGGGGCTCAGCGGTCCGATCTCCGGGTAGGAGAACAGACGCTCGGCATATGACTTGGCATCTACCATCAGACCCGGGAGTTGAGGAAGGCCCGCGCCGGCCAACGCGATGGGCAGCTGCTTCTGGGAGATGCGATGCATGGCGGCCGCGACTGCCTCCATCTCCCCACGCTTGAGGAACTGCATGTCGTCGATCAGGAACACCACGCCGGTCTCGTGCTCTCGCGCCGTCTCCCCGAGTTCCACAAACAGGTGAGTCAGGTCACGCTCGAGGTTGCCCGTCGACCCACCCACCGCGCTCGGGTCGAACGAGAACTCAGCTCTGCCATCGTTGCTCGCGCCGACCTTGAAGCCAGTCAGCAGGCGGGGAAAGGCTTTTAGCCGGTCGCCGAGGGCCCGGCGACGGTCGAGACGCAGCAGTGCCTGATAGGCAGCGTCGGCGAGCTCAGCACGAAAGTCTGTGTCCGAGCGGATCTCGATCGGGTCGGGCGCGGTCCATCCCGAGGCGTCCGCGATGCTCTCGAACTCGAGCAGCAGCACCGTCTTGCCTACCCCTCTCAGGCCAAACACGATCATGCTCGGCTCGTTCATCTCGCGGGTGAGGCGACCGAGCATGGTCCTGAATTGCTGCGTCTGCGTGTCCCGGCCCGTCAGCGCGCGCGGAGGGTTGCCGGCACTCATCGAATATGGGTTCGCGAGCGGATCCAAGGGTGCAAGGTAGCGTGGGTATCAGAAAGTATAAGACGCTATCACGAAAACCTAATAATAGTTTATAATCCCTGATAGATGCCGGGCACGTCCGCAAGCCTGTTGATCGCCGGCGACGGCGAGATCGGGATCTGCGCCTCCCCCAGCGCGGCAATCGTCTCCTCGGCGACGAAGCCGCCTGTAGGAAGCTGGTCGAGATCTACCTGGCGACGGGCGTTATACCAAGTTGCCTCGTCTGGTCTGTCTGCGTGCACGGGCTGCGGCGGTGGCTTCGTGTTGGCGGGCTCGTGGCCCCGGCAGATGCCACAGGATGGCCTCGGCGGGCGAAACCTCAAGAGCCCGGCAGAGCTCGAGCAGCATGTCGAGGCTCGGTTCACGGAGCCCGCGCTCCAGCAGCGAGATATGCGTCCGGTGTAGCCCCATCGCTGTCGCGAGCTGCTCCTGGGAGAGGTTGCGTCGCTTGCGCGTCGATCGGAGTGCTTCGCCAAAAGCCGCGATCATCGGTTGCCGTCAATGACCCGCAGACGTCGCTCGGCAGAGAGTTGGGTCGCTTGCACCTCGGACTCTGGGGGAAGGCGCAGATAGTCGCGCACCGTGTCGGAGAGTGACCGGCCCTGCATCGTGGCGAGCCGGACGAGGTTTCGGTACTCCGGCGGCGCGAGCTTGACGACGACCACCTCGGAGCAGATAGGCATCAGACGCAGATCAGTCCGAGCGTGTCCAGGTGCCGGAGCGCGACCGTGGTGTGGAGTGCGCCGCCCTCATCCTGGCGAATGACGCCGCTCACGATGAGCTTGGCGACCGCTGTGTCGATTGTCGTTGGCGTAACGCCTTCGCGGATCGCCGCGTACAGCTCGGCCGGCATCGCCGCTCGCTTGCGGCCGAGCAGCTGCACGACTACGGCCCGTTCGGCGACGGTAGGATCATCCGGCATTGGCAGAAGAACTCCTCTGGCGATGTAGGCGGGCAGAGGGGGCTACCCCAGCTGTCTAGCTGCCCTGCAAGCGGCGCGAGCCTAGCAGATTACGCCTGCCAGTGGAATCCGAATAGATGACTGCTCCTGATGACGACTACATCGCGCTTGGCCGAGCGCTCGCTGCACTTCGCCGCCGAGCCGGCCTGACCCAGGCTCAGGCCGGCGAGCTGGCTGGCATCCGGAATACCCATGTCTCGTCCGTCGAGCGCGGTGAACGCGGGCTCAGCTACCGCACGATGCTGGCGCTCCTGCGCGCTTATGGTGTCGGTCTTCGCGAGCTGGTCGACGAGATCGAGCGCGGTGTAGCCAAGTAGTCCGGCCCCCGCTCATACCCGTCTGCGGGACGTGCGTGGTGCTGATCGAAGCGAGCGGCGGGTGATGGGCCAGGCGGCACTACGGACGCGCTCGCCGCAGCGGCGACTCGGGTGCGTGTAGGTCGCGTACGCCCAGGCCGCTAGCGATCCTCGCCGCGCTCGCTTCTCACACAGGAGCATCTTCTACCGACGCGATGAGGTCGTTGAGGCTGGCGTTGAGCGCGCTGATGATGCGTCTGACGGTTGTCCACCTTGGGTTCGTCGTGCCGCGCTCGATCCGGGAGAAGCCGACACGAGTTCCGCACTCTAAACCTTGGACAAAGGTTTGACAAGCCGGGACACGCCTGCATGCACGAGCGACGCGGACTCCGCAGTCAGCGGCAGATCACTCGAAAGTTCAGTGATCCTTACAGACGTCCAGCTGCAATCGAACTAGGATCGCTGTCCTGACTACTTGAATGATCAACCAGTTAGTCATTCCAACAATGGAGAGGATTCGATGCCGGCTACCCGCACGCCTCGCCTTGATGACACGCCCGTATGGACGACCCCAAGATTGCACGAGCCGCGATTCTCGCAGTCGCTAGAGCGTGGTCTCGCGATCCTCGGCTGCTTCACGCCCCAGCGCCCCATCCTCGGGATCGCCGACATCGCCGACGACCTCGGAATGAGCCGCTCCACAACCCACCGCTACGTGATCACGCTCGTCGCGCTCGGCTACCTAGAACAAGGAGCCTCACGCAAGTACCGCCTCGGACTACGAGTCACCGACCTCGGCATGTCCGCCCTGAACGCCACCGGCCTACGCGAGCACGCCCACCCCTACCTAGAGCAGCTAAGCCAGCAAACCTCCTACACCACCAGCCTCAGCGTCCTGGACGGCACCGATGTCCTGCTCGTTGATCGCGTCCGCAGCCTCCGCCGCGCGCAGAGCACGGTCGACGCGGGCCTGCACCCCGGCTCACGCCTACCCGCCTACTGCACCTCAATGGGCAAGCTACTGCTGGCAAGCCTCCCCAAGCCCGAGCAACGCGAGCTGATCGCGCAAATAAAGCTCACCAAGCGCGGGCCCAACACCATCACCAGCAAGAGAGCCCTGCGCGACGAGCTGGACCACATCGCCCTCGCCGGCTTGGCCGTCGATGATGAAGAGCTCGCCGCCGAGCTATACGCAATCGCCGCACCCGTTCGCAGCGAGGCACGCGAAGTAGTGGCCGTCGTCAACCTTGCCGCACACAGCAACATGATCTCGCTCGAGGACCTCGTCGACGCCCTCAGCCCACACCTAATCGCCGCCGCCGACCGCATCTCAGCCCGCCTCGGCTACCGACGCGACGACGAGCGGGGCTAAGGGTCGCGAGGCTGCCAGGGCGGTTACAGCGTTTTCGTGCCCGAGCTGCCGAGTGTCGCCACGCGGCCCGTGTCCGGCTCTGCTGACCTCGATCCGAGATCACAGGGCAGTCGGCAGAGTGGCCGTTGCCGCCAGGGCGACAACGGTCGCAAATACGGCGAGGGGTGCTCCTCGGCGCGAGAACGCCAGAAGTGATGGTTGTGCGTGTACCTGTTGTGCGGCACGCCACCACAGGAACGCGGAGAGCGATCCAGTCGCGGCAATGTTGGGGCCGACGTTCAGCCCCAAGAGCAGCGCGCTCGGGTGCGCGACTGGGCGCGCTGAGAGAAGCACCGCGGCGGGGAGGTTGTTGATCGTCACCGACGCGAGCGCCCCGATCCCGGTGGTCTCCCAGCGCCCGGCACCACCGAGCAACTGTGCCGGCCCATCCCACGATCGGGCGAGAGCTCCCAACGCGACGCACAGCAAGAACAAGCTGATGAGCACAATCGGCCCGACCGCGCGCACGACCTCACGCCACCGCAGGCGACCTCGCACGACCTCGATTGCGGTCAAGCCCAGTCCAGCCACGAGCACCGGGATGGCGGGATTGCGAAGCGCGATCGTGAGGACCGCGGCGGCCAGCGCGCCGGGTAGCCCCAAGCCGAGCGCGTCCCAGCTCACGCGCTGCGGGTTTTGACTTGCGGCTGTTCGTAGTCGGCGGCGAAAGAGCACGAACATTCCCAGTGCAGTGGTGAGTGTCGCGGCGAGCGCCATCACGAGCATATGCGCGGCAAACGTGCCGCCAGAGATCGGCTGATGTCCGAGGACGAGCAGGTTTGTGAGATTCGACCCCAGCAGGTAGAGCGAGGATGCGTTGGCCATGTAGACCGCGCCGTAGAGAAACCCCTCCTCGTCAACGCCGCGACCGCGAGCTGCATGAACCAATACAGGCGTCAGGAATACGACAGCGGTGTCGAGGTTGAGAACAGCAGTGACCACCGCGACGAGCAGCAGGCAGGCCGCGAGCAGCACTGCCGGCGACCCCGCGAGACCTTGCAGAAGACGCCCGGCCTGCTCGAACAGGCCGTCCCGATTGGCGACCAGGCCGATCAACAGCAGCCCGCTGACGAGCACGAACGGAGGCCAGGCCTGTTCTGCGGCAGCGCTCAAATGCACCGGCGACAGCCTGCCAGGGTCGGGCAGTCCTCAGCGCCGCTCGCGACGGCGCCCGGAGGTGAGGCGTGCATCATCGGCGACCCCTTCGCGCCCGGCCGGGCGCGGCGCTCATTCGGGCGGGTATTCCAGGAACCGCGGGGAGCGGAGCTGTCGGCGCAGTTCCGCGGTGGCCGCCGGGAAGCGGCTCAGCCGGAACGGTCCGTTCGTGGTGAGCCCCTCGTTGTAGACCATCAGCGCGAGGCGCTTGTGGGTGCGCGCGAACGCGAACAGGCTGCTGACGAACCCGGGGTCCCCGCTGCGCCACATCGCCCACTCGTTGAAGCCGAAGGGCTTCGATCGATACTTGGAGTAGAGCGCCTGCAGGCCGCTGAAGTTCGGGAAGGCGCTGTAGAAGTCGGTGCCGACGATGTCGACGTAGGCGGCGCCCGGGTAGTAGGCGGCAGGCGCGTTGGCGGGCGTGTCGGGCGTGCCGGCCGTCTGCGGCGCCCACATGAACGACACTTTCGGCTCGGGCAGCTCGGTTGCGCCGGCGCTCAGCGGTGCCATCCGCAGCGCGTGCAGGCGCCGGTCGATCAGCGCGACCGAGCCGCCGCGGACGATCAGGACCGCTCGTCGCCACGCCTGGCGGTAGGCGGCGGTCGAGTTGGCGGGGCCGCGCGAGGACCCGTTGGCGTTGAACGCCGAGTACGCGTTGTTCGCCTGGTTCATCTCGGGTAGCAGCGCGATGTAGACCGGAGCGCTGCTCGTGGCCAGTTCCTTGCACAGGCCGACCAGGTACTGGTCGCTGTCACCGTCCGCTATCTCCCCGGGCGAGATCGACTCGCCGGCGCCGCCACCGTAGCCTTCGTCGGTGGAGAGGTGCAGCAGCAGGCGCGCGCGCATGCCCGCCACGTAGCCGAGCAGGGACTGAACGCTCCCGCCCCACGAGCCGAAGTACCCGAACACGGCTACGTGCTTGCCGACCTGGCGCTGGAAGGCGGCTGGATCGCCGCCGCTCTCACCGGTCAGGATCTCGCCGCGGGGAGGGACGTAGCCGGGGCCTTCGAGCGGCGGCGCGGCGGCGATGTATTCGTGCCCGGCGGTGACCGTCGCGGTCGTGTGCTTGACGAGGTTGTCGACGAGCACGATGCCTTCGGCGACCTTGACGGCGCTCTCGCGGCAGCCGTCCGCGGTTCGCCAGCGGGTCCCCTCGACCGTCGTCGCGACGTAGTGGCCGGAGGTGCCCCAGCTGCCGCCGTGGTCGGATACCCACAGGTGTCGCGCCTTGGTGCGCGAGGCGCGCGCGAGCGCGGCTCTCCTGCCCTTGCGCTTGCCGCCTGGGCTCGACACCGCGCAGCCGGCGAGCGGTTCGGAGAGGATCAGATGCGTCTGCGCGGGCGCGGCCGGGTCCTGGTGAAGCAGGAAGCGCCCTTCGTAGGCTTCGGCGCTCGCCGTCTGCCCGGGCTGCGGGGTGGCGACGGTGATCTCGACGCGACCGTCGTTGGCGTCGACTTCGCTTTCGTCGGGCACGCCGACGGTGCCCGACAGGGGCACGAGGCTCGCGGCGCCCTTGACGCGCACGCTGACGCTGCCGGACACCCGGGTGATGGTCTCGCGCGCGCCGAGGACCGGTTCGGAGGAGCTCGATTCGGCGGCCGCCGGCCCCGAGGCGCCGCCCAGCGCCAGCGCGGCCGGGGCCACGATCGCGAGCAGGCGCGCTGCCGTCAGGATCCGCCGTGACATCCGCTCACTGGCCAATGCGCGGCGCATGGTCGCGCAGCGTATAGCAACTCACACATTTACCATTGGACACGTGTGCGACTCGGCGCGGGATCGCCCTGCGTCCCACGAGCCGCCGGCACGCCTCACCGTCTCGGCGGCGATGCCGTACCCTCGTGCGACGATGGCGAGGGTCACTAGGGGGCGGCTGTTGGGCTTGCTGGCGGTCGCTGCGCTCGCGAGCGCAGCGGGAGTCGCGATCCGCGCCGGCGGCCTGCTCGCGCCGCTGGAGCGAGCGTCACTCGACGCGCGCTTCTCGCTGCGCGGAGAGCGGCGCGCGCCGAGCGACGTCGCCGTCGTCGCGATCGACAACGACAGCCTCGGCCAGCTGCCGCGCTATCCGTTCTCGCGCCGGTTCCACGCGCGCGTCCTCGAAAACCTGCACAGGGCCGGCGCGCGCCTGATCGTCTATGACATCGCCTTCGATCGTCCGACGAGCGAAGGCGCCGACGACGCGCTGTTCGAAGCGGCGCGCGAGGCCGCGCCGGTGGTGTTCGCGACCTCGCTGATCTCACCGAGCGGCAGCACGCAGGTGCTCGGCGGCGACGCGAACCTGGCAAGCATCGGCGATCGCGCGGCCGCGGCCGATCTGCTGCCCGACGGCGACGGCGTCCTGCGCCACCTGCTCGATCGCGTCAACGGCCTCGCGACGGTGCCGGTCGCGGTCGGCGAACGACTGGGCGCGCTGGCGCCGCGCGCGCGGCTGCCGCGGGGGAGCTGGATCGACTTTCCGGGGCCGCCTCAGACCGTCAGTCGCCTGTCGTTCATTGAAGTCCTGCGCGGTCGCTTCGACCCTGCGGCGGTACGCGGCAAGGTGGTCGTGATCGGCGCCACCGCCGCGGTGCTGCAGGATCTTCACACGACCGCCGCGGGCGCGCCGATGCCGGGGCCCGAAGTGCAGGCGGATGCGATCGCCACGGTGCTCGCGCACTTCCCGCTGCGCAGCCCCTCCGGCCTGCTGAGCGTGGTCGCGATCGTGCTGATGGCGTTCGCGATCCCGCTCGTCGGGCTGCGGCTGGGGACGCTCGGGATCGTGCTTTCGACGCTCGGCGTGCTCGGCGTGTGGTGCTTGACGGCGCAGCTCGCGTTCGACTCGGGCACGGTCCTCGACTTCAGCGATCCGCTCGCGGCGCTCGTGCTCGGCGGCGGTGCCACGATGATGGCGGGCATCTGGGCCGACGGCCGCGAGCGACGGCGGCTGCGCGAGCTGTTTGCGGCCGACGCCGAGGGCGTCGTGCAGCTGACGCTGCACGACCCGGCGCAGCGTCAGCTCGCCCCGACGGCGATCATCGCGGGCTACAGGCTCGAAGACGTCATCGGGCGCGGTGGCATGGGAGTCGTCTACCGCGCGACGCAGCTCGCGCTCGGGCGCAGCGTCGCGATCAAGCTGATCGCCGCCGAATACTCCGGGGACGCGGTGTTTCGGGAGCGCTTCGCGCTGGAGTCGCGCATCGCCGCGTCGATCGAGCACGCCAACGTGATCCCCGTCTACGAGGCCGGGGAGGACGACGGTCTGCTGTTCATCGCGATGCGACGCGTCGAGGGCTGCGATCTCGCGGAGCTGCTCGCGCGCTCGGGGCCGCTGCGTCCCGAGCGCGCCGCGCGCATCGTCGCTCAGATCGGCGGCGCGCTCGATGCGGCGCACGCGCTTGGCCTCGTGCACCGCGACGTCAAGCCGGCGAACGTGCTCGTCACCATCGACGAGCCCGAGCACGTCTACCTCACCGATTTCGGCGTGGCCAAGCAACTGGGCGCGCCCGCCCGCGCGACCAAGATCGGCCACTGGGTGGGGACGCTCGACTATCTCTCGCCGGAGCAGGTTCGCGGCGAGGACGTCGGCCCGGCTGCGGACCTGTACGCGCTGAGCGCGCTGCTCTACCACTGCCTCACCGGTGAGACGCCGTTCCCGCGAGAGACCGATGCGGCGGTCATGTGGGCGCACGTCAGCAGCGCTCCCCCCGAGGTGAGCGGCAAGCGCGCGGGCCTGCCCGCGGCGCTCGACGCGGTGATCGCGCGCGGGATGGCGAAGGATCCGGCGGACCGCTTCCCCTCGGGTGCCGCGCTCGCGAGCGCCTGCGCCGAGGCGCTCGGGCTGCTCTCCCTGGAGCCCGCGGGGCAGCGGGTCCGCGGGCCCGGAGCCGAGGATCCGCCGATCGCCTCGCCTCGCACCGCGCTCTCAGACTGACCAGGCCGTCGGCGTCAGCCGAGTTCTCGGTGGGTGACGACGCCGAGCTGCAGCGCGATCTCGGCGAGCTTCGCGCGCTTCTGGTTTTGCGCCAGCTCGCTGAGCTCGAAGCGGGCGAACAGCGTACGCAGGTGCATCTTCACTCCGTCGATGCTGAGGAACACCTCTTCGGCGATCGCCTGATTGCTGGCGGGTGTGGCGAAGCTCGAGCCGTCGCGGTAGGGGCGGCAGAGGGCGACCAGCACTCGCCGCTGGGCGTCCGTCAGCGTCGGCAGCTTGAGCTGCTCGCCCGCGCTGACCGTGCGCTCCGCGTTGGCGGCCTTCGCGGCGTTGTACACGAGCACGGTGCGACCGACGCGGACGCGGTCCGCGTCGCGCAGGCGCTGGCGCCCGGCGATCCGCTCTCCGTTGACGAACGTTCCATTTCTCGAGAGGCCGTCGTCGAGGATCGTCCACTCGCCGCCGAGCGGCTGCAGCTCGGCGTGCAGCCCCGAGACCTGCGCGTCCCAGCTGATCGACAGCCCCGTCTCGGCGCGGCGGCCAACGGTGATCGCCTCACCCTCGAGCGCGAGCGGGAACAGCGTCAGGCGGCTGTCGTGATCGCGAAACGCCAGGAACGGGTTGCCCGCGCGCTCGGCCATGATCAGCTCCTTCAGCTCGCGCGGGGACAGCGCGTGAGGAGCTACCGGGTCGCCTTCGCTCTCAGCTGGAAACGCCACGCATATCACCAGTGCAAGCGCTGGCGTTGTGCCCACGCCTTGCGTGTGAAGGATGTCACACGCGGGGGCCGCGCGCTCGCTCGGGTCGGCGCGGCGGCGATTTCGCGAGCTTGACTTCGCCGCGTCGATGGGATGGCAGGCGCCTGCGTGCGTCCTCGCCGCGCCGGCGGCAGGTGTCGCTTCGTGTCTAGCTATGGGCCGGTCAAGGTTCAGCCTTGCCGGTGGACAGCGTAAGACCGAGCGAGGCAGCGTGCTCACGTAGGTAATCGCGAAGGTAGGGCAGCGCGAAGTCGAGCCGGCCGTGGCCGGTCGGTTCGACGAGCTCGAGCGCAAGCAGGCGTAGCCGGTACTGGCTGGCGTAGTTCTTGTCCACTCCCAGGCGTGCCTGGACGTCTCGGATTTGTGAGGGGCCGTCATCGGCGGACATCGCCAGCAGGAAGGACTTGTCGATGTCCGAGGCCTCGGCGAGCGCGGGTGCGTGTACGAGCTGACCCAGCCGCCTGCGGGCGGCGTCGACGCCGGCATTGGCGCTGGGCAGGTCGATGCTGCGTTCGTCTGCGGCCTTGCGCCACACTTGATCGCCGACGAGCTGGATCAAGAATGGGTATCCGCGGGTGGCGGTGACCATCGTCTCGAGTGCCTCTGGTGTGACCGGGCGGCCGGCATTCTGGATCGGCTCGCGCAGAGCCGCGCGCACGGCGTCCTCCTGGACCCGCTCGAGGTGGTGCCGGTCGGCGCGGCGCAGGAAGGTCAGCACGGAGTCGTTGAGCAGGTCGTTGACGGCCGCTGGCAATGCGGCGGCCACGAACGCAAGCTCGCGTGATTCCCGGAAGGCGTGCTGCACGATCGCGCCGAATTCGCGCAGCTCATCTTTCTGGTGGTGGTGGATCTCATCCAACGTGATCAGCAGCCCTGTCTCGTTCTCGGCGAGCAGGCCGGTTAGCAGCTCGATCTGGGAGCGCAGTGAGGGCTGGGGTCGGTGTCGGTCGTCGGTGGTCCAGCCAACGCCGCCGAGGTTCAGCGGCGCCTGGATGCTGGTGAGGCGTCGTTTTACGGCCTCCGGATCTACCGAGGCCAGTGCGCGGGGAAGGTGGTCGCTGGCGAGCCGCTCAATGAAGCCGGGTGTTGCCGTCTCGCTGATCACGAGCCAGCCACGGGAGCGAGCCTGCTCCTCGGTGGCGTTGAGCAGGACGGTCTTACCGGTGCCGCGCCTTTGACGCCGGGACTGATGAGAGGATGGCGTCGGCCCCCTTCCCGGTGGGTTCCTATCTCGCTTTAGGCGGTCCGGGTGCCAGCCCGGACCGCCGCCTAATCGAGCAGAGCGGCTATCTCCGTCAACGTCCAGACGTGATCGGCGACGCCTGCCGCCATCGCCGCGGTACGTGGGTAGGGGTTCTTGAGGCTCGTGTGTGGGCGCGCAAAGTTGTAGTGCATGTAATGCAGGCTGACGGCGTGCGAGAAGTTCTCGACCTTCTTTGAGAAGGCGTTGGTCAGCCGCGTGCAGCGACGCATTCCCATTCTCATGCTCAAGTTCTGGCGCTCGATGTAGGACGTGCTGATCTTCGCCGGGTCGGGGTGGCCGCGCTTGACCTCTATGTCCATGCCCGTGCAGATGCCGGGGCTGTAGCGGCGTTCCGCTTTGTCTGAGCCGTAGTGCTTCTGGAGCACCGCCCAATCGACTTCCGTGCCGAACGTGAAGCCGATCGCCGCCGCGTAGGACGCGAGGCCGTCCGTCGTGATCTGCGGGTAGACGGCCAGTCGGTGCTTGAGGTCCATCATGAACAGGAAGCCATCTTCTGCAGTCCGATTGCCGACGAACCATGACGGCACGAGCTTCGAGTCCGCGTCGATCGCCACCCACGTCCATACGTCGCCCACGCCCGGCTCGCCCCGGCGCTCAGCAGGGACGTTCTTTGCCTTCGCATACACGAAGTTCCAAATCTCGTCGCACTGGAGCGTCTTGCACGGCAGATCAACCAGCGTGCGGTCTTGGTAGTCCAAGCAAGCCTCACCTAGGTCTACGACCAGTTTCGTGACCGTGTTCTTCGCTGCTCCGGTGATCCGGCAGGTGCCGCGAATGCTCATGCCCTCGGTCAGGCACCCGACGATCTGCGCGCGCTTCCAGGTGCTCAAGCGATTCATACTGACCAATTATGCTTGAGCCATCGGACGGAACACAAGATGGCGTCCGTACTGCGCGCTACATTCTTCGCGGAGACCGGCCTACCCCTAAATGGGTAGAGCACCGGCCTTCCCTCACCGCCAGGCCCCAGGCCTGGCGGTTCTTTGCTCTTTATGGACCCGGAACTATCCCCGGCGGGTCCCCAAAGCGGGCCGCTCGCACCGGACGGAATCGTGCGTCCCCTAGCTCGTTCCAGGCATTCTGGGGAACTATCTGCACCGCGCGCGCGGGAGGCGGGTACAGCCGCCGAAACGCCGCATATGCGTTCAGGTCGGCGAGCTGGATGAAGAACGAATCGTGCGAATGTCGGGCAACCGGATCATCTAGCAGCCTGCGGAACGGAACCGACAAGACACCAGTTCCAAACGCGCTTCCAGCCGACCCCGCTCGACGTGCCTTCCGGGAACGCTTCCGGATCGTGAGCGCGTCCCCTTCATCGTGGATAAGCAGGATCTCAGTTTTCTCGTACGAGGCGCGACGCTCCAGTCGTTGGAGCAGATACTCCCAGGCTATGTCTGACGCCGGCCGTGTGCCGGATCGCGCGTTGGCTTGGGCCTTGTCGATCACGACACCAAATGCAGTCAGGCCCAGCTTCGGCTGAATGCGCAAGCAGGAGCGATAAAGCCCGAATCTGGCCCCCTCCGACAGTGGGCGCTTCAGTTCTCTGAACGGACCCTTGTTTTGCAGAAGAAAGTTCGCCTTGATCTCGTCGCGGATACGCAGCCCAAATTTTTCGCGAACAAACCTGCGAAAGGCGAGCAGCCCGTCGAACGCGTCGGCCCACGCCGAGCCATCGACCATTACGCATCCAAGGGAGTACGTCTGCGAACCCCGAACCCCGTCATCCCCCGACTCGTCCACGTATGCGACGTACACGTCGCAAGCCTAGCTGTGCGCTATGCGGAATGCCAGCGAGCTTGCGCGGCTCTACGCGCGATCTCCGAGCGCTGCTCGGCCGTCAACTTCGCGGCCCGTGCGGGACCGCCCTTCTTGCCGCCGTTGCGCCCGTTGACCTGCGCGGGCGTCTGCGGTTCCTCCTGCGCTGGCGCGTCACGCTCGATGGTCGCTTGGACCAAGCGATGCGCGAGCTGATTGAAATCAGCCATGCGGGGATCGTAGCGCGGCTGGGGGATGCGTTACGGGAGCGGGGCACGTAGCCCCTTCGAGTCCGACGATCTACTCGTTATCGGGCTCTGCGGCAGGACCGGCGCCCCCTACTTGGGCCTTAAGCACGTCCTGGGCCATGCTTAGAACGCCTATTGCCGAAAGCGGGTCAATGTCGATCGGCCGCACGCGAAAGCCTGTATTGCCATCGGGTCGTCGCACGAGCACAACGCTCACCGCCGCCACGATCCCGAAGTCATCGCCGAAGTCCGCTTCGATCGCCTCTGTCTGTGCTGCTACTTCGCGTAGGAGCTTGGTCCGAGTGTCGGTCGCGTCGTCGGGCTCTTGGTCATGCTGCTCGCCGCTATCTGCCAGGTGCTGGTTCTCCTCAAAATACGAAAGGATGGTCGTGTTGACTGCAATGGAACTCGCCTCGCTCGACCGCACCGAAGTAGCTGCGATCCAGCCCGACATGCGCCGCGAACGCCTCCTGCGAGAATCCGCGCTCTCGGCGAGCCGAGCGGATGGCCTTGCCGAGAGCCTGGACCGCCGTCGATTTCTTGGCGGCCATATCTCAGATGATGTGCCCGGTCATGGCGACCATCCGGTAGGCAGCAGGCGACGCGAACACGAAGTCGCCCAGCCGGTAGAGCAACCCAGCGCAGACCAAAGGACGCACTGAGTTAGCGCTCGCGCCGGGGCCGCTTGGTTAGTGCCAGCGACCCTAGACCTGCCGACGGCCCCCATGGGTCCGATCCTCAAACTGACCCACTACCGGACAGCCTACTAGACTCCTTTAGACTCCTTTAGTCTTATTAGACTTCCTTAGACCTCGGCGCTATCGGGTCGTTACCGCTACGAGTCAACGGCGCGGGACCCTAGCCGAGTGCGAGGGCAAGACCCTCCACAAGCTTCTCGGCGCCTACAAGCTCAGCCGTCGCTCGAGGGCGTCTGCCAGCTCGGGCACGCCGGTGCCCGAGCCGCAGGAGACGAGCTCGACGCGCAGCCGCGCCGCGAGCGCGCACACCTCGAGCAGCCCCTGCAGCCGCGCGGGGGTGGCGAGCACGAAGTTGAACGTGGCCGCGAGCAGCAGCTGCGCGTCCGAGGTGGCCTCGAAGCTGGGGCGCTCGGGGCCGTCGGCTTTGCGATCGAGGAACAGCAACGTGCCGAGCGGCGCGGGCTCCTCCGCGCCCAGGACCCGCACGATCCGCTCGCGGGCGTTGACGGCGAGCACGCGCTCGTCCTGCTCGTCAGCTTGTTTGGCGCGCTCGTGCTCGTGGTCGTGCTCGAGCGCGATGCCCGCGACCGGTGCGCCCGGATGCGCGAGTAGGGCACCGTCGCGCGTCTCGAGCGCGAGCACGTCGTCGGCCATGAAGCTCGCGCCGCGCGCGCACAGCTCGAGCGCGAGCGAGGTCTTGCCCGAGCGCGACGGCCCGAGCACGGCGATCGCCTGGCCGTCGCGCACGACGGCGCTCGCGTGGAACAGCTCGAGCCCGTGCAGGAGCGCCGCGAACGGCAGCACCTGCGCGACGAGCATCCGCTGCCAGCCGCCGTCGGGCCGGCCTTCCGGGAAGCAGCGCAGCCGCCGGCCGTCGGCCGATAGGAGGTGTGCGCCGTACTCCGGCCCGGAGATCAGATAGCCGCCGTCGGGGTGCGTGTAGATGCGGTAGTTGACATCGCCGCCGGGCAGGCGTTCGTCGCAGATCAGCTCGCCGCCCGCGGGCCACAGCTCGCTCGCGGTCTCCGCGGTGTGCACGGAGATCGACAGCGGGCGCCCGGCCGGCCTCGCGGTCGCGTGGCGCAGGAACGACAGCGGCGCGTCGGCCTCGATGTCGAGTCCGAACGCCGTCGCGCGCATCGGCGCAGCCGCGGCCATCTACAGCTCGACGAGGCGGCCGAAGGAGTCGTCGCCGGGGTTGAGCACGGCGCTGCCCGCGTGCTCGACCCACGCGTGCGCGAGGAACTCGGGCTCGGTGCGCGCCCCGATCACGAGCTTCGCCTGGATGCCGCGCGTGGCCAAGAGGCGCGTGAGCACGAGCGAGCGCGCCAGGCAGCGCGTGTCGCCGGGTACGTGCGAGAGCAGCCGCGTGACGGCCCAGCCGAGGCGCCGCGCGTGCTCGAGCGAGCCCGTCGTCTCCGCGGCCGGCGGCGGCGACTGCGAGCGCAGCGTCGCGACCGCGGCCTCGATCGGCGCCCGGCGCAGCGCGCGCCGAGCCTGCGCGTAGGCGGCGAGGATCTCCACGGCGAGCCGCACGCGCTCGCCGTGGCTGAGGGGCTGCGGGTAGCTGC
>Ga0182015_10003079_pt1 | contig 19116 bp, 14 predicted proteins | sample 712P3MmetaG_FD_120478 | JGI IMG/M metagenome (GOLD analysis project Ga0182015, IMG submission 120478) | Permafrost microbial communities from Stordalen Mire, Sweden - 712P3M metaG | ecosystem: Environmental > Terrestrial > Soil > Wetlands > Permafrost | place: Sweden: Stordalen | collected...
ACAACACCCTAAGCCACAAACTACCGTCAGCAACAAACCCAAACACACAGATCCACCGCAAAAAGACCGCCCGCCCTCGACGGAAAACCCCGGAATCAATGCCTGTGAGAAATGCAGGCTAGCCGAGGTCTATACGGGACTTACTCACAGGTTTTTCAATCTATCGACCGCAAAGGTCGCAACCTCGGCCTATGCTGGTGCTGCCATCGGTATTCTCTACGCCATGGCGGGGTTGCTCATTCTCTCGATGAGGCGGTGGGCAGCAGCCCTCGCCATTTTGCTTCTTATCACCGACATTATTGGGCGCATCGCAATGGTTTTGACGGGCCTCTACCCAGTCGATTCCTTTAAACAGATATTGGCTATGATCCTGGGAACTTTAATTGTGGCCATTTTCGCCGTCTACATCCGATTGAAATGGTCTTCCTTCAGCTAAACAGCGTGTGCACGTTTCGCCGTTAACCAAGATGAGACGCCACCAGAAGCTTTGACTCTTTGACCATTTGTCGCCGAGTTAGCTTTTTCGCTTCCATAACGCGCGATCCGCCAAAGCACGCCGGAGTCTGCCCAGGGGCAGGAACGCCGGGGTTACCATTAGGTTATGGACGGGCAACTGACATTCCTGGGGACTGGAACTTCGATGGGAGTTCCAACGCTGGGGTGCGAGTGCCCGGTTTGCACGTCGACGGATTTGCATGACAAGCGCCTGAGGCCGTCGGTGATGGTGCGATGGCGGGATGGGCAAAGCTCAAGACCGGGGGAAGCGTCTGAGGGCCGGGAGGCGCTCAGGACAGCCGGCCAGGAGGCCGGCGCTACGCTTGAGCGGGTGGTGGTGATCGATACTGGTCCGGACTTTCGCGAGCAGGCACTGAGAGAAAAGCTGACGCGGGTCGATGCTGTCTTCTACACACATTCTCATGCCGATCACATTCTTGGTTTGGATGATCTGCGCCCGTTGAGCTTTGCGGCGTTTCGGCAGGGAGAGACGATTCCGCTCTATGCTTCGAGCGAGACACGCGCGGTGCTTGAGAGGATTTATGAGTACACATTCTCTCCAGATGCAACTTACCCGAATCGAGCGCGGGTGCGCCTGGAACCGCTTGCGGAGCACAATTTGGTTCACGGTGTCGATTTCATTCGCGTGCCATTGATGCATGGGCAGATGGAGATTGCGGGTTTCAGGGTTGGGAACGCCGCATATTTAACCGATGTCAGCGATATTCCCGAAGCGAGCTTCGCACTGCTCGAAGGGGTCGATCAACTCATCGTTTCCGCGTTGCGCTACAAGCCGCACCCAAGCCACGCAACTGTCGACCAGGCGATAGGGTGGGCGCGGCGCATTGGCGCAAAGCAGACATGGCTTACCCACATCGCGCACGAGTTGGGCCATGAAGAGACAAACCGCGCGCTGCCTGATGGCATCAGGGTGGCCTATGACGGACTGACTATTCCAGTGATCCTATGACCAAGACTGTTTCGAATATTCCCGGCAGCGCAATTCCGGTTTACTGGAAACTGGAGCAGATTCCTGCCGGAATTGGGCCGTCGGTAGCGGCGATTGGGAATTTCGACGGCGTACATCTTGGGCACCAGGAGATTCTGCGGTCTGTGGTCGAGGAGGCGCGGCAAATTGGCGGTCGGGCGGTCGCGGTGACATTCGATCCGCACCCAGATCGGTTTCTGCGCCCGGAGACGGCGCCTGCGCTGCTGACTCCGCTGGAGGATCGGTTGCGACTGCTGGCTGCGACCGGGATCGATGCGGTGGTGGTGCTGCGGTTTGACGAGGCGCTCTCAGGGCTAACCGCGCGAGCTTTTGTGGGGGCGGTGCTGCTGGAGTCGCTTGGAGTTGTTGCGCTGCATGAGGGAGGTAACTTCAGGTTTGGACACCGCGCGGAAGCGGGAGTGGCGGAGCTGGCGCAGTTGGGAGCGGGGTTGGGGTTCGCGCTGCATGTGCACGAGCCGGTGAGAGCGCATGGAATGGAGGTTTCGAGCTCACAGATTCGCAAGCTGGTTGCTGCGGGCGATGTGCGGCGCGCGCGGTGGATGCTTGGCCATCCATTTTCGGTGCGGGGGAATCCGGCGCGCGGTCGGGGCGTGGGAACGCGGCTGCTGGTTCCGACGGTGAACCTGGCACCCTACCAGGGAATGCTGCCCGACTTTGGAGTGTATGTGACGCGGCTGACGGTTGGGGCGGGCGAGTCAGGGAGCAAGACGTTTGCGGCAGTTACCAATGTGGGCAACCGGCCAACGTTCGAAGGTGTGGGATTCGGGGTGGAGACGCACATTCTCGACTTTGAGCCGGTGGATCTGGGTGAAGAGACTCCGCTTGATCTGGAGTTTTTGACCAGGCTGAGGGGCGAAAAAAAGTGGGAGTCTGCTGAAGCGCTGAAGGGACAGATTATGAAGGATGTTGGGCGGGCGAAGAGGTTCTTCAAGCTGGCGGGGCTGCTGGTTAGGGCCTAGGGTGTGAGGCCCGAGGGCTCGTTGGTGGAGCTGGTCAGTTGAGGGAAACGGTGGCGCCTTAGTGCTGGGGGTGGTAACTCTCGGAGGGGCCGAGATAGCTGGGCAGAAGGTGGTCGTGGTAGAGGACAATCTTTTCGAGCACGAGGGCCGGATCGATCACAAAGATCTTGAGCGAGTGATAACCGGGAGAGGCAATCGAGAGCGGAATCGAGAGTTTCCTGACGCCGTCGCTTACGGCGGTCTCCCAATCACTCTGTGTATTGTGTTCGAGCGCATCGACGACGGTGCGCGGACCATCGTCTATGGAAACCGCGAATCGCAGACCGCGACCAGGAACGAAGTTCAATGTGGGGGCGAGGAATGCCTGCATCGTAAAGCTGCCTGAATCGAAAAGATACATGCGGTACTGGAGACTCGCGGCGGAGGACGTGTTACTGGCGGCTATAACTGGGAAGATAGACATGGCGGACTTAGTTTCGCCAAAGCCGGGTAACTCCTCCCAATGTGCGACAGGGTCGGCGGTGCGGGATGTGGTGTCGGCGGCCTCGATGGAAACATATCCATCGCTCTCGACAAATCCATCGGCATTGTCACGTGTAACATCAGCCAGTCTGAGAGTCTCGAGCTGCACAGTTATCGGTGGCGCGCCTTGCTGGGTTAGCGTGACGCTGCCATGAGCGGAGCCGGCAGGAGCTTTTTCCCAATCCACATGGACATCGAGGGCAAGATCCTGTTTGTCGACTGTTCCGGTGAGCTGGTTGACGGCGATCCATGGGTCGCTGGTGGCGACCTGGAAGTTGACGGGAGTCAGGCCGCGGTTGAATAGCGTGAGAGTGCGGACCTGTTGGGCGACCGAATCGAACTGGCCGAGCGAGGGACGGAAGCCGGCGCTGTTTTCTGTGGCGATGCCGATGCGGGCAGCTTCGGCCGGTTGAACCTCGGTGACTGGCGGCATTGCGTTGAGCGGAGGCTCGTTCCAGAAGGTGTAACCAATGTGGGTCTGGTCCATCATGTGGTTCCAGCGACCGTCGAGCAGCTTATGGTTGTACTCGTCGGTGAGCGCGGCGTCATTGGCGAAGAGCCGGCGGACTTCGTCGGCCCAGGCATTGGCGCTAACGCGTCCCTGGCGCGCGTAGAGCGCGTTTCGGCCTGCGGCAATGTACATGGCGGTGAGGTTGGCGCATGCGTCGACGGGGTATTGGACTAGCTCGAAATATGAGGCGCGCACATCCTCGGGTAGCTCGGTGGCGAGTTTGTCGACGCTCGCCGCGAGGGAATTCCACTCCTGCTCGACGTGGGCGGCTTCTTGATAATTGGTCAGACTGAATGTGGAGGGATCGATGAGCTCGGGCTTGCGGCGGGCGTTGAATCGCGTGTATTGCTCGACGGCGGAGGCGATCTCGGCTGCGTGATCGGGGCCGAACTCGCGGGTTGCCCATAGACGCGTGTATTCGTCGAGATTGTTTTGGTCGAAGCGATCGGGTGTGCGGGCCATGGTGAGGAAGAACTCGATGGGGAATTCCATTGGCTTGAGGTCGCCGACGTTGACGACCCAGATGCGGTCTGCGCCGTAGTGGAGGGCGAGATTCATCTGCTCCCAGATTTTGGGAATGTAGTTGGTGTTGAGCCACTTATAGGAGCGCGGGCCGCCGACATAGTCGAAGTGGTAATAAATGCCTGCGCCGCCGGAGCGATTGCGTTCTTCCGGAGTAGGCAGGCGACGAAGATTGCCCCAGTTATCGTCGGACCACAGGAGAGTAACATCGTCGGGGACGCGCATGCCATTCTCGTAGTAAGTCTGGACCTCTTTGTAGAGCGCCCAAACCTGGGGAACCTTTTCTAGATCGGGATTGACTGTTTCTTTGAGGATCTGGCGCTGGTTGGCGACGATTTTTTCAAGCAGTTCAGTGTTAGCGGAGGCGGACATGGGGGTGTCGTTGACGCCGCGCATGCCCAGCGTGACGATCTGTTCGTAGTTTTTGTCGCGCTCCATTCCCGCGCGCCAGAAATCGTCGATTCTTTTTTGGTTGGCGGCGTAATTCCATGGGCCGTCGGCGCGCTTCCACTCCTTTTCCGCGCGCATCATCGGCTCCTCGTGCGAGGTGCTCATCACTATGCCGTACTCGTCGGCGAGTTTGGCATTTAACGGATCGTCGGCTGCGAAGGCGCTGTTCCACATGGCCGGCCAGAGGAAGTTAGCCTTGAGGCGGAGAAGAAGTTCGAAGACATGGACGTAGAAGCGGGAGTTATAGCCACCGAACTTCTCGTTGACCCAGCCGGTGAGCGCGGGAGCTTCGTCGTTGAGGAAGATGCCGCGATACTTGACTGCGGGGACGGGCTGGATGTGACGGCCTGGCTGGACGAAGAGGGCATCTTGATGGGGAACGCGCACGTCGGCCCACCAGTACCAGGGCGAGACGCCGATCTGCTCGGAAAGATCGTAGATGGCAAAAATGGTTCCGCGCTTGTCGCTGCCGGCGATGACGAGGGCGCGGCGCATGCCGGGGATGGGATGATCGACGATAGTTGTCACAGCCGATTCCCACTTACCGGCGATGTCACTTACATCGAGCTTGTGATGGCGGACCAGGTCGTCGACCAGGGGGCTCTTGCCGATGGTGCCGATGATGACGGCAACTGGGCCAGTGATTTCGGTGCGAGCGTGTTTGAGCGCGGGCTGCTGGCCGGTTACGCGATCGATGTCGGAACTCAGGTCCTGGGCGGCACGGATGACGCCCGGCCAGTCGCTGTCGCTGACTAATAAAGGGACCGCGATGCGGTTTTCGACAAGCGCGAATGACCCAGTTGCCGGGCTCGATGAGACGTAGCGCTGCCGGCCGAGCGCGTGGCCGATCTGCGGTGCAATGGACAATGCTGTCGCGACCGCAAGCGTGATAAGGAACCTGGACCTGATCAATTGGCCTCCCACAGCATGTTACCTGGGGCGTCCGAAAAACAGGGTGTAGCCGTCGGGGTCGCAAAGCTCGAAGCCGCGCAGGCCGTCGTGGGTGTCCTCAAGAGGCTTGCTGAAGACGACGCCTTGATTGGCGAATTCGACGGCGAGGGCGTCGGGATGTTCAACATAAACGAACGCGTCCAAGCGCAAGTGGGGATGGCGCGTTGGGTTTGGGATGGGCGTGATGCCGCGCTCGGATTTGACGAATAGTTGTGCGCCGTCGCGGCCAAGGATGGCGAAGAAAGGATTCTGGGCGGGGTCCTGGAATCTGATCTCGAAGCCAAGCTTGTCGCGGTAGAAGGCGATGGTTTGGGGGACGCTGCTGACGATGAAGGATGGGGAGATGTGCCCGATTTCTGGACGAGTCATGAGCTGTGACCTCTTGAGGTGGGTCGAATGCGCGGCCTGTCGGCCCTAGAGGACGATTTTAGAACTTTTCTGCTTCATCGCGAGACGTATCAGGCTGGAGGGACCGTTCAAACCTGAAATTGGAAATGGACATAACTTCCGGATTGCCGGTGATCCGGACATAAACGCTGGGAATGGCTCTCCAGTGGTCTGCAAGATACTCGCGGCGTATGATTCATGGATGCTTCCCCGCATGACGGCAGGTCTTCTTCTGGGCACGGGACTGCCCCTGTTCGATAAGCTCTTTCCGTCGATGCCGCTCATCGAGCAGGTCCAAAATACACCGCTGCTGATCACCGCCGTGCTGATGTTCTGCTTGGCGGCTGCTTTCCTGGCGCTCTGGCGAGCGGCGCCTGATTTTCGAGCGTTTCGCATTCTGGGCATCTTTTTCGCCTCTGTTGCCGTGAGTCAGTCATTTGCTTACTTCGGGGGTCAGACCCTCTACTGGTGCGTACGAGCCATATCGTCGGGGGTGCTAGTCGAAGCAGCGGGTGAGGCAATGCAGATCCCGCGCCGTCGCTGGATGTTGTTGTTCTGGCCGATCTATCTCTTTGTTTCTGTCGCGGTATGGTTTCCGAATTTGTCGTTTACCGCTGATTGGCCGATGCTTGCATCCGCGGTGCTGCTCGCGATTCTGATTTTTCAGGGTCTGAGGCGCAGCAGCGCGCGGGACAGAATGATTGCCGCCGCATTCCTGTTCTATTGGTGCGTGCGTCTCACGCTTACTGGCTCCTTCCAGCGCCTGACCGGCCTGAAGGCCTACGCTTCTGTCGGCGGCTGGCACTGGCAGTACACCATTAGCACGCTTTCTGTGCTGGGAATCGTGACGCTTGCCATCCTGGCTCGCGACCTGATCCGCGACCGGCGCGAGAAGGAGCGCATGGCCGCTGAACTTGAGGCCGGCCGCGCCGTCCAGCAGGTTCTCATTCCCGAAGAGATTCCCACGGTCCCCGGATTCGACATTCAATCGGTTTACAAACCCCATGGAGAGGTCGGCGGCGACTTCTTCCAGGTACTGCCATTCAAGAGCGATTCAGGCGCCGGGGGAGTGCTGGTGATCATCGGCGATGTGAGCGGCAAGGGCATGCCCGCCGCGATGACAGTTTCTCTGCTGGTGGGTACTGTGCGGACGTTGGCACATTACACCCAGCGCCCGGGAGAAATTCTGGCCGCCATGAATCAGCGCATGCTGGCACGCAGCCACGGCGGTTTCACCACCTGCCTGGCCCTCCGCGCCGACGCTGACGGCACGCTCACCATCGCCAACGCGGGCCACATCGCTCCTTACAGAAACGGCGCTGAAATGGCCGTTGAGAACGGCCTCCCCCTCGGCCTGGCCGAAGACACAACCTACTCCGAATCCAGCTTCCGTCTGAACGAAAACGAGCAGCTTACCCTTGTCACGGATGGTGTAGTTGAAGCACGGGGCCAAAACGGCGAGCTCTTCGGCTTTGTCCGCACCCAGGCCATCAGCAAGCAGCCCGCTGAAGCCATTGCCCAGGCCGCCCAGGACTTCGGTCAGGACGACGACATCAGCGTGATCGCCCTAACACGAACCACCTTGATCGAACTTGCAATGGCATGATTCAGAGTGCTCTTTCAATGCCTCAACCGTTCGTTCCGAGCGGATCGTCGGCAATCCGGAAGTAACCGCGTCGTGGAGGGGTAAGGTGCGGATTCCGTTGCGGCGGACAAGCTCGGGACTGACTGGGCAGAGGACTGCGACAAGATCGCTCCAGAGCATAGATTTGACCGCCGGAAGCAGGTCTCTCTTGTTTGAAGCAATCTAAGGTTGGTATCCGTCCGCCATCCACTGAGCGAATAGTTCAATGCGAGCCTGAGGCCAGGGGCCTTCTCCCCTTGGAGGTGGAGGAGGCATGACGGCGCCGCCGATGCCTCGGAGGCGGTCGTAGATAATAGCCGCGTGTGCTTTGACGTCGTCATAACTCGCGAGGTTGAAAGCCTCGCTCATGGCGTGAATGTCGCGCTCCGTGAAGAGCGGGCGGATTTCCTCTTGAAAGCTCGTCAGTTTTGTCATCAGAGAACCTCAAAGATGCTGTAGATCGGACCGGCTGCGCCTAAGAGCGAGCAATCGAATTCTAGCCTAACGCGGTTGGATCTCAGTGCTCTTTCTCATAATCACGGTGCGCTTTGCACGACAGTTCTGGGGAATGCTGTAGGCTGAATCGGAAGGGATTGGATCGCAAGTCTATGGCTAAAAGCACCGGAAGCAAGGGCGCTGCCGATGGACGGATGGTGAAATTCCTGTTCTTTGGGGCGAGTGCTCTGTTGGCGCTTTTGACGCTTGCGCTGGTATATCGAGGCTGGCACGAGGGGGTGAGCCTGACGCCGACAAGCGGCACATGGATCGCGTTGGCGGTGGACCTGAAGCATGGGATGTTTTATCGGCCGATGTATGGCGATCTGGGGTATGGAGGTACGCGGTATCTGCCCCTGCACTTTGTGTTGCACGCGGTGTTGATGGGGTTGGGATTGGGGCCTGTGGCGGCGGGACGTGCTCTGGAGGGCATGGCGGGGCTGGGATTGCTTTTTGGGATCTATTGGATTTTGCGCAGGGCGGGCGTGGCGACGTGGACGGCGGCATGTTTCGCGGTGGCGGCACTGGCTCCAAAGGCGGCACAGATCGCGATTCTTTCGATACGCGGCGATCTGCTGGCGACGGCGCTGGTGATTCTTGGAGTGGCCACGTGCATGGTGGGCAAGCTGGGCCGTTGGCGCTTGGTGGCGGCGTCGCTGCTGTTCGCGCTGGCATTTGCCGCGAAGCCGACAAGCTTGTACGGTGCGGGCGCCGTGGTGCTTTGGCTTCTGCTGTCGCGGCAGATTGGGAAGGCTGTGCTTCTGTTGGTGGCGACAGGCGTTGAGTGCGCAGCGGTGATTGGCTTGACTGCGCTGGCCTCAGGGGGGCGCTTTATCACGGTGTTCAGGGCGTGCGCGACAACGGCGGGGTACAACCTTCCAGCGGGAATTTGGCGGCTGATCAACATGCCGGCGAAGGGAATGCCGATCGATTTTGTTTTTTTGATTCTGGGTTTGGCTGGGTTTCTGCTGCTGGCTCGCAAGAGGCAGACGAGTTTGCCGGTGGTTTTCTTTGCGTGTACGGCGGCGTCAACGGCGGTGGTGCTGGGAGCGGACGGAACCAACATCAATCATTTTTTAGACATGGATGTTGCGTCTCTGCTGGTGTTCGGGGCGTGGCTATTCGATCGAGAGACAAGAGAACGGGAGTTTGGGTTGGCGGCCTTGATGTTTGTGATCGCTTTTGCGTCGTGCACGACGGTATATAGCATTCGACACACAAATGAGGGCGGGGGTTATTTCGATTTTGGGTACACCAACTCATTGAATGAGGCGGTTGCGTTTATTGGGAAGACAGATAAGCCCATCCTCGCGGCGCACCCGCTGTTGCCGATTTTGGCGGGGCAGCAGCCGTACCTGTTGGATGTGTGGATGTTCAGGATCGTTTCAGACCTGCAGCCGGGCTATGAGCAGCATTTGTCGGACGCGATTCGGCAGCGGCAGTTTTCGGCGATCGTGCTGGAAGAGGATATTGGGTCGAACTATCTGCCTTACTTCCTTCCTGCGCAGGAGACAGAGGATATCCGGCAGAATTATGTGCTGGCGAAGAAGCTGCCGAGGGCGTATATCTTTTTGCCGCGAGGGACGCAGGATGTGGCGCCGGCGAAGAGTGCGGGGACGCAGTAGTGTAGTGGATAGAAAGTTCGTTGGAGAAATTCCGAAGTGCAGCCGCAGGTATGAAGGTCGCCGATGCCTCCGGAGAATGATCGCGGGGAATGAATCGGAAGGATTCACATCGTCCCTACAGGACGAGACCGAATATTTGGGGCGCGATCCCCCCGGGTTTCACCCGGGGCTATTATCGATTCCTCCCTCCGGGAGGAAATGCCCTGACTCAGCCTCGGCCCAAGAAAGTTTTTCCGCAGCATGTGAAATCCCCAGCTCCCCCAGGTGGCATTTGAAGACGCCTATACGTACGGGGGGAAGTGTCATGACTCAAAGCTACTGCGGGGGCAGGGCGGGCTTGACCTGAGACTTTGTGGGTTGAGGGGCGGGATGTGTCTGGGGCGATGGGATGTGAGCTGCAGGCAGGGCTGGTTTGACGGTCAGGGATGAGGGTGGAGCGGTTGGGTTGGGCCTGGGTGCGCTGCCGGGACGAGCAACCAAGGCGGGATTGGCGACGACGGCGGTTGGCGCGTGCCTCGGACCAGCGATCGAAGTTGTGCCTAGAAGACCGGCGGTTGACGCGTGGCTCGGAGTGGCATTGGGCGGGGTTGTCGCCGAGGCTTTGAGCGTTCCAGCTTTGGGTGGCTCCGGATCGTGGGAGTCGACGAGGAACTGCTCATTGTCCTTGCCGGCGATGGCCTGCTTCATGAAAGTCATCCAGATGGGGAGTGCGGCTTTTGCGCCGGTTTCCTTTTCGCCGAGCGACTGGCGATTGTCGAAGCCGACCCAGACGCCGCAGGTGACGGACGGGGAGAAGCCAATGAACCAGGCGTCGGTGAAGTCCGAGGTGGTTCCGGTTTTGCCGCCGAGGGGATGTTTGAGCTGGGCTGCTTCTGCGCCGGTTCCATGCGCGGTGACGGCGCGGAGGAAGGTCATCATGGTGGCCGCGGTGGGCTGGTCGATGACCTCATTGATGGAAGGCGGAGCTTCCCAGAGGGTGATGCCGTCGGCGTTTGAAACTTTGCGGATGAGGCGTGGGGCGACCCGAACGCCCTCATTGGGGAAGACGGAATAGGCGGCGACCTGCTCCTGGAGGGTGACGTCGGCTGCGCCCAACGCGATGGGCAGATACGCCGGAATGTTTGTGGTGATGCCGAATCGGTGGGCCATGTCGATGACTTTGTGGATGCCGACCTGCGCTGCAAGCTTGAGGGCGGGAATGTTGCGCGACTCGGCAAAGGCGCTTAACAGGGTCATGCTGCCTTTGTAGTCGCCCTCGTAGTTGTGCGGGGAATAGCCGGCGAAGCTAACCGGCGCATCGAGGATGGTGTCGGAGGGTTTGGCGCCATCTTCAACCGCGGCCGTGTAGACATAGGGCTTGAAGCTGGAACCGGTCTGGCGCTCGGCCTGGGTGGCGCGATTGAACTGCGAGAGGGCGTAGTCGCGACCGCCAACCATGGCGAGTACGTCGCCGGTGGTGTTGTCGACCGCCATGAGAGCACCCTGAGCGCCGGAATCCTGCTCGAGGGTAGCGCGATGAGCTGCGCCTAACATTGCGTCCGATAGTTGGATGTAGACGATGTCGCCGGGCTTGACCAGGGAGTCGGCGGTGCGGATGCCGGTCCATTTCCAGTCCTCGGGCAGGAGAACGACGGTATCGGAAGTACTTCCCGGAGGGCCGATGCGGGCGCGAATTTCGAGCGGCAGAGCGCTGGTGACGAGGGCGTGAACGTAGTCGCCTGGTTTGGTTTGAACGGCCCAATCGGGATGGCGATATGTTTCGAGAGTGGGGTCGGAGTCGAGGACGTTCTCGAGCCTTGCGCTCCAGCCGTGCCGGCGCTCGTAGGTGGCGAGGCCGTCGGTGAGAGCATGGTTGGCCGTCCGTTGCAGATCGATATCGAGCGACGTCTGGATTTTGAGGCCGGCCTCATGAACCTGCTCGGTGCCAAATCGCTTCTCAAGCTCGCGGCGAACCTCCTCCTGGAACCAGGGGGCGACGGACATCTCAGGCTGGGCGATGTGCAGGCCGAGTGGAGACTCTTTTGCGCGCTCAGCTTCGGCCGGGGAGATGAACTTGTCGTGTTCCATCTCAGTGAGGACGAGGTTGCGGCGGCGGATGGCCTTCTCAGGGTACAGAAGGGGCGAGAAGGCTACCGGACCCTTTGGCAGACCGGCCAGCAGGGCGGCCTCAGTGAGAGTGAGGTTCTTTGCGTGCTTGCCGAAGTAGAACTGAGAGGCAGCTTCAAAGCCGTACATGCCGTGGCCGAGGTAGATCTGGTTTCCGTAGAGCGTGAAGATCTGCTGCTTGGTGAAAGTGCGCTCGATCTGAATGGCGAGGTAGGCTTCCTGAATTTTGCGGGTGGGAGTACGGTCGGCGGAGAGGAATAGGTTGCGGGCGAGCTGCATGGTGAGGGTGGAAGCGCCCTGGGCTCGACCCTTGGTGCGCAGGTCGTACCAGACTGCGCCGATGACGCGCATGACGTTGATGCCCCAATGCGATTCGAAGCTTTTGTCCTCGATGGAGATGACGGCCTGACGAAGGATGGGAGCGAAGTCATCGTAGGCGACGACCTCGCGACGCTCGAGCGCAAACGAGCCGATGACGCGGCCTCTTATGTCGTATAGCTCGGTTGTGGTGGAGGGGCGATAGTTCTCCAGATCGTTCATCTGGGGCAGATCGACGGAATAGACGAGGGTGAGGCCGGCAAGAGATCCGGTGACGACGGAGAGAAGGAGGAGAGCAACGAGGGCGATGGGGCCGGCGAGCTTTCGCCGGTGGCGCGAAGGCAGGGACGGATTCTGGACTCTGCGCGGACGGGCGAGGGTGGGCTCCGCTGCGGGGGAAGCAGACGAGGGGCCTAGACGAGGTGGAGGAGCAACAGCCAAGGGATTGAGTCCTTAGGGACGGTGACAGGAACAATTCTCGACCGGTGGAGGAGAAGTGTTTTCCTTTCAAGGCTAGCATTTTCGCGGTGCGGGGCCATGGTCAGAAAGAGTCATGGGGACCATGGTGTGCAAGGGTGGGACAGGGGGTCCTAAATTCCCTCAAAGAAGGAGTCGAGCAATCCGCGAAAGACGACTGCGGTTGGCTTCCAGTCCCCTTGCATGGCCCTGGCACCGGCATGTGCGTACCCGTCGTTCGGGCGGGGTCGCAAGCGGATGAACGGAGGAATTCCGTAGCGCATTGCGATGCAATTCGCCCAGAGCCGTGCAATGCGGCCGTTACCATTCGCAAAGGGATGGATGCGTACCCACTCGGCATGGACCCATGCACAAAGATCCACGACGGCCGCAAGTTGATCGGCATCCGGATTCTGTCCGGCGAGCAGCATCGCGTCCAGTTCCCGAATGAGGGCGTGGAGCTTTCTCTCAAAGTCGATGAGTTCTTCGGCAACTTTGGCCGCATCCACGCCGTAGCGGAGGCCAACGCGCACCTGGGTTTTTTCGAGGCCAGGCTCGCCTCGAAACGCGCCAACAAAACGCGCGTCAGGCACGCTGAGTTTCTTCATGAAGAGAGAGTGCCAGTGTTTCGCGGAGGCGACGGTTGGATAATCCCGCCGCTGAGCGGCGAGAACAATTTCATCGAGAACCTCGCTAAGGTTCTGGCGTAGCTGGGGGCTGTCCTCGTCCCAGCTAGGCACCTAAGATCTCTCGTATTTTGCCCTGAGTGGGCCCAATGGGTTCGACCTGACCGTTGACTAAGTGTCCTTCGATCGGCTCGCCTTCGAGTGGGTCAATTTCGCTCGCTTCGGCTTCGACAAATGCTTTGCGAGCCTCGTGGAATTGTGGGTCGCGGACGCGGTAGGCTCGTAACCGCTCAAGACTCGCTTCCAGGCTCCGCTCCTTCGGCCTACGGCGGAGCAGAAAGGCTCTGACCGCTTCATTCAGCAGTTGATTGACGGGGCGCCGTTCAATCTTGCTCAGGTTTTCCAAGGCGGCGCGCTCTTCCGCATCAATTCTCAGGGTGAATGCAACTCGCGCCATGATCAGACGTTACTCCCCATGCGCAGATGATGTCAATACGGTAATATGACGTCACTTTGTCAGATCGAAATCCCAACTGGATGGTGGCTGGAGCCGCAGGGGCTGCGTTTCGCGATCGTTAAGACAAAGGCTTCGCCGAAGGACGGAATCATGGCGTTGGTGAGAAGGTTGCCCCCGGCTTCGTTGCGAACGCCTGTTGCGGGTCGTTGCCGACCACGATGATGCCTCGCGAAAATGTCTGGAGCAGTGGACGGGCGCGGTCAATGGCTTCGTCGGCGCCGGCGGCTATGATTCGCAGGTGACCATTCTCGGCATCGTGTGGTGAGCCAAACACCGGCGCCGCCACAAGATCGATGCCCCGGATGGCGTGTTCCACGGTGAGCCGCTGGCAGAAGGCGATGCTGATGTTGCCGCACGAGACGTGAAGCAGGCCGGGCGAGAGTGCATCGATGAGCCTGTGGACGCCAAAAAAGACCTCTTCATAGGCCGCGTCGTCGAGGAGCATGGTGATGATGGCGTCGGCACCCAGTTCGGCTTCAGCGGGGGTGGCAGCGGCGATGGCGCCTTCGTGGAGGAGCGGCTTGGTGCGCTCTTCGGTGCGGTTCCACACAGACATTTCGTGGCCGGCAGCGAGCAACCGCAGCGCAATTGGTGTGCCCATGTTGCCGAGTCCGAGAAAGCCGATTTTCATGGCAATTCCTGTTATAGGGGCTTTTGTACCAGACGAGACGCTATGCGGGAATCAATGCAGGGGCAAAAGTGAGCGTCAATACAGTGATGTCGTCCTCTTGTCCGAATTGCCGCGCCGCCTCGGCAATCTCCTTCGCCGGGAGCGTGCTGATCTGGCGGGTGCGTTCGAAGCCGAACAGCTCGCGCGCCGCATTGCGCGCTTCGACAACCCCATCGGAGATGAATGTGAGTGTGGCTCCGGGCGCGAGATGCAGAGGCGTCTGCGGGTAGTCAATGCGGTCCACAACGCCGAGCGGGAGGCTGTTGGTGAGCGAGAGTTCTTTGCCATTCCTATACGGCGGCAACTGGCCAGCGTTCGCAATGCGCAAACCGCCGTCTGGCGAGACATCTGCGCAGAGGCAGGTGGTGAAGCCGCCAATCGCACTCTGGCGGAGGGCAAGGTTGAGGACTTTGAGGACGGAAGCGGGGGGAAGATCGTCGCAGCGGTCCGCGGCTCCGAGGAGCAGGGCCGAGGTTAGAGCAGCTGCAACGCCCTTGCCGCTGACGTCGCCGAGAATGACGCGTTGGCTCCCGTTTTTAAGAACGCGGCAGCGGTAGAAGTCTCCACCCACTTCGCTGGCGGGCAGAAAGGCGGCGCTGAGGGCCATGCCCGGCGCGACGTCCAGTTTCTCAGGCATGAGCATGTGCTGCACATGGCGGGCGGCGGTAAGCTCGCCGTGAAGCTGGGCGCGCTCGTCCGCGGTGGCACGCTGATCCTGAAAGATGTAACCGACCAACGCCACGACGACAATCATGATCGAGATCGACCAGTAGGTCTGCACCGGTCCCGCCCAGGTTTGTCGTCCAAAGAAGACTTGTCCCAGTTGGAATGCGGCTTCGAGCAGCGCCCAGAGCGCACACAGCGGGGCCACGATCCTCATGCGACCCTTCAATTTCCCCCAGGGCCAGAAGGCCACGAACGGAGCCGTGCAGGCAAAGCCGTAAAGAGACCACATCGGCTTAAAGCACGTGACCTGCACGAACAGCGAAAGCGGGAGCGCCCAATGCGCGGGAAGCAGGATTGCGGCGATGCTGCCGATATTCAAAACGACGATCGACGCGGGCAAAATCCAGTAGATACGGGGCACGCGGCGATTTACCAGGGCGAAAACAAAGAGGACCAGCGCATAGGATTCGAAGTTGGTAAGGGCCCACACCGTCTCGCACACCCAACCCGGAATTTGTGGCACCTGCGCCCAGCAGATGGAGACGACCCGGCAGAGACCCACCAAGCAGCAATAGAGCCCGAGCCACAAAGCGGGCATCTGCGAGCGATCGAACAGGTAGAGCCCGAGCAGGAAGAGGCCGGCAGCGCCAATGACAAGAAAGCACGAGTATGCGGGGATGAATCCCCACCAAAAGATGCCGGAGTTCCGAACATCGCTGTTGATCAGGGCCTCGCGGTCGCCGAGAGAGACGTCGACAACCGCCGGGTTCGTCGATGTTCCGGCCGCGAGTCTGTCGTTTGCAACACGGACCGCGATGCTACGCACCGAGCGCGCCAGGTCTGGAGTCAGCGGGAGAACCCGGTTCTCGTTTGTTGCAGTGGAGTCATACCCGGCCCTCAGAGCGGTGGTTCCGCCAACTGGCACGCCGTTCACGAACGCCTGCGCCGCGGACTGAGATGCGAAAACTTCCACCGCTGGCTGCTGCGCCGCTGCCAGATTCGCGTTTGTGTGGCAGCGCACCCACAGGACCGTCATGTTGCCAGTGAGCTCAAACTGGGTCGCTGGCTTCCAGCCACTTTCGTCAAGATCGGCCGCCGCCCAGCGCGGATCGTCGCCGACCTTAAAAACGCACTGTTCGGGCGGAACGGTCACAATAGCCTGCGCGCAGAGCGAGACGGGCAACGCGACGATTGAGGCGAGAAGCCATTTGGTCATCAAGGGCCTCGGCGGGCAGGTGAACGCAGGTGGAGATAAGCATAGCGGGTTCCGATGTTTCCGCAAAGGCGGGTGGAGGACGATGTTTTTGGGCAGAATCTGGAGTCTTTGGGCGAGAAGGGCGTGTTAGCCAGTCTTCAGGCGGAGCCGGGCTGGGGCGTGGCGCGAGAGGCGATGGGCGTCGCGGATGAGGGTGCAGAGAAGCACGGGGAAGCCGAGGACAGGCGAGAGCAGGAACTGTTTGCGCTGGTCTGGCGTGAGGACCCGGGCGATAAAGCGGTGGAGAAGGATCTGCTGGTACCAGGGGATGCTGGGGACGAGGTGGTGGGCCATGTGACAGGGTTGGCCCCATGGGCCTCCGCCGACGAGGATGCCCCAGAATCCGACACCGAGGCTTCGCGCTCCGCTGGTGGTATCGAGCGGCATGAGGTTGTGCTCTGTGAATTGGCGGAGGCGGTCGAGGTAGAACCCGACGTGGGGCAACAACAAGAAAACGATGATGGGAAAGAGCAGGCCGAAGAGCCGGTAGAGCAAGGAGAGATAGCAGAGAGTGTAGGCGGCCGAGATGGCGAGCGAGAGGGCGGTTGAGCGTGTGAAGGAGGGTGAGCGATGGACGTAGAAGTCGCTGAAGTTGAAGAAACTGGCGAGAGGAAGAAGCATGGCCCAGAGGCGATGAGGAAAGACGAAGTTTAGAAATTCGGCGTCGCGCTCCGTGCCGAAGTGGCCGTGATGAGATTTGTGAGCTTCAGCGTAGGGGTGGGGCTCGGTGTTGGAGAGGCGGCAGAGATTCTCGGCCAGGAAGCTGGCGGCGCGGCTGACCGTGCCACGGCTGGGGAAGATGAGGTTGTGGGCGGCTCCTTCATGGAGTGAATAGACGGCAAGGGTGTAAAGCAGCCAACTATGGGCGATGCCGGTAAAGATTGCGGTGAGGACGAGCGCGGGGATGCCTTGGTGGCTCGAGAGGATCCAGCGGGCCAGATTGATGAAGCCGAACCAATCGACGGCAAAGATGGAGAGGATCACGGAGATGCTGATGGCGTTGTGGGTGAGTGAATGGGACCGGAACCAGGCATGGAGCTTGCGCCCACGCGTCTTTATCTGCTGGACCTGGGCTGGAGTGAGAAGCTCGAAGGCGTGATTCTCGCTGTATTCCCGGGCCAATTGAAACTCGTCGTGGTGGAAGTTCATCATTGCTCCGAACTGGAAGCTGGCGTGGACGGGGCCCGGATTGGATTTGTGGGATTTTGGTCAGCAGATTGCCCAGTATAGCTTGGATGGAATGGAGATTTGAAGGCGGGTTTTCGGTGGAGAAAATGGAAAGCCCCAGGTCTCGGGATGGAGGCTTGGGACTTAAGGATTCTGGGAGATGTGGGCGGCTCAAGTGCGTTGAATCCGATGCCCGCCGAAGAACAACCGCAGATCCTTCGACTTCGCTGCGCTTCGCTCAGGATGACAGCTTTGTTTTGGTGCGGAGAAAAGACAACGACAAGAACAACCGCAGATCCTTCGACTTCGCTGCGCTTCGCTCGGGATGACGGCTATGTTTTGGTGCGGAGAAAAGACAACGACAAGAACAACCGCAGATCCTTCGACTTCGCTGCGCTTCGCTCAGGATGACAGCGCTTTTGTTAAGCGAGCTTCAGACTCAGGACACTAGGCGGTTTTGGCTTTGAGAAGGTTTAGGGCCTTGGTGAGGACGTCGTCGACCTTGTTGGCTGGGGCGTCTTCGTCGTCATCGTCGACGGTGGGGGTGACGGCAACGTTTGGAGTGACGGCATTGTCCTGAATCTTGTTGCCACTGGGGCTCTCGTACTTGGCTACGGTGAGCAGCAGCGCGCTGCCATCGGGCAGTTCGATGGTTTTCTGGATCGAGCCCTCGCCAAAAGTGCGTTCGCCCACTAGATCTCCGCGCTTGGCGTCGAGAATCGCGTTGGCCGCGAGCTCGGCAGCGCCATAGGTTCCGCGATTGACCAGGACAGCCAGCGGGGCGTCGGTGAGAAAGTGCGATGGGTCTGCTGTGAAGGTCTGCGCGGGATACTTCTGGCCTTCGAGGGTTGCGATGTTGCCCTGCTTGAGGAAGAAGTTGGCCAGGCGCACACCTTGCGCCGGGTCGTCGCCGGTGGAGTCGCGCAGGTCGAGAAGGATGCGGCGGCCTTTGGCAGACTTGATTTTCGACGCTATCTCGTCAACGCGTGCGGCGGAAAGAGTGCCGGGCTTGAGATAGAGGATTGTGGAGTGCTCATAGTCCTGCAGGCCGAGGGGGGCGGCAGCGGCGATGGTTCGCGTGAGGGTGAGCTTATCGGGGTCGGCCTTGCGAGGACGAATGACGGAGATTGTGACGGTGGTACCGGATTTGCCCTCGAGCATGAGGCGGATGACGGCGAGAGAGAGTTCACGCGTCGACTGCTCGCCGATGGATTCAATGACATCGCCGTCGGAAAGATGCTCTTTGTCGGCAGGAGAGCCGGGGAGGACGTTGACAACGGTGGCGTATCCGAAGCGCTTGGAGACGGTGATGCCGATTTGGGCAACGCCGGTGGCGGGGCGATCTTTGTAGATCTTGTACTCTGACGAGGTCAGGTAGCTGGAGTCCGAATCGAGGGACTCGAGGAGGCCGTGCAGAGCCCCGGTGGTGACTTCTGACATGTCGGGCGCGGTGACGTAGTCGGTCTGGACTTTCTTGAGGACGTCGGCATAGACCTTCATCTGGCGGTAGGCGCCATCGGATTGGCCGCTGGCATGGACGCCGAAGAGGGAGGGCCATGCGGGGAGGACGAAACCCGCAATAAGAGCAAGGCAGATGGCGAGGGAGAGAACGAGGATACTACGCTGGAAGACTCTGGACACGGACACCACCGGAAGAGGCCCATTTTAGGTGGGGAACTGGGCGCTCTATCTATAGACGTAATGATAGCGCAAAGGGGTTTAGGGGATCGGGTGTCGGGTATGGGGTGTCGGGTATGGGGCTGGGGCTGGGGCTGGGGGGTGGGG
>Ga0182015_10003080_pt1 | contig 19115 bp, 20 predicted proteins | sample 712P3MmetaG_FD_120478 | JGI IMG/M metagenome (GOLD analysis project Ga0182015, IMG submission 120478) | Permafrost microbial communities from Stordalen Mire, Sweden - 712P3M metaG | ecosystem: Environmental > Terrestrial > Soil > Wetlands > Permafrost | place: Sweden: Stordalen | collected...
AAGAACTGCGCGATGAGTTCGGCATCGCGTGCGACCACGGTGCGCTCTACCGGACCTTGCACCAACTCGAAGCGAGCGCGCTGATCCGCTCGCATTGGGACGCCGACGACTTGGGTCCGGCGCGGCGCGTGTACGAGTTGACCGACGCGGGCCGCGATGCGCTCACCGCTTGGAGCGACGCGCTCGGCGGTTACCGGGCATCGCTCGAAAAGTTCTTCCATCTCTACCACGGATTGACCGGCGGGTGAGCATCTCGATCCGGTTCCTCGGCACGGGCGGCGCGCGCTTCGTCGTCGCGAAGCAGATCCGCGCATCGGGCGGGATGTGGATGCGTTTTGGTGCGACGCAAATCCACATCGATCCCGGACCGGGCGCGCTCGTGCGAGCGCTCGGCACGATTCCGCCGCAGCGTCCGGCGGAACTCGACGCGATCGTCCTCTCCCACAAGCACCTCGACCACGCCGGCGACGTCAACGCCATGATCGAAGCGATGGCGCAGGGCGGCTGGAAACCGCGCGGCGTCCTCCTCGCACCGCGCGATGCGTGGGACGGCGATTCGATTCTCTTGCCGTACGCGCAGCGCTTCGTTCCGCGCCACGAGGTCGTCGAAGAACGCGGTGGCCCCTATGCGATCAATGACGTCGAAGTGCGCGCATCGGTTCGGCACCAGCATCCGGTGGAGACCTACGGCCTGCACTTCCGCTACGAGGGGACGACGGTCTCGTATCTCCCGTGCACGCGTTATTTCGACGGCCTGATCGAGGACTACCGGTCGCACGCCCCCGACGTGCTGGTGATCAACGTGCTGCGCTACGCCGATTCGATGGACGTCGACCACCTCACGCTCGACGACGCGAAGCGCTTGATCGCCGGGATCCGGCCCCGCTCCGCCATTATGACGCACTTCGGAACGAAGATGCTCGAGCGGGATCCGCGCCGCATCGCCTACGATCTCGAGGACGAACTCGGCATTCGCGTCTATGCGGCGCACGACGGTTGGAGCTATGACGCCGTTGCTTGAAATCGCCGTTGCCAAACCGGGCGACGCCACGGCGTTCTGGCAAGCGAACGATCGCGCTTGGCGCAGCGAAGTGTGGGCGTTCAAGGTCGTGTGGCAAGAGCAAACGCACGATCTCACGGCCAGCGTCGACGGCGCGATCGTCGGCGCGCTCAACGTGCGGATCGCCGCGTCGCTCGCGCACGTGGAGGCGCTCTACGTTTTACCGGGCCGGCGCGGCAACGGGACCGGGCGCGCGTTGCTTGCCCGCTGCGAAGAGCTCGCGAAGTATTACAACTGTCACAAGGTCAGCGCGGCGCTGATGAACGCGAGTCCGGCGCTGCGCTTCTTCCTCGGTAGCGGATATCACCTCGAAGCGGTGCTGCCGCAGCATACGTTCAAATTGGACGTCGCGATGGTGCGCAAGTTTCTGTTGTGAGCGGCGACGGCGGTCTCGATCCGGGCGACTGGGCTGCGTTCCGCGCCTTAGCCCACCGCGCGCTCGACGAGACGCTCGACGACGTTAGCGGCATTCGCGATCGTCCGCCGTGGCGCGCGATCCCGGTCGCCGTGCGCGCGTCGATCGGCGAGGATCCGTTGCCGCGCGCACCGGCCGGCGCAGCTGCGGTGTACGCCGCGTTCGCCGCGCAGATCGCGCCGTACGCGGTCGACAACCGCCATCCGCGCTTCTTCGGCTGGGTGCACGGCGCGGGAACGCCGGCCGGCATCATCGCCGAGATGCTCGCGGCCGGGATGAATGCCAACGTCGGCGGTCGCGATCACGCCGCGGTCGAGATCGAACGGCGCGTCATCCGCTGGTGGTGCGAGGTGTTCGGTTTCCCGGCCACCGCCAGCGGCATCCTGACGACCGGAACCTCGATGGCAAACCTGATCGGATTGCTCGTCGCGCGGCGCGCCGCGTGCGGTGCCGGCGTTCGCACGGCCGGCGTGCCGCCGGAGCCGGGCCTCACCGGCTACACGTCGACGGAAGCGCACGGTTCCGTTGCGCGCGCGTTCGACGTCGCGGGTCTGGGTAGTGCGGCGTTGCGCGCGATTCCCGTGGACGCGGCGCTGCGCCTCGATCTGCGCGCGCTCAAGGAGCGCATCGCCGCAGACCGGAGCGCGGGAAAGCGGCCGTTCATCGTCATCGCGACGGCCGGCAGTGCGAGTTCCGGCGCCGTCGACGATCTCGTTGCGCTCGCCGATTGCGCGCGCGCCGAAGGGCTCTGGTTTCACGTCGACGGCGCCTTCGGTGCGCTCGCGCAACTCGCACCCGAACTGCGCGCGCTCGTGGCGGGGATCGAGCGGGCCGACTCGATCGCGTTCGATCTGCACAAATGGTTGCACGTGCCCTATGACGCCGGTGCCGTGTTGGTGCGCGACGGCGCGCTGCACGCGGCAACGTTCGCCGATCACGCGCCGTATTTGGCGCGAGCGCAACACGGTACGGCCGCGGGCGAGCCGTGGTTTACCGACTTCGGACCCGAACTCTCGCGCGGCTTTCGCGCGCTGAGCGTCTGGTTCACGATGAAGACCTACGGTCTCGACCGGTTCGGCGAGCTGATCGCGCGGCAGTGCGCGCTGGCGCGGGCGCTCGGCGAGCGCATCGCCGCAACCCCGCCGCTCGCGTTGCTCGCCCCGGTCACGCTGAACATCGTGTGCTTTCGTTATGCCGCGGCACTCGATGAAGCGGCGTGCGACGCGCTCAACGCGCGCATCGTGGTCGAACTGCAAGAGCGCGGCATCGCCGTGCCGTCGACGACGCGGATCGGCGGCCGGCTGGCGATCCGGATGAACGTGATGAACCACCGCACGACGCAAGCCGATCTGGACGCGACGCTCGACGCCGTATTGACCGTCGCGAAGGACGTCCTAGAGCGTTCGTCCGCGTAGCGCGCGGAAGCGTTGGAACGCGTTGGGTATTTGCAGTTGACGCTGCTGCTTCATCGCTTCTTGGATCGGCCGCCACTCCGGGGGGATCGTTTGGCGGGTGGCGAGCGCGCCGTCGTAGAGGTAGACGTTGCCGTGGGCGGTGACCGCATTGACGACGGGGCCGCCGCCGGCGACGGTTGCGCTGGCTTCGCCGTCGCTGCGCTGGTCGATCGGCGTGCGCTTTTCCCACATCGAGTAGACGTGACCGTCGGTCGAGCGCGCGGCAATCTGGGCACCCGAGGCGACGCCGATTGCGATCGAGCCGTTCGTCGATTCGAACCGCGCGAGTCCCGGATCGAACGTGCCGTTGTCGTACACGATCGAACCGGACACGGTGCTCACCTCGATCTGGCGCGCACGATTGTGCTCGAAGACCAAGTCCGCATTGTTGCTGCGCGCGCGCAAGCGGTCGAAGCTCGAGTCGAGCACCTCCAGGCGGCCGTTCATCATCTGGATGAACGCGGCGCTCATGACGTTGGTCAGCACTGCCCGCCCGCCTTGGATGCCGACGAACAGCGTCCCGCCGTGGTAATCGTCGATCGAAAGAATTCCGGCGCCGCGGATTTGCGTTTGGAGAATCGCCGTCGTTGCGGGAACCATCACGGTCACGTGCGTGTCGGCGCCGGTCGCGATGCGGATCGCGTCGTGGACGCCCGCGCGGAAGTCCGACGCGTACGGAAATTCCTCGGGTGGCAGCGTCCCGCGGCTGGTCGCGCCGGTGGCGGGATCGCGGACGATGATGTTCGCCACATGTATCGACACCGATAGCGGGTTCTGCGGCGTGCCGAACGTGATCGGGCGCCGGTTTACCGCAACCGCCTCATCGTCGGTGTCGAACTGCACGTTCGGGCGATCCCAGGCCTTGATGGTAATCACCGACCGGGCGCCGGCGACCACTTGGACGACGCTCTGGTCGCCAAGGATGAACGAGTTGGACGCCGCGTTCGCGACGGCAGGGTGAAGGAACCCGAGGAGAAGGGCGAGGCCGGCGGCTGCGCGCCGCAGGGCGTCGCGGAGGGCGGCCACGGGCAGATCATAGCCCCTCGGGGTGATCCGGGTCATTGATTTTCGGTGAGGAGCGCGTCTCCGGGCAACTCGAGCAATGGGAGGGTGACCGTGAACACCGAGCCGCCCTCAGGCCGCGGCGTCGCCGACACCGTGCCGTCGTGAACGCGCGCGATACTCCGCACGATTGCGAGACCCAAGCCCGTGCCCTCGATCGTCCGCGAGTGCGAGGCATCGCCGCGGAAAAAACGATCGAAGAGCCGCTCGGCCGTTGCGGGTTCGATCCCGATCCCGGTATCGCTGACCGTGATGCGGGCAGTAGCGGCATCGTGCCGGACCGAGACGACGACCTGACCGCGTTCGGTGAACTTGATCGCGTTGTCGACGAGATTCGAGACGAGCTGCCGGATCAGCGGCAAATCGCCGAGCACGTAGGGTCCACCGGGATCGAGCTCGGCCCGCAGTTCGAGCCCGTTTTGGCCGGCGCGTTCGCGGGCGTGCGCGACCACGTCGTCCACCAGCGGATTGAGCGCCAGCGGCTCCTTGGGAATTCGATCGCCCGAGTCGGCTTTTGCGAGCGTGAGCATTCCGCCGACCATCTCGGCCAGCCGCGCCGACTCATCGACGATCGCATCGAAACTCTCGGCGCGCACGACCGGATCGCGGTCGCCCCAGCGCCGGATCAGCTGAGCGTTGGCGTTGATCACCGTCAGCGGCGTCTTGAACTCGTGCGAGGCATCGGAGATGAACTGACGTTCGCGCGCGAACGCGCCTTGCAAGCGGTCGAGCATTGCATCGAAGGTCGCGGCGAGCCGCCCGATCTCATCGTCCCGCTTCCAGCGCAAGCGCCGATCGAGTTTCTCCGATCCGATCTCCTCCATCGCGCCGGTCAGGCGAACGATCGGATCCACCAAACTGCGCGCGATGAAGAACGACGCCACGACGACCGCAACGCAGGCCACGATCGCGGCGTAGACCAGGATCGTTTGCGCGCGGCGCGTCTCGCGGTCGATGATGTCTAGCCGTTGCGCGACGTGCGCGATAACGATCGTCTTCCCGGCACGGCTGAGGTTACGGTCGAGCACGAGCAGCGGTGCGCCGTCGGTGTCGCGCGCGAACGCGAAACGCTCCTTGATTCCGGCGGGCAGCGCGCCCAACCGCAAATCGCCCATGTTCGAGCTCTTCCCGATCGGGTAACCCTCGGGCGTGTCGATCTGAATGTACTGCGTGATCGACGCCCAATGATCGAGTTGCTCTTTATTTGCCAGCGTATCCAGCACGGTAGCCGGATCGTAGAAACCCAACGCGTTGCTGGCTTCGGCGAGGCGCGAGATATCATCGGCGGTGGCCGTTATGCCGGCCTTGGCCTGTTCGATCAACAGCGACCGGAATGCCAGGCCGATCGCGACCGCACCGATCGTGATGATGACGACGATTAACAGCGCATAGGACGCGGCGATGCGCGCCCGCAGCGATAAGCTAATCTTTGAGTGCGTAACCGACGCCGCGCACGGTTTGAATCAACTTGTCCTCGTAACCGTCGTCGATCTTGCCGCGCAAATAGCGAATGTAGACGTCGATCAAGTTGGAGTCGCCGAGGAAATCACTGCCCCAGACGCCGTTGAAGAGTTCGTCGCGCGTGTGTACCTTGTTGCGGTGCAGCAAGAGATATTCCAGCAGTGCGTACTCTTTGGCCGTGAGCTGCACGTCCTTGCCGGCGCGCTGCACTTCGTGGCGGTCCCGATCCATCGTGAGGTCTTTCGCACCGATCACGTTGTCTTGCGGTTCGCGGTCGCGCAGTCGCGCGCGAATGCGTGCCAGCAGTTCCTCGATCGAGAACGGTTTGGTGAGGTAGTCGTCGGCGCCGTGGTCCAAGCCGGCGACGCGATCGGGGATGCGGTCCTTCGCCGTAAGCATGATGATCGGCACCTTACTCTTGGCGCGTATGCGCGCGCACACTTCCATGCCGTCGAGCTTGGGCAGCATCAGGTCGAGGACGACCAGATCGGGCTCTTTGAGCGCGCGCTCGAGGCCCGAGAGCCCGTCGCGCGCGGTCTCTACCTCATAGCCTTCGTGCTTGAGTTCGAGTTCGAGCACGCGCAAGATCTGCGCGTCATCTTCGACGATCAGGATCTTGTAGGTGCGATCGGTAGCCGGAGTGGTGCTGCTCACGCGCGGGTCGGTTGCCTGCTCACTTACCGGTTATACACGGTCGGGCGCGGGGTTGCCATGAAGGGCAGACTAGAAATCCACCAGACCGACGAAAGTCCGATGGCCAGCCACACGTACGTGGCGCGTGAGAACAGGCCGAGCGCTCGGAGTACCGCGACGACCGCATCCGCCAGGCGCGTACCGGCATCCGGCGACGACGTGAGCGTCCAAGCCGCCAGGCAGCCGATAAGGATGACGGCGCCCGCCAGCAGCCAGAGTTCCCACGGCCGGAACGCCGGCGCGGTGCGCAGCACGGTCGCAGCCATGATGCGCTGATGCAAGTCCGCCGGCGGCTCCTCGAGCGGTAGCGCGAAAAGCGCCCGGTCCAGTTCGTCGTCGGTCATGTCGTTCTCCGTTTGGCGGTTGGCCCCAGTGCGGCCCGTAACAGGTCTTTTGCCCGGAAAAGATGCGTCTTCACGGTTCCGAGCGGCAGGTCCAGCACGGTGGCGATTTCCTCGTACTGCTTGCCTTGAAGGTGGAAGAGGGTGATCACGGTCCGATACTTCTCCGGGAGCGCTTGGATGGCGGCGCGCAGGCCGGCCGCCTCCTCGGCGGCCTCGTAGGTCCGCTCGGGTCCGTCGCTCGGGTCGGCGAAATCGGGCGGCTCGTCGCCGGTGAACCGCTTGCGTTTGGCGAGGCGGTCGCAGCAGACGCGGTAGCAGATCGTGAAGATCCACGTCGCGAATTTCGCGCCCGGCCGGAACGAAGCCAACGCCCGATAGGCCTTGATCCAGGCCTCCTGAGCGGCGTCTTTGGCCTCCTCGATCTCGCGCAGCGTCCGAAAGGCGAGATGGTAGACTGCCCGCTCGTAACGCTCGACGAGGGTGCCGAAGGCATCACCGCGTCCGCTCAAGGCGAGCGCGATCAAGTCATCGTCCGTGGGGGCGACGGCGGCGACCCTCTCCGCCGGCGGTTCGGCCAACAGTGCGACTCCCATCTGCGCGCATGTACGTTGTACGGCCCGGCAAGTTTCACGGGGCGAAACACTGCCGGGGCTCGGCCGTACATGGGGCATGGTTCCACGCGCAACGCTCATCGCCGTCCTCATCGGTGTCGAAGTCGCCATCGTGGCCGGCATGGCCGGCGCGATTCGGGGCGGTTCGCAGCCGTCGTGGTTCGGCTTCCCGAACGCGACTGCGGGAACGCAGGACGGTGGGCCGGGCTGGTCGTTTGCGGCCGGGCCGCACCCCTCCGTCGAGATCGACATCGGGCACGCCGACTTGACGATCGAAACGCGGCCGGGCGCACAGATCGCGGTCGCGGTCGTGCCGGGCGTGGAAATTCATTCTTCGGGTCCGATCACCGCTCGCGACGACCGCGGCACGATTCGCATCACCGCCGCGGAGAGTGACGGACAGTCCTCGTTTTACGTCGACGACCGGAACGTGCACGTGATCGTGCCGCCGGCGACGCGCGTCCTCGTCGATGGTGCCGGCGACATCGAGGCCAGCGGCTTACGCGCGGCCGCGTCGTTCGATAGCGAGCACGGCGACATCACGGTGCGCGATTTTCACGGCGCCCTGACCGCGACGAGTTCGGACGGTCACGTCGACGTCAAGGATGCCGACTGCACGACATTGCACGTCGACGCAGCGAACGGGCGCGTCGCACTCACGCGCGTTACGGCCGCGCAAATCGATGCCTCGAGCAGTAATGGCCGGGTCGAAGGCACGGGGCTGCGCTTGCGCGACGGACACGTTTCGAGCTCGAACGGTCGCGTTTCGCTCGGATTTTCTGCAGATGCCGACACGACGGTCACGGCGGCAACGAGCAACGGACACGTCAACGTTTCGGGTTTCGATGCGACGCCCGCGAAGTACGTAAAGCGCGGTGACGATGACGAGGATGACGACGACGACGATTCGTCATCGGCCAAGACGGTTCGTATCGGAGCGGGCAGCGGGCGGCTCGACGTACGTGCGAGCAACGGTAGTATCGACCTCAACCAGGAAGGCTAGCGAGATGGACGACAACATCATTCCGGTCCTCGGCATTATCTGTCTCTTCGGGTTGCCGATGATCGGGTGGATCTTGGGCCGCGTGATGCGCCACCGCGAGCGCATGGAAATGCTCCGGCTCGGGATCGCGCCGCCCGACGGGCGCTGGAATCGCAACCGCGGTGGCGCCTGGACGCAGCCGCCGCCGTGGACTCCCGGGCCGGGATCACCCATCGGCCCGCAGATGCAGGGATACGCGGCATACGACGATCCGAATTCCATGCAGTGCACGATGCGGCGCGGAATCATCACGGCGGCGGTCGGATTCGCGCTATTGATCGGCCTCTCGTTCATCGGCTATCACGGCGGCGACGGGCTCTTCAGCCCGGCATCGATCCGTCCCGGACCGTGGCTGCTCGGCGGGTTGATCCCGATGTTCGTCGGCATCGCGCAGATCATTATCGCGTTGATGTCGGGCGCAGTATTCGCCTTCGGACGGATGCAGCCGCCGCCGGGACCCGCTGGTCCGCCGCCGATCCAGCGGACGTACGGTTCCGCGCAACCCGGTCAGCCCGGACCGCGCTATGAAGAACTCGCGCGTCCGGTGCCGCCGCCCGACCGGACCTGAGAACTCCCGCAACGCGCAAAAGGAGCGGGTCGCCGTAGCGACCCGCTCCTTTTGACGTTCCCGGCTTTTCGTTGCGCCGCTAGCGGCAGGTAACGATCGCCATCGCCCAACCGCTCGCTGTGCGCGTGCGGACGAGATATCCGTCTTCGGTGCGGTCGTAAACGCTGTAGCCCGCTCGTAGCGCGTCAGCTAGCGTTTTAAAGACCTGAATCCCGGCCATCTCGGTGCTCCTCCCTCGCGGCTTATCGCCGCGATGTCCTGTCCCTATTACCTATAACGGCCGGAAACTCACCTCCGTTCACCTTCTCATCAAGTTTTCTCCGTAAAGATCGCTTGCGGGAGCGCACGGATCGGTCGCCAAGTCCGCCCGGGATGCATCAAACTCGCCTCGTCGTCGCTATCGACGTTCCGACATTTGTCCGAGCTAAGAACCTGATCGAGACACTTGCCGGCGTCGACCTCACCTTCAAAGTCGGATATGAAGCACTCTACGGATACGGGCCGGAGCTGCTCGCACTGCTTGAATCACGCGGCGCCGCATACATGCTCGACGTCAAACTGCATGACATCCCGCGCACCGTTCACGCCGCCGTTCGCGCGTTGGTCCGGCCCGGAGTGGCACTCTTGACGGTGCACGCGCTCGGAGGGGCCGAGATGCTTGCTGCGGCGACCGAGGCCGCCGCCGAACGGGCCGCCGAACTCGGCATCGAGCCGCCGGGCGTGCTTGCGATCACGATTCTCACCAGCATCGGCGCCGAGGATCTCAACGAATTGGGACTCGCCGGCGGCCCGGGCGAAAACGCGATTCGCCTCGCAGCGCTGGCCCGCGACGCGCGTTGCGCCGGCGCGGTATGTTCGGTGGCAGAAGTCGCCGACCTCAAGTCGTTCTTCGGCAGCGAGTTCATCGCGCTGTGTCCGGGCATTCGTCCGGGCGGCAGCGCGCACGGCGATCAGCGCCGGATCGCGACGCCGCGCGATGCGCATGCCGCGGGCGCCGACTACATCGTCGTCGGGCGCCCGATCGTCGATGACGCCGATCCGGCGGCGGCGGCGCGTGCGATTCTCGCGGACCTGACCTGACGTGACCGCGCTCAGTCCCGAGGGTTTGCTCGACGAACTGCGCGCGCGCGGCGCCCTGCTCGAGGGCCACTTCCGGCTCTCGTCCGGACGTCACTCGAACCGCTTCGTGCAGAAGTTCCGCTTCCTCGAAGATCCGGCGTTTCTCGAACGCGTCGTCGCCGCGATGCTCGCGCGGATGCCGCCGCTCGATATCCGTTGCGTCGTGTCGGCGGCGGTCGGCGGCATCGTCCTCGGCTACGAAACGGCGCGCCAACTCGGAACGCGCGCGATCTTCGTCGAGAAGGAAGGCGGCATTCCCCGCTTTCGGCGCGGCTTCGGCGTTGCGCCCGGCGAGCGCGTGCTGGTGGTGGAAGACGTGATTACGACGGGGCTTTCGGTGCGTGAAGTGATCGACGTCGTCGGTGCCGAGGGCGGCGTCGTGGCCGCAGCCGGCGTCGTCGTTCGGCGTGGCGCCGTCGATGTCGGCGCGCCGCTCTTCGCGCTGCTCGATCTGCCGATCGACTCGTTCGAACCGGCTGCCTGCCCCCAATGCGCCGCCGGTGCCGCGCTGGACGAGCCGGGTTCGCGCTTCTTACGCTAACGGGCGCCACGAAGCCGGAACGCGAAATCCCGGGAAAGTCATGGACTACGTCTCACTTGCACGGCCGCCCGTGCGGCAACTCCACCCGTACAGCGCCGGCACGACGATCGACCAGGCCAAGCGCCGCTTCGACCTCGATCGCGTCATCAAGCTGTCGTCGAACGAAAATCCGCGCGGTTCCTCGCCCAAGGCGCTGGCCGCAATGGCGGCCGTGACCGACGCGCACCTCTATGCCGACGACGATCACCCGGCGCTGCGCGCACGCCTCTCCGAACCATACGGCCTGCGGATCGAGAACACGATCCTCGGACACGGCAGCAACGAGATCCTATTGATGTTTTTCCTAACGTTTGTCGGAGCGGGCGACGAGGTCGTCATGGCCGATCCGACGTTCTCGCTCTTTCCGGCGGACACGATCGTGACGGGCGCGACGCCGGTGCGCGTGCCGCTGCGCGACGGCGCTCACGATCTCGATGCGATGTTCGCCGCCGTGACGCCGCGGACGAAAGCGGTCATCATCTGCGACCCGAACAATCCGAGCGCGACGTGCGTCGAGCCCGAAGCGTTCGCGCAGTTCGCCTCGTTACTGCCGGCCAACGTGCTGCTGTTTATCGATCAGGCCTACCGCGAATACATGCCGGCGGCGAGCGTCGAAGGTACGGATTACGTGAAGTCGCGCCGCGGCACGATCGTGACGCGCACGATGTCGAAGCTCTACGGGCTGGCAGCGGTGCGCTTCGGCTACGGTTTCGCCGACCAGGGCATGATCGACTTGATGCAGCGCGTACGCGTGCCGTTCAACGTGTCCTCGCCGGCGGCGCACGCAGCGATGGCCGCGCTCGGCGACGACGAGTTCCGCACCGCGACCATCGCGATGAACGACGAGGGCAAAGCCTATCTGGAAGCGGCGTTCCGGCGGCTGGACATGTTCGCGTATCCGTCGGCGGCGAACTTCATCGCGGTCCGCGTTCCGGTGGCCGCCGAAGCGGCTTACACCGATCTGCTGCGGCGCGGCATCGTCGTGCGATCGGGCGATAAGCTCGGGCTGCCGAACTTCCTGCGCATTACGATCGGTTTGCCCGCGGAGAATCGCGAGCTCGTCGCGGCACTCGAAGCGGAACTGCCGGCGTGGCGGGAGCGCGCACCCGTCCCGGCATGAACGATGCGATCGCGATCCGGCGCGGGACCGTTCGCGATCGCGCGTTCGTGGTCGACTTGGGACGTCGCGTGTCGCCGACGAGCGTCTCGTCGATGCGCATAGCGTTGCCGCCGTTGGTCGAAGGCGCCTACGAGCGGCTCGTCGAGTACGTGCTCGCGCGCGAACACGAGATCCTCATCGCCGAGACGGGCGGGGCGGCCGCGGGCTTCGCCTTATTGATCTACGATCTGCCGGACGAGATCACGCTCACCGAACAAACCTTCATCGCCTATATGGCCGTCGAGCCGGCGCGGCAGCGGCACGGCATCGGGCGAGCATTGCTCGGGAGCATTGAAGACCACGCCCGCCGGCGCGGCCTGCCCTATCTCTCGCTCATGGTGACCGAGGAAAATACGGCAGCCCGCGAACTCTACGCGGCCGCCGGCTTTACGACCGAACGCCGCATGCTGACAAAGCCCCTGTGAGCGGTTCCGTCGCCCGCCGGGTCAGCGCCGGCATCGCGATCGTCCTCGTGCTGGTCGGCGCCGGCTTTGTCGCCGTCCGCATTCCGCGCACGATCTCGATTTTTTTGGTCGCGGCGTTCATCGCGTTCGGCGCGGCGCCGCTCGTCCATCGGCTCGAGCGCTGGATGCCGCGCGGCGTGGCGATCGGTCTCGTCTACGTCGGTCTCGTCGGCGTACTCGTGGTGCTGGCTTTGGTGATCGTTCCCATCACCTATGCGCAGATCATCGTTCTCGTGGGGCATACCAGCGACTACGTGATCGCCTCGCAAGACGGGGTCGCGCATCTCGAAGCGTTCCTGCGCGCGCGCCTCGGCGACCGTGTTGCCTTGCCGACGTTCGGTCAGATGCAGGACGATGTCGGCGAACGCGTCGGCGCGATGTTCTCGATGACGCTCGCTTCGGTCGGAACGATCCTCTTGGGCATGGTCAACGCCTTGCTGGTCGGCATTTCGGCGCTCATTCTGTCGGTGTTTCTGCTCTCGCGCGGACGCGCCGTACGCGGCGGCGTCCTCGCACTGCTGCCGGTTTCGCGGCGCGCGAAGGCGAACGAACTGCTGGTGGAAGTGGCGTCGATCTTCGGGCATTTCGTCGCCGGTCAGTTGGCGCTTTGCGCGATCGTCGGCGCGGCCGTCTGGGCGGCGCTCGCGCCGGCTCACTTCGGATTTGCGCTCCTGGTAGCCGTGGTGTGCGCGCTCGGCTATGCGATCCCGTTCTTCGGGATGATCGTGGCTCAGGTCATAGCAGCGGTGCTGGCGATCCCGCAGGGCACGACGATGGTCATCTACGTGACCGTTGCGATCTTCGTGATCGCGCGCATCGCCGATAGCGTATTGGTTCCCAAGATCATGGCCGATGCGGTCGGCGTCTCGCCGATCGGCGTGATGTTCGCCGTCTTTGCGGGCGGCGAACTCTTCGGCCTGTGGGGACTGATCCTCGGCATTCCCGCGGCGGCGCTGGTGCGCGTGCTGTTCACCTACTTCGCGCTGCCATGGATCGTGCGTGCGCAGCAGGGCGATCCGGAGCCGCATGGCACTGAGATCGTGGTGGAAACTCCGGAAATGGTCGTTACCGTACAGAACGGTACGTGATGCGTACCGGGCTCATCGCCGATATCGGGCGGCGTGCGCCGGCACTCCTCTGCATGATGGATGCGCGCGGCAACGTCGAGTACGTGAACGAACGCTGGACGGCACTCGTGGGCGCGCCGGCCGCGGCGATGCTCGGGCGGGGGTGGATGGCATTCGTGCATCCGGACGATGTCGACCCGCTGCTGCGAGAGTTCGGCGTCGCGCTCGTGAGCGGAGCAGCGTATCGCGGCGAATTTCGCATGCGCCACGCCGACGGCGCCTTCCGTTGGATCGAGGTGCGGGCCGAGGCGGAACGCGACGAACGCGGCGAAGTCATCCGCTGGTTCGGCGCCGGCAACGATGTCGACGCGCAGCGCCGCGCGATGGATGCGCTGCAGTTGCTCGCCGAAAGCGGCGCAACCGCGAATTCGGCCAACGACGTCGACGCGCTGCTCGAAGGCGTGACGCGGGCGGCGCTGGCCGGCCTCGCCGATATCGCATTTTTCGACTTGATCGGATCCGACGGATGGAGCCGACGCGTCGGCGCCGGCGCAGCCGGGGTGCCGGCCGCGGCGGTCGAGACGACGCTCGCCTTTCCGACAAAATTCGATGAACCGCATCCGATCTCGCGCGCGATGTCGGAGCCGCGCGCGTTGCATCTCGCGCGCATCGATGAGGCCTACATCATGAGCGCGATCGCGGACCCCGCGCGCCGCGATGCGTGGCGGAGCGTCAATATCCGCTCGATGATCGTGGCGCCGATGATGGTGGGCGGCCGGCGTTTGGGCGCGCTCACGATGCTGCGCACGCTCACGGACCTCGCCTTTGAGGTGAGCGACGTGCGCGTGGTGGAAGAGGTCGCGCGGCGGGCCGCGGTGGCGGTCGAAAACATCCGGTTGATGGAAGCCGCCCGGCGCGAGTCGTCGGCGCGCGAACGCCAGTTCCGCGCGATGGCCGATGCGATGCCGATGTTGATGTGGACGACGTTTGGCGACGGCACGAGCGAGTGGCACAACCGGCGCTGGCACGACTATACGGGCCACCCCGAAGGCGCGTCGCCGAGCGCGGGCTGGGAGGTCATTCACCCGCAGGACGTCGCTCCGACCCGGGAAGGTTGGACCGTCGCGACGTCGTCGGGTGAGACCTTTGAAATCGAGCACCGGATGCGCCGCGCCGACGGAGCGTTTCGCTGGTTTCTCACGCGCGCGATTCCGGAGCGCGATACGAACGGCGCGGTCGTCCGCTGGTACGGAACCAGCACCGACGTCGACGACGCACGCCGGGCGCAACGGACGTTACACGTCTTCTCCGAACTCGGGCCCGTGCTTTCGGCGTCGCTCGAAGTGCAGGCGACGCTCGATGCCGTAATGCACGTCGTCGTTCCCGAATTCGCCGACTGGGCGTTCATCAACTTGGTGGATGAAAATGGCGATCTGCGCGTTGCGGCCGTGTACCATCGCGAGGAGGCGAAGCGCGCGGCACTCGCGACGCAGGTCGGCAAATTGTACTCTCCCGCCGGTGCCGAGAGCGGAACGGCGCGCGCGATCCGGACCGGCGAGCCGGTGCTCTACGAGAACGTGAAGCGCACAGACGTGACGGGCGTCGTAGCGAACGACGTGCTCGACGTGTTTGCAGAGGTCGGCTTTACCTCAGCGCTGGTCACGCCGCTGATGGTCGGCAATGTTGCGCGTGGCACGCTGAGCATGGCGATGTTCGATAGCGCACGCGGCTTCCGCGAAGCGGACGTCACGTTCTTCCAAGAACTTTCGCGGCGGATCGCGCCGGCGATCGCAAATGCGGAGTTGTTCGAACGCGAGCGGCTGGTCGCGCGGAGCTTCCAAGACGCGGCCCTGCCCTCGACCCTGCCGGATGTTCCGGCCTGTACGTTCAGCGCGATCTACGAAGCGGGACGTGCCGAAGCGCTGGTCGGCGGGGACTGGTACGACGCCTTCGCGCTCGCGGACGGGCGGATCGTGCTCTCGATCGGCGACGTCGCCGGTTCGGGACTGCAAGCGGCGGTCACGATGGCGAACATGCGTCAAGCGATTCGCGGCGTCGCCTACGTTCATCCCGATCCGGTGCTGATGCTCGAAGCCGCGGATCTCGCGTTACGTAGTGAATCGCCCGACCGCTTCGTCACCGCGTTCGTCGCGGTCATCGATCCCGTCGAGGATACGATCTCGTTCACCACGGCCGGTCATCCGCCGCCGCTCCTGCGCACGCCGGCGGGCACGATCGTCGCGCTCGAGGCGAGCGGTTTGCCGCTCGGCTTGCGCGAGCATGAGGCGTCGTCGAGCGTGTCGCGGGCGATCGTACCCGGTTCGACGCTGGTGCTCTACACCGATGGGTTAATCGAATCGACGCATGACATGGAGGAGGGCTACCGCCGCTTGGACCGCGCGCTCAACGACGCCGACGTTCTCGCGAGCGCCGATCTGGCCGCGCGTCTGCGCGACGCCGTGCTGATCGAGGGCTCGCGCGACGACGTCGCGATTTTGTGCGGCCGCTACGCGGGTCTCGCGCTCGAACGTCATCGCATCGACGTGCGCGACGCCGCTCAGAGCGCCGGCTTCGCAACGCTCCTCGTTGCCGAACTGGTACGCTGCGGCTACGCTCGCGACGCAATCGTCAACGCGGAAATCGTGCTGGCCGAACTCGTCGGCAACCTCGTGCGGCACGCGCCGGGGCCGGCTACGTTCGTCATCGACGCCCGGCGCGGGCACGTCGTGTTGCACGCCCTCGACGACGGTCCCGGCTATCGCTTTTTCTCGCGTTTACCGACCGACACGCTCAGCGAACGGGGCCGCGGACTCTTCCTGATCTCCGCGCTGGCGGAGGCCTTTCACGTGACGCCGCGCGCGTGCGGCGGCAGCCACGCGTGCGTGACGTTCTCGACGGTTAGCGCGGACGGCACGCAACGAACACGGTGGTCGCAAACGTAAGCACGTCCTCGTCCTGCTGATTGAGGACGCGGAACGCCGCGCGGACGATCCCGCGATCGGGCTTCGAGACCGACGGCCGCGCTTCGATCACGCGCGCGATCGTGTGCAGCGTATCGCCGGGGAGCACGGGGCGGGTCCAGCGCAAGTCGTCCATGGCGTTCGAACCGAAGCTCGTTCCGGCCAGAACGCCGGTGTCGAGAAACATGCGAAAACCGACCGCGAGCGTCTGAAAACCGCTGGCGATCAGGCTGCCGTACGGCGATTTTTTGCCGGCCTCGACGTCGATGTGAAAGCTTTGCGGGTCGTAGAGCGTCGCGAACGCGATCATCGATTCGAGCGTTAGGGTTTGACCGAGCGATGCGATCTCCGAGCCGACCGTAAACTCTTCGAAATAGCGCCCGCTCACATCGTCTCCGGGGCGGAGATACCACACAGCTCGAGCGCTTTGGCAAGCACCGTTTGCGTGGCGAGCGCGAGCCCGAGGCGGGCGACCGTTTGCGCGCGGTCGTCGGTCAAGATCATGCAGTCGGAGTAGAACTGGTGGAAGTCCGCCGCGACGTCGCGCGCGTACTTCGGCAAACGATGCGGCGCGCGGGTACGCGCGACGCCGGCGACGACCGAGCCGAATTCGGCCAGCCGGCGGGCGAGCGCGATCTCGCTCGGTTCGCTCAAGCGGTCGAGATGCTCGCCGCGCTTGGCGTCCTCGACGAGCGTCCCGTCGCGTTCGAGCGCTTTACGCACGACCGACGCGATGCGTGCGTGACCGTACTGTACGTAGAACACGGGATTGTCGCTGGATTGTTCCTTCGCCAGCGCGAGATCGAACGTGAGCGGCTGATCGATCGAGAGCATAACGAAGAAGAAGCGCGCCGCGTCGACGCCGACTTCATCGATGATTTCGGCCAGGGTGACGATGTCGCCGTGGCGCTTGGACATCGAGACGATCTCGGCGCCGCGTTTGAGCGTGATCTGCTGCGCGATCAGCACTTCGATCGCGCCGTTGCGTCCGTATGCGTCGGCAAGCGCGCGCAAGCGTGCGATGTAGCCGTGATGATCGGGGCCGAGGATGTCGATCACGCGGTCGGCGCGCTGGAGCTTATCGTAGTGGTAGGCGATGTCGTTGGCGAAGTACGCGGGGCGGCCGTCGGAACGTACGACCACGCGGTCTTCGTTGTCGCCGCTTTCGGTCGTGCGCAACCAGAGCGCGCCGTCCGCCTCGTAGGTGAGGCCGTAGGTGCGGAGGCGGTCGATGCCCGTTGCAATTGCGCCGGCGTCGTGCAGCGCTTTCTCGCTTTGCCAAAGATCGTAGGTCACGCCGAAGCGCGCGGCAACGGCCTGCTGCTCGCGCACGATCTCATCGCGGCCGAACGTGCCGAAGTACGTCCACCATTCGGATTCCGGCGCATTGCGCCAGCGCTCGCCGTCGATTTCGCGAATGCGTTCGGCGATCGGCGGCACGTAGTCGCCGGGATAGCCTTCTTCCGGGAACGGAAACGCAGCGTCCCAAAGTTGCATGTAGCGCGCGTAGAGCGAGCGCGCGAGCTGGTCGAACTGCGAGCCGGCGTCGTTGATGATCCATTCGGTGAAGACGTCGTAGCCGGCGAAACGCAGCGTCTTCGCGAGCGTATCGCCGATCGAGAGCGTGCGGCCTTGCACGACGACGAGCGGGCCGGTGGGGTTCGCGCTACCGAACTCGAGCGAGATGCGTTCGTTTTGCGTTGCACCGCGACCGTAGGCCGGGCCTTCGCGCAGCACCGATGCGATCGTGCGGCGCCAGAATTGCGGCACCAAGCGCAGATTGATGAACCCCGCCGCCGCCGTTGCCTCGGCAACGGTCGCGCGCACGCCGGCGTCTTCCAGCGCCCGCTCGATGATCGCGTTGGCAATGTCGAGGGGCTTCTTTTTTGCGACCTTCGCCAGTGCGAAGGCCACGTTGGTCGCAACGTCGCCGTGCTCGGCGCGGCGCGGCGGCTCGAAGGTGACGTTCGCCTCACCCTCCGGGAAGAGCGCGCGAGCCGCCGCTTCAAAGCGTCCGGCAAGCGCCGGCAGATCGAGCATCGTGCCGTCGCTAGTGATGGTAGGGTTCATTCGCAGCGATCTTCGCCGCGCGATAGAGTTGCTCCAGCACGAGCGCGCGCGCCCATTCGTGCAAGAGCGTCAAGCGTGAGAGCGACCAGCGGAATTGCGCGCGTTCGAGCAGCGCCGGCGCGGCGCCGTAGGTTCCCGCGATCACGAGCGTCAGTTGCGAGGTGCCGTCGACCGCGAGGCGCTCGATGCGCACGGAAAGTTCGGCGCTCGCTATTTCGGTGCCGGTGCGTTCGAGTAGCCAGACGTGGTCGCTGGGCGCGATCAGTCGCAGGATCGCCTCCGCTTCACCCGTCATCGAACGGGTGGCGTCGCTGCCGTCGCCGGCACGCACCTCGATCTCTTCGAGCCGGTGGTAGGGCCGCAGGCGGCGCCGGAAATCTTCGGCTGCGGCGACGAGATAGGGCTCGCGCAGCTTGCCGACCGCGATCAGGCGCAGATGCATCGCGCCGGAGTTCGGCGGCGCTAGGCGGACGACCGCCGGAAACGACCGTCGGGCCCGCTGACGATCGTTCCGGCCGCCAGCAGATCGCCGACGCGCGCCAGGGCGAGGGCCGGCGGCAGATCGCTCGAAGCGACGACCGCGTCGGCGTCGGCCGGTCCGCAGTCGAGCAGCGTGAGGATACGCGCCTCGGCCGGATCGGTGCTGGGCGCCGGCCGGGCAGCGGCGGCCGGGGCGACCGCGATTCCAAGTTGCGCCAGCACGTCGGCGGCATCGCGCACCAGGGTCGCGCCGTCGCGGATCAGGGCCAGGCACCCGGCGGCCTTCGGCCGGTCGACGTCGCCCGGAAAGGCCATGACGGGGATGCCCCGGTCGGCCGCCCACGAGGCCGTGTTCAGGGCTCCGCTACGGGCCGCGGCCTCGACGACGACCACGCCGTCGGCCAGGGTCGCAACGATGCCGTTCCGGGCCAGGAACTGCCAGGGATAGGCGGGGTGCTCGGGCGGATACGGCGAGAGCACCGCGCCGCCGCCGGCGACGATGCGGC
>Ga0182015_10003081_pt1 | contig 19112 bp, 17 predicted proteins | sample 712P3MmetaG_FD_120478 | JGI IMG/M metagenome (GOLD analysis project Ga0182015, IMG submission 120478) | Permafrost microbial communities from Stordalen Mire, Sweden - 712P3M metaG | ecosystem: Environmental > Terrestrial > Soil > Wetlands > Permafrost | place: Sweden: Stordalen | collected...
ATCCGCCTCCCGTAAAATGCGAATCTTGTCTTCCGTCGTATATCGTTTGCCTTTCATCGTCTGGTCCTTTCTTAAGTCCCAGACTAACTCATCAGGTGGCCCGAAAAAGTGAAGTCACGTCAATTCAATTTGCATTGCGGGTGCGACTAAATCTGTCTGCTGATTTTTATTCATAAAATTATTATTTATGCTTTTCTTGTAATTCTTTGATCTTTTCCAGCTTGTCCTCGTATTCCTTTTTTAGCTTTTCAGCGATTTTCGTTTCTTGCTCTACCTGGTCGAGCTCACGGGTGATCTCTGCACTCTTTTTGAGAATCATATCACGGATTTTTAGCACTTCCGCGTCCGGGCGTTTGTTTTTCTCGACCATTACCTCTGCAACCGCTTCCGCGATATGCCAAGTTCCATAAAAGACGTGATCTTTGGTATTAACGAAGCCGGGAAAAGCGGTGTTAGTAAAAATGTGTATGCCGGTTTCTTCGTCAACATTCTTATCCTTCATCACGTCTTCCGTTTTCAGATCAACGAAGCTGTGTTCAATTCTGAATTTTTTTCCGTGGACCCAAATAAAATAGGCCTTTCTGGTTTGGGTTTTTTTAGGTTTTCGCCCTCGCTCGTCAGCCGGAATGGTTTCCTCTTCAATGATCACAAAGTCACGCTGGTCTCTTTTTTCAATATCTGTCTCATCAATGCCGTCATGCTCTCCGTTTCTCGCCTTTGCTTTTTCTTTAAGGTCGGGGAAGGCATATTCTTTTAATTGGGGAATCTTGCGTATGGCCTTCATTATATTGTCCTTCTGCACATCCATTTTATCTATGATTCCCTGATCAATTTGGGTCTTCCGAACCGACGAGCGGGCTTCTCTTACGAGATCGCGCATGTAGTTCCAAAAGATGCCTTCCTCTTTGGTGATTTCCCGCCAAAGCGGAGACTCCTGAATAAACTCACGTTTATTGTGTGTCACTGGAACGTGATCCAGATGAATTTCACCAATTATCTGACGAGCTTCGGGGTGCGGATTGAATCCCAACTTCGCATTTTGGAGAACCAAGCGTCCGCGCCGAAAAACACGAAATCCGTATTCGCCTTTATCGGAACCTTTCTTTAATAGCCCTCGCCAGCCCCAAACTTCGTTGCCACTTTCAAGTTTTAATTTGAACGGCTCTTTACCGTCCGGCTGATGATATTCTGTTTTTAATTCCAAAGATTCCGGCTCACACCACTTTGTGTTTACCTTGATTTTGACCTCACCATTTTCAATGAATGGGGCAAAGCGCGTGGCCAAATCCTTTCTAATATTTCCCGGAAGATTTGGGTAAATGTTGAAGTGCAGGCTCGTTATGCGAATCGTAGTTCCTGATCGGTTCTTATCAACCCCCTTTTTTATTTTCATGTCGTGCTTTGTCCAATCGCCGCTCTTAAGCCATTTTTCTTCGTCGTATTCCAACATGTATTCTTCGTCGCTTCCGTTTTGGGTAGTAATGATTTGGAATTTCTTTCCGAGACTGGTCGCTGCCGTCTTCAGGCCAAGACCAAATTCTCCGAGTTTATTTTTATTTTTTTTAGAAGTGTGAGCGAGCTTAATGCTGTTGGCCGCAGCCTCTTCATCCATGCCAACGCCGTCATCGTGTATCTCCACACTGCCGCCTTTGTCTGGGTTGAAGTGAATTTCAACCATCAATGCTTTTCCATCCGGGCGGGCATCTATCGAATTATCCACTAACTCGGCGATTGCTTGTCCGACGGAATAACCCGTTTGACCGATCTTTGGCATAAGGCTTCGGTCGGGAAGGATGCTGATTTGCTTCGTGATTAAATTTGACATGTTCATAATATAGTTATTAATAAATTGTTATATTCGGATCGCAATGAATGTTATACCTAAAATAGATTTTTGTCAACGGGTATTTATCCACAGGTGGGGGAGTCCTTCCTAAACCGTCTGAACCCGTTTAACCCGTCTTAAACTGTAAAGGACAATATGCTCCTTTACTCGTCCAAACCCGTCCGTCCAGAACCCGTTTTCGCGTGAGCGACGAGGGCGAGCATGGCCGTGAGGCCACGCGCAGCCCGAGGCGTCGTTTAGACACCCAAAAGCAGGGGTAGTCGGGGGTGTCACCACGAGGCAAAACAGTGATGAAACCATTGCGAACACAGGATGATTTGAGATCGGAGGGTATCCCCACTGTGGGGATAGGTGTGGGGATACCCTAAAACGGGGTCAAAACGGGTCATTGTCCCTGAAAAAATTGTCGAGCGGATTCATAAAGACACACCACTTCATTAAACGTCAATAAATACGGTATGTTTAGCAGTTTCATGCCAGAGATTCACCCTTCTGGGTAACGTCACGGGGTAACGTATCTGCCGGTGTTAATCGTGTTTGACAAATCCGGCGAGTGAACACAGATTGTGTGCGTGCGGATTATTAAGGAAAGCACGCTGGCCGTTTTTGCCGTCAGTTACCCGCAGGCCGCAACCGGGTTGACTGTCTGGCGGCGAATCATGCGGCAGGCGCAATTCCGGCATTTTGCCGACTTGCGCCAGTGCTTTCGTTCGGCGGATCAGGTGCGTGTGTCCAGCGGCAACCCGGTCGTGGTGTTCAACGTATGTGGCAACACCTATCGGCTGATTTGCGCCATACATTACGACACCGGCAAGGTGTTCCTGCTCCGCTTCCTGACGCACGCGGAATACAGCAAAGACCGATGGAAAGACGAATTATGAAAACATTGACGCAGCAACAAACCCGGCGTTTTGCCAGTCACGCGGATATTCCCAAGACCTACCGTGAATTGTGCCAGGCATACCTGCCACGCCCGATTCACGACGACGCGCAGGACGAGGAAGCCACGGCCATGATGAACGCGCTCGCTGTCTTTACCCGGCTCAACGCGGAGCAACGGGATTATCTCGACGTGCTGACGGAATTTGTGGACGAATACGACAAGGGCAAAAAAATCCGCTGGCCGAAAGTCAGCGGCTTGGATGCACTCAAACACCTGATGGAAGCAAACCACATGAGCGCGGCGGATTTATCCCGACTTTTGGGCACCAGCCGTAATCTGGGCGCGATGATTCTGCGCGGCGAACGGCAATTGACGCTGGCGCATGTCCGCACGCTGGCGAAGCGTTTCAACGTGTCAGCCGATTTGTTCCTGCCGTGACCATGAATGATGTTAAGGAATCCCTTTTTTCGCCGGGGCGACCCGCCACGGCGGGGTGTGGCGGGGAGGGGGAAATTCAAACGGCCCGCTCGAATAAGGAATCCCTCGTTTTAGAGCAAGCATAATCCTATATGGGCAGAATCAATTCCAGAAACAAACCTGACGACTGGACAGCATCAGCGAAAACCACTTTTCACGAATCGGCAACCTTCATGGATTATCTACATGGCGACGTGAAGGATGAAGAAGCCGAGTCCGCGTGCCGTTACGAGTATGCACGGGAGTCACGGCAAATGTGGAAAGCAGTCAAGGTACGAAAAGAGGCGCGTGCAAACGGAAAACTGAATTGTAAAAATGATTTTTGGCAGAATGTTTTTTACGAGGCGGAAGTTGAAGAATGGATAAGGTCTGCTCCGTGGGCTACTGAACTTCTCATGTGCGAATCGTTTCCTGACAAAGATTGGAATGAATTAAGTGAGCCGGAACGGAAGAAGATTATGTTTATGTTCTATGCACGGCGAAAAGTCGAACCGCTGCCAGTGCAGTATGTGCAATTGCATTATCCGAAAGAGAAGTATCCAGAATTTAGCGAATTGGCCGAGCAAAACAAGTGGGGACAGGGTGAACCACAAAAACCCGCCAAAGTGACTGACGCGATGGTGCAAAAATCCGACTCGGTTTATGATTGCCTGTTCCGGGTGGATTTTTCCGAAAGCCCGAAGTCACTGTCACAGCAGTTTGTGGAGTGGTTGAAGCTGCCGAAAATTGACGCATTGCGGAAGACTCACAACGAGCGGATTTCAAAAGTCAGCAAATCATTTCGAGCGAAGAAAATTGTGCGGCAATGGCACACTTCAAGTTACTGGTGCTTGTTTGAAGTGGATTTGTCCGCACGCAAAGGCGATCTCACCAAGCAATTCAAGAAGTGGCTGGCATCGCTGGGAAATAAAAAACGATTGAAGCGCCATTGTTTGAACAAGCGCGGCAAAACGGGTCAATGGAAAGACCGGCTTAAAGATTTGGCTGCATGGCGGCTTTGTCGTGAGATAATCCAACAACCTAAAACATGGATTTACGCAAACGAGTATGCGTGCCAGCATCGAAAAAAGAAGCTGGTGGTTGTAATGAAAAGTGAACTAGCTCAAGAAATTCCAAAACCATTCCGCGATGCAAAACGCACAAAAAATAGTCCAGCCAACCAAGCTCCGTTGTTTTCGGATCAATCGGAGGCCAGCGATGCTGCACGAAACGCATGGGATTTGTTGGCGGATTTGATTCCTAGTGAGTTTAAGAAGCCTTCTTCCGATTCCGAACTAATGAAATGGAGGGAGGAATTGGTCAAGTTTTGTTCCAAGAATTGACAGTAGTTTGCATTGCTGAATTTTTCCGTCTTCTGCCCAACGTGGATTCTTTGAGTTTCGTTCGCGCGTGTTTTAAGAGTTATGCGTGACCGCAAAATTCAAATCAAAATCGAACGAAACAACGACCGAGGCACTTGAAGTCCCGCCACGTTTCGTTGCAACAGCCATTACCCCCGAAACAATCCGGCTTCCGAAAATTGGCGAACACGATCCCTATTTTGGAATGACACGAAGCGCGCTTAATGAATTGATTCTACCGACGCCTCGAAACGATTTCAAACCGTTCGTTCGCAGTTTTGTTTTGCGGCGTAAGGGTTCACGGACTGGAATCCGGCTCATTGATTTTCAGGATTTAAGGCGGCACATCTTGGCGCACGCCGAGAAGTCCGGCGCGGAAATTCAAAGTCAAACCACCGAATGAACACCGCATTTCCATCAATAGACAAGGCGCGGGCTTATGTCGAAAAAATGCCCGGCGCAATTTCCGGCGTGGGTGGACACGATGCAACATTTGCCGTCGCGTGCAAGCTGGTAGAGTTTGGATTGTCGCCGGATAACGCATGGCGGTTGCTACTGGAGTATAACCTGCGCTGCCAGCCACGATGGAACGAGCGCGAGCTGCGGCACAAACTGGACGATGCTTTCCGTCGCGCCAGTTCGCGCAATGATTTTGTTTCGCGTGCTTCGTATTTCAAACCGAATTACAAACCTAAAATCAAAATTGATCCTGCAAACGCCGTTGAAAATTTTCTGCACGGCTTCAAATGTGATGAAGTGGATTTGTGGGAAGCATCGCCCGTGCGTCCGCCGGATGATTGGGCAAAGGACGGCGCGTGTCTCGTGGCAATGCTATACGAAACCAATGACCTGATTAACGTCGTTACTGATTACCACGTTGACGAAAATGGCAAAGCCCGGCCTGTGGGCGTCGGCGTAACATTGTCACGCGATGAAATGATTGGCCGATTGGCGCGTGGCGAATTCCAATCAGAAGCGGGCGGCTGGCTGCGGATGAATCCATTGGACGGGCAAGGCGTGGCTGACGTGAACGTGACAGCGTTTCGCTTCGCGCTGATTGAGTGCGACGCGATTCCGTTTGAACTGCAAATGCCGTTGCTCGCCAAGCTGCCGCTGCCGATTGCAGCGATTCTCACTAGCGGCGGACGTTCGCTCCATGCGTGGATAAGAATTGATGCAGCAAACGCGGATGAATTTCGGCGCGATGTTTCGCGGATGCTCGCGTTGCTCGCCAAGTTTGGCGTGGACACGAAAAATAAAAATCCGGCGCGGATGTCACGGTTGCCCGGCGTCATTCGGCAAATCGGCGCACACGGTGACGGATGGCAACGATTGTTTTATCTGAACCCGCAACCAAAACAGAAAGCGATTTTATGAGCGCAACATTGGACATGGAAATTTTGGAAAAAGTAGTGGGTGTGCCGGACGTGGAAGTTTCATCACCGGATTGGTCTGTAATTTTGAATCGTGCGACGGTGACAGCCGAGGAGTTGCAAGAAATGAAAATCCAAGAGCGGGAATTTCTTTTACAACCGTTTTTCAAAGTGGGCGACTTTGGAATTCTTTACGCGCAACGCGGCGTCGGCAAAACATGGCTGGGTTATTTAATTGCTCGCGGCGTGGCGCAGGGCACAAACGTCGGTTTGTGGACGTGCCCAAAAGCGTGTCCGGTGCTGGTGGTGGACGGTGAAATGCCGTTGGACTTGACGAAGGAACGGGACAAGCAATTTGCGACCGGCAACGCCAATCTTTTTTTTCTGCATCACCAAGTCCTCTACGACCGGACAGAGATGGAGTTGAATCTTACTTCACCACAAATTCAGTATGCTTTGGAAAATCTTTGCGTGGAGCGGCGGATTGCGCTGCTGATTCTGGACAACCAAAGCACGCTTTTGGCGGGGGTGTCGGAGACTGACCCGGACGCATGGAATTTGATTCAGCCGTTCCTATTGCGTTTGCAGCGGCGTGGAATCGCCGTTTTGCTGGTAGTCCATGCCGGACGGAATAATCAGGCCAGAGGACACTCGCGTCGTGAGGATAGAACGTCTTGGATGATTTCACTGACGGATCGGAAAGAAGATGAATCGGAAGGCGCAAAATTTATTTCCGAATTCGCCAAGCCGAGCCGTGTCTGTCCGTTGCTTGACACGCCGCCGTTGCTTTGGGGATTCACTCGCGGCGCGGATGGACGGACGCATTACACCTGCAAAATCCTGACGAAGTTAGACCAGTTCCGGCAGTGTCTTGAAGTGGGCATGGGAGATGACCCCGGCGCGATAGCCGAGGCGTTGAAGGTGTCGGCGGGTTATGTGTCGAAGCTCGCCGCCAAAAGTATTGCGGCGGGCTGGTGCAAAAAAGAAGGCCGGGGATATGCTCTCGTTTCCTAATTGACTGCCTATGGATTCCTACACACTGAAAATGGAAACGAGGCGCGAAAACTGTGTATTTACAGGCGTTTTGTTGGGGAAAATAGGAAACGAAGGCGGCCATTTTTGTTTCCTTCATTTCCACAGAAAGAATTTTTGAAATGAGCGTCAACCGTGAAACTTGGACACTGTGCCGCGAGGATTACATTCGCGGGCGCGGTAGTCTTGCGGTAGTGGCCGGACGGCACGGCGTCGCCAAAAGCAGCGTGGAGAAAAAGGCGCGCAACGAAGAATGGACGCGATTGCGCCGTGAATTTGAAAAACACCAACTAGAAAAATTGCTTCCGCCCGCATTGCCGACTCCACCGCTCGCGCCGATTGCGCCGGACGGCGTTGTTTCTGATAGCTGGCTGGCGCAACGGGTGGAAATTTACTACCAACGCAACGCGGAGCTTTTGGACAAGGCGCGCGGGTTACTGGTGAAAAAGTTGGCCGACGAAAAAAGCGACTTGGGAACGGACGGGCTGGCGAAACTCACGTCCGCACTGGGCGGGATCGTGGACGCAGAAAATAAACTGCTCGGTTTGAATCATCGGCAGAAGGGCAAGCCGCGTCGTCCGCAACAGCCGTCAGTAGAGCCGTTGACACGACAAGAGCCGACACAGGAAACTTCAAACTGAATTTACAGTGCGCCAAAGAATCACTGTTTTGATTTGCGAATATCCAGGACTGCAATTGACAGCAAAAGCAGCACGCCAGCGGCGGCGTCAACGATTGCCCAATCCGCGCGCTTCAAATGAAGCGGAGCAATGGGGTTTAGCATAATGGCAGCGATTACAAAAACCCAAAGCCAGCCGATTTTTTTGTTTTGCGTGGCTTGATACGCGGTGTAGGCACAGATGCCACAAGCAATCCAGCGCAGAAGTGTATAGTAGTCGTAGGCGTGACGGCCTAGAGCCGCGAACAGTATCACCGCAGCAATCAGCTTGGCGATGATGATGCCTAAATTTGCGGGTTTCATGTGCGTCAAATGTGTGGCGGCTCGTTCGTCAGCTTTTTGATTTCATTGGCAAGTTGTTCGGCCTGTTTTTCCAATTCAGAATTTTCAATTTCAAGCTGCTTCGCCCGTTCAACCGCCAGTTCATCCAGCACGCCGGGCTTTTGTCCGGCAAGCTGGCACAGTTCGTAGTCGGGACTTTCGCGCAAATTTTTTAGCGACTCGGCGACGGCTGCAATTTCTTTTTGCAACGTCTCATGCAATCGCTTCAATTGCGCGAGTTCTTTTTCGTCTTTGAAATCCAGCTTCGCCCAACCTTGACGCAGGATGAAACCGTGCGGGTCTTCCGCGATGGCGCGCAACGTCTCAATGTCGCCAGTGTCCTTCGCCTGATTGATCGCGGCACTCAACTTGGTATAAGTTTCCAATTTGTCTGGCTCATTGGCAAAACGGTCGGGATGATACAGCTTCACCAATTTTTTCCAAAGTTGCGTCAACTCCGCTTCCTGTTCGTCGGTCAATTTTTTCTTTTTGTCCGCTACCGCCGCCAGTTCTTCGTAATCTTTATCCGATTGCGTTCTGGCCTGCTCAAAATTTTGTTCCGCCTGTTTCGCTGCTTCCGCGTCGCCGCGCGTGAGTGAATCCAAAAACTTCCGCCGGTAATCCACTGTGAGCCGCAGCCGGTCGCGTTTTTGATAATGTTCGCGCAACTGTCTGAATAACGCCGCCTGCACCACGTCCACGCGCGATTTTTCTTTGGTGTATTCGACTTCCAATTCCACCAATTGCGCCCGCGCACCCGCCACAAGCTGACGTAGGTGCTCCAATTCTGGGCTGACGTAGATAATTGGCGTTTTTGTATTCACAGACTCTGTTGTTCCGCTGCTTTACGAAACCATTTGTCTGCTTCGGCTTGGTTTTTTGGAACTCCCAACCCCTTTTCATAACAAACTCCAAGATTGTTTTGGGCAGCAGCAATGCCTTGCGCTGCTGCTTTGCGATACCAATTCACCGCTTCGGCATAATCTTGCGAAACACCTTCGCCTCTGCGGTAAAAATCACCCAAGGATAATTGCGCTTCTGCGTTGCCTTGCTCGGCTGCCTTGCGATACCACCGGGCAGCTTCCGTCAAGTTCTGCGGCACACCCTGTCCATGCCGATAGCACATGGCTAAATTTACTTGGGCAGGCGAAAACCCTTGTTCTGCCGATTTGCGATACCATTTCACGCCTTCTGCTATGTCAGGCGTAACACCTTCACCAGTCATTAGACAATGACCAATCATAAACTGCGCTGCGTTAAATCCCTGTTCTGCTGCTTTGTGATACCATTTGAAAGCCTCAACGATATTTTTGGGGACTCCGGTGCCATCATCGTAACAACGCCCAAGACGATATTGTGCATTTGAATTTCCTTGTTCAGCAGCTTTTCGATACCATTTAACGGATTCCGCATAATCTTGTGGCACACCTTCGCCAAGATAATATGAAATGCCGAGAGTTAGTTGCGCGGCTATATGTCCCTGTTCAGCGGCTTTTTTATCCCATTTGGCTGCTTCAACAAAGTCTTGGGGAACGCCCAAGCCTTTGAAATAGCAGTTACTAATGTTGTGTTGTGCGTCGGCATTGCCATTTTGTGCGGCTTGATGACACCATTTGGCAGCTTCCACATCATCTTCTGGCACGCCCTTACCATCTGAATAGCAAATACCGAGAAAGTATTGAGCTAATGCGTATCCTTGCTCGGCGGCTATGCGAAACCATTTGACAGCCTCCGTGTAATCCTGCGGGACGCCGTGACCGCGATAGTAATTCATACCACACTTGAAAATTGTTTCTGCATCTTCAGAATGAGCCATTGTGAGCGCATCTGTAACGGGATCGCGCGCGGTTTCGCGCTTGCGACGCTGCATCGCCCTGCTGACGGCGGCGCGCATGGTTGCGAGGTCGAACGGTTTGCTGATAAAATCACATGCCCCCAACCGCAACGACTCAGGGATGTTTTCATCTGACTCAAACGCCGACATCGTGATAACCTCAATGTCCGGTTTCAAGATTTTGAGCCGCTCCAAAACTTCTAGTCCTGACATTACAGCCATGGGGATGTCCAGCACGGCCACGTCAATGTCGTTTTGTTTCGCCAGTTCGATAGCCGTCAGCCCGTCCTCGGCAATGAACAAATCGTATTCGTCCTCGAAAATCACGCGCATGGACTCGCGGATGCCTTCCTCGTCGTCCACGACCAGCAGCCTGCCGCGACGTTTGTGTGCTTTAGTTAGGTTCTCGATGGGCTTGGTTTCATCCGGCGTTGCGAAGTTGCGCGGGATTTTCAAACTCAAACTTTCTTCTACGGCTTTCAAAAAGCTCTCAACATCGAACGGCTTGTTAAGCAATTTGATTTTCAAACCCCGGCTCGCACAATCTCGAACACGCTCCAACAATTCAGGCCGCTCAAATGATGAAGTCAAAATAACCGGATAAGCCGCCTTCCTGTCTGTCAAACGGCTAACTATCTCCATGCCCCCTAACGCTAGCATATTGTCATCCGTGATTAGAAGATCGGGGTCTGCTCGCAGCAACTCCTGCCACGCCTTTTCGGAGTCGTCGAATGTCAAAACTGTGGAATCCAAATTAAAACATTTTCGGAAGATAATTTTGATGTGCTCTATTTGCCCCTCTTCGTTATTCACAACTACAATTCTTGGTGACAGTTTTTTCTTCGCCAGCGCGAGCGCGTCCGCAACCATGCCGGACAAAACACGCTTCGCGCCGGGCGCGGCTTTTTCAACCGCGCTTGACGGCCTTCGCACCACCGCGAAATTTCCATTTTTGTTCATTCAGAGAAAGCCCGAATAAGCCCGCTTAAAGCAATTATTCTACCACAATTTCACCGCGAAACACTCCGCTGCAAATGTGCAGCAGACGTGAGGCGCGCTTGTGGCAAATGACGGACGGACTTCCCGAAAAGCCTATGATTTGGACACGCGCAGCGGCGTGGCAGCCACTCACAGGTCATTTCGTGATGTCGGGCAGTTTGTTGACGGCGGCGCGTTTGGCGGTGTCGTCAATCTTGGTGTAGTTACGGCTGATGCTGGCCGTCTCATGGCCGACAATACCCGGCAACACGGAGCAGTTGAGGCTTCGGATGCCCTGCTCGCCATCGAACGCCATGCCGGAGTGAAGCCGGTTGAATTGCACAAGATTCGTCGGCAAGACCCGGTGCTGGGTCGTGATGTCGAGGAACGCAAGCGCATCTGGAATCATTCGCTCTGCGGGGTGAAGATGTTCTTCTTCAATACGCATGGAGTCACTTGGACGGCGACAACGACGAACGCACACGATTTGTCGCCGTGCTGGAAATTCCGCCCGTTGAATCGCCAGAGACGGCAGTTAAAGTCGCAATCGCGGCGGAAGTGAAGGGGAAGAAATGAATGCAATTTCAAACTCAACTCCGAACGGATATACCATTACATACGTCATTCCATTCCATGTCTGGGCAATTCCTGCGGCTGAAGTTATCGTTGCACTAGCTGTGATAATTGGAATTGCGACTCTAATTGTCCGTAGGAAACGTAAAAACCATAAAATTTCAAATTAGAACACCGCCCAAATTTTCTTTGCTGAACTTCCAAATGAAGTCCCATTGATTGTATATTTAGGACAAAACCTGCCCGCAAATTCTTCAGCAAGATTACGAATATCATCGAGAAAAAGACCTATACCTATGGCAAATGCCATGACTGCAAGTGCTAGCACGGTGACAGGCGCACCAAGAGCATCAGTGATATGCTTAAATAAATGAGACTGATTTTTTAAGTCCGCCAGAAAAAGAATGGCAATAACGACAACGCCCGGTACCCAATGGGCAACCAGTTGATGCGGTTTTAGAGAAAAGCCCATGATTTAATTGGCAACCGGCTTCGTTTCCGCCTTCAACCGGTTCTGCGGCCAGAACGGTTTGCGGAAGGCGTCGGTGAAATCGTAGCCGTTGTTGAAATCGTCGCGGTTGTCGTTTTCCGTTTTGGCGAGCAGTTCAATCTCGACCATGTTGAAAACGATTTCGCCGAAGTCGCGGCAGTTGCGGACACCCCAGTCTTCCAGCACCGTCACGACCATCGGGCCAAACTGGTTCAGCGCGAACTGCCGGATGCCGTCGAGCAATTCCTGACCGGTGATGTGAGGGAACTTGCCGCGATTTTCCTTGCCGATGTTTTTCTGCGTGTAGTCGAGCGACTCGCGGACAAACATATAGGCGTCGCGCGCGTAGCGGGAATCCTTCGCGAGAATCATCTCCACTTTTTCTTCAAAATTGATTTCTTGCATGTTAAGGCGTCGCCGGTTGGCTCGCTGTCTCTGGCGGATGCGCGGCGCGATACGTTTTCACCGCCCAGCCGGTTAACAGCAGGCCCAGAACAATACAGAGAACCAGTTGTTCCTGTTTGGTCAGATAATTCACAACGCTAATATAACGGAAAATAATCCAACGGCAACCATTGCGTTTTGTTTGGCCCGCCAGCAGTCTCGCCCGCCGATTTTGGTTTAACGCCATTGTGGCATTTGTTAATCTTTGGCCAACTTTATGGCAGCCATCGGCCGATTTCAGAAGGGCGGGGAAATTTTCCACGCCAAAGTCGTGGACGGCGAATTGTTCCGCCTGCGCGGCGACGTCTTCGGTTCGCCCTCCTTCGACCGCAAGGCCACGCCGCGCAAAGGCGTCCGCACGTTGATTCCCGTCGTGCCGTCGAAAATCATCTGCGTCGGCCTGAATTACGCCGATCACGCGCGCGAAACCGGAAAACAATTGCCCAAGGAGCCGTTGATTTGGTTCAAGGCCACGACTTCTTTAATTCCTGATGGCGGGAAGATTGAAATTCCGTTTCCGAAACATCGCACGGATTACGAAGCGGAACTGTGTATCGTCATCGGTCGCAAAATCCGCAACGTCTCGCCCACGCAGGCGTCGCGTTACATTTTTGGCTACACCGCGTCGCAGGACATCAGCGACCGCACGATTCAAAATGCCGAGAGCCAGTGGGCGCGCGCCAAATCGTTCGACACGTTCACGCCGTTTGGTCCGCTGGTGGAGACGATGATTGATCCGGGCGAGTTAAGCATCCAGCTTTTCCAGAACGGCCAGTTGCGCCAGAACTCCAACACCAAGCAGCTCATCTTCAAACCCGCCGTACTCGTCAGTTTCATCTCGACGAATCTCACACTGTTGCCCGGCGACGTGATTCTGACCGGCACACCCAGCGGCATCGGCCCGATTCAAAGCGGCGACAAACTGGAAGTGCGGATTCAAGGACTTGCGCCGCTGGTCAACTCGGTCAAGTGACCACGCCGTAGGCGGCCGGCCGGTGATGTATTGAAAACACTGCCCAAATGTCGTTGCTTCCTTGGTGTGGCAGCGGACATAAGTCCGCTCAAATATCCCCTTGGTGGCCGTGACGCAGTCACCCACCGCGTCCGTTGCCTTGGTAGCAACGCCGCGCTGCGGCGACAATGGTGGCCGTCCGCAAGGACCACCACGTCCGTTGCCTTGGGTAGGGAATTCCTGCGCTACCTTTTTAAGCGGGCATCGTTTGCACCAAATGATCGCGATGGTTCAGGTGATGACCGGCGACACGCACATCCGGCACATCGAAGACATTGATTCGCGGGCGTTGACGTATGCCGAAACCGAATCCATCAAAGCCGCCGTGCGACAAACGCGCGTCAAAACTTCCAAAGCGACCGCCAAAGTGCGAGTGCCTGTGGCACATTAGATTTTCATTACACCATCGTTCGTTTCCAAAAAGTTGCAAAATGGCACTTCTTCTCCTGCTGGTCACCCGCCCGGCCGCAGGTTTGAATTAAGTCAAGGAATTGGACGGTTTTGGAAACGGCGAAAGGAGTGGGTTTGGGATAAAAAATTTGAACTTGTCGCCGAAAAAAGCATCGGGATAATCTTGAAGAATATTGTGGACCAGTTTGCCGAGACGTGATAAACTTTTCTTGTGATCGCAGACAAACCAATAATCTCTCTATTTTCGGGCGCAATGGGATTGGATTTAGGGCTTGAAGCTGCCGGTTCAAGCCTGCGAACTGTCGTCGCCCTTGAACTTAATGCGATTGCTGTAAAAACAATCAAATTGAACAGGCCAAACCTGCCAGTCATCAATCGTCCAATTCAAAAAGTTAAAACGGAAGATATTCTTAAACAAGCCGGGTTAAAAGCAGGAGAAGCATTTTTAGTAATTGGCGGACCGTGTTGTCAAAGTTTCAGCACCGCTGGCAAACGAGAATCATTAGGTGATAAAAATCGCGGCGGTTTATTCCGTCACTTCAAACGCGTCGTGCACGAGGCACAACCGCGTTTTTTTGTGATGGAAAATGTAAAAGGCATTTTGTCGGCTGCCGTTCGCCACAGACAATTAAATAAACGCGGACCGGGCTGGCCAGCATTGTCCCGCAATGAAGAATTAGGTTCTGCGTTGCGTGTGATTCGCCGCGAGTTGGCTGATTTGGGTTACTACGTTATTTTCGGCCTTTTGAATTGCGCGGATTATGGTGTTCCCCAAAAAAGGTATCGGGTTGTTTTTATTGGCAGTCGCGACGGTGAATTGATTGATCTTCCAAAAACAACCCATGCTGAAATTGCTAATGGAAAGCCTGAATGGATTACCCTTCGACACGCGTTGGATGATTTGAATGACAAGAAACCGGAATTTGTTGATTTTACACCTGAAAGACTTGGTTTCCTGAAACAGTTACGGGCCGGACAAAATTGGACAGATTTGCCAAAACGGTTTCAGAAAAAAGCTCTCGGTGCGGCATATGATTCATGGGGTGGCCGCGTTGGGTTTTGTCGTCGGCTTGATTGGAACGAACCAGCTCCAACATTAACGACAGCCCCGGATGGCCGCGCCACGATGCTTTGCCATCCGAGTAAATTGCGACCGTTAACGATTGGCGAGTATGCCTGGCTTCAACAATTTCCTTCAGATTGGCAGTTCGCAGGCTCGACCCGGCAAAAATATATTCAAATTGGGAACGCTGTTCCAACTGGACTTGGACACGCCATCGGCAACGTATTGTTGAAAACGGCAAAATTGACCTCAAAACAAGGGTTGCCTACCAAAGCAAAACAGCATTTGGGACAAGTTGTCTGTGCCGATTCTGAATTGGAGGAACGGTTAAAAAACCGACCAAAGACAATGTTGCATCCGCCACGTTTGAGAAAAAATCCCGATTCGGCTGCCGCACGCAGGTGGCTTTTGAAAATTGCGGCTTGAATCAAACGTTTATGCCCCAGTCGCGCTAATTTTTTTGAACTTGATGAATTTTGGACCGTCATTCTGCCAAGAAATCTTATGGCGGCGAAAAAATTTAGTCTGGGCTGGTGTGCAATTTAAGTCCCCTTCATTCCAGCGTTGAAAAAGTCTGCTAATGTAGAAACGAAAAACTGGTTCTATCGTCTCGATTTCATAGCCGTGTGTGTAAAGACCAAGCACTGGGCAGGCAAATAGACAAGTGTTGCCACCAGATCCACAATGCAAAATAAAATCATTACTATGCAATTTTGGAAATTCTTGAGTGAATAGGTCGTGCAATTCTTCTGCGTAAGGCCTAGCCATTTGGCCGACGGCTTCATGAATTAAAACATCGCCTTGTTCAATTTCTTCGGCATCTAAAAGATCTGTGGCATAAAGATGTGGCCCCTCAAATAACAGCCCAATTTTTGCAGTTCGCTTCAAAACGAAAAGCAGTTTTGGGATGTCTTTTAAATCTTTGGCTGTCCCCAATATTTCTGCAAAAAAAGATTGCTCGGTGTCTTTAAGGGAAACATCTAGCGGTCGCATTGTAACCCCAGTGAGACGCGATTTTATATCATCGTCTGCCTTATGAGCCCTGGTTGGAGCAAGTTTAACAAATGAAGTAAAATTGTTTGGGTTTGCTGTTTTTTTAAAAACCACTTTGAAATTAGTTTCATTCTCACCTTGACCCGGTGCAACCAAAACACCGTCCAAGGCTGCACCTTTTCGGTATTCTAAAAAAGCAACGGTCGTCAGGGGATAAGGCTTTAATTTGAAACCTTGCCGATTGATAAAACCTGAACATTGGGTTTCCGCGACAGGCACACTTCCTATTTCACCATGAGTTGTTTTATTACCTGTTCGTCTTACAAACCAAAACTGGATACTTTTTGCCCATAAATCTGAAAGTTTTAGCTTTGCCTCTTCTATCTGATCCCACACAAAATTTGCTGCGCCAATTTCCCCATGGTGTGAATTCCAGATTGGAATGACATACGGGCCTGCGTTCTTTTCAAGTAATGGCGGGATCTGACTAATAAAATCCCCACAGCTCTCGATTTTTGCTTTGGGGTAACGTTTCTTTACGGCTTCGCCAGATTGACTATCTGATCCGCCCGGACAAAATATGGTCAGAGCGCTCATATTTTCTTTATTGCTGCTTTGGCCTTTGCGAGTTTTGCAACAACGCGTAAGAGAATTTTGGCATTTGGTGTTAATTCTTTTGCGTCCTTCAACCAAGAAAGGAAGATGCGTATTTTATCCTCAGCCATCCTGACCTCTTTCATCTCATTCATGATTGAAACAACCACAGACAACTTATCCCCATCTGAATCTTTCAAGATTTTCCAAACCGCAGGGTGTCTTTTTGACTGAGCAAGTGGTTCTACCTGTTTGACGTTTGTAATCGGATTTGTGGGTTCTTTTGCCATCAACCGGAAAAACATTTCTCTGACTTCATCTAATCCATTTGATTCATCAAATGCCCCTCTTCCCTTCATTGCTTTATTCCTGAATTCCCAAAAATAGACAAATTTATCTTCGATAATTCCTCTTCTCCTAATTTTCTCGTCAATTTTTCCACCCTCTTTTATAAACTGTTTAGTCAGATTGAGTGTTTCTAGAAGATCTACAGCACGTTGGCGGGTAATACCAAAAACGCCGACGATTTCTGTCAAGGCTTCCTCGTGTTCAGCATTTTTATCTGTTTTGAGCTTTTCGTAATAGTCTTCAACAGCTCGCGCTTGTGCGTCAAGCGGCCAAGGAACCTTGAGGTCGCGAATGAAATTAGCTTCAGCCAATATTTTTAATTCTAAAGTATCTTTCGCCTTGAGGTCAGCTTTACGAATAACCAGCACAGGAATTTTTGAGAGAGATTCCGGTAATATTTTATTTTTCTCGGTGCATTGCATCTTAAGCCACTGGCAAGCAAAGTAACGGCGATTCCCATCCAAGAGTATTCCATCATCTCTAATAATTAGAGGCACTTGAACTCCATTTCTTTCGATGGAGTCAGTTAATTCTTGAAGTCTGTGAACGTCTTGCTCGGCAACGAAACGCGTAATATCTTCGATAGAAATATCTTTCAGATCTTCTTTCTTCAATCTGCACAAACGCTCAAAGGTAAAGATGGTGCGATTGTTTTGTCGCCAAAAGTTGATTTTATCCAATGGGAGGATCGTTGGATAAACGTTAATCAATTCATTATGGAAAAGCTTCTCTTCCGCTTTGTCGTCGGGTGTTGGAATTATTGGCATGATCAAGAACCTATAAAATCCAATGGATTTGTAAAGCAGTTCCCAACATTACATAAATCGAGTCGAGAATATTTAGGCATTTTTGATTTTTCATCATTTCGCGCGGAAAACTTTTAATCCTTGGGCATGGATTCTAAACTGATTCTCGAAGCGGCGTGCGGTGTTTCGCTTTTTCCAATCACGTCAATGGTGGTTTGACCACCGGCACAGGCGCGGGATAAGAACCGGCCAATGCACCATTGATTATCTTCAAATTTTCAGGCCGATAGGTGGTATCATATTGCAGCCGAATGGCGACGCTGTTACCGAAGTCAGCATCGGCGGGCACGGTGCGCACGCGCGGAAGCAAGTATAAGAGATTCCAAGATTCATGGATTTCGTCCAGCGAAGTGATTCCATCCAACAAACCATATTCCGCGAGAAAACTTGCATCAAGTTGTAATCCCAAGGCCGTGGCATTGCCCAGCATCCAACTCAATGTGATGTCAGACAAGCTGGTATCGGCATATCCGCCGCCGACATCACAATGCACGCCGGCAAACCAAACTTGTTCCAGGACTTGATTAGGATCGGCTGTCGCGGGTTGAATCCATAAAGTCGGTGGAAATTCCTGGCGACGTTCATCAATCGCCAGCGCCTGATACGCGTTCAAAACATCAGGATGCAAATTGGTGTCGAGAAAAGCATAGTCATTTTCAATCCCGCCAAAAATTGCCGGTATGCCCAATGATCCAACTGTATCCCAAACGCCGACCATTTTAATTTGGGCATTGAACAAATTATATTTTAACTGGAATGCGGCACGTTGATCTTTGTTGCGATAAGCGTTGAAGGCGTCATTGACGAGGTTGTTGTCAAAATTTTCCGTTGGCAGCCCACACACGGCAATCATTCCCGCCAGACTGCGTGCCGTATAAGCGCCACGGCTAAAGCCAAAGATAAAAATCTCGTCGCCTTCATCATAGACGTGGCAGATTTTGGTGTAGCCATCCTTGATTTTTTGAAACAAGCCGTCGCCAAATGCGCCGCCGGTCAGTTTTTGCAGCGGCGTTCCATCGGAACCCACGCCGTCATCGTAGAAAGCGACTTGATCGGAAGAAAGTGGAATGGCCTTGTAAAGTCCGTAAACATTGGTGGCGCTTTGCGGGTCGTCCCAAGTGCCATCTGCGCAGAAAATTATTCGTTTCATATTTTTACCATGATATGAGTATTTTCAATTGGGTGAATACGCCCATTTCCAAACCGAGTCGAGAAATTTCGGAAATTTCTGTCCATTTTAATTTCCTTCATTTCGCGCGGAAAACTTTTAATTCTTTGGCATGGATTCAAAACTGATTCCTTCAGCGGCGCGCGGGACGCTGGACGGCTCGTTGTCGTTTCCCGTGGTCGTCGGCAATCCGATTGAGATTGGTTGTTCACAGTGGAAAATACATATCACCGCCTTGGTCTTAAAATCCGTTCGCCCGGATTCGACGGACATTCATTTGTAAATCCGTTTAAGGCTTCGTGAATTTGCCGCTGGCATTTTATGCTTCGTTGCGCTTGGCAAGGATGCTACGGGTCGTCTCAAACAAAAAACTCGCCGCTTCCGTTCCTCCTGTGCCAATGCTCGCTTCGCAAGTCTGCGGCCTCTAGGAATTCACGAAGCAGAGCA
>Ga0182015_10003082_pt1 | contig 19099 bp, 20 predicted proteins | sample 712P3MmetaG_FD_120478 | JGI IMG/M metagenome (GOLD analysis project Ga0182015, IMG submission 120478) | Permafrost microbial communities from Stordalen Mire, Sweden - 712P3M metaG | ecosystem: Environmental > Terrestrial > Soil > Wetlands > Permafrost | place: Sweden: Stordalen | collected...
CGCGGCCTGCGGTCAGCGCGGTGCCGTTCCAAGCGGCGGAGCGCCTTCCTTGGCGTCGCGGGCGGTTTCGTTGGGCGCGCGGCCGGCAGATACGACGTCGATCCTAAAGAAGCTGACGAAGGACGTCGTTATCGGAACGACGGTCGACCCGTCGAACGGCGACACCGGACCCCGTTCGCTCGCCATGGCGGTCGAGAACTATGGCGAGGTCAAAAAAGGCGATCTCCTCGTCTGCAACTTCGCCGATTCGGCCGGCACTGCGGGAAACGGGACGACGGTCGAACTGCTGCCTTCGAAGGCCGGATCGAGCCCAACGACGTTTTACCAAGGCAGCGCCGTCGAGGGATGCGACGGCAGCGCAGTCGTGCCGGCGAACGACGTGTACGCGAGCGGCTTCACCAGCAAGAAGGTCGTCAAGATCAGTCAGACCGGGACGCTGATGAAGACCTACGGCTCGCCGATCGTCGATCCGCTCGCCGACAGCTATGGAAAGGTGCCGCCGGGAAGCGCCGGCTTGTACTCAGCGTACTATGTTTTCGTTGGTGACGCGCAAACGGGCTCGATCGTGGATTTCGACTTGGGCCAGTTCGGCGACGGCAAGGACAGGCAAGTCGTATCCGGGTTCGACGTCAACAAGGGGAGCGGCTGGGGCGCGCTGGGCCCGGCGGGTTTCGCCTACAATAATAAGAAGGGCACGCTCTATGTCACCGACGGCGCGTGCAACGCGGTCGTTGCCATCGAGAAGGCCCCCAACTTGTTGGAAAAAAACGAGATCGTCGTGGGGTCGCACTGCAAGAGCTTCGTCTGTAAGGCAAAGAAGTTCACGTGCGCGACGCTGCTAAAGGCCGGCAGCCCGCTCAACAAACCCGAAGGCGCAACGCTGCTGCCCAACGGCAATCTCATCGTCGCGAATACCGGCAACAACGCGTTGGTGGAGATGACGCCGACAGGCCAGGTTCTCGACACCAAAGTCATCGATACGGGCAGTGCGCCGGCGATCTTCGGATTGTGGGCGATCGGCACTAACGATACCAACACCGCGCTGTTCTTCACCGACACCAACGCGAACAACGTGCAAGAGCTGGAGCAATAGCGGGAGCAATAGCGTGAAGCGTTTCGCAACTCACGCAGGTACCGTAACGGTCTACGCGTCAGGCAGCACCAAGGTGCTGCGGACGATCACCCAGGGCGTGTACTATCCGTATGCGCTGGTGTTCGACGGCTCCGGCAACCTGTATGTCGCAACCGGGGCGATGGAGGCGTAACGGCCTACGCCCTGGGCAGCAAGAAAGTGCTGCGGACGATTACCCAAGGTGTGACCGAACCCGTTGCGTTGGCGTTTGATGGCTCCGGCAATCTCTATGTGGCCAATGGAGGCAGCGCTAGCAGCGTGACGGTTTACGGCCCAGGCAGCACGGAGGTGCTTCGGACGATCTCCAAGGGCGTGTCGGGACCGGATGCGCTGGCGTTTGACGCCAGCGGCGATCTCTATGTTGCAAACGAGAGCAACGATAACGTGACCGTCTACGCTCCGGGTAGCTCAAAGGTGCGGCGGACGATCTCCCAGGGCGTGAACGCGCCGAGAGCACTGGGGTTTGGGTCCTGACTTGGTTGCGCAAGGTCACGCGGCGTTTTCACAGCCAGGAGCGGTAGGGTAAGCGACAGGGAGGGGCTTTGAAACAGAAATTGAGTTGGGGTCTTACTGCTCTGCTCGCGATAGCGGTTATCGTGTCCGCCTGCGGCCGCCAGGTCACGCCGAATCCTCCCGGCTTGGGGGCCGGCGGCGCGCCGCCTGGCTACCTCGCGATTTTCTTTACTGTGCAAGGCCTCCTCAACTTTTCTAACTACCAATACATGGTGGTTTTCAATACGTCAGGAACCGGCGTCACACCATCAACGGATACCTCTCAAACGAACTGGGCTGGTTATAAGGACGCACTGATTGCATTAGGGAGTGGGAACGTATCGGCTGCGGAGTACGTCCAGTTCATTCCATCGATAGACGGTAAAGGGCCGCCGGGATGGTTCAACCCCCACACGACGCCGCAGCAGCTATCATACAACGCGAATGCAAACGGCAGCGGCACGGAGTTTAGCATGCTGGTGCAAAAGTCGATTCTCAAGCCGTACGTGTCACCCTCACCTTCGCCATCGCCAAGCGCGACCCCATCAAACCTGTGGACCTTCAACGCGTTTACTACGGCGCCGGGTGGCAGCCGAGGTAATTGGTACTTCGAAGACTCGCTGGGAACGGGAGGGCGAACCGATCCGCAATTCGTTTCTCCAACGCTGTGCATGACCGAACCATTCGATAATACGTACACCGCGTATGCCATGACCTCCGATCCGTCCGATCAAATCGCCACTCTCGAAATTGCGAACAACCCCGTCTCACCAACCGCGTGTCCGTAAGAGTCATTACTTGAGGCGATCCGGCTCGTGGGGGTGATTTTTCACTACGGACTAAGGGCGAGGCCTCCGACGTGGCCTGGTGTGTCGAATGTCGTCGTCGGCTTCTTGGCGAGCGGCTCGTACACTGAAACCGAATGGTCCATGCCGACGTAGAGGTTGCCGCCGGCGTCGATCGCTAGCGCCGATATACCCGTTCCGAATACCTTGATGATTCGCGACGGCTTGTTGGAGTTAGGCGGAAACACGACGATGGACTCGTTGCCTCCGACGTAGAGGTTTCCCGCAGCGTCAACCGCGATGGCTCCGCCATTGATCTTATGCAGCCCTAAGTTTGTAAAGCTCTGCGAGCCTGGCGGCAAGCGGTAGACCACGCCGGCCGGCCGGACGTTGAAGAAGGATTCGCCGACGAGCAGCGCGCCCGTCGAGTCGAACGCGAGACCGACCGGATCGCCATCGCCGGTGTGGGGTATTGTCAGCGTTTCCGATGGGCTTAGCTGGCCCTTGGGATAGATCTCGAGAAAAAAGGATTCATTCGCGGTGTCGATGCCCGTGACGTAGACGTTTTCTTTGTCGTCAACGGCGACGTTGCTGGCGTTGACGATCCCGTTAGTGATGGTCTTGAACGGAGAGGTCGCGCGGGGCCTGTACTCCGGAAGACTCGTCTGATAAAAGGGCCCGGGCACGTTGACGGCGTAGAGCGCGCCGCGCTTATCTACCCAAACGCCGTTTGGGCGCGGAACGCCATCGGTGATCGTCTGCAGGAGCTGCGGGCCCAGGCCCGCCGAGTAGACGACGACGGAGCCGCCATCGATGGTCGAAACGTACAGCTTCTGACCGCCGTGCGCGGCGTTGCCCGTGGGTCGACTCTGCACTGCGGGGACCATCAAGTTACTCGTGGGCGGCGAGCCGGCGCCCCGGCTGCACGCGGCGCCGAGTAGAAGAAGGGCGATGCTCCCGATATGGGCGGCAAGACGTTGCGAGTTTTGAAAATTCATGAATTCCCCCTCACCAGCGTTCCGGCTCGCGCATGCGAGGCGGTCTCCCAGAAATCGCATACAATCCTGAAAAAAGTGTGAAGCGGCGGTGGGCGCTTAGTAGAAGAACTGTTGCAGTTGATTGCGATGGGGACCGTAGGCCCAACCCATGCGCTCGCTGGGATTGAGCACCGGCGGCGGCTCGCCGATGGCAAAGTTGAAGCCGGTAATCGTTTCGAAGAGCGTGCCGGTTTCATCGTAGACGAGAATCGCACCCTCGCCGGAGTTGCAATAGAACTGCTCGGTTACGAGGAATAGGCCACTGGCGGAATCGTTGGCGATGCCGCTACCGCTGGATAACTGCGAACCGCTCCCGGTGCAGGGCAGCTGCACCGCCGTGCCGGTTTGTTTAACCAAATCGTAGAACGCGACCTGAGCGTTCAATTCGGTCGTCGTCGCGGCGATGCCCGTTGCCGAATCGACCGCCAATCCGTTGACGAACCCGGCGCCGAAGAAGCCGTTGTTGAGGCCCTGGAACTCGGTAGACTTTCCGGTCCTTAGATTGAACAGGACGTTGATCGGGGCGGAGCCGCCTACTTTACCGCCGTCGGGCGACGTCGCGAACACGGCTTGATCCGTTGCGATATCTTGACCCAACTGCGGTACGTCGCCGAGCGTGAAGTCGCTGGGATCGAGTTGGATGACTTTGCCGAACGTGTTCTTGGCAATGTTCGATCCGAAAAGAATCGGCGAGTCCTCGTTTTTTAGTTCGATCGCGTAGATTGCCGTCTCGCTCGTGGTTTGATTTGGTCCAGCCGCCTCGACCTGGATGTCGCGGACCGGGGGTGTCCAGTCACCCGTGAACTTGGCCACCGTTACGGGACTGACGAGGTCGTAAAAGCGTTTGGCGTACAACTTCCCCTTGGCGACGACGTAGCGCGTGACGAGCCCGACGTCGCCGGTAAAAATTCCGTCCAGCGTATATGACGTGGTTTTTGGTATATGCTTTGGAAACGTCGCCGTGATCTTCCCGGTATTCTCATCGAAGACTTGGATGCTGCCGGCGGCCAGCAAGCCATCGCTGCCACTTGCGTTGATGTCGAAGCCGAAGATTTGGCCGCCGCCCTGCGACGTCAAGACCACGCCCAGTCCCGGCACGTGCTTCTTGATGCCGGTGGCGGTCGAGTTGTCCGACCGCGCCAAAGGAGTTCCTGCGCTACCGGTGCAGGCTGAAAGAACTACAACCAACAGCGCCGGGCTCAATCTGAGAAGCGTTGCTCTAAAAGTCCGCATACGATCCTTTTAAGCGAGGAATGTTCTTGCCAAAGTAGGGGAGAGTTATGAATAAAGTCTGAAGTGAGCTGCGCCAAGCGCGAGTTGTCCAGCGTTCATTTCGCCGCGCTGACCGGCGCGCCGAAAGTCCCCGGGGCTACGAATATAGGAGTAAGGCACTCATCGAAACATGGGATTTCGCGAGTTGAACGCCGTTAGAGGCGCTGGTGCGCCGGCGATTGCCTGGAGCCCAGTTACGACGCTTTTTGCACTAACGGTCTTTGCTAGTGCCTTTCTTCTCTTCGCGCTCGAACCAATGTTCAGCAAGATGCTGCTTCCGCTCTTCGGCGGCTCACCGGCGGTTTGGAACACATCGCTCGTCTTTTACCAGCTCGTCTTGCTTGCCGGCTACGCGTACGCGGATCTCTTGCGGCGAAATCTCACGATAAGGCGGCAGACGTTCGTTCACTGCGCGCTGGTGATCGTGGCCTTTCTCTTCCTGCCAACGGTCCTGCCCGGATGGGTCGGCGATCCGACGAAGTCGCCGGTCTTGAGCTTACTTCGCATCGCGACGGCAACCGTCGCGCTCCCGTTCTTCGTACTCGCGGCCAACAGCTCGCTGCTTCAAGCATGGTTTGCGCGCCTCCGACCGCAGGCCGATGCCTACGCACTGTATGCGGCCAGCAACTTGGGGAGCATGCTCGGCCTTGTCGCCTACACGTTCGCGTTCGAGCCCTTCACTGGTCTCACGTTGCAAAGCCGGCTTTGGCAGAGTGGTTTTCTCCTGTTCGCAGTCTTACTCGCAGGATGTGTGTTCGTGACCCTGCGCCGGCGCGACGAAGGCACTGTTACAGGCAGCGCAGTCACTCCCGATGACGCCGGGCCCGCGATTGCGGCCCGCCGCATCGTGCGCTGGATCGCCCTCGCCGCCGTGCCGTCCAGCCTGATGCTCGGCGTCACGGCGTATCTCCAGGACGAGGTCGCTGCGATCCCCTTGCTGTGGACGCTACCGCTCGCGCTCTATCTCGGAACCTTCGTCATCGCCTTTGGCCTGCGAAGGTTCGTCTCGCGCGTCGTCGTCGGTCGCGCGGCAGCCTTCGGGCTCGTCGCGATTGCGTTCTTTATGGCCGGCCAGGCCGTCGCGATCGAGCTTGCGATCGGCCTGAACGTCGTGGTGTTTTTCTTGCTCGCGCTCTACTGCCACACGACGCTGCGCGACGACCGGCCGCCGGAGGGGCGCCTGACGCAGTTCTATCTCTGGCTTGCCGTCGGTGGGGCGATCGGGGGAATGTTCAATGCCTTGATCGCGCCGCAGATCTTTGCGCTGGTCATCGAGTACCCGCTGGCGCTCGTCGTCGGTGCCCTATTACTCCGCAGCGACGAACGCGGCACGAAGAGCCGAACCGATCGCATTTGGGATGTCGGCGTCCCGCTCATCGTCGGCGCCGCCATGTTCTTGTTCATTGCGGCTCCGAAGGTGTCCGAGATCGAGCTCGGGACGGTCAGCGTTTTCGCGCTCGCCGGGTTCGTTGCACTGAGCGCCGTGCGGCACCCGTTGCGCTTCGGTTTGGTGCTGGCGGTTATGTTCGGGTTCGCGTTGTATCTACCGAGCGTCAACGGCGAGCTCTACCACGCGCGGGACTTCTTCGGCGTGAAGCACGTCCTCCGCACACCTACGTACCATTGGTTCACGCACGGCGCGACGCTCCACGGCGCCGAGAGCACGCTGATCCCGCACGAGCGCGAGCCACTCACATATTTCGAGCGTAGCGGACCGGTCGGCGCGATCTTTGCGCACCTCCAACCCTCGCTCCGGCGGGCACACGTCGCGGTCGCGGGACTCGGAATCGGGACGCTCGCGTGTTACGCGCAATCTGGTCAGACGTGGACGTTTTATGAGATCGACCCGCAGGTCGCGCAGATCGCAACCGATTCCAACCTCTTCCGCTATATATCGGCGTGCCTGCCGAAGGCTCGCATCGTCCTCGGAGACGCTCGACTCTCGCTGACGCGCGAGGCTCGGCACGAGGACGCCTTGCTCATCCTGGACGCCTACACTTCGGATCAAATACCGGTCCACTTGCTCACCCGCGAAGCCTTCGCCATCTATCTCAAGGCGTTGACTCCGCACGGGGTGCTGGCGTTCGACATCAGCAACGTCTTCTTTGACCTTCGCTCGGTCATCGGAACCCTGGCCGCCAATGCGGGTCTGGTCGCTTACGACCGTCTCGACGCTCAGCCCGACGGCGCAACGCGAGACCCGGGTTGGTCCCCTTCGCATTGGGTCGTCGTTGCGCGCAGCGACAACGATCTCGCCGGACTGGAGCGGGAATCCGGCTGGCACGCCCTACCGCCGAGCGATACCATTCCGTTGTGGACGGACGACTATACGAGCCAGATCCGCATCTTGACACGCCTGTAGCGCACGGCCTTGAAAAAAAAGAGGATGCAAGCGTCCAAGCGTCAACATTCTTCAGCCCGGGCTAGTGGAGGGCTTACCATGACGCTTTCCTGTGTATTTCGGAGCCTCGGCGCTGGCCTATTGGCCGCGCTGCTGTGCGGATGCGCGACGCAAGGCGCGTCGGTAGAAACTCCGCCGGCGGGGTCGTTGGATTGGCGAATGCGCCCGCCCGCGGCCGGCCTTCAAGACGTCTACAATTTAAAAGGCGCTCCTGACGGACAGGGGCCGCAAGCGGCCATGACATTCCAGACGAAGAATGCTTGGCCGATCACGACGACTACCAGCGGCGGCGATTCGAATAACGGCGCCGTTGTGCAGTTCCGGCGAAAGTTGCCCGGTAAGTGGGCCGACAGCGTGCTCTACTCATTCGGAGGCACTGCTAACGGAGACGGGTCGCAACCAGTCGGTATCACAATCCGGAGGGAGGTCGACGAGGCGAGTCCTCTCCTCGTCTCCGCGGCCTCCGGCGGTGCCAGCGGTAACGGCGCGTTCGTCGAACTGACCCCGAATAGCAGCGGCGGCCCTTTGACGGAAAGCTTTATTTACAGCTTCGCGGGGCCGCCTGACGGGGCCAATCCGTGGGGAGCCGTCGTCAGCGACACGGCGGGCAACGTATACGGTACGACGGAGGACGGCGGCACTTACTCGACCGGCACCGTCTACCGGATGGCGCCTAAGGCGACGAGCTTTATTGAAAGCGTGCTGTACAGCTTTGGCGGCGGTTCGTCCGACGCCGGTCACCCTTTGTCCAGCCTGATCATCGACAGTAAGGGTGGCCTCTATGGAACCGGCGAGGATGGTGGCTCGGCGGGGGCTGGTGCCGTTTTTAAACTAACCCCGGTTGGAGGCGGCGGCTATAAGGAGAGCGTTCTCTATTCATTCAAGGGAGTGCCGGACGGAGACCGACCCGAATCGGGCGTCGTTTTTACAGGCCGGCAGGCCCCCAGACCAACGCTCTACGGCACCACTGTCTACGGTGGCCTAAACAACGACGGAACGGTATATAGACTCAATCCAAAGGGTAACGCTTACACGGAAACCGTCCTATGGAGTTTCGGCAGCGTCGCGGGAGACGGGGAAATACCGACCGGAGGTGTCTGCGTGAGCACAAAAGGTGTGATCTACGGGACTACCCTTGGCGGTGGCCCCGCAGGCTCAAGCGGTCTCGGAACGTTCTTCATCTTGACGCCGACGACGTCGTCGGGAACCACGTACAAGGAAACCCTGTACAGCTTCACGGGCGCCGACGGCGAGTATCCATTCGCCGGGCCATCGGTTGACAGTAAAGGCAACCTGTACCTTAGTACCGAGGCGGGCGGCACTTATGGTAAGGGAGCCGTATCCACAACCGGAACGAAAGTCACAGCCAAACTCAAGTGCGGTGCGTGATTGCGCGCACAACGACGGCTTTCTATTGATTAGCGCTCACCTTTAGCGCGACTACGCGCACAAGGTCAGCCGGCAGATCGTCAACGGTGCTGGTGTGATCGAACTGGAAACCGCCGGCTATTGGATAGTGGATTTGGTCTGCTTCGGCACACACAACGAAATAGGATATTTTCACAGCAGAAAGGTGCTGGCTGGCACCTCCGAATGTTCTCGCTAAATGACGATAACCGTCGCAGCAAAAATTGTAGGCATCGCGTTCGCGGTCGGTCTGGATGTTCTCGCATTGTCGATTGCGGTGGGCGTAATGCGGATTGGCTGGGCCGCTCGAATTCGGCTCGGGGCTGCCTTCTGCGCTGCCGAAGTGCTTATGCAGGTCATCGGCTACAGTATTGGTACGGGCGCGGGACATGTTGTTGGAACCATTGCGATCTACGTTGGTTTTGCGGTGCTCGCTGCTGTCGGAGGCTTCATATTCTACGAGAGCTTCGAGCATCGTATGCCCCGGTTTAAGCCCGACTCTCCCGTCGCTCTCCTTGTGGCGTCAGTGTCCGTCAGTCTCGACTCTCTTGGCATCGGCATGTCTCTGCCTGGCGTACCACTTCCGCTGTTGCCTCTCCTTATGACGGTGGCTGTCAGCACAATCATGTTCACTGCGGTAGGGCTTGCGTTCGGCGAACGACTTGGACGCCGTTACAAGCGCATAGCGCAACGGGTGGATGGCGCACCCAAAAAAGAAGCCGCCGGGAACTCTAAGCGTGCGGTCGCCGCAAAGTCCGACCGGAGAGCCGAAGCCCGAAAGCGTTCCTATGAGCTTGCCTTGCGGATACGAGAGTACGTAGACAACTTTGCCAACGTTGTCGGAAACGTATACAAGCTTATCCGTTCGCGCTTCGGGCAACATGCACGATGGGCGGTCCGCAGCGGGGGTTGCGATTTGCCCCCCAAACGCCGGCTGCGATGGGCCACATCCTGCGTGAACGGGGTCTTTTCTCAGGCCCCTCTGAAGAAAATAGCTGAGAATCATCTAATGACCAAGAGCATATTTGCCCTCGCGTTCGCGTTATGCGTACTGCCCCTCGCGGCAGTCGCGCAGGACGCCGGCGCCCCAGCCCAAGCCACCGACGCGCAGCACCAGCAGATGGGCGCGCAGTTCCAGCAGTTCATGCAGCAGGAACAGCAGCTGCACGACCAACTGCGCCAACAGGTCCTCGCCACCCTCACGCCGATGCACCGGCGAGCGATCGCGGCGTGGATCGGCGAGCTTGCCGTCTCACCGAACCCCGACGTCGACGTCTTAGCACAGCGGATCGACGCGCTGCTCGGCTCCCGGGAGCGGTCGCAGATCATGGCCGCCCACACTGCGTTTGCCCAGCAGAGCCGTCAGTTGCACGAGCAGATGAAGGCCGCGATGCAGAACGAGATGCCCGATCACCCGATGGGCGAGCACACGAGGAACGGCCAGCATCCTCCGACCGACGTGGGGCACATCCTGCTCGGCGCGCTCCAGTTGCGTCCCTTCGGAATGATGGGCCAGCACTAACAGAGTAAAGCGAGCGGCATGAGGCCGCTCGCGCCGTGGCAGCGCACCCTGTGGCTTATGGTGACGGTGCAGGCGTTGATGTCCTTCGCCTTCTCGGTCTCCGGGCCGTTTCTGCCACTCTTCATCATCCAGCTCGGCGTCAAGCCGCTCGCGACGGTCGACGTATGGGCCGGCGCAGTTGCGTCGGTCAACTTCTTGTTCGCCGCGCTCTTTTCGCCGCTGTGGGGCGGCATCGCCGACCGCACCGGGCGCAAGGCGATGGTCGTGCGCTCGTGCGTGGCGATCGCAATCTTCACGGCGCTCATGGCGTTCGTGCAGAACGTCTGGGAGCTGTTCTCGCTGCGCGCCTGCATGGGAATCTTCAGCGGTTTTTCGGCGGCGGCGATCGCGATGGTCGGAACGCAAGTGCCGGAGGAGAGCTTGGGGTTTTCGCTGGGCTGGATGACGACCGGCCAGCTCGTCGGCGGTCTGTGCGGACCGCTGATCGGCGGTCTGCTCGCCGACAAATGGCACGACTACCGGCAGATATTCTTCGTGACCTCGTTCGTGGCCGTGCTGGCGACGCTCGTCACCGTGCTCTTCATCGACGAGCGATTCATCCGCAGCCGATCGGGCGGGACGCGCCTGGGTTTCTTCGCGAGCCTGCATGAGATCGCCACCCATCCGGCGCTCGCGCCGATGTTCGTCGTGGTGCTGCTCGCGCAAGTCGTCGCCTTCGGCGTGCAGCCGGTCGTGCCGCTCTTCGTGCGCGCGCTGGCGGGTAACGTGTCGTGGCTGGCGACGGCGGCGGGCCTGGCGTTTGCGGTGACCGGGCTTGCGGATCTGCTCGCTTCGCCGTTTTTGGGTAAGCGCAGCGACCGCATCGGCTACAAACGCGTGCTGCTCATCTCGCTGGTCGGCGTAGCGCTCTTTACCATTCCGCAGGCCTTCGCGCACAACATCGTCACGTTCATCGCGCTGCGGTTCGGCGTCGGGCTCTTTCTTGGCGGCATCCTACCGACCGCCAACGCGCTCATCGGGCGTATGTTCACGATCGATCGCCGCGGGCAGGTGTTCGGCATCACCTCGAGCGCAACGTTCTTGGGGATGTTCTCTGGACCGCTGCTCGGCGGTCTGATCGCGGCGCGCTTCGGCTTCGAAGCGGTGTTTATCGCCATCGGCACGATGGCGCTGGCAAATTTTATTTGGGTCGCGTTGAGCGTGCGGGAACGGTCGTCTAGTCCTTCAACGGTGGCGGAATCGCGATCGTGAAGGCGCCGCTGAGGTATGGGTGCTGGCCCGGCGACTGAACCTCTTGCATAAGGAAGCGGCACGGGGCGATCTGCACGGCCCCGTAGTAGACGAAATCGCGAGTAATGTACGGATTGGCGTACGCATCGTAGCGCAGGCCGAAATACGCGTGCGGGATCGGATAGTATTTCAACCGCACGTAGCCGCCTCGGGAATCTTGATTGGTCAGCAGCCCGTCGGAATCGTGGTCGTCACCGTACCATTGCTCGGCCTGAAAATCGAGATTGTCGTAGGTGCCGTGCGCAAGCAGGCCATAGCGTTCGTAAAGGTCGGAGAATTCGTTGCGCCCCGACGGCAGCACGGCGAGTGTTCCGCCCATGGCGGTTCCTCCGATGTCGAACTCGCCGTTGTGGCCTTGCACGAGCGTGTCTTTGAGCCACGCGCTAAGCTCCGGCGTACGCATCCACGTGGTCTCGCCAGTCGCTACGGGCTTGCCGCCATACGCTGCGCCCTGATAAGCCCCGAACGCTACCACGCCGTCCGCCGTCAGGTGTCCGAAGGTGCGCTCGATTTGCAAGCCCCACCGGTTTGAGGAAAGCGGCAAGTTGTTCAAGCCGACGTGCGCGCCATAATAGCCGTACTGCTGCAGATCATCGAGGCGTTCACCGGGCGACTGGGCGAGTGGAAGCTCGATCAGCCCACCGCGAACGAGTGTCTGCGTGTGCGCGTCGTAGCCCGCTGCAAAGAGCAAGAATACCCCACCCGGTCCGCCGCCCGCTCCTAAGCCGTAGTGAAGAAACGCTGTGATCGGCCCGACGTTCGCACTGCCCAAAATGATGCCGCCTGGGGTAAACTCGCGCGAGCCCGCTGCGGGCTGCTTGTCGTACTCCAACTGATAGCGGAGGGCGAAGATCGTCGTTCCGTGCTCGGGCAACGGTAGCCGATAGCCATGCGAGCGAAAATAACGCCCGAACGTATTGAGCTCCGGGAGGACGCTGTGGCATTGGCCGCACTTCAAGTGGTAGCGTTGCGCGAAGATCGGAATCGCGCGCGCCGGCGCGCACGCTAGCGCGAGGAAGAGCACCGCAAGCCCTGCGGCCGCAACCTTACTGCGCAATGATCGCTCCTCGCATCGGTGCTCCGTAATGAAAGAAGCAGCCAAAGAGGTAGGTGCCGGCCCGATCGGCCGTAATCGTCTGCGACGACGAGCCTGCCTGCAGAGCGCCGCTAGTGAATCCGCCCGAGAGCGTATTGCCGCTCTGCGTCGTCGCTTTTTGCGTGAGCGGGGAGCCGGCGGGGAACTGCGTGTATTGGCTCCCTAGATACGACCCCGTGTGCGCGAAGCTGTCGGTGTTCGTGAAGTGAAACTGCGAGCCGACGGCCACGGTCGTGATCGCCGGCGTAAAGCCGCCGCTTAAACCATACGGCGTCTGCACGGGTTTACTGAGCGTCAGGTTGATGTCGATCGTTACTCCGCCGGCGCCGCCCGAGGAGGTCGGAATGCCTCCCGCCGTGCACCCTGCGAGCAGCATCAGGGCGAGCGTCGTCCAGGATTGTCGCGTCATGCGTGCGTCCTCCAACGTCCGGAATGTAGTCCGTCCAGGATATCGTCCTGCGTTGCGCTATTGGCCAAGAGCGTTTGCGCGAGATCGCCGTTGGGATCGATGGCGTAGATGAAGGTCGTGTGACGATCGTCGGACCCGGGCTTTCCTTCGATCGAGATGACGCCGAACGCGCGCATCACCGCATGCACGTCCGAGCGCGAACCGCCCGCTACGAGCCAGTGGCGGGGATCCGCTTCGAATCGTCGCGCCAGCTCGCGCATCGTTTGGGGCGAATCGTGCTCTGGATCCAAAGTAATCGTCAGCAGCCTCGCCGCAAGACGATCGTGCTCGATGCGCTGTGCGGCCGCCGCGAACTCGGCGTTAATCAAAGGGCAGGCGTCGGTGCAGTGCGCCGAGACGAACGTTACGATCAATGGTTCTCCGCGCAGCGACGAGAGCGTGAAGCGACGCCCGCGTTGGTCGATCAGATGCGGTTCGCGTCGCGCTAGAGCGGGTCGCGGCCTCGTCACTGCGGGCGCGTATCCGCCGGGACCTGGAGATGCCGTCGGCCCGGGCGTTGCGCCGGCTACGACCTGGATCACGTCGCGCATGCTGAACTCGATGTAGTGGTACGCGCAGCCGATGAGATAGATGCCTGGATTGCTCAGCTTGACTTTGACGCTGCTGCCGGGATTGAGCGAGCCGCTCGCATAGTCCGCGCCGAGGACTCCGTTTCCGCTTGGCGAGAACGAAAGACTGGGATTTTGCGGCCAGTTCGGTGGCGGCGTGCCGGCTACTCCGATGACGTTGAGCGTATGCGGAGTCGTCGACGACAGATTCGTAATCGTCACGGTTGCACCGGGCGGAAATGCCATGACTTGCGACGTCTGTTCTTGCGTGTATCCGCTGACGGTTCCCCAGACCGGATCCTTTTCAACGCCGATCTTCCCGGTCGGGATGCCGACCCCGATTCCGCCCGAGGGGAGCGGCGAAGGCGTCCCGCCTCCGCCGCTGTTGATGCTGCCCAGCCCTCCGCCATTCGTACACGCGGCGGCTACGCCGAGCGCGACGATCGCGAGAGCTATCGCAAATTTCGGTGACTTCACCGGGCCGGTGGCGTCGCTTGAGGTCCTGGCGTCGCGCCTTTGCCGATCACGAGGACGGTATGCATGCCTTCGCTATAGTGAAACGCGCAGCCGATCAAGTAAATACCAGATTTCGCCAACGTTATGGTCACGGATTTGCCGGGTGAAATGGGGCCGCTGGCATAGCCTTTCTTAAACTTGCCGCCTGAGGCGTCGACCGGGAGTTTGGGATCGGGCGGGAAGTTCGCCGGTGGTCCTTTAATTTTCGCAACGAAGTCGAGCGTGTGCGTGACGTCCTTCGAAAGATTCGTCAGCGTGATCTTGGTGCCTGGCGGGAAGCCCAGCGCTTGCGAGAACTCCTGTTGCGTGAATCCGCCGAGCGTCGCGCTCCAAAACGTGTCGTCGATCGTGCCGAGTCCCTCGCCCGGGAGTTCCTCACCGATCGTTCCCGTCTTGCCGTTGGGAAGCGTTGCCGTTATCGCGAGATCCGGCATCCCCGGCAGAGTGGTGCTGCCGCCGTTCGCCGCACTACCGCCGCCGCCTCCGGCACAAGCAGCGAGTACGAGCGCGGCGATCGCCACGGAGAGTGCCGATATTTTCCTAGACATGAAAACCTCCAAGAGCGGGTGAGTCGCGCCGATCGTATAGGCTCGAAGTGAAAAAAGTCTGAAACCGAGCCGTCTAACGGGGCAGTCCCGCCTCGTCCACGCGTGGCGTCGACGCCACGCGCTCCGGCGTGCAGTCCCAAGCCTTGCGCCCAGCCGAGGTAATTGGGTCGAGCAGCGCGGGCAACCCGGATGTTGCCGCGCTTCCGGCCAGCCAGTCGCCCAGCGACGCCGCGTCCGCGAGGGCCACGCGCGTTCCCGTTGCGAGCAAGACCGCGAGGCTGAGCCGCAGGATCACGCGGGCGATTATCTTTGCGGGCTCTCCGCGAGCAACCAAAATTGCGCCCAGCGAGAACGGCGGGAGTACTACGCACCTTTGAAAATACAATTTGATCAGACCCTTTTCGTCTAGCCTAGGCCAGACAGATGAAGGATGTATAAATCGTTATGGAATTGCGTCGCTGCACCCGAACTGTCCGTATATGGCCCGGCGTTTCAGAGTTTTTTCATCCCGAGGTCTTACCATCTTGTCACTTGCTCCTTTCTCGTCAAGTGTAAAAAGGTGGCTTCAATGCCCAATCCATTAGGAAACGCGCGAATCATCCTGGGCGGCGTGGCCGCAATGATCATCGCGAGCGGATGCAGCACGCAATCCATGCTTCCAGCGAATACGGCCGCCGGCGTAGACCTCTCGCCAGGCACCTCCGTGCTAAAACAGCTTACCAAACAATTGGTCATCGGGTCGGTCGTCGATCCGGTGAACGGCGCTGGGAACCCATATGGTTTGACCGTCGCCCCTACCACGGCGGGGAAATTCACCAAGGGCGACCTCGTCGTTTGCAACTTCAATGCTAAGTCGAACGTGCAAGGCACCGGTAAATCGGTAGTCGCTTTGCACCCCGTTCCGAAGTCAACGCCGATTCACGTCTCTTCCGACAAGACGCTGCTCGGCTGCGACGCCCTAGCCCTCGACTCCGGAGACACGATCTGGGCCGCGGCCATGGTCGCGAACGACAATCCGGTGCTCGACCCGACAGGCAAGCTTATCAGCAATATCTCGGGCAAACCGTTCGACCAGCCGTGGGGACAGATTTATGCCGAAAGCAAGGCCGGACGGGCCGCATTTTATGCAACCAACGCGGGGACCGGCACGGTGGTTCGCATCAACCTCGGATCCAAATTTACCTACGATGTGATCGCCAAGGGCTTTCCAGTCAATCATGGGAAACCCGGAACCGCGCTGGCGCCATCGGGTCTCGCTTACGACGCGAGCATCGACACGCTCTATTGCGCGGATGGACAGAACGACACGATCGTTGCATTCAAAGACGTGACGAAGATCCCCAATGGTGGAATCACCGCCACCGACAAGGGCATGAAGTTTACGGGCCCTTCGGCCGGCGACGCGCGGATCGTCTTTGCAGGTAAGCCCCTCAAAGGACCGATCAGCACCGCGCTGCTGCCCAACGGCAACCTCGTCGTCGGCAACACGCTCGACCCCAACGGCATGAATCTAATGATCGAGCTATCGCCTGCCGGAAAGCTTCTTGACGTGCGAAACGTAGACAAGGGCGCTGCCGGTGCCCTCTTCGGTATCGTCGTCACCGGCACGACCGACAGCAACACCAAGGTATACTTCAACGACGATAACGATAATAACGTACAAGTGCTTGAGAAATAGCGGAGAGGACGAATCGCAATGACGGATTTTAAGACGGGCTCTACTCGGCGCACATTCGTTGGCGGGATGCTGCTGCTGCCGGCCCTAGCCGGCCTGCTCGGTGCAACCGCTCTGGCCGACGATTCAAAGACCCCGCAATCGGCGGTCCAATATCAGAATAAGCCCAATGGCGACAAGCAATGTTCGAAATGCACGTTCTTCATCCCAGGCGACACCGCTACCGAGAATGGTACCTGCAAACTCGTTGTCGGCACGATCTCGCCCAGCGGATACTGCATCGCTTACAACCCAAAATGAGGAGCGGGCGCTTAAGTTACGGAACCCAACCCGCCAGCGACGCCCAGTAGCGAAACGCCGATAGCGAGACTCGGTGCTGCGTCGAACCGAAAGGGGCTATGATTGAAGTTAGCGAGATTCTGAGGTTCCCAGCCCCCGGACCGGAGCCGCTCGGACTTGCCTTCGACCGCACGAAGCTATGGGTCTCCAGCCGTGAGGCGCACCGGCTCTACGCCCTCGATCCAGCGACGTGGATCGTGCTTGAAGAAGCCGAAGCGCCGGGCGCGCCGTTCGGCATCGCCGTTATGGGTGATGAGCTGCGCGTGGTCGTCGGTTTCGGTAACGACGACGACGATCGGTACGTCTACCGATTCATCCCAGGTCAGGGCTTCCAGAGCGATCGCATCGAGTGCCCGGATCTGAGCGGAGTGCATCTCGCGTTTGACGGCACGACGTTGTTCTTATCACAAGCCCATAACAGACGAATTCTCGGCTTCGACGACCGGGGCGCGGTCATTAGCGAGACGCGGCTCGAGCGCGTACCCGTCGGCATGACGATCGTGGACGGCTCGTTCTATCTGATAGCCGCCGACAAGAACTTCAAAAATCCGCAGCTCACAAAGATGGTTGCCAATGGTGAGGCGCCGCAGGTCACCCCGCTGGCGTCGATACCGTTCAACGCGCGCGGGCTCACGTTTGACGGTTCACGGTTCTGGACCGGTCATCGCAAAAACAACGAAATTATCGCATTTGCGTTACCCGCGGAGGAATGACCATTCTCACTACGGCGGCGCAAAAACCGTGCCGCAACCCTGATGTTTGAAGCATTCGTTGCTGCCGCCGTGGATGGTGGTGCCGTAGAGCGTTCCGTTGACGTCGATGAGACCCGCCCTTGGGTCTGCGCCGTCCCCCCTCCCGCCTTTGAAACTGTAGAGCAGACTATACGCGGGACGCACGTTCGTTCGCACCGCCGACGTCATCCTATGTGTAGTCGATAGAAGCGGCCGCGCAAACGCCTAAAGCGTAGTGGTCGAGATCTGAAATCCGCATGTGCGCTCCTCTTTCCGGATCACTGCATTAGCGACGCTCCTTTGGTGCGACGCTCATCGTTGCGGAGTAGAGACCGCGGACGCCGTTCGCTGCGATAACTTTAACCGGCTTGCCGCCCGACGGATAACGCCAGAAGCCAACTTCACCGCGCTCAGGCCCGTCCGGCGCGATAACTTGCTCTTGATAGATGAAAGTCAACGCCGTCCAGGGCTTCGTGCGACCGAGCACACGAGTCGTGCCGGCGATTGTTGCCGTTGATCCCGAGATCGTCAAGCGGTAAATAGTGCTGGCCGCACTAATCGTGATATACGTGCCATCCCATTGAACCGATCCTGTATATCTGAACGTCTTGGGCAAGGTAATATTCGTGAACGTACTGCTCCCTGCAGGGAGCTCGGCGAGCTCCACATCTCCGTTGGCTTCCGTGCCTTCAATGAAGAGATTTCCCTGGTTATCGTAGCTACACGAATAGTATGCGTTTATGGCGGGATCCGTATATGTTGTAGGCGTACCCTTGGCGTGCTTAAAAATGGCGACATTCGCCTGGCCCGACCCGGGAGAGCCGCGACTCACCACCGCAAGACTTCCCGTTGCCGGGTCGCTCGCACAATCGTTGGCGTATCCATTGCCGCCATCGCCGAGTGTAGCGATAGGGCTCGTCCCACCGTGGGCATATTTGTAGATCGTCGTACCGTAGTAGTATTCCGCTTCGATAAAACCGTCGCCCCTCGCGTCCGAACAGATGCCCTCCGTAGTAGCCGGCGGATAGGACGGATTCGAAACCGTAAACTGCCCGACTAATGCGTCGCCTGGATACGTGTAGATCAGGACGCCACCCCGAGGATGATTCCCATAGATATAGCCCTGATCGACGTACAGTAAGTTGGTCCCGGAGCTGGAGGCCGTCTGCGCGGCGCTCTGCCGCGCGGGCGACAAAGGCATTGACGAAGAGAGACCGTTATTGCCTCCGCCACACGCGACCAGAAGCGTCGCGCTAAGAAACGCTGTGACAAGATTGCTGGTTGAAATGCTCATCAGAATTTCGAACCTGCTTTCCGAGGTGCAGCCGTGCGTGGCTCCCTCAGAGCCAGCATGCGCCTTGCTGCTACTCTTGTCAACCAAACCGCGGCCCTCGCGGCCAAACTGAGTGCCCGAGAAGGGTGCGGCAGGGGTCGTTGCTTTAAGGCGGACGAGGCACTGGTCGCAGCGTAAGAATCATTCATGGAAAATCGTTTGCGCGTCGAACTCCTAATTGCGACTTGTGCGCTACTGTTAACCGGCATCGCGTCGATAGCGTCAGTGTACCAAGCGCATATGATCGCACGGCAGTTCAGTTCTTCGGAACAGCAGTTCAGTGCTACGGTGTGGCCTTACCTGACGCTCACAGTCAGTCAAACACCGACGACCATCCAATCTTCGATCACCAACGACGGACTCGGTCCCGCGATCATTCGTTCGGCCGCCATTACCTGGGACGGAACGAAAAGCTTCGGTTCCTGGCGAGATATGGCGACGGTGCTAATCACGCTGTCGTCTCCTCCGAAAGCGCGCAGCGGTCTGCGCTTCACCGGCAGCACGAG